>Ga0126371_10003351_pt1 | contig 13996 bp, 13 predicted proteins | sample PanSoiMetaPlot_4_FD_110145 | JGI IMG/M metagenome (GOLD analysis project Ga0126371, IMG submission 110145) | Tropical forest soil microbial communities from Panama - MetaG Plot_4 | ecosystem: Environmental > Terrestrial > Soil > Tropical forest > Bulk soil | place: Panama | collected 2016-02-17 | reverse complement strand
GGATTGTGTTGCCATTTGCTGCCGGCGCTGCCACCACGCCCGCCGGCAGGTTGCGTGGACGCGCGGTTTCCCGTACCTCCGCGGTTCCCGGCACCACCACGATCGCCACCCCGTGCGGGCTGGTTCGATGGGCGGTCGCCACGATTGATGTTGTTGTTGCGGTTGAAATTGTTGTCGACATTGATATCAATGTCGTTTCCGCCCCATCCACAACCCCAGCCCCAACCACCGCTCCAGAAGGCGCCCATCATTACCCCGACGCCAAAGGAAATCGCCAAGCCGGCAGCGTAGTAGCCGGCCGGGGGATAGTAGATCGGCGGATATGGATAGATAGGAGGACCGTAGATAACCACGGGATCGTAGGAGGGAACGTAAACAACCTGTGGATTGGCCTGCTCAATCACGATGACCTGCTTCGACTCGACAACTTTCGTCTCCACTTTCTGTTGTTCCGTCGGTTTGAGGTTGCCGTTGTCCTGGGCCTTCTTGCGCATGCGCTGGACGGCGTCCATCACGTCGCTTTGTTGAGCCAGAAATGCGTTCCCCAGGTCGGTGGTCCACTGAATGTCGTTTGCGAGGCGATTCACAACGTCGGGGAGAGCAGCCATCGCTTGAATGCTAGGGTCCCAGGGCTGTTTCGCCACTGCGTCGGCAAGTGCTTTATCTTTGAGTCCCGGGTTTTTTTGCAGCCATTGCTGCAATTGAATGAGTTCGAGTGGATATGTCGAGGCCGCCAAGGTCTGCGCTAGCAGCGGGTCCGGATAGAGTGCGATCGGCGCTACCAGGGCGTCGAGTTGGTCGGGGGGAATCTTAGACGGTGCAGTTTCGCTGGACGAGGATTGGAAGTCTGAAGATAGGCGCACATCGGCCAATGTGTCGCCAGGCAAGATCACCGTCGCGCAGAGCACCGCGACGCATTGAACCACGCGCAAAGCCATTTGTTCTCGGGTCATGAAGATGCTTTCCGTTGCCGATCTTGCTTCGGATAGGTTCTCGGGTGGTCCCCAAACTGTCTACTCGATTTTGAGAGCCGGCGGCATTTCGCACTCCCTACAGTTACATCGCAAGTTGGAACAACTAGACACTGGTAAAACATACAGAGGCAAGGCCTGACCTCGGAAGCGATCGCCAATGGTCACCCAAATCCCAAGTCAGATAGATCGAAAAATTTTCGTTCTGCCAGATAGGAATCCTACTTCACGAGAATAGATCCCAGAAGAGCCGCAATCGCCAACGCCGCTACCACCGTGACCAGTCCCGGAAGCAGGAAGCTGTGATTTAGGGGAGATTTTCCGATCCTGGTCGTCCCGGTTTGATCGAAAGAGACCGCTGCAAGAAGGTCGGGCACAGGAAGACGCTGTTGGCCGCCGGATAGAAAGCGACTAGCGTCATTCGCGCAAAGGCAGCCAGGGTGCACTCCTTGACAATCGAGAGACGTATCAGACACTCCTGACTGCTCTGGGAACAGCCTCGGCGTTACGACCAGAAAACCAGGAGCCGTGTACGCGCAGTTAGTCTGATTCTTCGCGGCTGCTGCTACCTCCGGTGATTCAGTATCTGTAGAAGAGTTCCTGAATCTGCGAAGTTGGACGTGGCTTGAGAAGAGCCAGCGTCAGCAGAATGCGCGCTTTTTGTGGATTGAGCTCGTCGGAAGCAACAAAGCCCATTTCATCGTCATTGACCTCGACGTTGCGGCCGACAGTGCCGGTAACAACGCGACTGCTTCGAACCACAACTACGCCCTTCTTGGCCGCTCTGGCTGCGGCTTCCAGTGACGCTTTATTCATGTTGCCGTTGCCCACTCCAGCGATGACAATTCCCTTCGCGCCATTCGCCACCGAGGAATCGATAAGGTCCGGAGCCATATCAGCATAGGCAAAGAGAATATCCACGCGAGGCAGGGCCGTGACATTCGCCACATCGAATTCGGTCGCCAAAGTGTGTTTCCAGCTTGGCGAGTTGTAGAAATCGTTTTTGCCATAGGTTGATACGCCAACCAGACCTCTTACGGGTGACATGAATGTCTGGATAGCGGTGGTGCTGGTCTTGGTGAGCGAATGAGCCCCGTGGATCCAGTCATTCATGACGACTAGCACGCCGCGAGCCTGCGCGTTCGGATCAGCCGCGACCGCCACGGCGTCGTATAGATTGAGAGGACCATCCGCGCTAACCGCGGTTGACGGACGCATGGAACCGACTAGAACCACAGGTTTGTCGCTTTTGACCACCAAGTTCAGGAAGAACGCGGTCTCTTCCATGGTGTCGGTTCCGTGAGTGATCACGATCCCCGCTAACGACTTATTTTGGAGTAGCTCATTGCATCTTTTGGCTACTTTCAGCATGATGTCAAAACTCATGTCCTGCGAACCCACGTTGGATATCTGCTCGCCTTTGATGTTGGCGAGGTCTCGTATCCCGGGGACCGCGGCCAGCATGGCGTCAATGGTTACTGCACCTGACGTGTAAGCAGATTGCGTCCCCGTGGCGGCGGAACCCGCAATCGTGCCACCGGTGGCCAGAACAACAATATTCGGTAATGCTTTCTGCTGAGCGGGCGTGAGTTGAGGCCCAACCGCCAACAGGACAACGAGGAACACCAAAAACCGGTATCGAGGGTTCATAACGATTCCTTTCGGGTCTAGTTGTTCGCGTACTTCTCTTTATCGAGGCCGCTTAACTTGGCCGGATCCAGTAACTGTTGGATTTGCGCTTCGGTTAGGACGTGCCAGCACCTCGTTGGCGTTCATGTTGGTGGATGTACCGTCCCCGCCTTGATACCAGTCCACCTGAAATTGATCGTGGTATTTACCAGCGAGCACAGCATTACAGGCCTTCTCAATTGCGGCCAGAGTCTCCGGTTTCATGGCGCCGACGTCCGTCTTCGCCTGCGCGGCCGCGAGTTTGACGATGGCCCATGCTTCCACAAAGCCAGGATAGTGATTAACCTGCACGCCAGAGATTTGGAAATTCTCAAGCGCGCGGGCGGTCTGCACTCCGTAATAAGCCTCAGCCGGGACTTGTTTTTCGCCCAGCAAATCGCGCTCTGTTCTTACGTTCTGAGCGCGAGCGGACAGAACCACAAGAAATAAGAGCGAGGAGATCATAAGACGGCGTTTTGTCCAGTTCATAGTGCCCTCAATTCAACCCGTTGGTTGGGAATCCGCAAAATGAGCTGTGATAAGGTTTGCAGGAGCGATGCTTTTTGACTCAGCCGGGTCTGCGGTCGCGTGGCTACGCTTGGCATGCAACAGGTCACGCACGGCGTAGAGCCGTGTCCCGCTCTGATGCGCTCGTTACGCTGGGCGGATACTGGTTGAGCGGCAGTTGGCCTCACACTGGCAGAACTGACAGCGGTTTGAACCACTTGCGTGGATATAGGGTTGGGCCTTTAACCGTGTCAGCACAGCGATTGCCAACCGCCGAATGGGAGCAGATGACCCGCCATGAGTCCGGTGAATCTTCGTGACCTTCCGGCTCCGAGAGACATCACCCTCTTTCGGAACCTCACTGCTTCCGACGTCCAGTGCATTTTGAGCAGCGCAAAGGCGCGGCGTTTCTCCCGCAACACCGTTATCACCCAACAGACAGAACCCGCCGAGCACTTTTTCCTGTTGTGGAGAGGCAGGGCCCGGTATTTCTTTGAAACACGCGCTGGGAAAAAACTGATCCTGAGGTGGCTGGTACCCGGCCAGGTGTTTGGTCTCTCCGGACTTGTAGAGGGCCCTTCGACCTATCTAGTCAGCGTCGAAGCGGTCAAAGACAGCGTCGCGCTGATCTGGAGTGACGCAACGATCCGCGGCCTGGCACAGCGATTCCCCCATCTGCTGGAAAATGCACTTCTGATTGCGAGTCGCTACCTGTCGTGGTATGTAGCAGCACACGCGGGATTGGCATCGCAAACCGCCAGCGAACGACTCGCGCACGTGCTGTTTGGACTTGCAGAAGTGGCGGGGCGGAAACTGCCGGCAGGCATCGAGTTGGACGTAACGAATGAAGAATTGGCGAACGCGGCGAATATCTCGCTCTACACAGCCAGCCGCGTGACCAGCAACTGGCAGTTGCGCGGAATCGTCCGTAGGCGGCGAGGAAAAATTGTACTTTGTTCTGTCCGCCGCCTGTTTTCCCGACAGTAAGTCGAATCCGCTGGAGCTTACGTCTGACTTCCTGCCCGCAAGCTGCGGCTCACGAATTGTTTGTTCTCGAAGACGGTCTTGATTCCAGGTATTAAGTCTGCGCCGAGATCGGATTTCACAATATAGCCGCAAGCCCCGGCTTCGAAGGCCGCCGAAACCAGGTCGCGGCTAGCATTCTGAGTGAGAAAAACAACCCTGGAATCCGGGGAAACTTCTCGAATCCGGCGCGTGGCGTCGAAACCATTCATGACGGGCAGATCAAGGTCCATTAACGTCAGGTCAGGCTGCAACTCGGCGGCTCTTTGGACAGCCTCCAACCCGTCGTTGGCGACGGCTACGATCTTTAGATCGCAATGCGATTCAAGTCTCGCTAGCAGGAACCTTTGCCAATCGGGGGAATCATCAACCACGAGGATTCGTATCGGGGCCATTCCCTGCTTTCGGCTGAATCTCGTTTGATGTTTTTGGCATTCATACCATGGTTCCATTCACCGGTTCGGCTGTCGTTGCGGTCGAGCAACTTCGGATTTGTGCCGGGACAACTTCGGCAACAAATTGTAGCGCTACTGCAGTCGTGGCTGAGCTAAGTGGCGCAGTCGGCTCAGGCGAGAGGAGGACCTGCGATTCGCCGGGCTTTGAGGTGAAACGTTACATCCACGTGATCGGCAATCGAGATAAACGGAATCCCCTTGTTCATCCCATAATCTTTTCTGTTGAAAACCATGGCTCCCTTAATTTCGGTCGCACCCTTGCCCGAGACCACAAGGGTGAGCTTCTCCGGATTGGAAACACCTCGAATGGTGAAGACTCCATCTACTTCAAAAGTGTGCGGACCTGTCTTCACGAACTTTGTGGACGTGAAAGCAATCTCCGGATAGGTCGCGACGTCAAAAAAATCCTTACCCTTCAGCTTGCCGTTTTTCAGGCCGCTTCCCGTATCAACGCTTGCCGCTTGTATCTTGATAGCCAGAGCACCCGTCGTTTCGTCCGGAGAAGTGAAGGTCAGGCGAGCATCCCAGTTGTCGAACTTGCCAGCAATGGTCGTCGACGACTTGACATTGAATTTGATCCAGCTCTCCGCCAGCGCAATTTCGAAGACAGGAATTCCCTCGGGCCCTTGCGCCTGCATTTCAGAAAATGGCAGAAGGAGGATAACTAGGCTCGCGATCGGTCGAAAGAGACACCTGGAGGCAGTTTGGCAGAAACGGGTCATAGAAAACTAACTCATGTGGTACACACTTTCTGGGCCGAAGCCCGGATTACAATTACTTCACTAAAATCTTCGACTTAATTGCGAACTGTACCAATTCCGCCGAGGAGGTCAGGTTCAATTCTTCCATCGCGCGGTACTTATGGAACGCAACGGTCCGTTCCTTGATCTTCAAGATGCTTGCCGCCTCTTTCATGCTCTTCCCCTCGGCAAGTAATTGCACGACTTCTCGTTGACGCGGGGTCAGCGATTTCGCCTGTCCTTTGGCTTCCGGGTTCCGAATAAAAGAATCCTGCATGCCCTTCGCGATCAAAGGGGTTATATAGGTCTTCCCTTTTAGGGCAAATTGGATGGCGCGCAGTAGTTCTTCCGCAGCAGAATTCTTGAGCAAATACGCAGATGCTCCGCAGCGCATGGCCTCGACTGCTAGATCTGGGTCGTCGTTCATGGTGAGTATGACGAGTTTTAGATTCGGCATCTGTTCCTTGAGACGCAACCCGGCTTCTAGCCCGTTCATCAGCGGCATCCCAATGTCTAGGATGACGACCTCGGGGTTGAGCTGCGGGGCGACGTCAAGCAACGATCGCCCGTCGGCAACTGCCCCGACAACGTCGTAGTGAGGCTCGAGAAGCTTCCGAAACGCTTCGACCAAAATGGTATGATCGTCGGCCAACATAACTCGTGGACGCGGCATAAGCGACTCCACTCACTGGTCTCGTTCTTCGGGCGGATAATAGCAGCACATCAAAACACCTGGTTCAAGCTTTCGCAACAGCGAATTTCGCCCCGATCCGGTGGGCGTGCCAATTCTGGGCGTAGCCCTAAGCTCATGTGGCCTCGCCCCCCGTTCGCGGTGTTTCGCGGAGGTCTGCCCGGACCGACGAAGTTCCGTCCGCGTTTTTGAACTCGCGAAATCTGAATAACGGCGCCTGGTAGTTTTTCGGCAGGAACTCTTGGGGAACGGCGAGTTGGTTCCCGTCTCTTACAGAAACGAAGTGAGGCGAATTGATTTCAATCCCGCCTTCGTTGAACTTGTCCTGAATGTTCTGATGCAAACTGGAATAGATGAACTGCATATTCTGGGGATAGAGGGTGAACGCATTGAGCTCGTAAGAGACGTAGAAGTCATCCAAACTGGATTGCAGGACAAATGGCCTGGGTTGCTTCGAGATGTCCTTTGTAGCCAGTGCGGCAGACACCAGTAGATCGCACACCTTCTGCCAGGGAGCGGTGTACCCGATTGACACCGTGGTATAGAAAATGACTCCCTGCTTTCTGGCTTCGGCACTGTAGTTAACGACCACACCTCCCAGTACGCTGCCGTTCGGAATGGTGACAATCTCCTTCTTTTGCGTGCAGATGCGGGTCACCAGGAGGGTCGTCTCGATGACCTCGCCCACGGTTTCCCCGATCTTCACGAAATCACCCACCCGGAAAGAGCGCATATAGATGAGAATCGTACCGGCGACTGCGTGCGCGACCGCGGAAGTCGATCCGAGGGAGAGCAAGACGCCCAGAAACACGCTGATCCCACGAAACGCCGGGCTGCTAGAGCCGGGAAGATAAGGGAAAACGACCACAGCGGTTGCAGCGAGGATCAAAATTCTCACGAGTTTGGCCGTAGGCTGTGCCCAGTCCGGATAAAACCCGCGCACGGCAACCGTTCCCTGATCGATCTCCCGAAACAGAAAATGGTTTACCCGGATCAACACGCGCGCGGTGATGAGAACGATCGCAACAACAACGAGATTCGGCAGGTAATCCCACAACGCGCCGCCCAATCCGCCCAACTCCGAGATGGTCCACCGGTTTAATTTGTATCCGAGATACCTTGTCGAGGGAAAGAATCCGAGGACCAGGATAATGTAAATTTCGAAAAGCACCACCGCTGCAGCGGTCACCACGACGATGCCGGTTCCGATCAAAGGCACAAAAATATATCGGGCGATCCTCGAACGAAATGACCGCACCGGAAAACTCTCTTCGCTGCGCCGAACAATCGCTTCCAACCGGTTCCGTACAAAACGGCGCATGCGAAACAACGAAAAGAGAATCAGAATCAGTGCGACCGTCGCAAACAACGTATAAAGCAACCCGCGAATCACGGCGGAAAGCGTGTGTTCCTTGCGGTAAAGGGTCACCGCGCGACGGATCACTTCGGCACATTCCTGCCCGAGTTCTGCCCGGGACCGGCCGGCGGCAACTGCGTCGCTCTCCGTGACGATCATGATGGTGTCGTTGGCAGCGCGGATTTCCGTCCATGGGCCCCGATCATCGGTATGAATGGTGTCTACTGAAAGCTCCGTGTTACGGGCAAACCGGAGGATGCGGTCCCGGATGGCGTCCGCGCGCTCGTGGGGAGAAACTCCTGCCAGAGGGGCGTAGACCGTGAGCACCGGCCGACCGTCGACCTGTACCGGGGACGGGGCTACTTCGGGCGGAAGCTTGTCCACGCTTGCCGCAACTGATCCGTTTGAGTTTACCTGTCCGGCACCGTTTGCGCGGGTAGGTTGCGTGAGCAATGTCAGCAGAACCGCGGCGAGGATTGCTCTAGAAATAGTCGGGTTTTGACGGGCCGAGAACAAGACACTCTCTTCCGCAAACTAGCCTGCCGGAAAAGAGTCAGACACTGTCGGTTTTTACAGAGGGCGAGCAGCAACCGAATCAAACACTTGCGAAATACAGCGGTTGCCAGCGCTGTCAGTTTTGCCAGTTAGTTCGAAGGCTCTGTTATGGGAGTTTTGGCGACATCGTGGGTCCGGCACAGACGTGCTTCGTTTCCTCCGTATTTTGGCCCCGTCAAAAGTGACCGCTACAGAGAGGCTTGTATGAAGAAATTTCCGATCGCGGCGTTGTTTTTCGCCGTTATTTTGCAATTAGCGTTAGTCTTACCTCCTGCACAGGGACAAGCGAGTTCCAGCCAACCAACAGCGACGACGGAAGATCCCAACGACCAGAATCTCAACGCATATGTCGATCTGATTCGCAAGGATGTCCGGCAACAAAAGGCAGAAATCATGGGTGCTGTGATGGTCCTCAGCAGCGATGATGCCGCAAAGTTTTGGCCGATCTACAGCGAATACGATGCGGAGCTGACCAAGCTTAGCAACCAACGAGTTGAGAACATCAAGGAATACGCGCGGACTTACGATCAGATGACCGACGAAAAGGCCGATGAACTCATCAAGAAAGCGATGGCCTATCAGAAGGAGCGCAGCGAGCTACTGGCGAGGACGTACGAGCGCGTGAAACAAGCACTCGGTGCGGTCACGGCAGCCCGCTTTGCGCAGGTGGAAAATCAACTACTTTTAATCATCGATCTGCAAATCATGTCGTCATTGCCTATCGTTTCGCACACTTCGTAGCTGGAAAGAAAAGGAGTAAGCACACGATGCATCCCCCAAGAGTTTCCATGATGGCTCTGATCGCCCTTGCCACAGTGGCTCTTTCGAATTCCGCAAGCCCCATGCCGGGGCCAACTGGTTCGGCAGTGAAGGTCAGCGCAGCACCTCAGGACAAGAAAAAGATCACTGTGCCAGCAGGGACGCGAATCCTGATTCGCACGATTGATCCGATTGACACGGAAAAGCAAAAAACGGGCTTCCGGTTCACCGGCAGCCTCGAAACAAACCTCCAAACCGAGGATGAAGTTGTCGCGCCCCGGGGCTCCATGGTGTACGGCCGCCTGGCGGAAGCCAGTTCCTCTGGCAGAATGTCGGGAAGCTCGCAACTCACTCTCGAGCTGACCGACATCGTAATCAACGGCACGGCTTATCCCCTGCTGACCAGCACCTATGAAATTCGGGGCGAGGGAGAAGGAAAGAAAACCACCAGAAAGGTTCTCGGGGGCGCCGGACTTGGCGCCCTCATCGGAGGCATTGCCGGGGGAGGTAAAGGCGCTGGGATCGGTGCGCTTGCAGGCCTTGCCGGCGGAACAGCCATTGCGGCATCGAAAAAGGGCGAGCAACTCCAGATTCCCAGCGAGTCTCTTCTGGAATTTCGCCTTGAGCAACCTGCGGCCCTGCCTCTGGCTAAGTAGTCTTTACTACACGGCCATGGATCTCTTGAGGTCCTGCAACTTCGTTAGAGGAATTTGTAGTTCTGCGAACCCGCAAGTCATACATGCTAGGAGGGTCTGACAAACATAGATGGGTGCCTGCTTAGCCCCGTCAAGAGTCGTCAAGCTAGCCGTCAATTCGCCTCGTAAAGTTACAAGATTCTCCGATCCGCAAGCTCTGCAGGCCATTTGCTCTCCACTTTGTGGTTTTTCGTGGTACCTGCGCAACCCGCAGGCGATCGTTGGAAAGTTTATCACTTCGGGCACTGAAATGCCCGGGGTACCCCTCTGCGAAAGCTTACAGTTTCGCTCTGGGAGAATAACTTGAAAAATGTGTTCAACATGGATCGGGTGCGCATCCTCCTTGCTGACGATCATCCGCATTTCGCGGATATGGTGGAGACAATCCTGGGCCCAGACTTCGAGGTCATAGGAAAGGTGGGAGATGGGCAGGCCCTTCTAAACATGGCTCTTAAGTTGAGACCGGACCTGATCCTGACCGACATTTCGATGCCTGTGCGGAATGGAATCGACGCCGTCGGTGAACTGCGGAAGCAGGGCTGTTCGTCGAAGGTGATTTTCCTGACGGTTCATACCGATCCTGACTTTGTCCTAAGTTGTCTGGAGGCGGGTGCCTTTGGTTATATCGCCAAACCGCGTGTCGCGCTGGATTTGTTGCGAGCAATTCGCCAGGTGCTGGCGGGCCATTTATTTGTTTCAACCTACGATGCCGATGACGGTGCATTGGCTTGAACTCCCACCGTATTGTTTAGCTGTCCAAAATGAAAAAGGGCGACTTTGCGTCGCCCTTTTTCTATTTTTCCGGGCACTGCTTCAACGGGATTTCATTAACCGACCATCTTCCGCAAAAGGGCGCTGGCAAGTGAGAGCCCGCAAAGTATTGCACCCAAAAGTCCAACCAGGGGCAAGTCGCTGGCGGTCTTGGGAAGTTTGCTCGGTGCTGGCTCCGCTGCCGCTGCCGCTGGCGCCGGAGCTGGCGCCGGCGGTGCCTGTGCGACGAGCACAGGTACATCGGGCTTCGGAGCCGGAGGAGGAGGCGGCATCTTCCCAGTGCGCTTGACCTGCTCGGTGACCACAGTTTCCGGAACTTCCGTGATGCGCTGCGCGGAAACTTTCATGCCCTTTCTCAGGCCAAAGGCGTCGGTCTCCTTGCCGTCAATCATGAATTTCTGTCCGTTGGGAATCTTGAATGTCTGATTTTCGCCGTTTTCCAGTGTCAAGGTGACGGCCAGAGGCGGGTTAACGCGCCAAACCGTTCCCGTGACGGTCTCGACCGTTGTGACCACCCGCGGCGTAGTCGTCCGGACGGTTTGCCTTTCCAGTTTCATGCCCGGTTGCAATTGGTGAACGTTCAACTGCTTGCCGTCTACGAGGACAGTCACGCTGTCTGGAACATTGCTGAAATGACGAATTTCCCCGTCCTCCATTTTCACCACCAGGTCGTTACCCGAAACGTATACAACTTCGCCTCTTTCGACCTTGACATCGTGAGTTGCTTGACCATGCTCGACGTTCTGGTTGGTTTGCACTTGTGCAGCTACTGGCCACAGCGCGGCCATGCAAAGAGCCCCTCCAGCCAGCAGGCCTCGCATGCACATCCGAGAGAGCCTGATTGAGATCATTATTCTTCTCCTTTTTTGCGTTCTCGCCGGTCCTGACCAGGAAACATCATGCCTAGTCAGGCTGGCTAGAAGATCTGAGCGACGCAGTCACGATATAACGCTGCGGCGCGCTCCCGACAAAGTAGAACGGGAAGCAAGTCACCAGCGTGAGCGTCGGAACTCCTGTCGGGGCCAGGACATAGACATCGTCAGGATTCACAACTTGGATCTGCTTGACAGCGTACTCTTGTGTCTTTCGACCCAAATCGAGGATGACGAGATCGCCAGTATGTACATCCTTAAGGGCACGGAAAAAGCCGTCGCGGTGACCGGCGATCGCCAAATTACCGGACTCGCCAACGTGAGCGGTGCCCTCGATCCGCCCCACTCCCCGGTTAAGGGTCAGTTCGTCGGTACCCTCGAAAACCGGAGCTTGGAGATCCACACCTGGAATGCGCAGTACTGCGATGGGCGTGGTCCCTTTTTGCGTCAAGCTCTCAGTGTAGGCAACAATTCTTTTCGTCGACCACAGCCGAAAGTCAACGCGCGAACCAACCGCAGGGTCAACGGCCGGAGAAAGATTCTGAGCAGGCTGGCCAGCCGCTTTCGCCTGAAACCGCGCAATCGCCGCACGGGACGCGGCTGACTGATAAATCCTCGTGCCTCCCCAAGCCACCACGAGCGTTAGCCCGATGACCAGAACAATTCGCTCCAGGCGGCGAATGCCAGGATGATTCGAACGTGACCCCGGCGGGTTCATTTCTCCCATGCCCATAGCGATAGATAAAGAAGTGACTCGCACGGGCGAGGCCCCTTATCAAAGGGGCGCATACCCTTGCGCCGCCGTCATTCTCGACCACCAACTCCTGCCGACCACGGTATGCCACGTGGACCTAAGCAAGTACTGTCAATACTTACAGACCGCCTTTCCACCGCTGGGGTTGACCTGCCGCCTGACACTCTCAGCAGGCTCCTCTTCGCGGCACAGGAGAAGGGGCGGGCCGTGCCTCTGTAACTTTTGGCAGTGTCCCGAGGCGATCCCACACGCGTATATCGACGAAAGATGGTACTCCGAAGGTGGGCAATGAATCCGCGTATTTTTTCGGGACGGCTGATCGCAGTTTTATGCAGTGGCCTGTTGGTGTGCGCAACCTCGAGAACCAGCGGCCTGGGCCAGCAACCCGATTCCGGCGCGCCGCAAGAAGCGAGTCCGAAAATCCCTAACGATCAGCTCGACTCGCTCGTGGCGCCGATCGCTCTTTACCCTGACCCCATGCTGGCCCAGGTTTTGGCGGCCTCCACCTACCCCTTGGAACTCATTCAGCTCCAACAGTGGCTCGAGAAGAACAAAAATCTGAAAGATAAGGCCTTGGTCGATGCGGTCGCAAAACAACCCTGGGACCCGAGCGTTCAGGCGATGGCTGCTCTTCCCGACGTAGTCAAACGTCTGACCAATGACATTCAGTGGACCACCGACCTGGGGAACGCATTTCTGGCCCAACAAAGCGACGTGATGGACGCCGTCCAGCGCATGCGCAAGAAAGCCCAGGACAACGGCAACCTGAAACCCAGTGAACAACAGAAGGTGGAGACGAAAGTTGTCGAGTCAAAGCAAGTCATCGTCATCGAGCAGTCTAATCCGCAAGTTGTCTACGTGCCCTCCTACAACCCAACCGTGGTATATGGGCCGCCTCCGTACCCCTACCCGCCGATCACTTATCCCCCGCCAGGTTACTACGCGGCCGGAATGGCGATCTCCTTTGGTGTCGGAGTGGCCATGGGAGCGGCTTGGGGCGGCGGTTGGGGGTGGGGCTGCGGTTGGGGTAACAATGACGTCGACATCAACGTAAATAACAACTTTAACCGCAACACCAATGTGCAAGGTGGGAACAGAACAAACGTCAGCGGTGGAAATCGCGCCAACGTCGGGAGCGGGAACAGCAGTTGGAAGCACAATCCTCAGCACCGTGGCGGCACACCCTACGCCGATCGCGGCACCGCGAACCGCTATGGGGGAACCGCTCGTGGGGATTCGATGAGTAACCGTCAAGCGAATGCTCGGCAACGGCAGCAAGGGGGTGCGGGCGATCGCGGAAACCGCGGCTCCGTCGGGGATAATAACCGGGGCGGAGGTCGCGATGCCGGAGGCGGCCGCGGGGGTAATGACCGCGGTGGTGCTGGAGGTCGCGATGTGGGAGGCGACCGTGGGGGTAATGACCGAGGCGGTGGTGGAGGCCGCGATGCGGCAGGCGATCGAGGAGGGAATCGTCCAAGCGCGGGAACCAGCGACCGCGGTGGCGGCGGAGGCGGCGACCGCGTCGGGAATCGCAGTGTGTCGTCCGGCTCTAACGCGAGTTCGAGGGGTGGCGCGTTTGGTGGCTCTTCCAACAGCGGCAGCAGCGCCCGCAGCAGCAGCTCGCGAGGAGCTTCGAGCATGGGAGGATCTCGAGGCGGTTCGCGTGGTGGTGGTGGTGGCGGCGGCGGGAGGCGGAGATAAACAATGTCCGGGAAATTTACTGTAGTCGCGATGAATGCAACGCAGACCTGGAGCGGCCTCGGGCGCCTCGCACTCTTTGTCGTTTTAGGCTCGGGAGCGGCCGCACTACCTGCAACCCCGCAAACCAGCCAAGCTGCAACGTCTGCCCAGCAGGTGGTACAAACGAAATTTGCCACTCCGCAAAAAGCTGCTGATTCGTTGATTCAGGCAGCCTCCAATTACGATGTCCCGGCGCTTGAGAAGATCCTTGGGCCAGACTCCAAGCAATTGCTGGCCTCCGAAGACACTGTTCAAGACAAGAACAACGCGGCGGAATTCGCTGCAAAAGCGCGACAGAAGACCGAGGTATCCGTGGATCCGAAAAAACCCAACGTTGCAACTATCCTTGTCGGCGATGACTCCTGGCCTTTGCCCATCCCAGTCGTGAAAACGGGAAACGAGTGGATGTTCGACACCAAAGCCGGCAGCCGGGAAATG
>Ga0126371_10003350_pt1 | contig 13996 bp, 18 predicted proteins | sample PanSoiMetaPlot_4_FD_110145 | JGI IMG/M metagenome (GOLD analysis project Ga0126371, IMG submission 110145) | Tropical forest soil microbial communities from Panama - MetaG Plot_4 | ecosystem: Environmental > Terrestrial > Soil > Tropical forest > Bulk soil | place: Panama | collected 2016-02-17 | reverse complement strand
GGCCTCTAGAGTCCCATCAGTTCACACATCAGCTCCATCTGCTGGTCGAAGAATTGCGCCCTGGCCGAGATGACGTTGTTCAGCTGCCCGAACAACTCGAAGCTGACCGTGCCGAACAGCTGGAGCCAGCCGGTCATGCCGAGCATCAGCAGATCCTCGGGTAGTCCGGGCGCGACCTGTGCGGTCACTGCCGCCAGGTCGGCGCGGACGGGGCTGGCTAGCTGCGGCCTGCCGGCGCTGCCCGTCGCCAGCGCGCCAGTGGCGTGGCCGTCGGCCAGGATCTGGATCAGCACCAGCGACGTTCTCGCGGCGGCCGCGATGGTGTCCTGCGGCGCGGCGTAACCAGGTACCGGGCTGCCGAACAGCAGTGCGTACTCGGCCGGTTTGACCAGCGCCCAGCCGCGGACGGAGCGGGCCGCGGCGAGCCACCGGCCGCGCAGGTCGGCGCGGTCGGTCACGTGCGCATCGGCTGCTTCCACGGTCGCCCCAAGGTCGTTGTAGGCGTCCAGGATGAGAGCCGTGAGCAGCTCGTCCCGGCTGGGGAAGTAGCGGTAGAGGGCCGAGGACACCATGCCCATGTCGCGGGCAACCGCGCGCAGCGACAGGTTGGCGCCGTCGGTCTCCAGGTGGCGGCGGGCGACGGCCTTGATCTCGCCGATCATCTCGGCCCGGACCCTAGCCCGGATCGATGCTGCAGACATGAAGAGATTATTGCACACATTCGAGAGCAGTGCTCTTGCTTCTTCAAACGACGCATGTCAGACTGGTGCTCGTAACCGAGAGCAGTGCTCTCAAAAGAGGCGCCGGCGCACCATCCGGTGACGGAACAGGACAGGAGCACGGACATGGCTAAGCACGTGATCGTGGGAGCCGGGGCGGTCGGGTCGGCCACGGCGCTGCTGCTCGCCGAGCGAGGTGAGCAGGTGCGGATCGTTACCCGGCACGGCAGCGGACCGGATCATCCAGGTATCGACAAGGTGGCTGCCGACGCGACCGACGCCGCGCGGCTGACCGAGATCACCGCCGGCGCCGAGGCTCTGTACAACTGCGCGAGCCCCCAGTACCACCAGTGGTTCACCGACTGGCCGCCGCTGGCCGCATCATTGCTCACTGCCGCCGAGCGCACCGGTGCGGTGTACGCGGCGATGAGCAACCTCTACGGCTACGGGCCGGTGGACGGGGTTATCACGCCGCAGCTGCCGGCCGCCGCGACGCATCCGAAGCTGCGCCTGCGGGCAGAGATGTGGAACGACATGCTGGCCGCACAGCACGCCGGGCGAATCAAGACCGTGGAGGTGCGCGCCAGCGACTACATCGAGGCCAATTCCCTCTTGTCGGCCGTCATCGGCGCGGCGGTGCTGGCCGGCCGGCGGGCGTACGTGCCCAGCCCGCTGGATGTGCCGCACAGCTGGACGTCAGTCCACGACGCCGCCAGGACGCTGGTCACGGTCGCGATCGATGAGCGGGCGTACGGCCAGGTGTGGTTTGCCCCGACCAACCCGGCCATGACCATCCGGCAACTGGCAACCAAGTTTGCCCAGGTCAACGCAGCGCCGCGGGCACGACTAACGGCAATCCCGTATCCGGTCATGTGGACTGCCGGGCTGTTCACACCGCTGGTCAGGGAGCTGCGCACCACGCGCTACCAGTTCACCCGGCCGTTCGTCATTGATGCCAGCGCCACGACGGAGGCGTTCGGGCTGACGCCAATCCCGCTGGAGGAGGCGCTACGCGACGCCGCAGCCCGGCTGCGCAGCTGAGCGCGCCCGGCGCTCTCGCCGGCCGGGTCCGCGGGGGCGGCCCGGCCGGCTTTGCCGCGCGGTCCGTCATGATGGTGTCGTGAGTGCGCAAGCAGATCCGGTGGTGGAACGCTACCTGGCTCTCGTCGACGACCTCCTGGGCATCGAGGGGGTGACGCCTCCGCCTGGTGGCAGCGGGTTCGGTCGCGGTTCGGTGAAATACCAGGGCAAGATCTTCGCGATGCTGGTGCGCGGCCGGCTGGTCGTCAAGCTGCCTGAGGCGCGGGTGGCGGAGCTGATCACGGCGGGCGAGGGCGTGGCGTTTGACGCCAACAAGGGCACCCCGATGCGCGAATGGCTGAGCGTCGATCCCCGTTCCGGCCGGGACTGGCTCTCGCTCGCGACCGAAGCGCTGGACTTCGCCCGTGCCGCCCCGCCTCAGCGCCGAGGCCGCTAGCCGACTTCGGCCGACCCCGAGCTGTGTTCGTCCTGATTTCAGCGGGCCGGTACAGGAGCCGCTGTGATGGCGGTACCGGCCTGGCCGTGCAGAATGGCGTCCGCGTCGGCCAGCCCGCCGATCGCGGCCGGCTTCCCGGTGGCCAGGGCGAACTCCGCGCAGGCGAGGACCTTCGGCCCCATCGATCCGGCCGGAAAGTTCAGGCCGGCGAGTGCTGTCGTGTCGATCGCGCTGATTGGCGCGGCCGCCGGGGTGCCGAAGTCTCGCATCAGGGCGGGAACGTCGGTGAGCACGAGCAGCCGATCGGCGTCCAGGCTGATGGCCAGGGCGGCTGCCGTCAGGTCCTTGTCGACCACGGCCTCAATCCCTGACAGCCTTCCGTCGGCTGCGCGCGTGACCGGAATGCCGCCACCCCCGCCACACACCACCAGGGTGCCCGCGTCGGCGAGCGCCCTGATCGTGTCGATCTCGACCAGCCCGAGGGGCCGCGGGGAGGGCACCACTCGGCGCCAGTTCGGTCCATCCGCAGCTACGGACCAGCCCAGTCGCGCCGCGAGCAGCCGGGCGTGCATCTCCTCATAGACGGGTCCGATGAATTTCGCCGGGTGGCTGAACGCCGGGTCGGCCGGGTCGACAAGGGTCTGGCTCACCAGGGCGGCAATCGGGCGGTTGATCCCGGCGTTGCGCAGCTCCTGGACCAGCCAGTAGCCGATCATTCCCTGGGTCTGGGCACCGAGCACGTCAAGCGGGAAGGGCGCGCTGAGCGCTGGGTCGGCCTGGCTTTCCTCGGCCAGGACGCCAACCTGCGGCCCGTTGCCGTGACAGATGATGAGCTGATGGGCGGCCGCGAGCGGGGCGAGAGCCGTAGCCGCCTCTGCGACATGGTGGCGCTGGGGCGCGGCATCGGGCCGCTCGCCTCGCTGCAGCAGGGCGTTGCCGCCCAGCGCGACGACGATGCGCACGGCTCACCTCGCCAGCGCGGCGACTAGCAGTGCCCTCGCGAAGACCAGGACGATCTCGCGGCCGGCGAGCCGGGGCCGGTGGCTAGCGGTGGACATTGTGGGTTGCTCCTGTTGAGACGAGGCCGGGCGACTGGCTCAACGAGACCGAGCCCGCTGCCAAGGCCGGCTGGTTCATCGGCGGGATTACCCCGGCTGACCGGTGGCGACACGCTGAGCTTCCGCAAACTCGACGAGGTGCCGCAGCGCGTTCAGTCCTTGATGCCGATCCCGCAGAAATGCCAGGCGACCCCGCGATCGTGTTCGGCGTGCTGGGGGATAAGCGGCGGCAGCACCGGCTCTTCGTCGCCGTCGACAGAGCCGCGCATGTGGAGCGGGTTGTGCAGATCCGGTCGCCACTCGCTGGGCGTTACCAGCCCTGGCTCAACAAGGGTGAAGCCGTCGAAGAACCGAGCAATATCGGCCCTGCTGCGCGAGATGAGCGGCGTGTTCCAGTGCAGTTCCTGGGTCATCAGAAACAGCCCCTCAGCCGCTTCCGGATGGGTCTGGTTGGTCATGTGCGTCAGTGCCAGGTAGCTGCCAGGAACCACCGCGTCGCGGAACCGTCGGACGACTTTCCACGGGTCTTCTGAGTCCCACAGACAGTGCAGGACGCACAAGAGCATGAGGCCGATCGGTTGCCCGAAATCCAGCACTTCTGTTAGCTGCTCGAGGCCGAGCACCTGCTCCGGCTCTCGCACGTCCCCGCTGAGCGTGACAACCCGAGCTCCAGCGTTCAACGCGACCACGTGAGTCGACACCATCGGATCGATGTCGACGTAGACGACGCGTGCCTCGGGTGCCACCCTGTGTGCGATCTGGTGGGTGCTTGCCATGTTCGGCAGGCCGGAGCCGAGGTCGAGAAACTGGCGGATGCCCTGGCCGAGCATGTAGTCGACCATGCGCTGCAGCAGATGGCGGCTCTCCTGGGCAGTGACGGCGCCGGCCGGCACGCCAAGGTCCCTGACCATCGCGTTGGCAGCGTCAGACGCCTGCCGGTCGATGGCGAAGTTGTCCCTGCCGCCGAGCTGATAGTTCCAGATCCGTGCGGTGCTGGGGTAGCGGACGCTGACCGGGACGTCGCTGGTCGGTTCGGAGGGCGCCGACTGGTGGGCGGACATCGATCCTCCTCCGTGGGATACGCGGTTCCGACAATAGAAGAATTCGGTGAGTAGCGCGCGTCTGAGACGAATCGGTGGCGCGCCTGCACACGGCGGGTTACCCCGGCGGGGTGTCGCCGAGCAGCCAGCGGGCGCCGGATCCGCGGGTCGCGGCGATGTCCTCGGGGTTGTAGAGCCGGCACGTCCGCAGTGACAGGCAGCCGCAGCCAACGCAGCTGTTGAGCGTCGCGCGCAGCTGCTCAAGTTCGGCGATCCGCTCATCGATGCGGCGGATCCAGGTCGCCGACACCTTGTTCCAGTCGGTCTTGTTCGGCGTGCGCTCGTCCGGCAACCTGGCCAGTGCCGCGCGCACTTCGGCAAGGCTGAGACCGACCGCCTGGGCCGCGCGGACGAATGCCACCCGGCGCAGCATCACGCGAGCGTACCGGCGCTGGCCGCCTGCGCTGCGTTCCGACGAGATCAGCCCCTGGTCTTCGTAATAGCGCAGTGCCGATGCGGCAACCCCGGCTCGCCGGGCGAACTCGCCGATCGTCACCCGGTCCGCAAGCTTGGCCATCCGCCGATTATAGCGCTTGACTTAAAGTGAGCTTTAAGTTGCAGCATGATGGCCATGACGACATCGCAGCTCGGCCGCTATGGTTACGCCGATATCGAGGGCCTGATGGGTCTGATGACCGGCGACGAGAAGCACGGCCCTGCCGCCACGTCCACTCTCGATGCGCTGTGGGTCCTCTATGACCGAGTCCTGAACGTGGATCCTCGTGACCCGGGCGCACCAGCGCGCGACAGGTTCCTGCTGTCGAAGGGGCATGGTCCGGTTGCGTACTACGCCGTGCTTGCGGCCAAGGGCTTCATCGACCCCGGAGTGCTGCGCGGTTTCGCGAGTTTCGACTCAGCACTCGGCTACCACCCCGACCGGACGCTCATCCCGGGTGTCGAGATCGGCAGCGGCTCGCTTGGCCATGGACTTGGCCTGGCTGTCGGGATCGCGCTCGGACTGCGCGCGCAGGCTCGTCCCGAGCCGCAGGTATTTGTGATGCTCGGCGACGCGGAACTGGACGAGGGTTCCAACCACGAGGCCATCGCATTTGCCGGCGCTATCGGTCTGGACAGCCTGCACGCCGTGGTGATCGACAACTCGTCGGCAACCCATGGCTGGTCCGGGGGCGTCGGGACGAGGTTCGAGCGCGAGGGCTGGTCGACCGTGACCGTCAACGGCCGCGACCACGATGCGCTCGAAGCGGCGTTCGTCGCGCCGCGTGAAGGGAGGCCCCGCGCCGTCGTGGCGGTCGTCGAGCCCAAGAATTCCGCAGCCCGGCGCCCGGCCATCAACGTCCGTTAAGGAGCCCCGGCCATGGAGACAATGCGTGAGCGCTTCGTCGTGACTGCACACGAACTTCTGGACAGTGATCCGCGGATAGCGATAGTCCTGGCCGATATCACTGCGGCGCAGTTCGCACCTGCCGCGGCTGGCCACCCGGACCGCGTGATCAATGTAGGCATCCGTGAGCAGTTGCTCGTCGGCGTGACTGGCGGGCTGACGCTGGCCGGGCTGCGGCCGATCGCGCACACGTTCCCCTCTTTCCTCGTCGAGCGGCCTTTCGAGCAGGTCAAGCTCGACCTCGGTCACCAGGACGTGGGCGCGGTCCTGGTGAGCTCGGGAGCCTCTTACGACATGACGTCTGAGGGCCGAACCCATCAGGCTCCTGGTGACGTCGCCCTGCTTGACACTCTGGATGGCTGGACCATCGAGGTTCCCGGCCATCCCGATGAGGCAGAGCTGTTGCTGCGCGATGCCGCCGCTCGCGACGACAGGGTCTACCTGCGGCTGTCGGGCGAGGCCAACAATGCGCCGCAGCTGATGGTGCCCGGCCAGTTCCTGCCTGTGCGCACTGGCCGGCGCGGCACGGTGGTCGCCGTCGGGCCGATGCTGACGCCTGTGCTCGACGCCGTTGCCGGCCTGGACCTGAGCGTGCTGTACGCGGTGACTGTCCGGCCGTTCGACATCGGCGCGCTGCGCCGGGCCGTGACGGCCTCGGACACTGCGGATGTGGTGCTCGTCGAGCCGTACCTCGCCGGGACTTCCAACCGCGAGGTCGACGAGGCACTGCTCGACCTGCCACACAGGGTGCTCGGATTGGGTGTCGGCCGTGCAGAGCTGCGCCGGTACGGGACTCCTGCCGAGCATGCGGCGGCGCACGGACTCGATCCGGCCTCGCTCCGGGAGCGCATCGCGAGCTTCCTTGGCTGACCTGCTCAAGGGGCGTAGTTACTGACCGGCTGGGTGCTCATGGACGCTGCCGGGGCGTCCGGCCGGCGCAATGACCCGCTGCCCGACGGCGCCCAACGCCGCAGATACCAGCACGGTGCGGACCACGGTGGCGTCGAGCAACGACCCTAGCGTGACCCCCGCGCCGACGCCGCGCGTTTATCGGCGCGGACACCACGCCCGCGCAGTGGCTTGAGTCCTCACTTGCACCCTAGCTATTCAGTGTTACTATGTACTGGTAGTCAATACCACTGAGTAGCTGAGGGGAGGCGTCCCGTGGCCAAGCTGGTGACGGAGATGCTCAAGGGCACGCTGGAGGGCATCGTTCTTGCGCTCCTGGCCGGCCGGCCAGCGTACGGCTACGAGATCACGGCATGGCTGCGGGAGCAGGGTTTCTCCGACATTGCCGAAGGGACCGTTTACGCGCTGCTCATCAGGATCGAGCAGCGCCACCTCGTCGACGTGGAGAAGATCCCTTCCGAGAAGGGACCGCCGCGCAAGGTGTACTCCCTCAACGCTCAGGGACGCGATTACCTCGAGGAGTTCTGGCGGACCTGGAACTTCCTCAGAGAACGGCTCGAACAGCTTCGCGAAGGAGGCAGATAGGAATGGCCACGGGGTGGAGAAAGCTCCTGGAGACGATCGTCGGCCCGCTCGATCAGAAGAGGCGATACCGGCAGTACAAGGCGCGTGTTGAACGGCTGCCCGCGAGCTATCACACGGCGATTGATGCGCTGCAGCGGTACTCGTATTACTTCGGCCACGGAACGACAGACGGCGGTCTGAGGATGCTCGAGGACCTTGCCGATCTGTTCGAGCAGGGCGCGGCGAACGGGACCCCGGTCCGCGAGATCGTCGGGGAGGACCCGGTGGAGTTCGCCGATGAATTTCTCCGGAACTACCCGGAGGGGCAATGGATCAGCCGGGAGCGGGACCGGCTCACCAGCGCCATGGACCGCGCCGTCAGAGAGAACTCAGGAAGCGAAGGGACATCCCGATGACGGGACAGCCGACTCACGCACTCCAGGTGCACGGCCTTGAGAAGTCGTACAAGAAGCTGCATGTGCTGCGCGGCGTGGATTTCGAGGTGGCGCCGGGCAGCATCTTCGCCCTGCTCGGCTCCAATGGCGCAGGCAAGACCACAGTCGTGAAAATCCTGTCCACGCTGCTCAAGGCCGACGCGGGAAGCGTGAGCGTCAATGGTTTCGATGTGGCCACGCAAGCTTCCGACGTGCGGGACTCCATCAGCCTCACCGGACAGTTCGCGGCCGTCGACGAAATCCTCACCGGGCGGGAGAACCTCGTACTCGTGGCGCGGCTGCGGCATCTCAAGAACCCAGGTCAGATCGCGGATGACCTGCTGGCGCGCTTCCAGCTCACCGATGCGGCGGCGCGAAGGGTGTCGGAGTATTCCGGAGGCATGCGCCGTCGCCTCGACATCGCGATGAGCCTCATCGGGAATCCGCCGGTCATCTTCCTGGATGAGCCGACAACCGGGCTCGACCCCGAGGGGCGCATCGAGGTGTGGCAGGCCGTCAGGGAACTCGCCGGGCACGGCACGACGGTGCTGCTCACGACGCAGTATCTGGACGAGGCCGAACAACTCGCCGACCGGATCGCGATCCTCCATGAGGGACGGATCATCGTGAACGGCACCCTCGCCGAGCTCAAGCAGCTGCTCCCGCCCGCCAAGGTCGAATACGTCGAGAAGCAGCCGACCCTCGAGGACGTCTTCTTCGCCATCGTCGGAAACGACGCGACCGGCGGCAGCGAAGCGCAGCTGGCAACGACAACACTAGACGACTAAGGAACAACGATGAGTAAGCACTTCTTGGGCGACACCGTCGTCCTGCTGGGACGATCCTTGCGCCACATCACCCGCAGCCTGGACACGATCATCACGACCACGATCATGCCGATCGCCTTCATGCTGCTGTTCGTCTACGTGTTCGGCGGCGCGATTCACGCTGGATCGGGCCGCTACGTGAACTACTTGCTGCCCGGCATTCTGCTCATCACGATTGCTTCTGGCATCTCCTACACCGGATTCCGGCTCTTCACCGATATGAAGAGCGGAATCTTCGAGCGATTCCAGTCCATGCCGATCGCACGGTCGAGCGTGCTGTGGGCGCACGTGCTGACATCCCTGGTCGCCAATCTGATATCGCTCGCCGTTGTCGTGCTGGTCGCGCTCCTCATGGGCTTCCGCTCGGGGGCAGGAGTGCTGGCGTGGCTCGCAGTCGCCGGCATCCTCGTCCTGTTCACCCTGGCGCTGACGTGGATCGCCATCATCCCCGGCCTGACCGCGAAGAGCGTCGACGGTGCGGGCGCGTTCGCCTACCCGATCATCTTCCTGCCGTTCATCAGCTCCGCCTTCGTGCCCACCCACACCATGCCCGGCCCGGTGCGCGCCTTCGCGGACAACCAGCCCGTCACATCCATCGTCAACACGATCCGCGACCTGTTCACACAGCAGCCAGTCAGTACCGGCATCTGGACCGCTCTCGCCTGGTGCCTGGGCACCCTGATCGTCGCCTATGCCCTCGCGATGGCCACCTACCATCGCAAAATCGCCTGAGGCTGTCAGGTCAGAACCAGGATTGGCTCACCATCAAGCCCGTGATGCTGAGCCAATCCAGGTTCTCCGCGTGATCTACGGGTTTCGTCAAACCCGGGATGGTTCAGGCTGCGGGAACGAGTGCCGGCCGGATCTGTTTGCGCGGGCGGAATGGAACAAGCCGATCGCGATGGCGACTACCACTCCGAGAACACCGGCCACGGCGTAGATCGTCCGAGGGCTGAGCACCGCGGCGACCGCCCCGCCGGCCAGCAGCGAGACACCCTGAGCACCCCCGATAGCAGCGTTGGCAGCAGCCGATACCCGGCCGCGCTCGGAGTCGGGCGTGCGGCTGACGAGCAGGGTCGAGACGCACACGTTCGCGTACCCGTTCCCGGTCCCGCCGAGGACCGACAGCGGCACGAGCATCCAGACCGCTGGGACCACCGCGAACGGGACGAGGGCGGCGCAGGTGACGCCTGCACCCGCGATCGTCGCCCAGATCTGGGCGCGCTCCGTGCTGAGCCGACCGGCGCCCAGCGATCCGGCGACAATCCCCGCGATCCACGCGGCCCCCGCGACTCCGAACCAGACGCCTCCCGCGTGAAGCGTGACTCGGACCAGGAATACGAGCACCACGTCGACCATGCCGACCAGCAGGACCAGCACCACCAGGCCGATCAAGAGCGGGGCAAGCACTCGGTCGGCGCGCAGGATCTCGAAGCCACCCCGGGCCAGCGCTGAGCCGCTGTCCGACGCCAGCGGTGCCGATGTCCGCCGGGTGCGGATCATCAAGGCTGCCAGTGTCACTACGACGAAAGTGGCCGCGTCAACGGCCAGCGGCAGCCCGGTGCCGAACGCCCCGGCAAGCAGACCGCCGACCGCCGGCGCGCCGACCATGACCAGGGCGTTCAGTGACTGCTGGGCCGAAACGGCCTCGGCCACGTGGTCCTCGCCGACGATGCGGGGGACGAGCGCCGACCAGGTGGCTCCGGCCACCGACGCTGCCGTGCCGAGGACGGCGACCAGGGCCACGATGAGCACGACCGAGTGCACGAACACGAGAGGGATCGTGCACGCCACCTCGAGCACTCCGGCGCCAGCGAGGAGGTACCGCGAGTCGCACGAGTCGACCAGACGGCCAACTGGGCCGGAGAGGAACAGCAACGGGATGATCCCGGCGCCAAGCAGCAGGCCGACCTCGTAGGGCCGGGCGCCGTCGGCCTGGAGGCGAAGGGTGAGGGCGACGAGTGCCACCTCGTCGCCGAACGTCGACACCATGCGCCCGACCAGGGCCATGAACAAGTCTCTGCGACCGGACCTAATGTTCAGCATTCACTGAACAGTAATTGCTTAACATCTCCCGGTCAAGCGGTACCCTTTGATCGATGTCCGAGAGTCATGAGCAGGAGCGATCTCGGGAGGACGCCACTCCCTATCGCTTCGAGAACCCGCGCAGCATCCGGGCCCTGGCGCATCCGGCCCGGCTCGCCATCATCAACGCCCTGGCGACGGGTGACGAGCTGACCGCCACCCAGTGCGCGGAGCTGACCGGTCTCAGCCCTAGCGCGACGGCGTACCACCTGAACCTTCTGCAGCGGTACGGTTTCGCCGAAACGGCACCCCCGAGACCGGACCGCCGCGAACGCCCGTGGCGGGCGACTGGCCGCCCGACGCAGGTCGACCTGGACACCTCGACGCCCGCTGGAGCTTCGGCGGCCGCAGCCGTTGCGGCGGCCTACATCGATGCCACCCGTACAGTCGCGGTCGCATTCACCGAGGCCAGCTCCGCCGAGCCCGAGGACTGGCGGCGGAATGCTGTCCTGGCCAACGCCGACCTCTGGCTGACGGTCGAAGAGTTTCAGCGAGTGGCGAAGGACCTAGCAGCGGTAGTCGAGCCGTACCGGGGGCGTACGCACCCGACGGGCAGCAGGCCCGTCAGGGTAATGAACGTCCTCATGCCGCACCAGCGAACCCAACCGGAATCTCGCTCCTGACCGCCATGGGGGCGGCTCGCTCGAGCGAGTCTGCACGATGTATGGCCGCCAGTGGCGGGTGAGAATCAGCCAGGCGCCTCAAGCGGCACGCCGCTCAGTGCGAGAGCGCGGGCTGGCGATCACTGGTCAAGCCCGCGCACCGCTTGTCGGTGAACTGCTGGGCGGGGTCGCTTCGGCCTTGGTGTAGAGGACTTCGCGGGCTTGCTCCGCGGCGCGGGTGATGCTCTCGCCCACGAAGTCGAGGAAGCGCGCGATGTTCTCGAGGCGGATCGCTGCCGGGGTGCCAGGGCCGAGGATGGCGACGCCCTGCCGCGCAATCTCGACGACCTGTGCGTTGGACCGGGCGCTGGCAACCATTGCCTGGTACCAGACGTCGTTGTCGACGATGTAACGCTCGCGGCGGCGTTCGTCGCGTTCCCGGCGGACCAGGTCCTGACTTTCGAGGAACGAGATCGCCTTGGAGACGGACGCCGGGCTGACCTGCAGGTGCGCGACAAGCTCGGAAGCAGTGAGGCTGCCCGCGTCGGAGGTGTAGAGGCAGGTCAGCACCCTGGAGATCATCTTCGGCAGGCCCGATTGCATGAGGACGGTGGTGAACGTCTCCTCGTACTCGCGCACCGCCTCGACGTTGCGCCCGTGGGCCAGCGGGGGCGCCTGCGCCCCACGCGTCGAGGCCTGCCTGTGCCGGCGGGCGCGGCGCTCGCTGGCGCGGTGGGCCAGATCGGCGCGGTAGGTGGCGGGGCCGCCGTTTCGCATCACCTCACGCGTGATCGTCGAGGTCGGTCGATCAGTGCGTCTGGCGATCTCCGCGTAGGCGAGCCCGTCGGCCAGCCCCAGCGCGATCTGCTGGCGTTCCTGCTGGGTGAGCCTGCCTCCCGGCATCGCCGTCTCCTCCTGCTCCGCGGTGCCTCCACTATAGGTTCGAGCCGGGATTCAGTGCAACGAGCGCAGTGCTGACGTTGCATTAAGCTCCACTGTCATTGCAACAATTCTAAGGTGTCTACCTGCATATACATAGATTGAGTGCAACAACCGTGTTGCGGGATCATCGAATGCAACGTAGCGTTTCCAACATCAGAAACGACTAGAACAGGAGACCACAATGCAGAAGTTCGACACCCCGGCCCCGATCTCCGCCGTCCTGGACATCCCCGCTGGGCGGGTCCGGTTCATCGCTGCCGACCGGGCCGACACCACGGTCGAGGTGCTGCCTGCTGACGCGTCAAACGGCCGCGACGTGAAGGCGGCGGAACAAGCCACGGTGGCATATGGCGACGGCGTCCTGCGGATCGGGGCGCCGGCGAAGAACCGGATGCTCGGAAGTTCCGGATCGATCGAGGTGACGGTCCAGCTGCCCGCAGGTTCACGGGTCGAGGCGAAGGCAGCCAGCGCTGAGTTCCGAGCGGTGGGACGCCTGGGCGACGTTGTTTTCGATAGCTCGCAAGCCTCCATCAAGCTCGACGAGACTGCGAGCGCCCGCCTTACCACGCTCGCTGGCGACGTGTCGGTCGGCCGCCTTGGCGGCGCCGCGCAGATCCGCACGGGAAAGGGCGACATCCGGATCGCCGAGGCCGTGCGCGGCACGGTCGAGGTCCGAACCGAGAGCGGATCGATCTCGGTCGGCGCTGCCGCCGGAGTGTCCGCCTCTCTGGACGCCGGCACCGCCTACGGCCGGATCCGCAACTCGCTGAAGAACAGCGACGGCGCGGCCGGCCTCAATATCCACGCGACCACCGCCTACGGCGACATCACCGCCCGCAGCCTCTGATCAGCAGAACAGCTGCGGCAAGTCCTGGGCATGGAGCATCCGGCCAGGGCCGTCAGACCTGCGGGCCTGACGGCCCTGAATGCCGCACCTCACGTGACGGCATCTGCATCCACCGCCACCCGATCGTTTTCTGAGCCGGAGAGAGGCATGCCCGATGACCATCAAGCAACCCGCCTGGACCGGGATGGTCCCGGTCGATGACACGGCGTTCGCTCTTGTTCTCGCCCGCAACGCGAACCTGAAGGTGAGCGCGAAGGTTGCGAGCAACCACTCGAGAATTCTGCGCGACGATTTCCGAGCCGTCGCCGACGCAGTACGAGAACTCGTTAGCGCAGACGGCCCGCCAAGGCCGGGACAAAAGCCCTAGCTTGGTTTATAGTGATCTGTGCGGAATCAACACCACTTGCACCTGACGCGCATTGATGTGTCATTGTTACGAACGCGTAGATTGACCGGCGGGAGCCGCAGGATGGTTCAAGGGGACGCCCCTGCGAGTCACCCCGCTGACAGCGACCTGGAGCGCAGGTCACTGCTGCGCATTGGCCTGTCCGCTGCAGTCAGCATCACCGCCGCTGCACATATCCCAAGGGCGGTGCGTGCGGGAGCCAGGCGCGCGACTGCACCAGAGAGCGAAACGAACGCACTGGCGGAGCGATCCGCCCCGCAGTGGCTCTGGGTACGGGATACGCACAGCCCCACTCCGGCACCGAGTCCACCGCCGCTCAGCACGATATCGGCGGTGCATCCGTGGGCGCGTCCTGCTTATTACGTCCGGGACGTGCTGCCGGATGCGCCAGCCAACGCGATCGCATTGACCGTCGACGATGGCCCTCATCCCGTCTACACGCCGATGGTGCTGGAGGTGCTGCGCCGCTACGGAGTCAAGGCCACCTTTTCCATGATCGGGATCAACGTGCAGAGATACCCGGGGGTGGCCCGGCAAGTCGTCGCTGAAGGGCACACGATCAGCAACCACTCGATGTGGCACCCGATCCCGTTCACCGCGCTGAATCATGCTGCCATACATGCCGAAGTGGCCGACGCCATGAATCGTGTCTGGGACGCGACAAGAACCGTCCCGCGGCTGTTC
>Ga0126371_10003348_pt1 | contig 13999 bp, 10 predicted proteins | sample PanSoiMetaPlot_4_FD_110145 | JGI IMG/M metagenome (GOLD analysis project Ga0126371, IMG submission 110145) | Tropical forest soil microbial communities from Panama - MetaG Plot_4 | ecosystem: Environmental > Terrestrial > Soil > Tropical forest > Bulk soil | place: Panama | collected 2016-02-17 | reverse complement strand
TGGAAAAGCTAGTGTTTCCGCGATATGCCAAGCGCGACGGCGCGCTGCATCCCGGTCCCCAAGAGGTTGATCCCCAGTTATGGGCCGACTTGGGAAAACGCGCCGAAGAGTTTCGGACCCGCCAAAAGCGCGAACGAGAGTCTGCGTGAAAAAGGCCTTCAACGAACCCAGCCCTCGCGGGCGCGGCTGCGTTTCAGCCCCGCCGCGTCAGCGCGGGGTTTTCAAACAGATACGCGGGGGAGCGGACTGGTCAACCCCCTATTTTTCCGCCCGCAGAATCGTGCGCCTGTACTCGTGTCCGGACGGGCGCAAGGCCCCGCTGTGCGTGCCCATGTCGGTGACCGTGCGAAAGCCGAACTTCCTGAGCAGCGCCATCATGCAGGGTTTGTTCGGCAGCCACCAGCTCACTTCATCCGAATCCAGCGAGTCCCCACCGACGTATAGCATCGCCGCTTGCCCCTCCTCCGCCTCGGGAATCGTTTGCGAGAGCACCAGAGTTCCGCGGCACAATGGGGCAATCGCAGCTAACGCCTCCAGCGGATTCAGCGTGTGCAACAGGACGTCGCCCACGAACACCAGATCGAAAGAGCCTCCCGCCTTGGCGGGGGTCAGGTCGTACACCGGCGTATAGCAGCGCTTCACCGAAACGCCCAGTTGCTTCCGGCAAAACTCGAAGGGCCCCTCCAGCAGGTAGAAATACATCTGCTGCGCGCTGTATTTGGGCTTATCGCCGGCTTCGCCCGCCGCCTGATGGCCCAGCATCTTCCGGATCTTGTCCAGTGACTGTTCGACGCTCTGCCCTGGAAAACGATCCAGCGCCTCGAGCGAAGGCAGCTCCATCGAAACCACTTCGGCGCCTCGCCGCACGAACTCGAACGCGAAGAATCCCGTCGCCGACCCGACATCCAGTACGCGCAGGCCGCGCATATCGGCGGGAAACGGAAAAGCGTCAAGTGTGCCTCGGAAGTCGTATTGGCCGGGAGTCACCAGTCCGCCCGGCAATTCCACCGTGTGATACCAGTAATAATTTCGGATGTCCGGATACCCGAGGGCCTCCGCTTTCTGATAGAAAGCCTCGGCGGAGCGCCAGAATGCTACGGTTGCTGTTTCCATCCCTGAGGCCATCGTGCTTATTTATATGCCGCGCAGACGACGCGCTTGCCCCGGCTGTGCTGCTCGTAGGCGTCGCGCGGCGGCTCGATCATCTCCACCCGCCGGAACCCGGCTTGCCGCAGCATGAACTCGAGCGCTTTCGGCGACGGACACGTCGCGATTGGCGACGCCCCCGTTTTGTTGTTCTGGTCGTAGAACTCGCCCGATTCGTCGATCAGCGCCAGAATCCCGTGGTACGGCCGCGTCCACGCGCGCGCCCCCCATTCGGCCTCGCCTTCTACTTCGTCCACGACTTGCGTCTCGAGAATGCAGACCTCGCGCGTGATGCGGCTGATGTTCCGCAGGCACAGAATCGGATTTTCCAGATGATACAGGATCCCCAGAAACAGGCAGAGATCGTAGGGCTCGCCCGCCAGTTCCTCCGCGTTCCGCTCCTCGAATGTGACATTCCGCAGCCCCAGCACCTCTGCCACAAACCGCGCTTTGCGCAAACTGGCCGCGCGGACGTCAACTCCCCGAACCTCCCGCATGCCCTTGCGCGCCATCGCGACCGTGTAAAAACCTTCATGGCAGCCGACGTCAATGCAGCGCACGTGCTCGAGCCGCCCGCGAAAATGCTCGTCGACCACGCGCTCCACCATCGCTAGCCGCGTCTGGTGAATCGGCAGCACCTCTGGTGGCAGTTCCGACGTGGTGCGCCCGTACTCGCCCAGATCGAACTCATAAAACCAGGGCCCGAGTTCCTTCAGCCGTTGCTGCGCATCCGCGCTGGTCATCGCCGGCACCCCCGTATTTTAACCCCTTTGCTCCTGCCGGCCCTGATCCTTATACTTCGCGGCAATCTGGCCCCACCTGTCAGCGCGGGGTCGGCTAACGCCGCGAGATCGCAGCCTGGAACCCCTCGCGTTGATAGACGATCTTCCCGCCTACCATCGTCATCAGCACCTTCGTCGACGGAATCTCTCGGGCCGGCATCGCCATGATGTCCTGCGCTAGCATGACCAGATCGGCCAGTTTCCCCGGTTCAATTGACCCTTTGATTCTTTCCTCGAACGTCAGGTAGGCGTTGTTGAGCGTCTCCACCCGGAGCGCTTCCTGCCTCGAAATGCGCTGATCCGGACCCAGAACGCCGCCCGCAATCGTGTCGCGCGAAACCCAGTGATAGAACACCCACAGCGGCGGATACGGCACAACCGGCGAATCGGTGCCGCCGGATACCTCGATTCCCTGATCCAAATACGCGCGAACCGGCGTCACCCGGGCGGCGCGCTGGGGCCCCCACATCTTCACCAGGCTCGGTCCGGCGAGATACAGGTGATCCTGCACCGAGATCGCCAGGCCGAGCTTCTTCATCTCAGGAAATTGATCCGCGCGCGGCAGGAAAGCGTGTTCGATGGACCAGCGCCGCCCCCGGACCGGTCTTTCCGCATCGGCCGCTTCATATCCGGCCAGCACTTCATCGACGGCCGCATCGCCCACCGCATGCGTGGCGACGCGCCAACCACCGCGATTTGCTTCCTGGACGAGCGCGGTGAACTCGGCGAGCGGCAGCGTGTTGATGCCGCGATACCGCCCACCCTCGTCGAACGGCTTCGCGTAAAGGTCTGTCATCCATCCGCCTTCGAATCCGCCATCGACTGCGAACTTGAGGCCGCCGTTGCGCAGCCACTCATCGCCTTCGTCCGGCTTCACGCCCCACTTATCCAACAGCCCTTTCAGTGCCGCGGGCGTCGCGGCGGCCGGCCGCAGCAGATGGTTCACGCGAATCGTCAGCAAACCACGCTTCTCCATCTCTTGCAGCAGCCGGTAGTGTTCGATCGGCGCGCCCGGATACCGGATGCTGGTTAACCCCGCCGCGTTCAGCTTCCTGTGTTCCGCCAGCAGGGACTCGATCGTGGGCGGCGCCGGCTCGGGGAGGGGCGCCAACGCCTTGGCGCGGTCCACCAGCTCCCCGTTCAGCTCGCCCTTCTCGTCGCGCGTGATGCGCCCGCCCCGGGGCTCCGGCGTCGATTTGCTGATGCCCCACTTGGCGAGCGCCGCGGAATTCAGAATATATTCGTGCCCGCCGCGAATCACAACCACCGGTGTATGTGGCGCAATCGCATCCAGGTCCTTCCGGAACGGCAGCCGCTGTTCCTTGAGTTGCGCTTCGTGCCAATCCTCATTGGTCGTCACGATTTCCCCGGCCTTGGCCTGCTTCACGCGCGCTTCGATGCGCCGCAAGACCTCCTCCAGGCTGCGCGCGCTGGAGAGATCCACGCCCGGGCCCCCGCCCGCGCTGTGGAGATGGTTGTCCTGCAAGCCGGGAATAATCGTTCGGCCCTCGGCGTCCAGGACCCTGGTCTGCGCGCCAGCCAGGCCGCGAATCTCCTGGCTCGCTCCCACTGCCGTCACGTGCCCCGCGCCGATCGCGAGGGCCTCGGCCGTCGGCATCGCGGGATTCACCGTGTAAATCCGCGCATTGACAATGACGAGATCAGGCGCCTTTGTCTGCGCCGCAAGCAGACCCAGGCCAATGACGGCCGCGAGCAACGCCAATCGAGGCTTCGCCACTCCCGTATTCTACCTTCCGCGCGCCGGTTCTACCCTATCCGCCCCAGCGCCTTCTGCGCGAGCCGGCTCCACCGCGCCGTAAACCGGCGCCGGTAGCGCGGGGCCGTGCGGTCGGCCTCCACGGCGCGCTCGTACATTTCGCGAGCCTGTTGCCTGCGGTTCAGCCCTTCCAGCGCCTGACCGTGGTAGTAAAGCCCTTCCGGATCATATGGCCGCCGTTCGACGTAGTCGGCCAGCATCTGGCGCGCGTCTTCATACTGCCGGACCGCGATATACATGGCGCCGAGTTCGCGCAGAATTTCGCTCTGGCTGTGATGCTCGTCCTGATCGAGCACCTTCTGAAAATGCGCCAGTGCGTCATTGAGGCGGCCTTGCTGGCGCGCGATTCGGCCTAGCTGAAAATGTGCGTCGGTTTCTTTCGGATCGATCGCCACCGCGTTCTGGAAGCGCTGGATGGCCTCGGTGTACTGCCGGCGCTGCTGGTAGATGAGCCCCAGTTGATACTGCGCCTCGCCATCGTGCGGGTTAACTGCCGCGGCCTGCAGCATGCGATGAAAATTTTGCCGCGTGCGCAGGCCGCCGCCTAAATTGCGAAACTCGTTCGCCAGGTAGTAATACGCGAAGAACAGGAAGAACGGAGAGGCGATCCAACCGAGCACGAACCGCAGCGGACCCCACAATAATCCGGCGGCGGCCAGCGAAATCCATGAGAGGCTCACCGCCGCAACCGCCTGCCGGTTTTCCGTGCCAAACACGGTACGCACCGCAAAGAACATCAGTATGGCGAAGTAGAGATAGACGGGCGCCGCAAGATATAGCAGGACCTCGGCCGGGCCCATCCAGGCGGCCACCGCCAGTGGCAGGTTGGCGGCGGCCCACGCCATGCCGGTGCACGTCAGCAGCGATGCGTAATCGCGCTGAAAGGCGTCCCCGAAAGAACCGCCGAGCCGTGCGATCAGCCGGCTAAGCAGCAGAGTGCCCGGCACGTAGAATACTGCCAGCACGAGCAGCGGCGTGTAAAACGTAATTCCGAATACACGCGCCAGGGCAAACGATACGACGCACACGGCGATGCTGGCGAAGAGCAGGCTGCCGCGGTCCAGAATGTCGCTCATAGCTGCCGCCGGCTGCCAATAGAGACGCGCTAGTAGCTTGACGTGATCCACCCACATCGCAGGATAGCAGCGCCGGCGCCGGGTATCGCGGCTACACGGACGCTCCTCCAGCTTGATACACTCCGTTCGATGGATCCCGAAGTCCTGGTTGTGAGCGGACCGCGCCTGAGCGAGCGGTTTTCGCTGGGCCCCAACGAAGTGCGGATCGGCCGCGCGCCGGCCGCGACCATTCGGTTGGACGAGTCCGGCGTGGCCTGGGAGCATTGCGTCATTCGTCCGTCCGGAGGGCGTTACCGGCTGCTCGATCAGCGCACCGGCTCGGGTACTTTCGTCAACGGCATGCGCGTCACCGAGCATTGGCTCGAGCCCGGTGACCAGATCTCCATTGGGACCACCGTGCTGCTTTATAGCGATGGAGCGGCGCCGGATACGACCATACCTCAGCACGCACTCCTGCAAGCCTGTTCGCTGCTGTTTCTGTTTCGTGCGCTGGCGGCCTCCGAAAATGAGGCGCTGCGCTCTACCCTGGAAGCACAGCTCTTGCGGTTGATCTCCGATCTGGTGCCGTGTACCGGAGGCTCGGTGCAGTTGGGACGCGAAGCGGCTGAGAAACAGCCGGCCGGCAAAGCCAGCGTTACCAGCGCCCTCGTCGATCCGATGAACGGAACGGTGACCGTGCCTTTGTACGTGCGTGCGGACTTGGCCGGAGTGATTGTGGCCCGGTTCCCGCCAGTAGAGTCATCGCGGCTGCAAGAGCATTGCGATACGCTGGCGGCGGTCGCCACGCTAGGCGCTATCGCCCTCGAGACTGTGCGCGAGGTCGAGTCGCTCAACCTCGAAAAGACGCTGCTCCTGGAACGGCTCGGCGATTCCCAGGATGGCATCGTCGGTGACAGCCCGGCGCTGCGCAAGCTGATGCAGATGGTGTCGCGCGTGGCTGCCTCGGAAACCTCGGTCCTGATCCTCGGTGAAAGCGGCACCGGTAAGGAAATGGTCGCCCGCGCCATCCATCGGCAGAGCCCGCGCGCCGCGGCCCCGTTCGTCGCCATCAACTGCGCTGCCATCACCGAAACCTTGCTCGAAAGCGAGCTGTTCGGCCACGAGAAGGGCGCATTCACAGGCGCTGTGGCGCAAAAAAAGGGCAAGCTCGAGCTCGCCGAAGGCGGCACGGTGTTTCTCGACGAAATCGGCGAGCTGGCAGCTCCGCTCCAGGCCAAGCTGCTGCGCGTCCTGCAACAGCGCGAGTTCGAGCGCGTCGGCGGAACCCGCACCTGGAAGCTGAACGTCCGCGTGATTGCGGCCACCAACCGCGACCTGCTGGCCGAAGTCCGCCGCGGGGCATTCCGCGAAGACCTGTTTCACCGCCTCAACGTCGTAGCCCTCAATGTGCCGCCGTTGCGCGACCGCCGCGACGATATCCAGGCGCTGGCGGCATATTTTCTGGAGCGCGCATCCGCGCGATGTAAACGGCGAGTGACGCAGATTGCTCCGGAAGTGCTCGGATACTTGAAGGACTATTCCTGGCCGGGCAATGTCCGCGAATTGGAGAACGCCATCGAGCGCGCCGTCGTGCTGGGAGACGGCGAGACACTCCTGGCGGACGATCTGCCGGAAACCGTGCTCGAATCCGGAGGCGCTGCGGCCGGCGCGCCGGGCGCGCTGCTGTCTTCGGTCACCGATACCAAGCGGCAGCTGATTCTGCGCGCCTGGGAGGAGGCCGGCGGCGACTACAAGCTGGCCGCGCTCAAGCTGAACATTCATCCCAATTCGCTCTTGCGTCTGGTGAGGACTCTGGGGCTGCGGGAGATCTTGAAATAGAAAAACGGGCGCTTCGCGCCGTGCAAACAAGGCGGACCCTGATGCTATTGAAAACCATGACGGCGCTCGGCGTGCTCGCCGGCGTCTTATGTGCCCAGAATACTCGGCCGGAAGCCGGGCCGTTCAATGCGTCCCATCTCGATATGCAGCCGCCGCCCGCGCAGGGTGTGGCCGTGCGCGCGGGCCGGCTGTTCGATCCGAAATCGGGGAAGAATCTCGTCAACCAGGTCATCCTCATCCAGGGAGACCGCATCGCGGACGTCGGGCCCGCCGAACGCGTCGCCATTCCGCAAGGCGCGCGCGTCATCGACCTGAGCCGCGCCACCGTGCTCCCCGGCCTCATCGACCGGCACGTCCACCTGATTCAAGACGCGCAGGTCAACGACGGCCGCGCGGCGCTGACCGGGCTGAATTACGCCCTCAAGGATTTGAGCGCCGGGTTTACCACCCTCCAAGACATGGGTTCCGCGTTCAGCTACGCGACCGTAGAGCTGCGTGATGCCATCAATAAAGGACTGGTGCCGGGGCCGCGTTTGCAGGTCGCCGGGCCGCAGATCAACCCACGCGGGGCAAATTATTATCCAGCTCCGTCGGCGGCAATGCCATTCGGTCTGAACACCGGCTACAACAACTGGCAAAACACCGGCAACGTGAATTCGCCGTGGCTGGCACGGGCGGCCGTGCGCGACCGCTCGCACTATGGGGTCGACTGGATCAAGATTTACGAGACCGAGGATTACGAAGGGGGCGGCTATCCCGGGCAGGGCGGCGGCGCCTTCACGCCGGATGGAAAGATGATCAACGTCCCCTCGCTTACCCTGGAGGAGAACCAGGCAATCGTCGACGAAGCGCACCGCCGCGGCCTGAAAGTGGCTTGCCATGCGTACGGCGGCGAAGGACTGCGGAACTGCCTGGAGGCGGGGGTGGACCTGCCGATCCATATCATCGTGGGAGTCACAGGAGCCGCTGGGCTCGATGATGAAACGATTCGCCTCTTGAAAAAACCCATGGCGGATGGCAAGCCTCGCCAGGTACAACAGACCCTGTGGGATCTGATCGGCGACCTCGAAGAGCGCGACTTGAAAGCCAGCGGCGGCCGCGCCACGCGCTTCCAGCTCAGCGAAAAGAGCTTCAAGCGTCTCGTGGCGGAAGGCCTGGAAGAGGTCTTCGGCAGCGGCGCATACACCGTCGGCCACGGCATGCAGGCGTTTCAATTCGGATATTTCGTGAAGTGGGGCATGACTCCCGCGCAGGCGCTCCGCATGGCCACCAGCAACGCCGCCGAAGGCCTGAACTTTGACCTGGGCAGGCAGGTGGGGATCGTCGAGAAAGGAAGATTCGCCGATCTGGTCGCGGTGGCCGGCGATCCGTTGACCGACATCACCGAAACCGAACGGGTCAAGTTCGTGATGAAGGGCGGCGTCGTTTTCCGGAACGAGCTGAAATAGAATATGGAAACCAAATGCTCCGCTGGCGTGAGCCGGCGCATGGCTCTGCAGACCGCGGGCGGACTTCTAGTAGGCGCTGCGCTTCGGCCCGGCATCGCGCGTGCGGCCGAGCCCCCCAGTCCCGTCATCGCCACGCTCAGCACCTACATGGGCGAGGCCGCCGCGAAGCCTCTGCCGGAAGAGGCGGTGGAGAAAACCAAACATCACATCCTCGATACATTCGCCGCTATGATCTCCGGCTCGGAACTCGCTCCAGGACAGGTCGCGCTGCGTCTGGCACAAGCTCATGCAGGCGGACCGTCCACCGTGGCGGCGTCCAAGTTCCGCTGCCCCGCCGTCGAGGCCGCGATGATCAACGGGATGCTGGCCCATTCCGACGAGACCGACGATTCGCATGCCCCCTCGCTATCCCATCCCGGCTGCTCCGTCGTGCCGGCGGCCCTTGCGGCGGGCGAGGAATTCGGAATCGATGGCACGCGCTTCCTCCGTGCCGTGGCGCTGGGCTACGACGTCGGGCCGCGCGTCATGATGACGCTCGGCGGCTCGCCGTTTCAAATGGCGACTCACCACAGTTCGCATAGTATCGCCGGCACGTTCGGCTCGGCCGCCGCAGCCGCGTGCGCCGGCGGGTTCAATGCCCGGCAGATGCGCTGGGTGCTCGACTATGCCGCGCAGCAGGCTGCTGGCATTGCCGCCTGGCAGCGCGATACCGATCACATCGAGAAGTCCATGGTCTTTGCCGGCATGCCGGCCCGCAACGGCGTCACCGCTGCCGCGGTGATCCACTTCGGCGGCACCGGCGTCGACGATATCTTCTCCGGCGCCGACAACTTCCTGCTGACGTTCAATCCCAAGGCCGACCCCGCCGGCCTCATCGACGGCCTTGGCTCGCGCTACGAGGTGACCCGCACCAACATCAAGAAGTGGACCGTCGGCTCACCCATCCAGGCGCCGCTCGACGCCCTCGAAAATCTCCGAAAACGGAGGCCCTTCGAAGCCGCCGACGTCCGCAAGGTGGTCGTGCGGTTGGCTACCGCCGAGGCCAAGACCGTAAACGACCGCGAGATGCCCGATATCAGTCTCCAGCACATGGTGGCCGTCATGCTGATCGATAAGACAGCATCCTTTCAGGCAGCGCACGATAAGGCGCGGATGAAAGATCCCGCTCTGCTGCAGCTAAAAGCCAAGGTCGAGTTGGTAGCCGATGCCGAACTCGACCGCCTCGCACCGCGGCGCGAGACGGTCGTGGCGGTCACGCTCCAAAACGGTGAGACGTTGACCGAACGCGTCGGAGCCGTGCGCGGCACCGCCGAGAACCCCATGCCGCGCCCGGAAGTAATCGCCAAGTGCCGCGACCTGATCGCGCCCGTGCTCGGCGCGGCAGCCTGCAACCGCCTGATTGACACCGTCATGGCGCTGGAACGCGTGAAGAGCGTGCGCGAACTCGGGGCGCTGCTGCAAAGGGCTTAAGGCTCGAAGACGCCCAGCCGCCCGGTTTTCCCGATTTACTTCAACGCCTCCAAAGCCGGCTGCAGCCACGAGAGCAGGAAATTGCCGACTGCCGGCACCTGCGCCGCCAGCAGTGTCAACAGCGGTAGCGTTCCGAATGAAACCAGCCGCAGCACGAAGTTGCGCCCCAGTTCGTTGGGTTTCGTCTCGCTCAATCGGCTCAGTAGCGGGTCGCGGTCCATCCCCGCAAACGCGAGGCCGACGCAGGCCCCGTTAATCAGGAAAATTACTACTACCGCAATCTCGATTTGCCTTCGTCCCTCAAATGGGTATATCGACAGCCCCAGAACCAGCAGAATAAATCCGTATACGATGAACTCGAGAAACAGGCGCATCACTCGAAACGTAAACGAGATGAAGTTGACATATTGAAGCGCTAGAAATTCCTCTTTGGCGATCACGTCCGGGGCCTTCCACTTGTCCGGCATTCCATCCTTTTCTTCGCGCGACTCGATTGAATCCGAAACCCCCTTTGCCCACTCGCTCGTCATGTCCTCCGTACACAACCACGCCGCCTCATTCCAGGCGTGAGTAAGAGCCTGCAGATGCTCGGGCACTTTTCGAAAGTCGCGGTCCGGCCTTTCGAAGAATTCCACCGCCGTCGCGATTGCGTTGAGCTCGGTCTTAAGATCCGGCTTCCCGATCATCTTCAGCGCGTCGCGCGCCCGAGCCGGTAGCGTCAGAGACGGACGTGGATCACCAGTCCAGACTGCTGTCCAGCTGAACGCCTTCGGCAAGCGTGAGAACGCATATCGTAGCGGTCGCCGCTCCAGATCCTCGAGCACCTTCCGCAAACCGCACCACGTCTTCCAAAACCGCCCTAGGGTAAATGCCAGTAGAACCACCACAATCGACGCAAGACCAATGATTATCCAGTCGTAACCATTTCCTTCCACAGTTGCCAATGCGGTCTGCGGCCGGAAGAAAATCACCCACGCTATGGTTACTGCAAGAATCATGCAGATCGACCATATGCCAAGCGGCGGCACGGCGCGGGCGCCGGGCGCTGCGAGTACGGCATTCGCCTCCTCCACCATGCGATACCGCGAAAGGGCCAGATAGCAAAATATGTACATCGCAAGCAGAAAAATGAAAATCGGCATTGCCGGCGATGTGCCGCTCTCGATGTGTATCGCGCGGTATGCCGCGAATTGACGCGGGCGGTGGTGCCGAGCGCCGAACCGAGCAGCACCGTTCCCAGAAAACCGATCGCCAAAACCATTCCAGAAAACGTGAGCGCGGTTTGCCATGGCCGAGCCTTCCAAAAGACCCGTGAGGCCCAGATGGCTTCCACAACCGCCGCCGCACTCACGATGATCGCGAGCCACCATTCCAAAATCGCGGACAGGCCCGACACGCCACTGGCACGCACGCAGGCCGCGAGAATGCAGCACGTCGCTGCTACCGTCAGAGAGGCCACGGCCAATGCAAGCCGCCGCACGGGTTTGAGGGGCTCGTCGCAGCCCCATGCGAAACGCCGCAGAAAACTGCTCTTCCACCATACTCGGAAGTACTTCCTCGCTCGTTCGGGATCATTCGGAATCCGCCAGTTCGTGCCCGCGACGAAGACCACGTGCATCGCGCACAACATCCATACCAAAAAGAAGAAAGCGTTCCACAGGTGCGGGCTTGGCTCCAATGCGAAGTCGGAAGTGTCCGCCTGGGCGCGCCTCGGACCTTCCACACTCTCTCCCGGCTTTAGGATTTCTCTGGCCGCCACCGGCCACCAGCTGTTTCGTCCGAGCATCGTTAGCCAAGCCGATCGCCTGTACATGTCATCACAGACGTTCGCGCCCTTCCGCTGCACCAGCATGCCAAGGGCTGCATTGTATTCGCCCTCCGCGTCCGCGCTTGCGAATTGAGTCAGCGGGTTGCCCTTGCGCTGATAGAGGTTGCCCGAAACGATTGGATAGGAGGATACCGCCAGCACTCCATCGAGCCCCCACATCTGCGCTGCCCGCGCAAACAGCAGGTCCGAGCCCAGCACGACAATCCGGCTATCCGGCGTCAGGGCGTGCACGGCTCGCGCCAGGAACAGCGTGTCCAGCGGGTCTGTCGCCGTAATACCCGCGTACCGAATTTGATGCCGCCGCAAAGCCGACGCCAGTTCCACCAGCACCGACTCCTGGGAAATCGGTGTCTGTTGGACCGAGAACGAAGGAATTGTGTCCTCACCGCCGTCGCGCAGAATCAAGGGAAGCTGGGGGTAAAGCGGGTTCGGCGGTTGACTCCCCAGCCCCGGAAGTTCCGCCGACGAATTGCGCAGCCGGGCAATGCCCCGCGGAAAACGGAGCGTCAGATATTCGCCCTTCGATGCACCCATGGACTCCCCGTACGCCGTCTCGTCCTCCTGTAGCCACGCAAAATGATCCTTCCCGAGAAAGTCGAACAGAGTGTTCCGGTTGCTTTCGTCGGATTCAATCGTGGTGCAAAATTTCACTCCGTCTACGCCGGACAAGGGCTGGTCGCTCTCGCGTTCCCCTGTGACCGAGCCGCTGATCACAAAGATCCCGTTGCTGGCCTGCGGCTTGCTCTTGACCGAGCCTAGAAGATACGTCAGGGAGGCTATTGAGCCCGTAAAACTCGGACCGATGATGCCGGTGCACTGGGCTGGACCGCCGCAAATCGGCAGTGCCGGTCCCATCCGTACGGCTTCCCCCTCGTCCCAAGCCCGCTGAAAAGCGACTCGATTGATTCCCGATGTCGGCGTCTCTCCGACGAGAAACACCAGTAGCAAGTCCTTCTCCGGGGGCAAGTCCTTCTCCGGGTGCCAACCCTTGATTTGTCTGTTCCGCCGGAAAAGCAGCAGACCGGGCTTGTTGGACCTCTGCTGGCGCTCCCGTTCCGCCTTTTCCAGCTTTTCGGAGTCACCCTCTTCCGATTTTCTTGCGTCCGCCTGCCAGGGAAACCAATAACTGTCGAATGAATAGCGAGCGCCGTCAAAACCGTCCGATAGCGCGCGAGTAATGCTTTCAATGTGCCGGTCAAACATCAGCGATAGATGTGTCAGCTCCGGGTCCGGTACCGTGGCGATTAAGGTTCTGATCCACCAGTGCGTGTCCTTGGGTATACAGAATTTCCGCGCAAGATCTTCATCGCCGTCGGGCTGGGCATCCAGCTTTACAGTGCCTCGTAAATGTCGGCTTTCGTTGCTGCCGATCTTCAGATCAAGGCTGACCGCCTCACCCGGCTCTTTCGGCTCGATCTTGGAAATATATCGGCAGACGGGAGTCCACTCCCCGATGTCGGCCGAAGCCGGGGCAGGGTCGCTGGTTGCAGCGGGCACCGCCCGGGTATTCGTGCCTGGCATCTCATTCGACGAACGCGTACCCTGCGGCAGGCCGCGATAAAACACACCCGCAGCCATGAGAAGGACGGCAGCGGTGCTGGTCTTTCCATCCATAACATATGCCCCGATTTGCGAAATCTTACAGCGATTCTAAGTTCCGTACAAGCCGGTCGCCTCGTGGTGCGGCGTCGGTACCACACACCACCAAGCCACGTATAGAGATGTAAAGCGCGAAAGAAACTAACGGTCCGCCAGGCTTAGCGCTCGAAAAAACTGAGCGCGTTATCGCCTTGCCTCACCCGTCGCACCTCGCGTAGCGGACCGCCTGTCAGTTCGAACCGTACAGAGTGCTGCACGATGATCAGCGCTGGCGGCGCTTCCGCCAGCGCTTCGAGAGCCATGGTGTATTCCTCTTCCCGGTCGTACGGTGGATCGAGGAATACCAGATCGGCCCGGCATCGCGGAAGGGTGATTTGCACACGCCCCGGCATCACGGTCGCTCGCGCCTCTAGCCCGAGCGTCGCCAGGTTTTCGCGCAGCACCGTCAGCGCCGCGCGATTCGACTCGAGAAAGTACGCGTGCCGGGCGCCCCGGCTGAGTGCTTCGATCCCGACCGCGCCCGTCCCCGTGTAAGCATCCACGAACGTCGCGCCTTCGATGCGCGGCCCCAGAATATCGAACAGAGTCTCGCGCAATCGGTCCGGGGTCGGCCGCGTCGCCAGTCCCGGAACTCCTTTCAGACGCCGCGAACGAAGCTCGCCCGCAATCACCCGCATCAGCCCACCGTCACCAGGCCGTAGCGGCGCTGCCAGTGATCGCGGATGTACCGGATGGCGCGCTGCAATTCCTCCGGCGCCGGCGGATGCTCGACGAATCCAGCCGCTTCGCGCCGCGCGATTTCCAGAATCTCGGTGTCCCGCAGAATATTCGCCACCCGCAACGACGGCAGTCCCGATTGCTTCGTCCCAAAAAATTCTCCCGGGCCGCGCAGCTTCAAATCCATCTCCGAAATGTAGAAGCCATCCGTCGATTCCACCAGCGTTCGAATTCGCTCGCGCGCGGTGTCGTTCATCTTCTCCGTGACCAGGATGCAGTAGCTCTGCGCCGCGCCGCGTCCCACGCGCCCGCGCAACTGGTGCAACTGCGCCAGCCCG
>Ga0126371_10003347_pt1 | contig 13999 bp, 14 predicted proteins | sample PanSoiMetaPlot_4_FD_110145 | JGI IMG/M metagenome (GOLD analysis project Ga0126371, IMG submission 110145) | Tropical forest soil microbial communities from Panama - MetaG Plot_4 | ecosystem: Environmental > Terrestrial > Soil > Tropical forest > Bulk soil | place: Panama | collected 2016-02-17 | reverse complement strand
GCGGTTTGCAGAACGGCAGCGGCGCTCGCCGATTGTGAAGTCGGCGCGCGTTACGCAGGTTTCCTGAAACAGCAGTTTGTCCGGAATTTTTGCCGGGGCGGCTTGGAGTTTCAGAGAGAAGCGTGTTATAAAAGTTGTAGTTACGCGGCCTTAGTATAATGGTAGTACGGAACCTTGCCAAGGTTCAGGCGTGAGTTCGATTCTCATAGGCCGCTCCATTTAAATCAACAAGTTACGCAGCCGCGTCATTTCCCCTTTTTACCAAGAACATTTTGGGATCAAAATTCAGCTTCCATTGGCAGGGGTGGTATTTCCGCAGTACAGAACCCGGCTCATTCCGGCAGAGGTAACTACTGCTTGCAACGCCACGCCAGCTGATGAAGTGATGGCAGAACGGGTTCCAAACAAAAGGTGGTACTCAGCATGGACAAACAGCAATCCAAATTCAGTCTGACACCCGACCAACAGTTTCTCAATGATCTTTGGGAGGAGCATCTCCGAGAGGAGTTCATTACTCACGATACCAAAGCAACGATCGACACCATGGCCCCCGACGCCTACGTGAATCACATCCCGGTCTTGACCGGAGGCGTTGGTCATGATCAGTTGAGAGAATTCTACTCCCGCCACTTCATACCCAAAATGCCGCCGGACACGGAAATCGTACCGGTCTCGCGCACAATCGGAGCGGAACGTCTCGTGGACGAAATGATCTTCCGCTTTACTCACACTTTAGAAATGGACTGGATGCTTCCGGGGGTTGCTCCTACCGGCAAACGGGTCGAATGCGGATTGGTCGTAATCGTAAGTTTTCGTGAAGGTAAACTGTTCAGCGAGCATATATATTGGGACCAAGCCTCGGTTCTTGCGCAAGTCGGTCTCATTGATGCTTCGCGTCTCCCGGTAACCGGCGTTGAAGCAGCGAAGAAGTTGGCAAACCCAGGAATGCCGTCAAACAAGTTGATCGAAAGAGCTGCTGCGTACAAGAATCGCTGAGAACGGATTGTTGAGCCGGAAGACTCTAGCTGCACCAACAAACGCAGGGTTAGGCTATACTCGCGGTGCTCGGAGGTCGCCACATGCTTTGCCATCCCGCTGCGCGCAGCGTCTGGCTCCTGGTGATACTCGGCTGCATCAATGCATTCTCCTTGGTGCCGGGAGCGGATGTTGCCGAACCATATTCCGTGGTCCACGGCTGGCCGCAGCTCCCTCCGGGATTCGTCCTAGGCCAGGTTTCCGGCCTGGGGGTTGACTCTCATAATCACGTCTTTGTATTCCATCGGGCCGAGAATTCCTGGGCCACCGACAAAACACATGTCATTCCTTCCGCCACGATCCTCTGTTTCGACGGAGCTTCAGGCCAGCTGCTTTCCTCCTGGGGACAAAATCGTTTTCTGGAACCCCATGGTCTTAGAGTGGACCGCCGCGACAACGTTTGGGTCACAGATCGTGCCCTGCAGCAGGTATTTGAGTTCACTCATGACGGTACCCTTCTGCTAACCATAGGTACGGAACGCACTCCTGGCGTGGACGGCACGCATTTCAATTTGCCCACCGATATCGCCTTTGCTCCGGACGGAAGCGTCTACGTGAGCGACGGTTACGGCAACAATCGAGTGGCCAAGTTCTCTGCCGACGGGAAGTTCCTGCTTGATTGGGGGCGCAAAGGCGATGGACCGGGAGAATTTAATCTTCCCCATAGTGTTGCTGTAGACGCCGAAGGACTCGTTTACGTTGCTGATCGTTCCAATTCCCGCATCCAGGTGTTCGATGGCAACGGGAAGTTCCTAAAAATGTGGAAATCAGGGGAACTCGGCAGACCGTGGTCGTTGACCATCGGCCCCGACAATCTGCTTTATGTGGTGGACGGAGGAGACCTCAAACCGGCTCCGCCAGACCGTGGGCAACTTCTTAAGCTTGACCTTACCGGCAAAATCCTCGCCAAGTGGAGCCGTTTTGGAAACTACGACGGCGAGATCTATTGGGGCCATGATCTCGCGGTTGGCAAAGACGGTGCTGTCTATGTCGGGGACGTGTATCACGGAATGCGTGTGCAAAAGTTCATTCCGAGACAAGGGACTCCCGGTCTCTAATCGGGCTAATCAGCAGGGTCGGATCGCCGGCGCCTATAGCAAAGCTGTCGGGAGGCAGTGACCATCACCTGGGCATCGGCTTAGGGCAACATCCTCTAAGCTTTATATTCGCGGCAGCGCCGGATAATGGCATTGGTGGAACTGTCGTGCGAGAGTTTCGGCTCAGCCGGGCTTTCAAGTTCAGGAATGATGCGTTGGGCGAGCACTTTGCCTAGTTCGACTCCCCACTGATCGAACGAGTCGATCCCCCAGACCGCTCCCTGTGTAAACACGGAATGTTCATAGAGGGCGACGAGTTTGCCGAGGGCTTCGGGAGTCAAACTCTCCAGCAGGATTGTGTTGGATGGCCGGTTACCTTCGAAGACGCGATGCGGCACCAATGCATCGGCCGTTCCTTCGGCCTTCACCTGCTTGGCATTTTTTCCGAATGCCAGCGCTTCGGTTTGCGCACACACATTCGCCAGGAGCATGTCGTGATGGCGACCCAACGGATTCAGAGATTTGCCGAAAGCGATGAAGTCACAGGGGATGAGCCGGGTTCCCTGATGGATCAACTGATAGAAAGAATGCTGCCCGTTTGTGCCGGGTTCGCCCCAATAGATCGGCCCGGTATCATAGTTGACCGTCTTGCCGTTGAGCGTGACGTGTTTCCCATTGCTCTCCATGGTGAGCTGCTGCAGATAAGCGGGAAAACGCTTGAGGTATTGCTCGTAAGGAAGGACGGCGACGGTCTGCGCGCCGAAGAAGTTGTTGTACCAGAAAGAGAGCAGACCGAGCAACACCGGCAGATTGCGTTCGACAGGAGTCTTGCGGAAGTGCTCGTCCATCTGGTGAAAGCCGCCCAGCATCGCGCGGAAACTCTCGGGCCCGATAGCCAGCATAGTGGATAGCCCGATAGCCGAGTCCATCGAGTAACGGCCGCCAACCCAATCCCAGAAGCCGAACATGTTGGCTGTATCGATGCCGAATTTAGCGACTTCCGCCGCATTGGTACTCACGGCAACAAAATGGGCAGCAATGGCTTTCTCACCGGCTCCGCTGGTCTTGAGGAACCAATCGCGAGCTGTGTGCGCGTTCGTCATGGTCTCCAGCGTTGTAAACGTCTTTGAGGACACGATGAACAGCGTTTCCGAGGGATCGAGATCCACAACTGCTTCGGCGAAGTCTGTGCTGTCCACGTTTGACACAAAACGGAAGGCCATCCCACGGTCGCTGTAGTGTTTGAGGGCCTCGTAAGCCATGACCGGGCCGAGGTCGGAGCCACCAATACCAATGTTGATCACGTTGCGGATGCGCTTGCCCGTGCAGCCCTTCCACTCGCCACTGCGCACGCGATTGCAAAACGCGGACATCTTGTCGAGCACAGCATGCACGTCCGGCACGACATTCTTGCCGTCCACAACTATGGTCTCGCCCTTCGGGGCCCGCAGCGCCACGTGCAAGACCGCGCGATTTTCCGTGATGTTGATCTTGTCACCGCGGAACATCGCATCGATGCGGGCCTGGAGCCCGGACTCCTTGGCCAGATCGATCAGCAGTTTCAGAGTCTTTTCGGTGATGCGATTCTTCGAGTAATCCAGATATATTCCCAGAGCTTCTAGGGTGTATTTCTCCCCGCGCTTCGGATCCTTTTCGAAAAGGTCGCGCAGGTGCTTGGATTGAACTTCCTTGTGGTGCAGTTTGAGAGCTTTCCAGGCCTTGCGCTTGAGCAACGGCTGGATGGCCGCAGTCTTTGTAGCACGTGCCGCAGTTGTTGCCATTTTCTGACTCCTTCGTTCTACAACTCAGAGGAATGTCTACTTCGCCGTATCTGAAAATTTCTTGAAGCCGTTCTCTCCTCGCATGCAAAATCCAGCGATAAGAGTGTTTGCCCGTCACCGGCGAGACGGCCTTGGGGTATCTACCTCAACTTTTTGGCGTTTCCGCCGCCGAGAACAATATCATCCAACGGCCTTCTTGAGTACAAGGTTCTTCGAATCGATATCGTCGACTCTGGTGAAGAACAATCCCCGGGAATTTGGACGGATTCCCCGTTTGGCCATGGAGACCTGGGCGGGCCGTGCGGGCTGATTTTAAAGCCAACCAAAGAGACAAACCCAAAACAGCTTGCAGGAGAAAATCAGTTTGCGCCGGAGTGTGGCTCGTCCGTGCGGGAGGCGCCGGGTAGGGACTGCACCACCGAGTGATGCATGCTGGCCATGCGCCAGTGGCCTTCGGATTTTCGGCACATGGCCATGCCACGGCCGTGCAGGCGGCCGCGCGCAGAATCGATGGTGAATTCGTACTCATACCAGACCGCTTCGCCGATGGCGTGAAACGCGCTTTCGCGGATTTCGAGTTGCGCGGCCGGGGTCTGGTGAAAATAGCGCTCGCGAAAATAGCCGACGACTTTTTCGCGGCCGTAGAGCTCGTCCTTCGTGGTGAACAGCACAATCTTGGGATCCAGGCAGTCGCTGAAGAGGGCTTCGTCTGACTGATTGAAGGCCTGCAGGCATTGCGCGGTGTCGCGCTGCATTTCGGCGATGAGGGCGGCTTCGCGCTCGTCGTCGGGGGTGCTGAGGCGGAGCAACTGGCGTTTGAGATCTACGGTAGCGCCGATCTTGGCGAGCAGGTCGGCGCCGAGGATGCCGTCGATTTTGCGGCCGCAGGCCTTGCCAATGGCGGAAAGGTCGATAGCGGGGAGTTTAAGTTCGACTACTTTGGTGCGGCCGACTTCGAAGTCATGCAAGGTGACTTCCTTGGCGCTGGTGGCCAGGGTGCCGCGCCAGGAGGTGATGCGAATGTCGCGGGCGGCGCCTAGCGCGAAGGATTCGACGTTGAGCAGGGAAGTAGCGGCGGTGTCCACGAGGAAGAGGTGTGGCTCTCCGGCAACGAGGACTTTTGTAACGGGGAGGGCGTCGCAGTGTTCGAGGGGGATTTCCTGCGCGGGTGCGACCGACGGAAGGCAAGTGGGCGTGAGGAGGAGAAGAGGAAGCCAGGAGCGAAAAAGACGAGCGGGCCGCATAGGAACCTCAGCGGAGGGAAAGTGTAGCACAGAATACGAACGTTCGTGCTATTTATTTCTTGTGCTACAATTCCCCCATGCTGAAAACCGCTCATCGTGTCGGTCGGGACGTTGCCGCCCGCCGGCAGGACCGCGGCTTGCGGACGCGTGAAGCCATTTTGGCATGGGCCGTCGACCTGGCGTCGGCGGACGGCCTGGAGGGGCTGACCGTTGGGTCCCTGGCCGAACAATTGAAGATGAGCAAGAGCGGCCTTTTCGCGCACTTCGGCTCCAAGGAAGAGCTGCAACTGGCAACCGTGGAAAAGGCACGCCTGATTTTTATCGAAAAGGTGACGAAGCCTGCCATTGGTGCACCCAAGGGAATGCCACGCTTGTGGGCCATGGTGGACCATTGGCTGGCGCTGGTGGAGAAGCGCGTTTTTCGCGGGGGATGTTTTTTCAGCGCCGCGTCGTTTGAGTTTGACAGCCGGAAAGGTGTGGTGCACGACCGCATCGCGGAGATTATGCGCGAGTGGATTGAGGTGCTGACGCGCGCGGTGAACGAGGCACAAAAGGCGGGGCATGTGGATCCCAAGATCGATGCGTCGCGTCTGGCCTTTGAGATTCATGCCATTGCGCTGGGCGCCCATTGGGCGTACCAGTTGCTAGATGACCGGCGGGCGTATTTGCGGGCGAGAATGATTCTGCTGGAGAAGTTGCGGAGTATTGCCACGTCGGCTTCACCGCGGTTGCCTTGACCGCAGAGGCTAAAGCCCCAACCTCACAAAAGCCGAGCGTGGGGCGCCCGCCGACAACTTTCGATTATGCCCAGCAGCTTTTTCCTTCCGTTTTCCTCAGGCGGCTTAAATTGGCCGTGAATTCTAAGTTCTTTTCCCGTTACACTGCGCCTGCGAACTTCTTTCAGATGAATCCATGTCGCATCGCGGTTGGAAGTACCCGGCGGCCCAAACTGCAAGCAGTGCACGAAGCTGCCGCCAGCTTCTCCTCCGGCCTTTCACCGGACGGTCAACTGGAAATTCAAGGCTACGAAGTTGAAAGCGGCGTGAGCCATACGCCGGTTTCCCGGCAAGAGTTGATGCAGGGAGCGCGACAGCGCGCGGAAGCGCTGTGCGGGATGCTCGCTGGTGGTTCGGCGCGTGCCGATTATTTTGTGGGGTTGGAAGGCGGGCTGAATGTTGTTTCGGAGAATGGTGAGCGGCGCGTGTTTCTGGAAAGCTGGGCTTACGTAAGCGACGGCGTGCGCGGACATTTCGGCTGCTCCGGAAGCATTGAAATTCCTGAGGCGCTGGCGGAGGAGGTTGTGAACGGCGGCGTGGAGCTCGCGGTGGCCATTGACCGTTTCGCGGGCGCGGTGGGGATTCGCGATGGGCAAGGGGCGTGGGGCGTGCTGACGAAGAACTTGGTGCCGCGGCAGGAGTCGTTCCGGCTGGCGGTTCTCACGGCGTTCGCACCGTTCTACAATGCGAAGATGTACCGAGCCGCGGCGGCAGCGGAGTCGTAGAATTCGCGTTTCAATCAGGCAAGGAGACGAGGTGTGGACATAGTCAAGGGCAACATGGGGTGGATCGAAGTGGTCGTGGGGCCGATGTTCTCCGGAAAGAGCGAGGAGCTGATCCGGCGGCTGCGGCGGGCGGAGATTGCACGGCAGCGCGTGCAGATTTTCAAGCCGTCGATTGACGCGCGGTATGCGGCCAACGAAATCGTGTCGCATTCGGGACTGGAAATTTCCTCGGACAATGTCGCGAAGGCCGCGGAGATCATGGAGAAGTTGCAGCCGCGGACAGAAGTAGTAGGAATCGATGAGGCGCAATTTCTGGGCGACGAAGTGGTGGACGTGTGCACGAAGCTGGCGAACCTGGGAAAGCGCGTGATTGTGGCCGGGCTGGACACGGATTTTCGCGGGCGGCCGTTTGAGCCGATGCCGCGACTGCTGGCAGTTGCGGAAGAGATTACCAAGCTGCTGGCAATTTGCGTGCGGTGTGGAAATCCGGCGGTTCATACGCAGCGGCTGGTGGACAACGAAGACTTGATCGTGGTGGGAGCGAGCGGGGCGTATGAAGCGCGCTGCCGGCGGTGTTTTGAGCCCAATCCCGCTATCGCGGCGAGGGAAGTGGCGGGGCCGCTACTTCTACGCAACCGCGCCGCAAATGCCGGCGGCAAGTAAGCCGGCAGTCCGATACTCTTTGAATCAGGCATCTGGAATAGCCGCTTCAGGGGCTAAAGCTCCGTTTAGTGAAAGGCCGTTATGCCGTGACGGAAGTCCGGCCTCCTAATACACCATGCGCATTGAATCGAAAGCACCGACACGCGTTGACCTGGCGGGCGGCACGCTGGATATCTGGCCTCTATATCTGTTTCATCCGGGAGCGCTGACACTGAATGCCGCCATCTCGCGTTACGCCCGGTGCGTGATCGAGACGCACGCGGCGGGCGACGCGCGAATCAAACTGGTTTCGTTGGATACCAGCCGTTCGGAATCTTTTTCTTCGTTTGCGGCACTGGTGAAAGCGAAGCGCTACCGCCTGCCACTGCTGGCGGAGATCGTGAAGTTTTTCCGGCCGGAGGGCGGGTTCACATTGACCACGAATTCGGAGGCGCCAGCAGGCGCGGGCATCGGAGGATCGAGCGCGATGGCGGTGGCTATTTGCGCGGCGCTCGATCGCTTCACCGGGGCGGGGAAGAGCAAGGTGGATTGGATCCACATCAGCCGCGACGCAGAGGCCATCGTGATCCGCGTACCAACCGGAACGCAAGATCATTATCCGCCGGCGTTTGGCGGGGCCGCGGCGATTGAACTGCACCCCGGAGGTGAGCGGCGGATTGAGCTGCGAGTAAATCTGGACGAACTGGAGCGGCGGCTGGTGGTGTGTTACACGGGCAAGCCACGACAGTCCGGCATCAACAATTGGGAAGTGTTCAAGGCGCACATTGACGGCAAAAAAGCGGTGCGGAGCAACATCGAGGACATTTCGCTGATTGCGCAGAAGATGCGCGCGGCCCTGGAAAGCGGGGACTGGAAAGAGACCGGGCGCCTGATGCACGCGGAGTGGACCTTTCGGCGGCGCAATTTGCCGACGATTTCGACCAAGACGATTGATGCGATTATTGGCGGGGCGCGGAGGAAGGGAGCCCTGGCGGGGAAGGTCTGCGGAGCGGGCGGAGGGGGTTGCGTGGTGCTGCTGATTGAGCCCGAGGCGCGGGAGCGGGTGGAAAAAGCGGTCCTTGAGAGTGGCGGGGAGTTGCTGCCTATGGTAATCGACCGGCAAGGGGTGACGGTGGTGACGCCATAGAAAAGAAGTAAAAACGCAAAGAAGTAATGAACTAATGAAAAGAGGGTAGAAGTGCTTGAAGTTGGCAGTGCAAAGGAGTGCCTGTGCCACAAGGAAGACAGCGGTTGAAGCCCGGCGCCTACAGTTTTGCATTGACACCACTACTCAAGGGGGAGAGAGCATCATAGAATAGCGAGGGCGCCCTCGCCCGGGGGCCGTCACTTGTTATGTCGAATTGGTTTTCCATCCCGCTCCTTGTCCTGACGCTGGCTGCGGCAGATTTGCCGAAGCTGCCGTTTCTGCAATCGGATTTCCGCAAGCCGGAAGATAGTCCGCTGCCGGGGGAAAAGATTCCGGTTCTGCCAGCGTTGCTGACCACGGATCCGCAACAGGGTACGCCCCAGACGAAATCTGCATCGTCCAAAGCCACGAGTCTGACGGAGCCATCAAAGCTGGCGTTGATCCGGTTTGTTTCCGGTGAATTTGCCAAAGTGAAACGCCCCATTCCCGGCGGCAAAGAGGGCTTCATTCTTTACACCGACAAGCCGATCAACCAGGAGTATCTGGACCGCACAATTGCGACTCACGGCGCGGCCATCAACATCGGAGACAACGCGCAGATCACCAAGCTGGAATTCCGCTCGAACACCATCGTTGTGGACCTGAATGGCGGGGGGCGGCCCAAACACAATTGGCGGGACCGCATTCAGATCGGCATTGGTGGCCCGACGTATCCGCAAACCACTACGACCACGCAGGGGCAGGAGACCGGCCCTCCGGGATTTCAGCCGGGCATGGGCGGCACCATCTTCCTGCAGTTCCCGAAGGACGTTCCAGACCTTTCGCCGGAGGACCTGAAGAACATCCTCTCGCCGTTTCTAGATTTCGCGCGCGAGCGCTCCGCGGCGGTGCACTGGATCGATACGCTTCCACCAGAGATGAAGAAGGCGATTACCGAACGCCACGCGGTCCTGGGGATGGATCGCGAGGAAGTGGTGGCGGCAATGGGCAAGCCGGACCGCAAAGTGCGCGAGCGGGACACGGAAGGGTATGACACGGAAGACTGGATCTACGGACACCCGCCAGAGAAAACAATCTTTGTGCATTTCCGCGGCGATAAAGTAAGCTCCATCAAGCAATACCCACAATAAGCGGAAAACAGATGCAAACACCTCCGATTGGGATGAGTAACCCGTTCGCGGTGCTGACGGCGATTGTTGCGCCGGCGATTCTGACAAACGCGTGCTCGGTCTTGGCACTGGGGACGAGCAACCGCCTAGGACGCGTAGTGGATCGTACGCGCGTGGTGACGGCTGGAATTGCGGCGAGCGCGGTAGGCTCGGAGGAATATAAGGAGTGGGTGGCGCAATTGCGGCCGCTCGAGGCGCGCACGCATATGCTCGTGATGGCGCTGCGCATGATTTATGCGGCGCTGGGACTGTTTGCGACTACCGGACTGATCGCCATCGGTGGGTCGGTGGCCGCGTTTTACGGCTTGCGCGTGTTTCGAATTGGGGCGCTGCTCTCCTTTGTTACCGGAGTGTGCGCTGTGCTTGGGCTTAGCATTGGGTGCTACCTGATGGTGAATGAGACGCGGCTGGCGGTGAAGAGCTTGGGTGAAGAGGCGCGGATGCGCACGCGCCTGCACGATCTGGATAAATCCTCGTGATGTAAATCACCCCGTCTTCCGTTGACTTTTCGCTACGCTACCCCTAGCATTTTCTGTTCTGCCCGCGGCGTTCCGCTTGTCTGATGTGCCGCCGCAATTTCGAGTCCCGCACCGGAGGAAGCATGGCAATTAAGGTAGGAATCAACGGCTTCGGCCGCATCGGTCGCAATATTGTGCGCACCGCCATCGACGACAAGGACCTCCAGTTCGTTGCCGTCAATGACATTACGGACGCCAAAACGCTGGCGCACCTGTTGAAGTACGACTCCGTGCTGGGCAACCTGCCGCACAACATTACGCACACTGAGGATTCCATCAGCATCGCAGGGAAGCCGATCAAGGTGTTCAAGGTGAAGGATCCTGCCGAGATTAACTGGGCCAGTGTGGGGGCGGACATCGTGGTGGAGTCGACGGGCCTTTTCACTAAGGGACCCGAGGCGAAGAAGCACCTGCGCACGCCGGTGAAGAAGGTGATTATCTCGGCGCCGGCGGATGATCCGGACGCTACGTTTGTGCTGGGCGTGAACGACAAGACCTACGATCCGGCGAAGCACCACGTGGTTTCGAACGCTTCTTGCACGACGAACTGCCTGGCGCCGGTGGCCAAGGTGCTTCAGGACACCTTCGGAATTCACAGCGGCACGATGACGACGATTCACTCCTACACCAATGACCAGAAGCTGCTGGACCTGCCGCACAAAGATTTGCGGCGTGCGCGCGCGGCGGCGTTGAACATGATTCCGAGTTCTACGGGCGCGGCCAAGGCGCTGCACCTGGTGATTCCGGAGCTGAAGGGGAAGCTAGACGGCTACGCCATGCGCGTGCCGACGCCGAACGTGAGCGTGGTGGACCTGACGGTGTTTGTGGACAAGCCGGCGACGAAGGATTCGGTGAACGCGGCGCTGAAGGCCGCGGCGAACGGCCCCTTGAAAGGCATTCTGGGCTACACGGAAGAAGAACTGGTTTCCTGCGATTTCAAGGGCGATTCCAACTCGTCGATCGTGGATGCGGGCTACACCAAGGTGGTTGGCGATCGCTGCGTTAAGGTGCTGGCGTGGTACGACAACGAGTGGGGATATTCTTGCCGGTGCCGGGATTTGATTAAGTTGTTGGCGTCGAAGTTTTAGCCGCTGGATAGCAGCGAGCAGATAACAGAGAACACGAGCCGGCGGTATTGCGGGGACGGCCTTCTGAAGCCGTCCGCCTGGCCAGATTCAGGAGCGGCCCACCCGCCCCGACAAAATCGGGGCGGGCAGAAATGGGCAAACCATGAACAAACTCACGATTCAAGACCTTGATCTGCGTGGGAAGAGAGTCTTTATCCGTGTGGATTTCAACGTGCCGTTGAAAGACGGCGTGGTCAGCGACGAAACGCGGATTCGAGAAACGCTGCCGACCTTGAAGCTGGCTATCGAAAAGGGTGGGCGGCTGGTGCTGGCTTCGCATTTGGGGCGGCCCAAGGGGGGGCCGGACCCGAAATATTCGCTGAAGCCAGCGGCAAAGAAGCTGGAGGAGTTGCTCGGAAAGCGGGTGGCGTTTGCCGCGGATTGCGTGGGCGTGGAAGCGGAAGGGAAGAGCAAAGGACTGAAGGATGGCGAAGTCTTGGTCCTAGAGAACGTGCGCTTCCATCCCGAGGAAGAGAAGAACGATGAGGGTTTTTCGAAGCAGCTGGCGGCGCTGTGCGACGGCGTTTTCGTGTGCGACGCGTTCGGCTCCGCGCACCGTGCGCATGCGAGCGTGGTGGGCATCACGAAATTTGTGAAGCAGTCGGCTGCCGGGCTTCTGATGGAAAAAGAGCTGGCGTACATCGGAAAGGCCATCAGCAATCCAACGCGGCCATTTGTGGCCATTCTGGGCGGGGCGAAGGTCAGCGACAAGATTGAAGTGGTGGAGAACCTGATGAAGATTGCCGACGCCATGCTGATCGGTGGCGGCATGGCGTACACGTTTTTCAAGGCGCAGGGGCTTGCGATCGGAAAGTCATTGGTGGAAGACGACAAGTTGGACCTGGCGCGGAAGATTCTGGCGGACGTGATGCAGAAAAATTTCAAGCTATTGCTGCCGCTCGACAATGTGGTTGCGTCGGAGTTCAAAGCCGACGCTCTGGCGACCATTGCCGAAGTCAGCGCGATTCCCGAGGGTCAGATGGGTCTGGACATCGGACCGAAGACGGTTACCGCCTACTCGGCGGAAATTGCGAAGGCGAAGACGATTGTGTGGAACGGGCCGATGGGCGTTTTCGAAATGCCGGCCTTTGCGAAGGGGACGCTGGCGATTGCGCAAGCGGTGGCTGCGGCGACCAGTGGGGGTGCGACTTCGATTGTGGGCGGCGGGGATTCCGTGGCGGCGATTCACCAGTCGGGGCTAGCCGCAAGAATTTCGCACATTTCGACGGGCGGCGGCGCTTCGCTGGAGTTTCTCGGTGGCCGCAAGCTTCCGGGCGTGGAGGCCCTCACCAACAAATGAGCCATGCCAAACGTCGCCGCGTGATTGCGGGCAACTGGAAGATGTTCAAGACGCAGGCGGAGACGCGAGCGTTTTTTGCCGCGTTCAACCCGCTGGTGGCTAGCGTCACGGATTGCGACATCGTGATCGCGCCGACGTTTACCAGCCTTGCGGCGGCTGTGGAGGCCACGAAGGGTACGCAGATCGGGATTTCCGGGCAGGATTTGTATTGGGAGAAGGAAGGCGCGTTCACGGGAGAAATTTCCGCAGGGATGCTGGCGGAAGCAGGTTGCCGGTACACCCTGATCGGACATTCCGAACGGCGGCACATTTTTGGAGAGACCGACGAGGCGGTGTTCAGGAAGACCAAGGCCGCCCTGGCCGCCGGATTGACTCCCGTCGTGTGCATCGGCGAAACGCTTTCCGACCGCGAAGCCGGCCGCACGGAACACGTTTGCCTGTGCCAGTTTGATGGCAGCGTGGGTGCGTTGACCCCCGAGGAATTCTCCCGTATTCTGTTAGCTTACGAGCCGGTCTGGGCGATAGGTACGGGCCGCACGGCGACCCCGGAAATTGCTGTGGCCGTGCATAACTTCGTTCGCCACTGCGCGGTGGAGAAGTTCGGCGCCGCCCATGCGGCTGCCTTGAGGATTCTCTACGGGGGCAGCGTCAAACCCGACAATATCAAGGGGTTGATGGGGGAGGCGGAAATCGACGGTGTGCTGGTAGGCGGAGCGAGCCTAGATCCCAAAACGTTCGCCTGTTTGGTAAAGGATTGGCCGCGCTAGCCTTGAGATTTCAGAGGCGCGGCGGAAGCGGAAATTCAAAGAGTTTGAGGTGCAGGAAATGCCGGGTTGGATGAAATGGACAGTCGCGCTGCTGATCGGCTTCGCGATTATTTACGTGGGGTTTCACTTTGCGTGGGGCGGGTACATTCTGACGCCCTTTTTCGTGCTGAATTGCCTTGTGCTGATCATCGTCGTGCTGCTGCAGAGCGGCAAAGCGGCGGACTTGGCAGGAGCGTTTGGCGGAGCGGGCAGCCAGACGGCGTTTGGGCCACGGGGTGCGGCAACAATCTTGTCGCAGGCGACCACTTGGTGCGCGATCATGTTCATGGTTTGCGCGCTGGCCATGGTTGTGAAGGTGGACCGCGGATTGGATCAAGGGCCAGGGGGAAGCTCGATCCTGGAGAAGTATTCGAAGCCCGCAACGAAGCCGGCCCCGACGCCGGTGACGCCGGCTCCTGTAACTCCGCAGACAATGCCGCCGCAAACGACTACGCCGCAATCGAGTGCGCCTGCGGTACCGCAATCGTCCGCGCCGGCACAACCGGCGCCCGCAGCTCCCGCGAAGCCGTAGCGATTTCTCGTGTCTTGCCGCTTTTCTTAGGCGCAGCTACAATGTAGTTCTCACCTCTGTGCGGTCGTGGCGGAACTGGCAGACGCACCAGCTTGAGGGGCTGGCGGTAGCAATACCGTGGTGGTTCGAATCCACTCGACCGCACCATACCTTTTCCAGG
>Ga0126371_10003346_pt1 | contig 14001 bp, 13 predicted proteins | sample PanSoiMetaPlot_4_FD_110145 | JGI IMG/M metagenome (GOLD analysis project Ga0126371, IMG submission 110145) | Tropical forest soil microbial communities from Panama - MetaG Plot_4 | ecosystem: Environmental > Terrestrial > Soil > Tropical forest > Bulk soil | place: Panama | collected 2016-02-17 | reverse complement strand
CGTTTTGGACATGATAGTCGTAGGATGCACGCATTCGCTCACACCATTCCAGTCATTGCGAGGAGCGCAGCGACCGAGCAATCCCTATTCAGGACCGCTCTGCCGTTCGAGATTGCTTCCCCCGGAACGCCGCTCTTGCGGGCGGTCGTCCGCGGGTCGCAATGACAGCTGTGGGCTAGATCAATCCTTGCCTTGATAGATTTTGATGATCTTGCCCAGCATGCCCAACGCCTCGTCTTTGGGCCGTTGGAACGTGTTGCGGCCGATGATCGAGCCGTTGCCGCCGCCGTCGCGGATCGCGCGCACCTCGCCAAAGACGCCATCGAGATCTTCGCCTCACCGCCGGAGAAGACGACAATGCGCCGGCCGTTGAACGCCGATTGCACGACGTGGCGAATCCGCGCCGCCGGTGTCGAGATGTCGATCTTCTGCCTCTCGTAGACCGCCTTGGCTGCGCTCAATTCGAGGTGCTCTGTCAGTGGCTTGACCTTGATAATGTGCGCGCCGAGCTGGGCTGCGATCTGCGCCGCGTATGCGCAGATGTCGATCGCGGTCTCGCCTTCGCGCGACAGGTTACCACCGCGCGGATACGACCAGATCACCACCGCCAGACCAGAAGATTTCGCTTCGCACGCCATCTCGGCAATGTCGCGCATTTGATCATAGGCCGAGTCGGAGCCTGGGTAGATCGTATAACCGATCGCCGAGCAGCCCAGACGCAGCGCGTCTTTAACATTGCCAGTGATCGCCAACATTGCCAGTGATCGCCTGAGTCGCGTTCTCCTTGAAACGCGACATGCCGTTGGCATTGTTGAGCTTGAGGATCGTCGGCACGCGGCCGGCAAAGGTATCGGCACCCGCTTCAAGAAAGCCCAGCGGCGCAGCATAGGCCGACAGGCCTGCCTCGATCGCCAGCTGATAATGATAGTGCGGGTCGTAAGCCGCGGGGTTTGGCGCAAAGCTGCGCGCCGGGCCATGCTCAACCCCCTGGTCGACCGGCAGGATCAACAGCTTGCCGGTGCCGCCGAGCTTGCCGTGCAACAGAATGCGGGCGAGGTTCGACTTGGTTCGCGGATTGTCGCTCTCGTAGCAGCTCAGGATTCGCTTGACGGGTTGGGAGAGTTCCATCGGCTGTTCCCTCCTAGCCAATGCGTTCGATACCACAAACGCCCGATCCATCACTTTTATCAAACGCCGCAATATTAGGCGAGAACCTGGGAGAAGACGATGTCACAACCGTTTGTTGGCGCTTTTCTTGCCGCTTTGCTGTCGGCAGGTGCTCTCCTCTGCCACCCCGAAATCGCATCGGCGCAGGGGACGACGCCCGGTCTACCCGGGGCGCCGCAGCCGCCTCCGAGTGGCCCGAGATTGCCGCAGGGTGCGCAAGGGGGTTCGGGCAATTACTCCATCAGCGCGGCAGCCAACCAGCACGGCGCCTTCCTTTGGGTTGTGGACAATGTGAGCACGCCGTCGTGCTGTGCGAAAGTACGCAGGACTTCACCTGCTCGAAAAAGCCACTGCCGTAGCCCGCGGCGGCAGCGCCGGCCGGCAAGGTCAGGCGTAAATCTTTACAAGCTCACCATGCGCCCATTTGACCGCGTCTTCGGGCGCCATACCCTGCACCGCTTTGGCGTACATGTCGGAAATGATGTATTTCGAGATGACCTCGGCGGCTTTGCGGTTGGCCGGCCCAGCATAGCCGGCAAAGTGTCCGCTTTCAGCCGCGGTGCGGAACGGCAGCATGATCGGGTCGTCCTGCCACAGCTTGTGGTTCTCCCACATCTTGGTGGGGCCGACCGAGAAGCCCTGCTGCGTCACCCACCATTGCTCATAGATTTTCTCGGTGTGGAACCAGCGCAAGAAGTCCTTGGCCGCTTTCTGGTTTTTGCTGTAGCCCATGACCATGTCGGCGAGCGGCACATGCCAGCTGAATTGGCCGGCCGGACCTTTGGGCAGCGGCGTGTGGAAGACGTCGTCCTTCATCGGCTTGCCGTCCTCGGTCCGATACGTATCGGGTTTCTTCTTGGCCTCGATATAGATTGAGGCGCCGTTGTTGGTGGCGCTGATCGTGCCGGCGAGGAAGGCGCGGTTGTTACCGGAATCATCCCACGCAAAGGCGCCGTCGTCGCAGGCGTCCTTCCACAACCCGACCGCGAATTTGACCGACTCGATCGTGCCGGGACTGTTCAGCACGACAGTCTTGCCGTCGGCTTCAACCTCCTTGCCGCCCCATGACCAGAGATAGGGGTACCAGAACGCATTCGCGTCGCCAAAGGCGTGCGCCAATGTCTGGCCGAGCGGCCGCCCTTTGGCTTTCAGCTTCTTGCCGGCCTCGCGCCATTCCTCCCAGGTTTCCGGATATTTCTCCGGGCCGTAGCCGATCTCGTTCCACCACGAGCTACGGTTGACGATTTGCAGGCCGACGATCGTGTTCGGGACGGCAATCCATTTCTTGCCGTCATAGGCGATCGCCTTGGAGGTCTCGTAATAGCCGCCCTGCGCCTTGCCGATTTCCTCGGCGACGTCGCTGACATCGGCGACGCTGTCCGCGTAGAGCTGCGCCCAGTTGTTGATCGCGTTGATGATGTCGGGCCCGGTGCCGGACGAGACCGCGGACGTGACCCGTGCCTGTATCGTCAAGCCGTCGACGGTTTCGAGATTGAACTTGATGCCGAGGTCCTTTTGGCACTGCTCAAGGATCTTCGTTCTGAGCGTCTGGTCGGAGACCGGCACATAATCGGACCCCCTGACCCAATGGAGCGTTGTGCCTTGGGCGAATGCGGGTGCCTTCCCTAACGCCAGGATGCCGGCAATACCCCCTGTCCCGGCGGCAACAATACCGCCGCCGGAAAGCTGCAATAACCTGCGTCGAGTAATGTGCGCCATTGCGCCTCTCCCTGTGTTTTGTGAATCAGATCGCTGTTTCGGACTGCGCGTCGAAAAAATGCAGACGCTCCGGGTTGAGCGCGAGACGTATGCGATCGTGGATATTCGCGCGAACATTGGGCTCGACGGAGGCGACCATCGTGTCGGAGCCGACTGCGACGTCCAGCAGGATTTCGGAACCGAGCTTTTCGACGACCTCGACTACGGCGTCAAAGCCTAACTCCGGCGCGTCGACGCTGGAGGCAACGTGAAGGTCCTCGGGGCGGATCCCCAACGTGACTTCCTTCCCGACGTAGGAGCCGAGCCGGTCGGCACATGCGGACGGCGCCTTGATTTTCATTCCGGCATTTGCGGCCCAGATTGCGCCGTTATCTTGCCCGACTTTTACGCTCGCAAAGTTCATCGAAGGTGAGCCGAGAAAACCCGCTACGAAGCGGTTAGACGGCTCGTTGTAGAGCTCCAGCGGCTCGCCGACCTGCTGAACCAAACCATCCTTCATCACGACGACGCGATCGCCTAACGTCATCGCCTCGACCTGGTCGTGGGTTACGTAGATCGCAGTCGTCCCAAGCCGGTCGTGTAGCTTTTTGAGTTCGACGCGCATTTGCACGCGCAGTTTCGCGTCGAGGTTCGACAGCGGCTCGTCAAACAAAAACACCTGCGGGTGGCGCACGATCGCGCGGCCGAGCGCGACGCGCTGACGCTGGCCGCCCGAAAGCTGCCGCGGCTTGCGCTTGAGGAGCTCCTGGATGCCAAGGATCTCGGCGGCTTCCTGCACACGCCGGGCGATGTCGGCGCGGTCGAACTTCCGCATTTTGAGGCCGAAGGCCATGTTGTCGTAGACGCTCATATGCGGGTAGAGCGCGTAATTCTGAAACACCATCGCGATGTCGCGATCCATCGGCGGCAGATCGTTGATGACTTTCTCATCGATCAGAATGCGGCCCGACGTTATCGATTCGAGCCCCGCCACCATCCGTAAGGTCGTCGTCTTGCCGCAGCCGGACGGCCCGACGAGTACCACGAATTCCTTGTCGCGGATGTCGAGGTTCACATCCTTGACGGCATGAACCTCATCGAATTTCTTGTTCAAACTGCGGATGACGACTTGAGCCATTACGTACTTACTTCCGTTCCCTTTGGTGGTCATTCCGAGATGCCCGAAGGGCAGGCCCGGAACCCATGAACACAGGCCTCCGGAAAATGGCTTCCGGGCTCACCGCTTCGCGGTGCCCCGGAATGACGAAGGAACTCGCCCTTTCCATGAGCTGCGCTAACCCTTGACCGAGCCCGTAAGGCTGGCGACGTAGTGTTCGACAAAGAACGAGTAGACAAACGCGACCGGGATCGACCCCAACAACGCCCCGGCCATCAACTCGCCCCAATAGAACACATCGCCGCGAACGAGTTCAGACGTGACGCCGACCGGCACCGTCTTCTGCTCGGGCGAGGATAGAAAGACGAGGGCGTAGATAAACTCGTTCCAGGACAGTGTGAATGCAAAAATTCCGGCCGACAGTATGCCCGGTATCGCAATCGGGAAGATGATGTAGACCATTGCCCGCCAGCGCGTCGCGCCGTCGATCCGCGCGCATTCTTCCAACTCCTTCGGGATGGACTTGAAATAGCCCATCATCAGCCAAGTACAGAACGGTATTAGGAAGGTCGGGTAGGTCAGAATCAGCGCCCAGGGTGAGTCGCCAAGTTTGAAGTTGCGGATAATGTCGGCGAGCGGGATGAACAATAAGGTCTGAGGGACCAGGTAAGTGATAAATATCATGGTGCCGAGACTGCCGGCGAACGGAAACTTCAAGCGCGACAAGGCATAGCCGGCGAGCAGTCCACAGAATAACGAAATCGCCGTCGCCGCGATCGAGATCAGCATCGTGTTGAACATCCACGTGCCGAACAAAGTCTCGGTCAAGAGGTCACGGACATGCTCCAATGTCGGATGCACTGTCCAGAACGGGCTGTAATTCGGCGCGTTCCACGGCCGATAAAGCTCCCCGTCCGGCCGGACGGTGGTCACAAGCATCCAGTAAAACGGAAACAGCAATGCGATGATGAACGCGGTCAGCGGAATATAAAAGAAGACCCAACGCCGCCAGATCGCCCCTTCGATCATCGCCTAATGGGTCTCCACTCGCCGGATATAGAGCAACTGGACGATCACAACGAGCAACAGGACCGGGAAGACTGCCAGCGAGATCGTAGCGCCCTCACTCAAAAGGCCGGTGCCGATGCCGAGCTGATAGGCGTAGGTGGCAAAGAGCTGTGTTGCATTGGCCGGACCGCCGCCGGTCAGTACATAAACCAGCTGGAAGTCGGCGAAGGTTTGAATGACCGAGAACAGCACAATCACCAATGTCACCGGCAACAGCAGCGGCCACGTCACGTGCCGAAAGCGCTGCCAGGCCCGTGCACCATCGATCGCCGCCGCCTCGTGCAGTTCCGGGCTGATCGTCTGCAGTCCGGCCAAGAGGCTGATCGCGTAGAAAGGCACACCGCGCCAGACATTGACAATAATGACCGAGATCAGCGCTAGATTGGGGTCACCCAGCCAGTTGATCCGGGTGCGGATCAGACCGAGCTGGTACAATAGCCAGTTGATCACACTGAAAGTGGGGTCGAACATCCACTTCCAGGCAAGGGTCGACAGCACCGTCGGGATAATGAAGGGCAGCAGGATGAAAGCGCGGGTGAACGCCTTGCCCTTGAAATTATTGTTCAGCAGCAGAGCCAGCCACAGACCGAGCACTAACTTGAAGACCGTCGTGACAGCGGTGTAGACGCAGGTGTTCCACACCGCGACGCGAAAGATCCCGTCGTTCCAGACCTGTTCGAAATTTTGCAGTCCGACAAAATGGCCCGGCACTCCGACTTTCGCGTCGGTGACCGACAATTCGACGCCTTTCACAAAGGGGTAGGCAATAAACAGCCCCAGTAACAGAACGGTCGGCAACAGCAGGGCGACAGCCAGCCAGCGTTCGTCTTCGAGCAGCCGGGTCAACGGGCCACGTCTCGGTGCACCCGCATAAGGCCTGGCGGCTGCGAAGGTGAAAGTCATCAGACAAATCCTCGGGCGTCAGGTGTAAATCTTGACCAGTTCCTCATGCGCCCATTTGACCGCGTCCTCGGCCGGCATCCCTTGGACGGCTTTCGCATACATATCGACAATGATGTATTTGGTTTGAGCTTCTGCCGAGGCGCGCCCCGGCGGTCCGGCATAGCCCATCAGACGGCCCTTGCGGGGCAGGTCGCGGAACGGCAGCATCACCGGGTCCGCACCCCATACCTTGTCCTCTTCCCACACCAGCGTAGCGCCGTCAGTGTAGCCCTGTTGCGATGTAAACCACTGTTCGAAGATCGGCTTTGACGAGACCCAGCGCAGAAAATCTTTTGCCGGCTTCTGGTTCTTCGAATAACCCATCAGCATATCGGTGAAGGGGCCGGGGAGGTTGAATTGGCCGCCCGGACCTTTTGGGAGGGGGGCATGCAGGATGTCTTGGTACATCGGCGTCCCCTTATCGGTCTGATAAGTATCGGGCTTGCGCTTGGCCTCAAGATAGATCGAGGCACCGTTGTTCGTGGCGCTGATACTGCCCGACAGAAACGCACGATTATTGCTCGAATCGTCCCAGGCGAGGCCGCCTTCGTCGCACGCGTCCTTCCAAAAGCCGACCGCGAATTTCACCGACTCGACAGTTTCCTTACTATTGAGCGCGACAGTCTTGCCGTCGGGCTCGACCTCCTTGCCGCCCCATGACCAAAGGTAAGGGTACCAGAACCCGGGTGCGTCTCCGAATGTATGACCGAGCGTTTGGCCGATCGGGCGCCCTTTTTCCTTTAGTCTTTTGCCGGCGTCGCGCAGCGCATCCCAGGTGTCGGGAAATTGCGTACAGCCGATTTCGTCGAACCAAGATTTGCGGTAAGCGACGAGCCCGCCACCGACACACCACGGGACGCCGATCCATTTGCCATCGGCGGTCGCTACCGCCTTCGAGATCTCGTAATAGCCGCCCTGCGCCTTGCCGAGGTCTTCGGCGACATCGCTGACATCAGCGAGGCTTTGCGTGTAGAGTTGCGGCCAGTTATTCAATCCGAGAATGATATCCGGCCCCGAGCCCGACTGGATCGCCGAGGTGATCCGCGCCTGAATGTCGTTGGCGTTGACCATTTCCAGATTGAGTTTGGTGCCGAGCGCCTTTTCACACTCGGGTGCGATCGTGTTCCTGAGCACCTGATCGGAGGCGGGCACGAAATCGGACCAACGCAACCAATGCACGGTGCTCGCCTGCGCGTAGGCAGGGGCCCGGCCCGATGCGAGAATGGCGGCAATCCCTCCGGTTGTGGCTGCGACCGCCCCGGCGCCGGAAATCTTGAGAACTCTCCGACGGTCGATGCGCGCCATTGCTCCCTTCCTCCCAGTCAACACGGATTTTGCCGCGGGTTCTGTTCTTTAAAGCCAACCGGCCTGCGGCACAAGGCGGATCGGGACCGGGATTCCCGGCTGAGACCGTGACACCCTGCGTGGCGGCTTGCCCGCATCACACGAGTGGGTTAAGGCGTTCGTCGATGCGGATGGTATGGGTACCAACAATGGAGAGGCGCGGTGAGCGAGGCTGGAGGTATCACCGTTCTGGGCATCTGCGGCAGTTTGCGGGCGGGCTCGTACAATAGGGCGGCACTACGTGCCGCGATAGAGTTGAAGCCACCGGGAATGATGATCGAGACCGCAGATATCGGCTCGATCCCGCTCTACAACGAAGACGTCCGCGCGCTCGGTTTTCCGCCACCGGTCGAGAGGTTCAGGTCGCAAATTGCAGCGGCGGACGCGCTGCTCTTTGTCACCCCTGAATACAATTATTCGATGTCGGGCGTGCTGAAGAACGCGATAGACTGGGCCTCGCGCCCGCCCGACCAGCCTTTCGCCGGCAAACCGGTGGCGATCATGGGCGCGGCTGCTGGGATGGCCGGCTCGGCACGCGCGCAATACGATCTGCGGCGCAGCTGCGTCTTTCTTGACATGCACCCGTTGAACAAGCCTGAGGTGCTGATCGGCCAGGCACAGACCAAGTTCGACGCTTCCGGCCGGTTAACCGACGAAGCGGCGCGCGGGTTCATCCGCGACATGCTCGTCGCGCTCGAACAATGGGCGCGGCTGATCGACGGCAGGTAACGTTATCGTTCCCGGCCGCGCCCGACCGCGTCGCCGGAATTACAAAGAGAAAGGAGGAGCGCTATGGATCTCGACTTCACGGGCAAAGTCGCGCTGATCACCGGCGGCGGCAACGGCATTGGCCGGGCAACCGCACTCGGCTTCGCCAAAGGTGGCGCGAAGGTTGCGCTCGTCGACCGTGACGTCGCGGCCGGCGAGGCGACCGCCGGGGTGATCCGGCAGCAGGGCGGCGAGGCACGCTTTGTTGCTGCGGATGTCACCAGATCGGCCGAAGTACAAAATTACGTGAGAGCGGCGCTCGAGGCTTACGGCTCGATCGATTGCTTCTTCAACAATGCGGGTATTGAAGGCAAATGGGCCCACACCGCCGAATATGACGAGGACATGTTCGACGCCGTCATTGGGGTCAATGTCAAGGGTGTGTTCCTTGGCCTGCGTTATGTGTTGCCCGTCATGCTGCAGCAAAAACGCGGCGCGATCGTCAACACCGCCTCCGTCGCAGGGTTGGTCGCAACACCGGGAATGCTGCCTATGTCGCGTCGAAACATGCGGTGATCGGCTTGACCAAGACGGCCGCCGGCGAGGTGGCGCGGCAGGGGATCCGTGTCAATGCGGTTTGCCCAGGTCCGGTCGACACGCGAATGATCCATTCGCTTGAGGCGCAACTCAACCCGACCGACCCGGCGAGCGTCAGCCGCCGTTACCAATCGGCGATCCCGCTCGGCCGTTATGTCACGCCTGAGGAAATCGCCAACACTGTCTTGTTTCTCTGTTCCGATCTCGCCTCCGCGATCACCGGCGCGCAATACGTTGTCGACGGTGCCCGCACCGCCACCGGCGGCGCCGTGACCCAGGCAATGCAGAGCTGAGCGCCGGGAAGCTGCTGCAACAGTCAATCAGCGGATAACAGCCAGGTCTCTGTGCCCGTTGCCGCGACCTGGTTGATGGCTTTGCGATCGAAGCTGGTGAAGACCGATCGGCCGAGGCGGCGGTCTTCGAAGGCGATGATGCCGTCTGCAGAATTGCCGCCTGCTTCGAACACGGCAAGCCCAGCGTCAACCGCCGGCCGATCTACATGTACGCTGGCGCTATCAACCAACCGCCGAATTGTGACCGCGATTTCCCAGCTTTACGCTGCGCACTCTCGGGCGAGTACCCGGACGAACTCGCAAAACGTTGGTGGCGTCACCGCGATAATTTCTGCCTCGCGGAGAGCTTCCGCCGCCACTCTCGCCCAGTCCGGATCGTTCGCCGGCGCCTCAGAGCGATTACCTTAGCCAAGAAAAAAAACTCAACGGTCCAGGTAGAGGTTGTGGTCGGAACCTCTCTTGCTGTGAAGTGTTAGGTAAGCCCGTAGTAAAATTGCCGGTGCAAGCCTTGCCGGTGCTTCAGGAGCGGCCCATGGTTTGGCGTGTATCGCGAATCGATCCGACGAAGCATCCTACGGCAGGCGCTGTTTTGAGGGCTTTCGAAACCGCACACCGAGCCGGGCGGCCGTCAGTCGAATGCTATCGCGCAGGGGTGGATGCGTGGCGGCGCGAACATCCCGATCAATCCGCCGAATACTCGGCGAAGCGAGCCGTCGCAGTGATTCTTGCTACCCACGCAAAGCTAAGGATCGAACAATAAGTAGGCGCTTGACAGAATCGACGGCTTTCCATTGCATCCCGGCATGGCGCGGCCGCACTTCACTCCAGAGAAAAGCGCCGAGCAGGCAGCGCGCGATGCGCGCCTAGCCAAGGCACTGCGCGACAATCTACGGCGGCGCAAGGATCAGGCGCGCGCGCAAGAACAGCGCGCGCCGTCTAAGAAGAACCAGGGAGGGGACAGCGAGCCGGCCGCTTGAGCGGCGCTTCGCTCTTCAGTACAAGCACGCCTGACGGCGGTATGACTGACAATTGAGCATGCTGTCGCGAAGCCGGCTGGCATCGCGTGTGACGGAACGATGGACAAAATCTGCATCAGGGGCGGGCTGCCGCTCGAAGGCGTAATTCCTATAAGCGGCGCAAAAAACGCGGCGCTACCGCTGATGGCTGCATCCTTGCTGACGCCGGAAACTTTAGCTCTCAAAAACGTGCCGGTGCTTGCCGACATCACGACGATGGCTAACCTTTTGGTGCAGCACGGGGTGGCTGTGTCGCGACGGCAAGGGAGGCCGCACTCGGGGCAGATCCTGGAATTATCGGCCGGTCACATCACATCGAGCACCGCGCCGTACGATCTCGTGCGAAAGATGCGCGCCTCTGTCCTCGTGCTCGGGCCATTGGTTGCGCGCTGCGGTCGTGCCCGCGTGTCACTGCCCGGCGGTTGCGCGATCGGCCCGCGGCCGGTCGATCTACATATAAGGGGGCTGCAGCGGCTGGGGGCCGAGGTCGAACTCAATCAAGGTTACATCGAGGCGCGCGCGCCGAAGGGATTGCAAGGCGCCGAAATCGCGTTTCCCGCGGTTTCGGTCGGCGCTACCGAGAACCTGCTGATGGCGGCAACACTGGCAGACGGGGAAACGCTGTTGATCAACGCTGCGCGCGAGCCCGAGATCGGTGATCTGGCCGAATGCCTTGTCGCGATGGGGGCGCAGATCGACGGCATCGGCACCGATCGGCTACGGGTGGTTGGCGTTCCGGGACTGCACGGGACGACGCATTCGATCGTGCCCGACCGAATCGAAACTGGAACCTACATCATGGCTGCCGCCGCGACAGGCGGCGAGGTCCGGCTGACTGGCGCTCGCCTCGACCTCGTCGCCACCGTAGCGCGCATTCTCGAGACGGCTGGCGTCGACATTTCGGAAAGCGTTGACGGGCTGACTGTCCGGCGCCGGGGCAGCCGGCTCCACGGCGTCGATATCATGACCGAGCCCTATCCTGGTTTTCCGACCGATCTGCAGGCGCAGGTGATGACATTGATGACGACGGCCAGCGGCGCCTCGATGATTACCGAAACAATATTCGAAAACCGGTTCATGCACGTCCCCGAGCTTGCGCGCATGGGCGCCAACATAAATGTCCATGGCGCATCCGCATTGGTCCGTGGGGTCCCGGAATTGATGGGAGCGCCGGTCATGGCAACTGATTTGCGCGCCTCCGTTTCGCTGGTTCTCGCCGGTCTCGCCGCGACGGGAGAGACAATTGTAAACCGCGTTTATCATCTCGATCGCGGCTATGAGCGGATCGAAGAAAAGCTCTCCGCCTGTGGTGCCCGGATCGAGAGGCTGCGGGATGGCGCCTGACAGCGGCAGCGCTGTCCTCAAATTGCGGGCCGAGGATGCCGACGATCTTGCAGTGATCTCGGCTTGCCTACAGGACGCGCTCGTACCGGTTCGCGACCTCGCTTTCGATCCGGTCGACCAAACCTTCTTATTCGTCGCCAATCGATTTCGCTGGGAAAACGGGCTTCGCCCTGTGGGAGGCGATGGCGCCTTTGAGAGGACACTCTGCGGTATTGCATTCCGCCATGTTACCGCGGTGTCCTATAGCGGTTTCCGCCGCGCCGATGACGCACGCATCCTGCCATTGCTGGCGATCCAGGCAGAGAACGGGGCGGTGCGTCTCGAGTTTTCTGGCGGCGCATCCATCAAGCTCGAAGTCTCTCGGCTTCTTTGTCACGCTCGAGACCTCGGCGAACCCTGGCCCACGCAGTGGCAGCCGCGCCACGACGTGGATGGCACGGCGTGACCAGCGGGACCAATCCTGTGGCGGAAAATCCTCTGATCATGGCGCTCCCGAATGGCCGCATCCTTGGCGAGGTGATGCCGCTATTGCGGCAAATCCGGATCGAGCCGGAGCCTGCCTTTGATGATCCAGCCTCACGGCAGCTTCGGTTCAAGACTAGCGAGCCCGGCCTCGATCTGATCAGGGTACGCAGTTTCGACGCCGCAACATTCGTTGCGTTTGGCGCCGCGCAGCTCGGTATCGCTGGCAATGATGTGCTTATGGAATTCGATTACTCCGAAATTTACGCGCCGCTCGACCTCGATGTCGGGCATTGCCGCCTGGCGGTGGCGGCGACGGCCGGCTCACCAGGACAAGCGGAAGTCGGGCGCTCGAGCCACATTCGCGTGGCGACCAAATACCCGGAGGTTACACGCCGCCATTTCGCGGCGCGGGGCGTTCAGGCCGAATGCATCAAGCTCAACGGCGCGATCGAGTTGGCGCCGCGTTTGGGGCTGTGCCGGCACATCGTCGACCTCGTCCAAACTGGTGCAACGCTCAAAGCCAATGGCCTCATCGAGGTAGAGCGGGTCGCGGAAGTGAGCTCGCGGCTGATCGTGAACCGGCCAGCGCTGAAGACCCGACCGGAAGAGGTCGGTGACTGGATCGAGCGGCTGCGCGAGATAGTCGCAGGCCGTCGCTGTGCCTCCCCTTGAGGCACCCGCTGTATGTACCTCTCGGCCCGGAATCGCCGCGGGAAGATGAAAGGTTGATCTCATGACTGACGTAGTGACCCCGCGCCACGTTTCGGTCGGCAAACTGGCGCTCGGGAACGATCTGCCTCTGGTGTTCATTGCCGGACCCAACACACTCGAATCGCGCGCGCATGGCCTAGAAATGAGCGCAGCGTTAGCCGAGATTGCCCGTCAGCTCGGGGCCAGCCTGATCTATAAGACTTCGTTTGACAAAGCGAACCGCTCCTCGCACCGCTCGGCAAGGGGCATGGGACTACGAGCAGGGCTGCCGGTACTTGCCGAGATTCGCGAGACGACTGGCCTTCCGGTGCTAACCGATATTCACGCGCCTGAGCAGTGCGCGCCGGTCGCCGAGGTTGTCGACGCCCTGCAGATCCCAGCGTTTCTATGCCGGCAGACCGATCTTCTCCTGGCGGCGGGTGCGACCGGCAAGCCGATCAACGTCAAAAAGGGTCAGTTCCTCGCGCCCTGGGATATGTGGAACGTCGCCGCGAAGATCAACTCGACCGGCAACGAGCGGATTTTGCTGTGTGAGCGCGGCGCCAGCTTCGGCTACAACAACTTGGTTGTCGATATGCGCGCGCTGCCGATCATGGCTCGCGCTGGATACCCGGTCGTGTTCGATGCGACGCATGCCGTCGCGCAGCCCGGCGCGTTAGGTGATCGTTCTGGCGGCGAGCGGGAATTCGGACCCATCCTCGCCCGCGCCGCTGCGGCGGTCGGCGTCGCCGCCATCTTCATCGAGACGCATCAAGACCCAGACCGTGCGCCCTGCGAAGGGCCCACGATGGTGCCGCTGAAGGCACTGCCGACGATCCTCAAACAGCTCATCTCCTTCGATAGGCTTGCCAAGGCGGACAGTGTAGAAGCCGTACAGGGAACGGTTGGAGCGGGCCCCGATCTGCGGAGACAAACATGACCGCGATTGCCGACATTCATGCGCGCGAGATCCTTGACAGTCGCGGCAATCCAACCGTCGAGGTCGAGGTGACGTTGGAGACTGGTGCAATCGGCCGGGCCGCGGTCCCGTCCGGCGCGTCGACCGGGGCGCATGAGGCGATCGAACAGCGTGACGGCGAGTCCCGTTACGGCGGCCGGGGAGTTCGGCGGGCGGTCGAGGCGGTGAACGGCGAGATCTTCGATGCGCTTTCCGGCTTCGACACAGAGGATCAGCTCGCCATCGACCGCCTCCTGGTTGAACTTGACGGGACTCCAAACAAGTCTCGGTTTGGCGCGAATGCGATTCTCGGGGTCAGCCTCGGTTGTGCCAAAGCCGCCGCGACCGAGGCGAGTATGCCGCTCTACCGCTATGTGGGCGGCGTTTTTGCGCGCACGTTGCCGGTCCCGATGATGAACATCATCAATGGCGGCGTGCACGCCGACAACCCGATCGACATCCAGGAATTCATGGTGATGCCGGTCGGCGCGAACTCGGGGGCGGAAGCCATCCGCATGGGCGCGGAGATTTTCCACGCTCTTCGAAAAAAGCTCGTCGATGCGGGCCATAACACGAATGTCGGCGACGAGGGCG
>Ga0126371_10003345_pt1 | contig 14003 bp, 8 predicted proteins | sample PanSoiMetaPlot_4_FD_110145 | JGI IMG/M metagenome (GOLD analysis project Ga0126371, IMG submission 110145) | Tropical forest soil microbial communities from Panama - MetaG Plot_4 | ecosystem: Environmental > Terrestrial > Soil > Tropical forest > Bulk soil | place: Panama | collected 2016-02-17 | reverse complement strand
TGAGTCGCAAGGATTCTCGACTTATAGCCTTGCTTGCCCGTACACGGAAGACCAGTTCATGACCAATGGAGATTGGGACACTTCTCCCAAGAGCAAGATCTTCGGCCGATTCTTCTTTGCCGATGCGGATACTGAATTGAGTCTGCCAGGATCGGGCGTGGCTGGGGCGACGGTACCAGGGTTTCCTGCCACGTTCACGAACAACTATAGGAATTTCACACTGACGCACGATTACGTCTTTAATTCTCGCCTGCTGAATCAGGCGATTATTGGATACCATAGGACATTCGCCGTTTTCGATCAGTCTAGGTTTTTTTCCTTCTCTAGTATTGGCGCCACTGTTCCCTCGTTCGACGACGATCTCCCCGTGATCGCGTTGGACTTGGGATCACTGACCGGGCTCTCGCTCGGCGGGAACGGTCAGGGCACGCGGATCGTTCAGAATACTTATACATTCGAGGACACTGTTTCTTTCCAAAGAGGAGGACACAACTTTCGGTTCGGAGCCGGAGTAACCCGTGCACAGGTAAACCACAGCTATCACAACTTTGCGGGCGAGGCTTTCCTCAGTTGGGCGGACTTTCTTTTGGGCCTCGACGCCGAAGGAAACGGCACAGCACCGTTTGCACCTCTTGGCCTTGCAAGCAGCAACATTTTCTTCTCCACTGATTTTCCGGGCCTGTTTAGCCGTGCATACCGCGTCTGGGACGCGAACACATTTATCCAGGATGATGTGAAACTTGGTCGCCGATTAACGCTGAATCTAGGCTTTCGTTATGACCGGCTGGGGCACATCTCTGACGCCCTAGGCCGCAACAGCTCGCTAGATAGTGGCTTGCTCGATCCCAATCCTCCGGCGAGCGGGACACTCGCGGGCTACGTCGTTCCTTCGAACTATTCTGGCGGCGCGATTCCGACTGGTGTCACGAAATCGGACAACGAATTCGCTGTGAAGGGCGAGGGACAGAATACCTGGAATCCTCGCGTGGGCTTCGCCTGGCAACCCCCGCACATGAACCGCACCGTGCTGCGCGGCGGATATGGCGTCTATCATTCGCGCTACACGGGCACGGTTGTCGCCCAACTACTGAATAACCCTCCTTTTGCGCTGAGCCGGTTCTTCATCTTTAGCACGAACAGCTCGGCTACTGAAGCGGTTCCGTTTCCGCTAATGCCGGTTAATTTGCCGTCTTTTCCCGCCTATTCTCCACATACGGCACTTAGCACAAAGACCTTGGATCCCGATTTCCGCCCGCCGATAATGCAAGAATATAGTTTCGGCGTCCAGACGCCCTTGCCAAACAACTTCGTTCTCGATGTCGGATACTCGGGCGCGCGCGGCCTCCATCTTATTCGCGAGCGGTCTATCAACCAAGCTGGAATTGCCAGCCCGGCGAACCCGATTCGAGGTGAGACTACAAACACGTTGGCTAATGTGATGCTGCGTGTTCCTTTTCAGGGCTGGGACCCTGCTAATCTGGTTCAGCTTGAGTCTGCAGGAGCTTCCTGGTACAACGCTCTGATGGTGGGCTTGAACAAGCGGTTCAGTCACACCATCCAGGCGCAAGTCTCATACACATTCTCAAGAAACTTCACCACTGATCCACTAACCAGCGTGGGGCAAACCGGCGGCTTCAGCGTTGGCAATCAAAATAATCCGAAACAACGCTACGGGCCGGACTATTTCGTTCGTGAGCACAGGTTCATTGCAAACTGGATTTATCAGCTTCCCCGCCCTAAAAACCTTGCATCTCTGAGAGGACGTTTCTTAGGCGGTTGGGAACTTGCCGGTGTCGCAACGTTGCAATCTGGGCACCAGCTGTTGGTGCTCTTCAACCCGCGGGGCCGAAACATCTTTGGACAAGCGGCCGATCGCGCTTCTCTCTCAGGAACCTGTGCACCGGGCCATTATCTGAACCCTGGGTCGGTAACCTCAAATCTGGGCAGTTATATTAACGCGAGGTGCTTTGTTGCGCCCGCACCCTTCAGTGCCGACGATTCGAATGGTTTGGGATTCGGCAATTCTGGCGTTGGAATTTTGAACGGTCCTGGACAAAGCAATTTTGATTTCTCCGTCAGTAAGAGGTTCTCACTTGAGTGGCCGGCCCAGAGTTCCTATCTGGAGTTTCGTTCAGAATTCTTCAACGCTTTCAACCATCCGCAATTCTGCGATCCTGATGTCGAGTTCACTTCATCCACATTCGGTCAAATCTCATGTACCAGTGTTGCGCCACGAATAATACAGTTCGCGCTGAAGTTTGGCTTCTAGCGTACGGTCCGACTGAACTTTCTTCATCATAATCAAACATCTTCCGAATCGTCTGCAGAAACGGCTTTTTGATCATAATCTGACCTAGTTGGTGCATCTTCGGATACTCGGAATACAGAACTGCACTGGTCAAATGGCGAAAAATCTTAGGCCCCTATCGCAAATGCGCCGGCGCAGTGCGGCCGCGTGAGGTCACGATTGTGTCCCGCCGGGGCATTTGCGATAGGGAGATTTGGACGAAGCCGCTGGCTGCTTGCGGAGGACGCGGGGGAGCTATGGGGTTTGCCTGGGACGTTGAGGATTCGTGGGTGTGATTGTCTGTCGGATGCGGAACTTCGGAAGTGGCGGTGCAGTTTTAATTGTGCAGAATGGGCGGATGTTGCTGGGCATGGTGGCGGTAGGAAGCCTGTGGTTCGTGGAGGAAGACAGGGTGGGACAGACTAAGCCTGTACGAGGCGAAACCCGTAATCTGTGCCCCGCGGCTTTGTCCGCATTCGCTTCTTCGGATTCCTTGCCAACCGCTGTCGAGCGACTCTACTTCCTCAGTGCCGATTCCTACTGCTAAATAACCCCAAGCCTCACATCACCGCAGTAAGTAAGTCCATTCCTGCCCAGCCGGCTATCTTCCGTTGCCCAGTTTGTGCGAGCCCGATGATCATCGTCGAGACATTCCCCCGCTACAACGCTTCACCATTTACTCTCAGGACCTCCACCTTTGATTCTTCGTAAAACCACACTCTGCTATCTCCGTGCCCTGTACCGTTGTTTCCCCGCGATTTGCTCACGCGAGTTGATGCTATTTCGTTCTCCAGAAAAGGAGCATTGGAGCTACGAACGAGGGTGTTAAGCTCTGTCATCGCACCGTCTTGCCAAAGGGAATGATCGCAACCATGGGAGGCCGCATCGGTGGTTACGGCCTCTTGCTTACCCACGGATTTGACTGGTGGCTGAAGAGCAGTCTACTCAAGAAAATCGGTCTAGGACTATTGATTCTGGGTGTGCTTTTCGCCTGGCTGGGGAAGAACAGTAGTTGGAAGAGACGGTTTGGCTACGCCTGGTCTGGCGATCGCCGCCTGTGGATTGGTGGCTTTGTTTGTCACCGACATCTTCCAGATCGGCAAGGGCAGACCTGTATTCGTTTACAACATGCTTGATCTGGAACGGACTCGATGGAGAGGTGCTTCAGGGTTGAGCGCCGGCAAGCACACTATCGTGTTTGACTTCAAATACGACGGCCCCGGTCCCGGCAAAGGAGGTACCGGGGTATTGTCCGTTGACGGCAAGGAAGTGGACCGCAAGAAGATTGAGCACACAATCCCGTTACTGATGTCGCTCGACACACTCGACATCGGAGTGGTGACTCGAACACCAGTGGACTTTACCTTTGATTCCCCGTTCAAATTCACCGGTACGATCGACAATTTGACCTACAATCTTGGCCCTTCGCAGTTGTCGGCCGAGGACCAGAAGAAGGCTGACGACGCCATAGCCAGAGTGAACAACTAGCTTCCTCGTTGGACCTGACAGTTGTAAATCCGAGAGCAGCTCGGAGTGCGCGATGACCACAAGACTGGTGTTAGGTGTGTCTGGGGCCGATTGAGGCAGCGACGGGCGTTGCCCTGATCGTCGCTCCTGAGTTCGTCGCTCGCCTGCTATTGGGCACCGAACTTTCTCGAGGCGGGGTTGCGGTTGCGCGGGTTGCCGCGTTTGGGCTTCTTTCTTTGGCTGTAGCCTGTTGGCCGAGAGGTACTGTGGCCGACACACAAGCGGTTCGGGCACTGTTCGTTTATAACTTGCTTGCTGGTCTCTACCTGGGATACCTCCGGGTTAGCGCGGGTTTCATCGCATACCTGCTATGGCCGGCCTGTGTTCTACACGTTTTGCTGGCCCTTCTTTTGGCGCGCCCAGCCGTGTCATTTCGTCCAAAATATCTCCGAATGTTTATCATCTAAGCAGCAGAGTTGTGTCGTTTCATTCTTTCTGTCTCCTATCACAAATGACCCTTGACGGGTAGTATCTATCGGGAAAAATTCGGCTACCCCTCCCGTGTTGCCCCCGAGGCCGCCGCCCGCGCGTTTATGCTAGTAAGCGAGAACGAGGAAGATGAGGGTGAGATGAGGATGTTATGACAGTTAACAGTCATTGCTCATGCTGCCAGCCACGACAAAGCGGCATGATATCGAGCAGTTCGTTGAGTGAATGCTTCCTAGTGCGTTGATCCGCCGTGAGTGAATCAACGATGGTTTCTCGCAGTGTGATCACCTCTGTGTTCGCTCTGGCGATGCTCTCCTGGGTCGTGTGGCAGGAACTTTGGCACCAAGTCGAAAAGTGACAATGTTAGTACCGTTACTCGGTACGGGGCTGGCTCTGTTTCTTTCGGCATGCACTGGTCGCAGCTTCGCGCAAACACCACCACCCGTACGCGCCGCATACACTCCGGGAATGAATGCTACCAATTCCGGAGTCATACCTGAGACTACGGTACATTGTAGCAACTTGAACGGTTCAATGTTCTTGTCATCACCCTCATACACGGCCCGCTAGCCCCACTCTTACGTTTGCTCACAACTCCGTGAGTCGGGAGTCTCGCAACATGCGACTCGATCGCTTTCTCGATGGCGAGCGCATCCATCCAGCTACGCGCAAGAAGGTGGCGGAAACGGTGGACAGATTGGAACTTACCAATGAAGCAGACCGATGACTGATTGTTCGCCTCCGGACACCTACAACCAGCGGTGGACACCTTCACCAATAACGGTTCGACAGGAGTATTCCGTAGCCTTTTGCCGTCAAGAGGTTACATTTGTGATGGATTGGTAACAGTCTTGCGATGAGAGACAATGGGGCGTTCATACTGGCCCGCAAAGGGTGCACCGCTGTGCGAGCAGGAGGGCGAACCTCAGATGAGCGGACTGGCACAAGATCTTCGCTACGCGCTGCGGCAGTTGCGCAAGAATCCCGGCTTTACCGCGGTTGCCGTGTTGACTCTCGCGCTCGGCATCGGAGCCAACACAGCGATATTTACGCTCCTCCACGCGTCTCTGTGGAGCCCCCTGCCGGTTAACGATCCTAAGGAAATCTTTCATGTAATGCGCGCCTCTTCGGAAGGCGATTTCGCTGGTGAATTTAGCTATTCCTATCCACTTTTTCAGCATTTCAGCAAAATCGCCTCTCCTCTGGGCGAGGTCTTTGCTACGGAGCTTGTCGGATCAACAAAATTCGGACTTAACGGAGTTTCCGATCAGCGCATTGCAGCAGAGGCTGTCTCGGGTAACTTCTTCTCTGTTCTAAACGTCGGGCCAATTGTGGGGAGAGTCCTCGAACCGCAGGACGATAATGTGCTTGGAGGGAATCACGTCGCAGTCTTGAGTTATGCGTTCTGGAAGCGCCGCTTCCAATCCGACGCATCGGTTCTCGGCAGGAGAATTCTTTATGACGAGATACCCTATACGGTCGTTGGCATCGCCCGGCCCGGATTCACCGGAATCGAACGAGGAGCCTCAGTAGACGTATGGGTGCCGATTACCGCCGTGGGGGCTGATCGCGGATGGCCGCTAACGGACCCGAACGTCAGTTCGCTGCACCTCCTTGTCCGGCTACGTGATGGAGTTGATCCAGGGCGGGCTAAGGCTATGTTCGAGGCAGCATTCCGGACGCACGTTGTTGACGACCTCTTACCCAGTGCTTCGCCGCGCTTCAAACAGATGCTCGAAGCCCAGCATATTACTGTTCGTCCCGCCGCCTCCGGCCTCGCGACTACGGGACGCAAGTATGAAAAACCACTGCTTGTTCTGTTTGCCGTCGTCACTGTCGTACTTCTGATCTGCTGCGCAAACATAGCCAACCTGATACTGGCGCGCAACTCCGCCCGTCACCGTGAGATCGTAGTTCGTCTAGCTGTCGGCGCCAGCCGGGCGCGGATTGCCTGGCAACTCTTCACAGAGAATTTGACATTGTCGCTCTCAGGTGCCTTCGTCGGCTTACTCCTGTCGGTGTGGGGCACGCACGCACTAGTTTCCCTGCTTCCTACTTCGCCGCTGCCCATGGCATTTAATCTCCAGCCGGATTTTGTCGTGTTTAGCTTTACAGCTGGGGTAGCCGTTGCGACGGCCATACTATTTGGGCTAGGCCCGGCACTGCGAACTTCTAGAGAAAAGGTTGAGATGAGTTTGCATGGTGGACAGCGCGTAATTGGGTCGGCCTGGAGCGGAAGACTTGTCCTCGCTGGTCAGCTTGCGCTCTCCCTGCCTTTGCTCGTCGGCGCCGGGCTGTTTGTGGACACCTTGCACAATCTGAAGAGCAGCGACCTCGGGTTCTACGCCGAGAACGTCGTAACATTTGACCTGTCTTACCCCAAAGGAACCTCTAATGATCGCCTTCTTCGAGCATGTGCGGAAATCAAACAGCGCTTGGAGTCGCATCCCGGTGTCACGATTGCAAGCTATGGGTCTAGCGTATACGGGCACGGTGGCTGGTCGGGCAGTGTTGACGTAATTGGGAACCCATCACCCGGAATAGATAATGACGTGGGGTTGATATCGGCAGGACCGGGTTTCTTCAAAGCTGTCGGCTTGGGACTCTTGCAGGGCCGCTATCTAGACTCCCAAGATCAGGCCGAGAAGCCTCCTGTAGCCCTGGTCAACGATAGCTTCGCTCGCCACTACTTCGGCTCAAATTCCGCGATTGGGCATCGCATCAAACTCACCGGTGAACGGCAAATCATTCGCGAAATTGTCGGTGTGGTGCGCGATGCGAAGCACTATGGAGTTCGCGAGAGGGTATGGCGCATGGTGTATTTGCCAGCTCGGAAGGGTGACACCTTTTTGGTTCGCTCCAATCTCGATACGCAACTGCTGAGCGGCGCCATCAGGGCAGATGTGGCGGCAAGTGACAAAGTTCTGCAAATCGAGGAAATCCGGCCTTTGGAGGAAGTCGTGAACGACATGATTTCCCAGGAGCGCTTAACTGCGTTGTTATCCTCAGCCTTCGGGGTGTTGGCTTGCCTAATTGCAGCGATTGGACTCTACGGCGTTGTTGCCTATAGCGTGTCGCGCCGAACGAATGAATTCGGCATTCGCATGGCTCTGGGAGCTCAGAGAGGCGATATCCGAACACTAGTGCTGCGCCAAACGCTAGCAGTAATCCTCTGCGGTGTTGCAATAGGCATTGGCGGCGCGCTTGTAGTAGTCCGCTTGTTGTCCTCGACCATCAATGGAATGCTCTACGGCATCAAGCCGACAGACATTTCGCTATTTGTGGGAGCAACCATCTCCCTGGTTGCTATCGCGCTGCTTGCTGCGTTTCTCCCGACGCGGCGGGCGATGAAGGTCGATCCTATGGTGGCGCTGCGGTACGAGTAACAACTCACATCAATCCTTCTCGAAGACAGCCACTTCCACGCACGCGCACGAAGGAACGCATAAGCCCCACGCGGGCGTGCGGGGGGCGGCCAAAAATGGGAACCCGGGGACGCGGATCATGCCACGGGGAGGGGTAGCCGAATTTTTCTCGATAGATACTACCCCATAATGACCCTTGACGGGATAGGAGATAGAAGAAATGAAACGACACACCTCTGTCGCTCATTTGACAAACATCTGGAGACATTTTGGGCGAAATGACGCGCCTGGGGTGTTGATCTGGTCACGATGGGCGTGACGCGTCTGGGGCGGGCCGTGGATGAGGGGATGCGTTGGGGTGGAGATCATCTAGGGTGCGCTGTCTCGCGGGTAAGAGAATGGTTTGGAAGACAACAAACCTAAGGCTTTGGTTTGACCATTACCTTATAATTCCGCTCTGATATGCCCGTAGCAAAGGGGACCAGGCTCGGGCCTTACGAAATCGCTGCTGGCATCGGGGCTGGCGGCATGGGTGAAGTCTACCGCGCAAAGGACACGCGACTCGACCGTTACGTCGCCATCAAGATCATTCACTCGAATCTGCCTTGCACATCGGAATTCAAGGCCCGATTTGAGCGCGAGGCCCGCATTCTGTCCTCTCTATCGCATCCCCATATTTGTTCTCTCTACGACGTAGGCAAGGAAGGGAAACTGGAATTCCTTGTCATGGAACTGCTCGAGGGGGAGACGCTTTCAAATCGGCTCCGGAAAGGGCCGCTTCCAGTGTCAGCAGTTGTGAAGCTGGGGATGGAAATTGCCGACGCATTGGCTGCGGCACATCGTCTCGGAGTAATTCACCGGGACCTCAAACCGGCGAACATTATGCTGACGGCCAACGGCGCAAAGCTGATGGACTTCGGCCTCGCAAAACCCAGCATTGCCGATAACAAGGGAGAGCGGGAATTCGCGGAAATCGCAACTGCGACAATGCAAAATCCATTGACGCCTCTCAGCACTGCAAACACGCTGATCGGTACCATTCAGTACATGGCGCCCGAGCAGATTGAAGGAAAAGGTGCGGACGAACGCAGCGATATCTTTGCACTTGGCACCGTCTTGTATGAGGCCGTAGCTGGGCGGCGCGCGTTCGAGGGAAAAACGCACATTTCGGTTGCCTCCGCCATTTTGCAAAAAGATCCTCCGCCGATTCTTGACGATCATTCCGATATTGGTTTGCCGCCGTTGCAGTACACGATCCGAGCCTGCATGGCCAAAGAAGCTGACCAGCGATTCCAGACCGCTTACGATGTGAAACTGCAACTGAATGGGCTCGCACACGCCGCTGCAATTGCTCAGCCGCAACAGCGTACGCGACGATTTGCTGCCACTGGGATCGCGGCGCTGGCAATCGTTGCCCTAATCATCGCTGTTATTTTCCTCTCGCTCAGAGATCGTTCTTCCGGTGTGGCCGACCAAGTCACGCGGTTCAGTATCGTATTACCGCCGCATCAGCAATTGGCAGTCGCGAACGGTCAGTCGATGGCATTATCGCCCGATGGCAAGAACCTGGCATATGTCGCTACCGAAAACGGCGTTGCCCACCTATTCACCCGCAGGCTAGATAGCTTTGAATCCGTAGCCATTCCTGATTCCGATGGAGCTATGTTTCCATTCTTTTCACCAAACAGCGTGTGGGTCGCGTTCTATGTCCAAGGGAAGGTAAAGAAGGCGCTAGCAAGTGGCGGAGTTCCGGTTGTGGTGTGCGAAGTGCCGACATTCTTTGGAGGAACCTGGACGCCGAAAGACATGATCGTAGTCGCGATTCCCAACTACGGCCTCGCATCAGTTCCTGCAAATGGAGGTTCATTGCAGAAGGTCCAGATGGCTTCGAAAGACATTGTTTACCCCGAGGGGCCGAGCTGGTTTGCAAAGGGCGAGTGGATCGCTTTCACGGATTATCTCGCTGTTAATCGCGCCGTAATGGCAGTGAAACTAAGTACGGGGGAAACTCGATTGATTCTGACAAGTGCGCAATCGCCAACCTGGGTAAAAGACCACCTTGTCTATTTCCAAGGTGGCGCCATGTGGGCTGTGCCATTTGATTCGGACCGAATATCGGTTGCGGGGGATGCTGTACGGATCGCGTCCGGCATCAACGAAGAACTCTACGTTGCACAAGCGAGTGTATCGCAGAATGGAATCCTCGCTTACGCATTGGGTCCGGCAGGGAGCTTCACCCGGGATCTGTACCTCGTAAGCCGACGGGGGCAAGAACAGAAACTTGTCTTCCCCGCCCAGGACTATGTAGATCCCGTGATTTCACCGGATGGAAAACGAATCGCGTGCGTGTTTCGCAGTTTTACCGGACAGCAACTCGCGGTGATCGATCGGATGAGTGGCCAATCTACTACACTGATCTCGGGTGGCATGAACGCATCTCCCGCCTGGATGCCGGACGGCAGGAGCCTGCTATTTGACGGTGTGGTCCCACAGCAGCGTGGCTTGTTTAGAATTGCGGCAGATGGAGCTTCATCTGCACAACTGCTTCGAACGTTGCCCTTCAATAGTCATTTCACTTCGGTCGGCGGGGATTATGCCGCGATCATGGTCAGTGATCCCTCGACGAGTAGTGATATCTGGCTCATGAATTTACACAAGCCTGAGGATATGCGTCCTTTTAGGAACACTGCTGCGGCCGAACGTCAAGGTGCGCTCTCGCCGGACGGTCGTTGGATAGCGTATGCTTCGAACGAATCGGGGCGCTCTGAGGTTTACGTTGAACCAGTACCGGGCCCGGGAGGCCGCCGCCAAATCTCTAGCGAAGGCGGCCAAGAGCCCAGATGGGTGCGCAACGGCCGTGAGATTACTTACCGCACCGGATCCAGAATGATGAGCGTGTCGGTCCAAGAGAAACCGATCTTTCAGACGACCAAGCCCGTAGAGCTCTTTGACAGTAAGTTCGATGCTGGCCTCGGAGTTGCGGGGTACGATGTAACTGCCGACGGTCAAGGTTTCATCATGACGCGCTCTCAGCACACATCCCCCACCGAAATCCGGATTCTAATAGGATGGCCCGCCGAGAAACCTGCCAAGCAATAAATCTTTCGGCTTCTTCAGATCAATTTATTTTGAGTTTACTTTCTGTGGGGGTAATATTCGTCCGTCCCAGAGGAGGGGAATCCCTGTGATGAGGACCTTCTTTCTTGCACTATGGCTGGTTGCTGCGGGATTGGTCCCGCAAGTCTTCTCACAAGGAGCAACGGAGAAAAGCGAGGCGCTGAAGCCGGCTCCGGGTGCCACTGATGCGCTGCTCGCTCAGTGGAATGAAATTGGGCGCAAGTTGATCGCGATGGCAGAAGATTTTCCCGAAGACAAGTATGACTTCAAAGCCGCTGCCAGCGCCGACGGGTTTGCTCAGCGGTTGATCCATGCTGCGGCGGCGAACTACTACTTCACCAATGCGGCATTGGGGAAAAAACTGTCGGCCGAGGAGGATCCACCGCGCACGCAGTTTGCCGATAAAGCTGCACTGGTTCTGTACGTCAGAAAATCATTTGCAGATGGCGCCGCCGCGATCAAGTCAAAAGGCGATAAAGGCTTATTGGACGTTGTCGTCGATCAGTTCGCACAGGACATCCGCGGCCGAGCCGGTCACGAGCAGATATGCCTGCGCGATTTGGCGACTGCTTTGGTAGAACACTCCGGCGAAGTATACGGGCAACTCACGGTTTATTACCGCACGGCCGGCATGATTCCGCCGGAGTCGCGCCCGAAACCGGCAGCACTCGACATCAAACCGACCCTTCCAGGCGGAAAAATCCGAAACTATTACGTCGCTGCCGTCGAAGCTGACTGGGATTACGCACCCAGCGGCATGAACATGATGTCGGGTGGTGGGTTCACGGGAAGGGCAAAGGTTTGGACCGAACATACCAAAGGCCGAATCGGTACCGTGTATCGTAAAGCTCTCTTTCGCGAGTACACCGATGAAACATTTTCCGTAGAAAAGAAGCGACCTCCGGAGTGGGAACACCTGGGCATGATGGGACCCCTGATCCGTGCTGAGGTCGGCGATACAATCGCAATCCACTTCATGAACAAAGCGAGCCAACCCTACAGCATGCATCCCCATGGGGTGTCTTATGAGAGAGATTCAGAAGGAACGCCTTATCCCGATACAAGTATGGACGGAGCGGGTTTGGTTCCACCGGGTCAGACACACACGTTTGTGTGGAACGTACCAGAGCGGGCCGGCCCCGGCGACGATGATGCCAGTTCTGTGGTGTGGCTTTACCATTCTCACAATTGGGAGCCCCGGGACGTCGAGTCTGGCCTAATCGGTCCGCTAGTGATCACCCGGCATGGTATGGCCCGTCCGGATGGGAGCCCCAAGGATGTCGACCGAGAGTTCGCGATGCTGTTCATGCTGATAGACGAGAATACGTCGCACTATCTCCAGCACAACATAGACACGCACATCCAGGATCCTAAATCCATAAACAAGTTGGACATGATGACTATGGACGAGGATGGCAACCTTGATCTTGCAGGCCAAGGTTTTGCGTCCGCGAACTACAAGGCGTCGATCAATGGGTACGTGTTCGGCAATCTCCCCATGCCGGTCATGAAACGCGGCGAGCACGTTCGCTGGTATGTGATGACTATGGGTGGTCAGGTGAACTATCACACACCGCACTGGCACGGGAACGTCGTTACAGTCGACAAGCACCACACGGACATCTTTTCGATCCTGCCCGCACAATTCGTGACGGCTGATATGGTTCCCGATAAGGTTGGGACTTGGATGTTCCACTGCCATATTGATGAGCACATGGAAATGGGGATGATGGCAATGTATCAAGTGAAGCCTTAGCAGTACTACACCACTCCAAGTCGGCGGAGAATTGACTTTAGAAGTTCCGGATTCTTCCGGCGTGGCCGACTCCGTCCAGCCAATGCTCTTGCCAGCATCGAACGGGATTTGCCGCTACCTTGCATTGGAGCAACCATCGGAGTCTTGTTCCAAACCTGATTTTAAAGGGGGGGTTCTGGGACCATCTCTTTCCCTTCTCGAAACACGTGATCGGAGCTGGACTGAATTGAGTAGAGTGCGAGTTGATCCAGTCCCAGTCCAAACATGATTTTCCGATGTTTGCCACTCTCTCGCGGGGGCGCTCTGAGATCATGTCCTTCGCTTCTCCCTAATGACCCTTGACGGGATAGGAGATAGAGACATCGAAACAACACATGACGTCGGTTAATTGATAAACATTTGGTGCTATTTTGCGCGAAACGACGCGGTTTGGAATTTTGAATTTGGCATGTCGGAACTGCCATCATTCAGGGACGACATGAGTAGGTGGGACGCACGGATCTTAAGGATTTGGTGTGGGATGCGGGGGCGGTGCTGGCGTGGATGAGGTGACCGCAAGGATGCGCCCTGCTGCCCGAAAGTTTTTCAGGAATGGGGAGCGCGGGGCCATCTGCCCGAATCAACGCGAACTTTCATCGATGCTCATTGAACCTTCGCTCCCACTCATTTTGTTCACTTATTCGAGGCGAGTCGCAATGCTAGTCGCACAGCCCGTCGCGACGGAGTTGCCAGCCGTGTCCAAAATTAGAAGGGCAACTTGATCAATGAACGAATCCCCGTCAACGCTAACCTGGATGGCGCGCGTGAGCCTGTGTGTCTGTATCCAGACCCCGGCAGGGCTAAAAACGAAGGCGTCGGTGACCGCGCTGTAATTGTGGTCCTGGCTGTGCCGCCAGGCCCCCAAACCGGGGGTAGCCAAGGAGGGAAGCTGGCCTGTGGTGATTACTGTTGCCGTACCCCCTTTGGAGAACGTGAACACGGCAGGGAATGTCGGCCTCAACGTCTGACCCGTGTTACAGTCGCGGATCGTGATCTGCAAGCGCCATGCTCCTTCGAGACCTCTTTGAGAATTGTCGCCATCGGATTGAGCGCGAGCTGCTATTCCCGACCCCAAGAAAAGCATGCCGGCTAGAACCAATACTGCTGTTCGACCGGAAGCTGCAAAGCGATTCGGATTTCTTAACGTCATCTGCCTTCTCCTTCTTGTTGTGAATGTCGCTACTGGGTTGCGCCGGAATGGGCGACTAGGGCGGCATCGTAACATCGGACAGCATTGATGAACATAGAAGGAATCTGAAGTTAATCTGTAGTTTTTCTGAAGCGGTGATAGCATGGTTCGCCGAGTGTGGCGATCTGGACTATGTCGCAGCCTGGTGCACAGTTAACGTTTCAATTCGATGAGTTCGAGCTCGATTTATCCGCCTACGAACTGCGCCGAAGCGGACAGCCGGTCCATCTTGAGCGCCGTCCCATGGACCTGCTCATCATGTTGGTGCAACGCCGTAATCAGCTCGTCTCGCGA
>Ga0126371_10003344_pt1 | contig 14006 bp, 19 predicted proteins | sample PanSoiMetaPlot_4_FD_110145 | JGI IMG/M metagenome (GOLD analysis project Ga0126371, IMG submission 110145) | Tropical forest soil microbial communities from Panama - MetaG Plot_4 | ecosystem: Environmental > Terrestrial > Soil > Tropical forest > Bulk soil | place: Panama | collected 2016-02-17 | reverse complement strand
GGACGAATCGGATTTTGAGCGCAAATGCACGTAGCAACATTTACAGAAAGGACTTTGCCAAGCCGTCTCCCCAGGAAGCCCTCAACCCGCCCCCGTGGCCTAGATGTGCTCGGCTCCTTCCTTTCGGCTACGCGCCTCTCTGCCTTAGTCGGAAACGGCTCACGTCAATAGTTCTGGGGCAATCGGCTCTGCCGTGAGCCGATTTCTCTCAGCGCGGCTCGTCGACACGTAAAGAGGTGGTTGCCACGCCTAGGCGTGGTTCCCGCTCTGTGACCTTTTCTTTTCTTCGTTTTGAAAACGGAGATGATTTATGTTCAGAACGTCGTGGCTTCTGATGGTGGTAGTGTGCCTCGCAATTCCAATGGGCGCCGTTCAGGGTGCAACAGAAGAAATTCTGCCAGCCGGAATGCTGCTGCAGTGTACGTTAGACGAGCCCCGCTTTTCTTCGGCTACCTCGGAGATCGGTGACCCTGTGCTATGCAATGTCGGGACCTTGGGTGTGTTTGGACACTCCCTTTTTCCGCGCGGCGCTTACCTGGCCGGTCGCTTCCAGGATTTTCGTGACCCCGGAAGGTTCTTTGGCAAGGGATGGATGGAACTGGCATTTGACCGCCTGCTTCTACCCGGTGCAGTCACCATCCCACTGTCAGTGAAGATAATTTCCGTCCCCCATCTCAGAGTCGATCGAGAAGGCAATATTCACGGTCTTGGCCATCCCAAGCGGGACGCCATCGGTTGGGCCGTCCCCATTCTGTGGCCGGTCAACCTGCTTACTTTACCTGCACGTGGCCCACGCCCGACACTCAAGGGTGAAATCTGCATCACCCTGCGACTGATGGCAGATCTACACATTCCAGAAGCCGCAGTTGCTTCTCGACTCTCGTCGCCACCAGTTGAGTCAAGCAGCCAAGGCACGAGTTCTCCTCGCCGGTGGTCCGATGAAGGATCGAGTTCCGAGAACAGCGAAATACCAACTGTTCAAACTTCAGCCTCGCCAGAGGCAACTAAGGTTTTAGGCGCCAGACCATTTGCTGAACGTCTGTCTGGACGGCCGCTAACGATTCTGCTTCTGAAAGACGACACCGGCTATCTGGCGCTCGATTATTGGCTCGAAGGCACGAAACTGCATTGCTTGACCCTGGATGGCGAGCACAAAGTAATGTCGCTAGGAAAGCTGGATCTGAATGAGACGGTGCGCGTGAACCGCGACCGCAACGTCGAGGTTGTGCTTCGTTCTCAAGATTTTCAGTGATGTGGAGACTGCGCTACCGAGAATACTGCACTTAACCGGGAGACTTGGATGCCAAGTCGCGCCGGCGCTGAGTGTCACGCGCACCTTTTAACCAAGAAGACCTTGAAGAGTTGCTGCACCTGAGTTGTAGAGGTCGGCTTCGATGTTGCTAAACTGCGAAGCCTCCTGCAAGTCGGCTCAAGGTAACCAACACGCGAACACCCACTTGGAACAACGAACAACTTAGATGGACCCTAATTCTAGGGCCTTAAGAACTGCCCTAGTACGATCGCGTACTCCCAACTTCGACAGAATGTTGGAGACATGATTTTTTACGGTTCCCTCGGACATCTCAAATGCATCTGCAATCTCGCGGTTGCTGTAGCCGGCAACCATCAGTCGCAAGACTTCCGTTTCGCGCTCCGTAAGAGGGTCAGGAGAACTTAAGCTAGGAAAGTCTGGCCTTGCCTGCTCCAGCCCTCGTAGGATTCTCTCTGTGATGGCTGGTTTGATGAGCGTTCCCCCAGCTTTGAGCGTGCGAATAGCCTGGGTGAGCTGTTTCAGGGTTACGTCTTTCAGCAGGAAACCACGCGCGCCAGCACGGATTCCCTCAAGAACCAGGTTGTCATCATCAAAAGTGGTGAGAATCAAGGTAGGAGGCAGTTGGTTGGATTCCTTGAGCGCCTTGAGTACCTCAATCCCGTTGCGTCTAGGCAGTTGAACATCTAGGAGAACCACATCTGGCTTGGCCTTCGGAATAACCAGAAGGGCTTCCTCGCCATCGTGGGCCTCGGCCACCACCTTCATGTCTTGAGTGAGTTCCAGCAAACTGCGGAAGCCATGACGAACCAGCGTTTGATCCTCAACGATGCACACGCGGATCATGTTGAACTCGCTGCGATGGGAATCCGCGCCGTTAGACGGAATCCCGTATTAGGAGTGGATTCGATTTCTAAATCTCCGCCAACTTGTTCAATACGCTCGCGCATCCCCGTTAGGCCGTTGCCGACGCGCAGTTGCTTAACGCCTTTGCCGTCATCTCGGGCACGAACTTCCACTGCATCTGCTGTCTTCACTGACTCGATCCAGAGATTCTGCGCTCCCGAATGCCGCACTGCATTCGTAATAATCTCCTGGACGCACCGGAGAATTGTCTCTGCACGAACTGGATCGTAAATCCCCAGATCCTCCGGCACGTCCAAATGAATCTGCGGCTTTGGAATGTCTTTGATTAGTGTGCGGATCGCTCGTCCGAGATCGAAGCGGTCATCGGCCCGCAGAGCGTTCACGACTTCGCGGACGTCCTGAAGGACGAGCTTGGTCACTGACTGGGCGGTCTGAATATGCGCTCGCGCCTTGCCGTCCGTAAGGTGACTGGCTACTTCTAAATTGAGGCTCAGTCCGGTCAAATGGTGACCAACCAAATCGTGGAGTTCACGGGCAATACGGAGGCGCTCCGCCACTTGGCTACTGTCCACCAGCAACTGCTGGGTCGCGCGGAGCTCCGCGTTCAGCTTGGCGAGTTCGTTTCTCGCTACTGCTTCGCGTGTGGCTGCCTGCGATATGAGCACGGTAAATACCTGAAAGCCGAGCCACGAGACGGAAAGGGCTAGCGCGATTTCCAGAGAGAAATGCGAACGAATCACCATCCCCATCAACAGAGTCTGCCCGCCCACCCAGCTTAGAGACACAGTCAAAGAAAATATAGGAGCGAGCTGGCCAGCTACCACGACCAGCAGCGCACCTTCGGAACCGCTGCAGATGGAGTTCACCATCAGCAATACGAGGGCGGTTTCGACTATCAGTGCTGGCCACACGCGGGAAAATTTCTCTCGTTGCCTGTCAGTGAGCCAAAAAACAAGGCTGAATATCGCATAAGCAACCAGCCACAGGAGGATTCGGTCCTTTCGAAGAGACGCGGGATGTCGGACCAGGCTTAACACCACAATCGCAAGAGGGGTGGCCATGCTACCCAGCAGAGCAACTCGAAAAAGGCGCTGCGAGCTTGGACTCAGTTCCATCTGATGTTCAGAATATACGCCCGGTCTCCGCGTATTGACCCTGCCGAAAGTCATGGGTGCCGCCACTGACTGATGGCACATGCGCTTCAATAGCTTTTGCTTTAGCCTCTGGCATAGCGGTGGACAGCAGGAGGTTTACATCTTGCGAGTTGTCCAACAGAGAAGGTTGGCTTCGTTGGTTGCCTCGATTGCACCGTTCTGGACCCGTCGACTCGGAGTTGGTTTGTTGGCTGCGGGTTTCACCTTTGCCGCCGGGAGCGCAGTCCAGACGGTTGTTTTTGCCCAGACTTTACAGCCCGCCCCAGCGTTCAATTTGGAATCCATCGATGGCACTCGCTTTAGCTCGAAAGCCCTCGAAGGAAACGTTGCCCTGGTAGACTTCTGGGCCACTTGGTGCGGCCCGTGCATCGCGGAAATTCCACGCTGGAATGAACTCTTTGTGCGATACCAGGGCAAAGGCTTCGTCGTTCTGGGTGTGACAATCCGCTCCGGGTGGGCTAGCGACATCCGACCAGATGCTAAGAAGCTCAAGATAGCCTACCCAGTAGTAGTCGGGAACGATAACGTTGAGAAGGGCTTTGGCGGCATCTGGGGCTTCCCCACAACGTTTCTCATCACCCGAAAGGGTCAGATTTATAAGAAGTACACCGGGATGTACCCGCAGCAACAAGCGCAACTTGAGGCAGACATTCAGAAGCTATTGGCGGAAAAGCCTTAGGAGGCAGCTTGATCAGTCAGCTAAGGTCAGGCGCGACAACCATGATAATTCTTACGTCGGTGCTCCTCGCGGCCAGTCACGCCGCAGCGCAAACACCACCCCCGGTAAAGCTCACCGACAAACAACAAAAGGTCCTCGATTACATGCTGAACGACTGGAATAAGCAGATGCGTATTACCGGAGTTGAGCTGGCGATGCAGAACGTCGGCGGCCAATATTCACCGGATGACCGGTATGCGATCGGCATCTTCCTTCGGGACAATCCGCGGCTCCATCGAACATTGCGGACTTTCGGATGGGAAACCACAAGCTTAACCCCCACAGAAAAGCTGATTGCTCGAATTGTGAGCCGCGCCGAACGTGAGAAGCAGCCTCCACCGACGCGACAGGAACTGGCAAAGACCTTGGAAGTTTCCCCAGCGGTCGTGACCGACGCCTTCAGGATGCTGGAGCGTTTTGGAATCATGCGGCCCGATCCGGCAGTCAAGAATCTTGGATATCGGATGGCGGAGGATCGATACCAGGACTGGGAAGGCGCCATGCGCATCACTTTCATGAACCACCGGGTTCAAGTTGAGGGAGGGAAACCCTTCGAGGTCTTTTGAGCGATCGATTTCATGCTGCTGGTCAGCGGCGAACTGAAAGACAAGGCGGTAACGGTAGACGATGCGAGTCAGTACAGCGGTGCGCGAATCCACTTGGTTTTTGAAAACTCCCGCGTTAAGGAACTTGAACCGGCAACAACAAGAGTTTTCCTCGGAGGTGGTTGAGGAATCAACAACCTCTTCAGTTCGGGAGAGGACCTCAAGAAATGGTTGGCATTGCACCCAGAGTTGGCCGATCGAAAAGCGTACAGCGTGCAGGACTTCTTGGAGGGTGTCCGGAAGGAAGAAATTCATCAATTTGTCTTCCAATGAGACCAGGATGCTTTGGGGTTGTGATCTGAGACTAGGCGCTACGGGCCATGTGACGAAATTGGGAAACAACGAAGGGAGAACAGACATGGATTCAAGAAAGCATGCGATTCTGGCTGCGCTCGTGGCTCTGCTGTTCACAGCGGCTGCGTTTGGCCAAGCTAAGCTTGAGACGGCAAAACAAGACCGCGCGAATGTTTTGCTGCGGTTCGAGAAGGAAGGTACGGTCAGTTCAAGCTGCAGTCAGACCCTTGGTGTCATTACGCAGAGCATGCTGGAAGTCGAAGGTGTGAAGAACGCTAAAATCGACGCCAAAGGTAACGGCGTCCGGGTGAGCTACGATCCGGGCAAGACGACTCCGCAAAAGATCGTGACTGCCTTCAACAAAGAAAACCCTGACATGCCACTGCAGTCGTCAGGAGCAAAGGAAGGCAAATAACTTCGCGGCCATTACAGCTGATCTTATGTTTGGAATAGCGCAATTGGCCTCTCGCCGCGGCGAGGGTCGCGCTGCCATCGCTTTGTTGGTAGGGCTGATGGCGAGTCTAATCGCCTATAAGACAGGACCAGCACTGCGCACAATCCAAACCGCGCAATCCACGGGCCAGCTGAAGCCCCGTTCCTATCTCGTGAATTCATCCCTGAGCGCGAAGCCTGGAGTGCTCTGGACGGAGTCTTCGGCGTACTTTCGGATCATTTGGCCCGCTCTGGCTTTCGGAATTCTAATTTCGGCTGCTGCGCGGATGGTCATTCGGCAAGATTGGTTCGCCCCAGCGTTCACGGGCTCGGGTGTGTGGTCCACGTTTTCGGAGGCTGTCGTTATTCCTTAATGAGTACATTATTCCTTAATCAGTACAATGCGACGGGCTGGAAGCTGAGCAGTTTGGTGTGTGTGCCTCTCGAAAATCCGGGACGGTCTGAACTGAGACGAATTGTACTTCGTTGCGAGTTCTCTCCTCCGATGCCTACTTCTCTATTCGTGCTCTTCGTCACCCTGCGTTCGATCCTTCGTTCCCGAGTGGACCTCCAACTCGAAAACTTGGCCCTGCGCCATCAAATCGGCGTTCTGCAACGCTCGCTGAAGAAGCGCCCGAAATTAACCTCACTTGATCGGCAGCCATTATTGCACAAATCAAACAGGCGCACGAGGCTATCAGCAATAATGTCATTACTCGTTCGTTGAGTTCCCAAATCGAAAACGCGCCGCTGTAAGGCCGCCCTTGCGCGCCTGACCAGTGAACAAACCCTTTGAAAGCGCTGTAATGATTGTCTCGGTTTCAGAGTGAATACCTTCACTTCGTCCCAGTGATACAGCAATTGCGGTAGCGCAGATTTTCTCGATCACCTCCCGAAAGTTCCACTTACTTGCCGGCGGGAACGTTTACCCGGTACAAAAGACAGGCTGCAATCTGATGGCACGACTCGTTCTCTCCGGGGACAGCAAGGAAATTGTATGGCCCAACAGCCTACGTTCACAAACGATCCGGAACGAGAACGAAAGCAAAGAATCGTTCTCTCCTGCATTGCAGGCGCCACTGTCGTTCTAATGGCGGTCCTAGTCACCATTTCTCTGGTGCGAGGACATTGACCTCGCATCTGCCGCCCAAGAAGAGGTAGATGCCGCTCCAGAACTAACCTTGTCGTCTAGCAAATTCCCGCCTACGAAGCCTGTTTTGAATTCGTGGAAGGAAATTGCCGACGGGGAGTTCGCACAGCTCAGCGATGGCATTTGGAATTGCAGCTTCCCGTCCACAGGGTAAGGGCAAGTTCTCGCTCTCCGGTCTTCGCATTCAAATTAGAGTTGGATTACTGGATGCGCCAAAACGCAGGGCGAGATGGAAGAGCAGCGGATTCTGGACAGGACCGCGCCACCGTTTACTCTGCAGTGGAACGGGCAATGAACTCTGCCAACAAGATGTCGTTGCTCGTTAATCAGCAGCACGACCAACTCGTTCGCATTGCTGAACAACTTCGGCTCTTATTGCAGCATCGAAGCGGGAACCAGAAGAAAAAACTACGTCAATGAGAGCATTTGCAGGGGGGGCGGAAGATCGCGGAATCGCACATGGAGAAGACTTTTGTTGCACGTGCATCTGTGGACATCGCCGCCAGCATGGATAAGGTGTGGGGTGCATTGGTGAACCCACAAATGATTAAGAAATGCTGCGACAAGTTCTCAGGGCAATCCAATCGCTTTCCAGCCGATAAAGCCATGATGAGTGCTTAGAAAACCGGCATTACTGGGTTACCCACGAAATGATTCTGCTCAATTGGCAGCACGTCCGATACTTTGCCGTCATTTATTTCGGTTACGAAAGCAGGATGCCAGCGCACTGAGATGCTAAACGGCTGCTCCACTACAGAACCGCCTTGCGAACGAGAAAACACCAACTTCACTCCCTCTTTAACTAACTTGAGCTTTTGGGCGGTTTGACGCGTCATACCTGCATCAATCATTACGTGGACAACTGCACGCTCTCCTTGCATCGCTTGCACGAGCACCCAGCCGTCTTCGCCTTTGAGCCGCCTTTGAACATCTTCCGCACCTTCTGCTGATTTCAGCAGGTCGCGTAGTTTTCCCTCATCCCCGGATAGAAACGACACTGCTGCGATCTTCTGCTCCGGCAAGACCACATGTGTGGTCAGTCCGAGACTGATTCTGCGCAGCACGGATGCCGCACCGATCACCATGGGAATGGACAGTGCGTAGATGACAATCAGTTTCACTCGACGATTGCGTATCCACCCAAACAGGCGCTGCTGCAATCGCCCACCCGGTTCCCCCGGCAAAAACATCCAAGTCCGCTGCCTCTCGTCGCGATACGTCTTGCCGTAGCGAGCTTCCATTCGGTGCTCCTCGCTACGCGCCAAAAGGTAGTAAAACCAAAGCATGTTGATATAAACGATGAGCAGGATGAAGCGCGGCCACACGATCAGCAGCCCGAGACCCGCGACCGCGAGGAACAGATATTGCGGATGGCGAATGTGCTTGTAAAAGGCGCTATGGACGACCCCTTGCTGCCTGAATTTGGCGTAATACAGTTGAAAGGCGCTCAGGATGAATCCGACCAAACCAAGCAAGAAGATCAACCCGCCGACGCTCGGAAGGAATTCAGTCGAAAGATGAGGCAAAAAGAAGGCTGCCAGCCATGCCGTAGTTGGACTATTCAAAGACCCAGCGAGCACGGGGTTGTAGACCGAGTAGTAGTACAGAGCGAATGGAGTAACCATGAAGAGCATTTCCAGCGTGATAAACAGATAGGCCAGAAATCCAGCCGCTTTGACGAGCGCCCTGAGCACTTTGTATCCTCCTTCTGGTTGCCTGTGCTCTGCTGGCTATGCTCTTCCACCAAGGGTTTTCAATGCATCCTCCCCTGTTCTCGAATTGTGGCAGTGTCCTTGTTTGACGACACGTCATTTCAACGCCTAGGGCTGTCGGATGCTTTGGCTGATAGAGGCCAAGTTGCCACCACCGGGAAGCCGCATCTTCGTAATCGAACCCCATCGTGGTCCTCAACTTTAGAGCACTTGACACCCTTCTTCGCGCGCGAAGCCATCTCGGCTTTCAGGTTGTCGCACACGAGGTAGAGTTCGTGGGCATCCTCCTCAGAAGGATGGAATGCGGCTTCTGTCGGTGCCAGGGCGAAGATCAACCAGCCATGACCCGCATCCACCGATCTGAACCCGAGGAGGTCGCGGAAAAACGCGCGGTCAGCCTCAGCGTTCTTACTGTAGACAACTACGTGAGCGCCTGAAATCATTTCCCCTCCCGAATGCCCGGCAGGCAGGAGCCGCGCAAGAATCATTGAACGGCTTGTTTACTCCGAGTAACACTCGTCGTCCCCTTTGTCGTCGTCACCTTCTTCTTCCTTGCCATCGTCCTCTTCGTCTTCCTCGTCGTCTGGCTCTTCTCGAACGAGGACAGCGCCAGCGACCGAGCGACCAGAGGGGTCTGCGTCGAGGCATTCTGAACGTGTTCTGCTCATGCTCAATGGTACGCCTCGCGCCACTTCGTCCCAAGAGTGTGGCCGCTAAGGCGACGTGATTGCTCTCGCTGAGGGGCGGGAATGATCAACGAGACTTGGGAGCTTAGAATTGTGAGATGGAACCCGCGCAGGTCAAGCAGCCGATCTCTCCAGACGTTCTTAACCAAATCGACGTGCGTGTTGGCACAATTCTGACCGTGACTAACGCTCCCAATTCTGAGAAGTTGATCGCTCTCGAAGTCAGCTTCGGCGACCACAGGCGCACCATTCTGGCTGGGATGAACAGGAGCGAGCAAATCCTCGCGAGATCGAAGGCAAACAGGCTCTTTTCGTAGTGAACCTTCCGCCAAGAAAAATGGCGGCGATGATGTCCGGCGGAAGACATTTAACAGGTTGCGAACGCGCTCAACTTGAAGCATGTGTACATTGTCGGACATGACATAGGCGGGCACGTCGCCTACGCATTCGTGCGCCGTTATCCAAACGCGGCGCGGGGAGCCATGATCCTCGATACGCCAATTCCAGGAATTGAAGGCTGGAACGAGATTCAAGGCGACCCCAACATGTGGCACGTCCACTTTATGTAGGTTCTGGGACTCGCTGAGAAACTCGTCACAGGGCGGCAGCCCGATTATTTCGGCTACTTCTTCCACTTTGGTAAATTCACAATTACTGAAATAGAGCATTTCGTGAATGCTCATGCCACCGAGGCGCGCTTCACGCAGTGTTTGTAGTGGTCGACATGTAGTCTCTCCTTTCTTGGATTCAATTTCGCGCCCAAGCTTACGAAGCCAACGCAATTCGCCTCGGACCAAAGCCATCACCCGGTTGAGGGCTATGGCGGGGAATGAGTTGGCCTGAGTAGCTTCCGAAAGCTTCGCAAGTTCAGTCGCACGACGGTTTAGAAATTGTTCACGAGCTGCAAGAATCTCCTGGCGCGCTTCTGCTTAGGGAGCGCGTCAAATCAAAACACGCTACTCGAAAAAGGAAAGCGCCATCGTCGCTCGCCGCGTGTGTGTCGAAGTTGGATAACTCGTGGATCAAATACTTCCTCCCTGCTGTCGTAATTCGGTGCTGCTTCCGCGTTTGGCCGCGGTCGCCCGCCGTCGAGCTCTGCTCAACCCAACCGTTGTAAACAAATTTCTTCAGCAACGGATACACGATGTTTGGGTGTAGGGCTCGATTCCCGAAGATCAGGCCAGCGGTCTTCTTCAGGGCATAGCCGTAGGCGGGAGCTCGAAGTAGAGCGGCGAGGATAACTAGCCTAGCCTAAGCCTAGAGGCGACAGTGAGAATAGTGCTCGTCAGTTTTTGTCGGATTGTTGCCCCTCAGCGTTGAGTCTTGCTGGTCAAGTAGCTTGCGGACTCTCCGCATCCATCGGTCGCAATCTTTCATCGACTTTTCACGAGCGTGCTTTCCTCGCTGCTCGCTCAAGAGCATGCGCCAGTCGCGATTATTAGATCCATGCTCTGCCCAGACGTAGGCTCGCCAACCGTCAGTCGATGCCACGGACTCAAGGGAGCAGCCGTACAACGTCATATGATCCAGCGTTGGCACAGGCTGATCTTGGGAAAATGCGAGTGCCGCGACTTTCAAGAGAAAACACAAGAAGAACTTGTTCTGTTGGATCATAGGTGACTCTTTTCAGTGGTCGCTTCACGAACCTTGATCGCGCCGGGTGGTCGAGTCCAGCATAGGAAGCGGAGAAAATAAGTTCTTCTTAGAAATTGCGTTTTGGGACTGCTGCCCTTGTGTTTACGTTGAAAATCCAAAACGCCGATTAAATGTGGAGGTGTTACAAATTTCTGTTCAGAGCCAATAAGACAGAGCCATCGTGCGAGACTGTTACACGACCGCCGCTGCTCCACAAGAAGCATTTCGTCGTAACGGGGAGGCAAACACCGCTTTTCGGTCTTAACGTTCCGGTGGTAAGGCGAATGGTGATAAGGCGAGCGGGGCTCACGCGAAATTGGAACCCATTTACTGGCAGTGGACTTTTTCGCGGAGGGCCCTCGGTGAATAACCATAACGTCGCTTAAACAGCGAGCTGAATGAGCCAAGGCTATTGAAACCTGAATCGAAGCAGATGTCAGTTACAGAGCGGTCGCTTTCCAGGAGAAGAACACGGGTGCGTTCAAGCCTCAGTCGCACAAGAAATCTGTGTGGTGTCTCGCCGAACGCAGTTTTAGAAAGTCGGAGAAAGTGGTGTGGGGAGAGGCAGGCAATTTTAGCAATCTCACCCAATGTCAACCGTTGGTGGCACGTCGACTCCATAAAGTCTCTTGCCCGATAGAGTCTGCGAAAAATCTCGGTCTTCGTTGCGAGCCGAAGAGGTGGCATTCTCAGAATTTCTTTATAGAGGTTGCGGTGCGCCCAAAGAAGGTGTTCCAAGAGAGCGCCGAATTGGTCCTCAACCCATTCGGCCGAAGCGCCTCCGGTTCGCACTGCGTAGCGAATCCTTTCCAGCAAAGGCGTAACCGTTTGGTCGTGCGGATACAGTCTTTCGAAAAAGCAAACCTGCTGTGTTTCAAGCAAGCTGTCCAGTAGCCGATCGGAAGGACTAACGAGACTCCCAAGGACTCCTTGAGCAAAATCTGGTGCGAAGAAGATCGAGAGTGTCTCTATTGCTCCCGGTGGAGCGGCGTAGCTCGAATAGCGCTGCCCTTGATTCAAAATCAAGTAGTTATGCGCATTCACAGCGAATCTCGCGCCGTTGACCTCATGCACTTCCACGCCGCTGAATACCGCTTTGACCGAAAGCGGACCGGAACGCTGGGAATAAGCCACCTCGTTCCCCTTAGCGCTCAAGATCAGGTTTGGCCAGGCGCGTGGCGGGCACTGTCGCGGATATTCAGTAAGAACGAGCATCGACCTCTCCCTCTCGTTCAGAGTAGTGCCTTGATTTCCCGCTCAATCAGAGAGACGTCTGCCTCACCTACATGTTTGAAATAGATTCGACCATCGTGACCTATCAGAAAGGCGACGGGCAGGCCGATGACCCCACGGTCGCCTTCGACGTTGACGAGACGGCATGGGCGAACACCGAGGCGTTCGCCAGGGCGACAACGAAAGTTAAGCCCTACTGCAATCAGTCTAGCCGCGCGCGGAAAAAGTGCACTCGTCATGCTGAACGGATTCATGTGAAGTTATCCTTTCCATGGGACTCACTGATGTGCCGCTGGGCTTGGAATACCTTCAGCTTCGCGCCTTGTGAGCCCACGCGTCTCACGCATTCTGAACGCGACCTGCAGGCCGGAGAGCAGCGTCAGTACAGCAACCACTTGAATTGCTGCCCTCATCCCGAGCAGATCGGCGATCACTCCCGAGATGAGCGCACCGAATGCATACCCCAGATCGCGCCAGAAGCGATAAGCACCCATGGCGGTTGCGCGCCACTCAGGATGCGCCACGTCGCTGATCGCCGCCAGCAGTGTGGGATAGACCATGGCAGTTCCGATACCTTGCAGTACGGCGCCGATCATCCATGCGGCATAAATCGGCACTTGGACGGTTAGCCAGATTCCACCGGCCTGCACTACCATACCGCCAGCAATCAGCCACTTTCGTCCCCAGCGATCGCTTAAAGGACCGGTAACGAGCTGCAGGATGCTCCAAGCAACGGGATACACCGCCTTGATCGTGCCAATTGCGGCCACGCCCAACCCGAGGCTGGCGAAAAACAGCGGGTAAATTCCCCAGGACATGCCGTCATTGAGGTTGTTGACTAGACCTGCCTGACTGCAAGAAAAAAGATTTCGGTCTTTCCAGGACGCTAGCGCGAAGATTTCCCTCAAGCAACGTGGCCGCAGAAAGTGATCCACACCACCGCTTTCAGCAGGCGCATGGTGCAGCTTTGCCTCAAGGGTGGCATAGTGTCGCGTCTCCTTCGCAAAAAACAACGAGAGCAACAGTCCCGCAAACGCCACGCCGATACCCAGGTAAAACGGCTGCGGGCGCAGCGCGTAAATCGACGCGATGTAACCCGTAATCCAGGCCGTGAATCCAAGGGCGAGATAGCCCGCAAATTCATTCAGCCCGAGTGCAAATCCTCGGCGCTTGGGACCCACCAGATCCACCTTCATGATCACCGTCATCGACCAGCACAGGGCCTGGTTGACGCCGAGCAACATGTTGGCAACATCGAACCAGAACCAGTGTTTAGCGAAGATGATGATGATGGGAACCGGAAGTCCAATCAGCCATCCGAGCACGAGAACTTTCTTGCGCCCTACAGTCTCCGAGACGTGCGCAGCGAACAGGTTGCAAATGGCTTTCGTGACACCGAAGCTGACGATGAAGGAGACGATTGCGGTCTTGGAAACCAGCCCGAACTCTCGCTCCCCAATGAGCGGCACGACTGTCCGCTCCAATCCGACCATCATGCCCACAAAGACGTTGATCAGCACGAGGAAGGAGAACTGACCTAGATTTTCTCGAAGGCCCAAGCGAATCGAGCTGGTTTCGGTGTTCGCGCCCATAAACAACAGTTAGGTGGATCGAACACCGAGATTGATTCCCCGGATCTTGGCAGCATCGGCAGGCGGCGTGGGTATGTTCTCCAGCATGTAGCGCACAAAATCCTCTTCCCCCTCGATTCCAAACGCCCGGTTGAAGCGGCGCTCGAAGCCAATGGTCGAGCTTGGCTTGCCACTCAACGACCGTCCGCACACCGAGCCGGAGAAAGCTCCCGGCAGCACTTCGAGGTAGTCGGGAAGGTTCTTGAGTTTCTGTACGCTGCGGAAAAGCGAGTGGGCACCCTCTTCGGCGCTGGAAGCCAACTCGGTCCGCCCAAGGTCGCCCACCATTAGCGTGTGGCCACTCAGCAGAAACCACGGCTCCACTCCACGAGTCTTGTCGGTCACCACTAGCGAGATATGCTCGGGCGTGTGACCCGGCGTATGTAATGCACGAATTCGCACATTGCCGAGGCCCAGTTCTTCGTTCTCTTTTACGCCACGAAACATAAACCTCGCTCCCGCGCTCTCGTGCAATACATAATCGGCGCCGGTAGCTTCGGCCAAGCGGCAACCGCCTGAGACGTGGTCGGCATGGACGTGCGTATCAATGACGTAACGAATCTTCATGCCGGTCTCCTCGGAGACCCGAAGATACGGCTCAATCTGCTCGATGGGGTCG
>Ga0126371_10003343_pt1 | contig 14012 bp, 7 predicted proteins | sample PanSoiMetaPlot_4_FD_110145 | JGI IMG/M metagenome (GOLD analysis project Ga0126371, IMG submission 110145) | Tropical forest soil microbial communities from Panama - MetaG Plot_4 | ecosystem: Environmental > Terrestrial > Soil > Tropical forest > Bulk soil | place: Panama | collected 2016-02-17 | reverse complement strand
CAAATACGGCGAGCGCGGTGCAGCGATGACCGCCAACGTCATTACTTATCGCAATCGCATGGCTGCGCGTGAAATGGGCAAGGCGCTTGGGTTCGACGCAGAAACACTCGCCAAGATCTCCGCCGCCGTCGCTACTTGGGAATTCCGTGACGAGAACGACGCACTCGACCGCCGCTTTCGCGATGCCGGACTCGACCTCACCCATCCGCGCCTGCGCAAGTATTACGAACTCTGCCTCGCCGTGCAGGACATGCCCCGCCATCTGGGCCAGCATTCAGGCGGTATGGTCATCTGCCAGGGACAACTCGATTCCGTCGTGCCGCTCGAGCCCGCGTCCATGCCCGGACGCGTGGTCGTGCAATGGGATAAAGAAGATTGCGCCGACATGGGCATCATTAAAGTCGACCTGCTTGGCCTCGGCATGATGGCCGTGCTCAAAGATTCCATTGAACTGATTCGCGATCACTATCACGAAGAGGTCGATCTCGCTCACCTGCCGCAAGACGACAAGCAGGTTTATTCCACTCTGCAACAGGCCGACACCGTCGGAATGTTCCAGGTGGAAAGCCGCGCGCAGATGTCGTGCCTGCCGCGCCTGCGTCCCATACGTTTTTACGATGTGGTCGTACAAGTCGCGATCATTCGTCCGGGACCGATCGTCGGACAGATGGTGAATCCGTTTTTAGAACGCCGCCAGGGACACCAGGAGGTGACCTACGCGCACCCTTCGCTCGAACCCGTGCTCAAGCGTACCCTCGGTGTCCCGCTCTTTCAGGAGCAACTGCTGCGCATTGCCATGATCGCCGCCAACTTTACCGGAGGCGAAGCCGAAGACCTCCGCCGCGCCATGGGATTCAAGCGCTCGCAAGCCCGCATGCGAGAGATCGAGGCCAAACTCCGCGCCGGCATGACGGCAAATGGAATTTCTCCCAAGGCTCAGGAAGAAATTATTCTCTCGATCACTTCGTTTGCTCTCTACGGATTCCCCGAATCGCACGCCGCCAGCTTCGCGCTGATCGCCTACGCCAGCGCTTTTCTGAAGTGTCACTATCTCGCCGCGTTCACAGCAGCACTGCTCAACAATCAACCGATGGGATTTTATTCTCCGGCAACGATCGTCAAAGACGCGCAGCGCCACGGCCTGAAACTGTTGCCAATTGATGTCACAAAATCGGAATGGAATTGTACGCTGGAAAAATTTATGAATTCACCACAGAGACACAGAGACACAGAGAACAAAGAAATCTCTTTTCTCTCCGTGTCTCCGTGCCTTCGCGGTGGAAATGGCGAGGATATCGCTCTCCGCATGGGCCTGCGCTACGTTCGGGGCTTGCGCGAAGAGGCCGCCCGCTCCTTGCTCCGCGAACGGATGCGGTCTTCCTTCACCTCCATACACGACCTCACCCGCCGCGTGCCTGAACTCCGCAAAGACGAACTCACCACGCTCGCAGCCATCGGAGCCTTAAATGCAGTGGCCGGTGGTCAGTGGACAGTGACCAGCCAAGCCGTTCCTGCACGCCCTGACAATTCAGAAAAGGTCGTTGTCATTCCGACCCCCGAGCGAAAGCGAGGGGCGGAGGAATCTCTACCCGATGTAGCGGCCATTGCTCAATATTCGCACCTTCACAACCCGAAACCCGAAACCCAAAACTCAAACCTCCCCCTCCACCGCCGCGACGCTCTCTGGCAAGTCGAACGTGCCGTGCGCCCTTCCGGCCCACTTCTCGAAAATCAGCCCGAGCCCGACGCCCCTTCGCCGCTCGTCCCCATGAATCATGAAGAGCGCTTGGTCGCCGATTTCCACGGCACGGGACTCACCGTCGGCCCGCATCCCATGGTCTACAAGCGCGCTTGGCTCAACGCCATGGGCATCCGTCGAGCCAGCGAACTGCGTGACCTGCCCACTGGCAAGCGCCTGCGTATCGGAGGATGTGTCATCACCCGCCAGCGTCCCGGCACCGCTAAGGGATTTGTTTTTTTATCTCTCGAAGATGAAACCGGAGTGGCCAACGCAATCGTCCGTCCCGATCTGTTTCACGAGAACCGCCTGCTTCTTACTAGCGAGCGATTCCTTGCCGTCGAAGGCATCCTGCAGAATCAGGACAACGTAATCTCGGTCCGCGCCGAGCGCGTGCAGCCCCTCTTCGTCACCAAAGCCGAAACCAGTTCACATGACTTTCACTAGCTACATCTCGAAGATGCGATACACCCGCGACGGACTTTGCGCCTGCAGCAACGAGATCGCCACATTGTGAACTGGAATCCCACCCTTGGTGTGGCCGTCCAGCTTCCCGTGATGCGCATGCCCATGCAGTACGAGATCGGCCCCGTGGCGGTCGATGACCTCGGCCATCCGCGAATTGCCCAGGAACGGAAAGATCTCCGGCGCCTCGCCTTCAACCGTCTCCACAATCGGAGAATAATGCACGACGATCACACGCTTCGGCGCGCGCAATTGGGAGATACCGCGCTCCAATTTCATCGTCTCATCGATCGAAGCTTTCACGAAATCTTTGACCTCGCGTTCACCGAATGCAGTGAGTACGCCCCGCCCAAAGCCTCCCACAAAGCCTTTTGCGCCCGCGAAGCCAACTCCATCACGCTCGTAACCGCTGCCATCCAGCACCTTGATACCACCGGCAATCAGCATGCGGCGCAGTTCTTCTTCCTTGCCGCTTTCGTAGTCGTGATTGCCCAGCACCACCACGGTGGGCAAACGCAAGCGCACGAGCACATTCAGCAGCGGTTCCATCTCATCGGGCTGCCCATAATTAGTGAGATCGCCGGCCAAGACAAGCACATCCGCTTCCTCGCGCACCCGCTCAAACTGATCCTTTAACTTCGCGTAACTCTGCGGACTGAAATGCAGATCGGCGCTGGCTGCAATTCTCATGCTTGCTTCCTCTTTGCCTTCTGACTCGAAGCCCGGTCGCGCTCCATTTTCGCCAATCGTAACCCGCGGCTTTCCTCCAGCAGATTCGGCAGACCCCACTCGTCAAGATCAATCGCAAACATGTTCTCGTCGACCAGACTGCCCCGGAACAGAGCCTGTAAATCCGGATTCCTCACCTCTTTTGTGAAGCGCGTCAACAACTCGCTCCAGATCTCCGAGGGCACATAGTGACTCCTCGCCGGATATACATAACGAAACAGAACCAACGCCCAGAGCAACATCTCCCAATGCTTACCCACAAGCTCAAGCTCACGCGACCAGTCGAAGCTGCCGTATGTCCCATAGATCACGTGCGCAATGTCGGCTCCGTCGAATCTCTCCCGTTTGGCCACAAATATCTTGGATGCCACCAGCTCTTCTGGGGCAAGCACCCGTGTTTTCACTCCATACACCAACGCCGGACGCGCCCGCTGGATCCATGAGTCCTCAACATTGATGATGCCGTTGCTCATGCCCGTGATCAGGTCGACGAAATATCCATCACGCCAGGCTTTCGACAGCCAGACAGGATCAGGAACATCGCATTCAAATCCTGCCTTCCCGAGGCGTTCCAGCGCCAAGGGCGAGTTCTGCGCAGTCAGGAATAAGTCCAGATCCTTGGTGTACCGACAGATTCCGGTGTGCTGGCGCAAGGAAAAAGCGCCCGAGACCGCGTAGGGGATGCGGCTATCCTCGAGCGCCTGCAACACGTCGCGAAACAACTGAACTTGCTCAGCCGGTCCTTCCACCGGCTGAGAAGACGTTTTCGGCTTTTCCGAATTCCATCGTCGGTGCACCCGCCATTGGATGTAACCACTTTATTCGCGGGTTGTTAGCTGTTTGTGAAACGACCCGTATCGGATTCCCGAATGGCTGATTCACTTTCCCGTGTAGCGGACCCGCCAAATCGAGTTCGACCCGTCGTCACTCACCAGCAACGACCCGTCTGGAGCCTCGGTCATCCCCACCGGCCGCCCCCAAACCTGGCCATTCGGAAGCACAAAGCCGGTCAAAAAGTCTTCATACTCTCCCGTTGCATGGCCGGTTTGATGCAGCGGTATCCGAATGACCTCATAGCCCACCCGTACCGCCTTGTTCCACGAACCATGTTCCGAGGCGAAAATGTCGCCTTTGTACTCAGACGGGAACTTATCTCCTTGATAGAACGTGAACTGCAGAGATGCGTTATGGGGTTGCAGCAGCACATCGGGAACAATCGCCTTCTCTTTCAGTTCGGGATGCTTTCCCGCATGGCGCGGATCTTGATGAGAGCCCATGTACCACCAGGGCCATCCGTAAAATCCGCCCTCTTCAACGTGCGTTATGTAATCAGGCACGAGGTTGTCCCCCAAGGCGTCGCGCTCATTCACCGAACACCACAATTCCCCGGTCTGCGGATTCACCCGAATTCCTCCACCGGCATTTCGAATGCCGTAGGCGTACACCTTCAATTGGCAGTTTGCGGGGTCGCAAGAAAGAATGTCGGCGCGATCCTTCTCACCGGGATGCGTGTCGGGGTCGTCCACGTTCGAGGCAGAGCCCACGGCTACGAAAAGCTGTTTCCCGTCATTCGAGAAATCCAGCGCGCGTGTCCAATGGCCACCGCCACCGGGCACACTGGCAATGTGTTGTGACGGCCCGGTCGCCTTTAAATCTCCGCTGTGATACGGAAATCGCACCACCTCATTACTGTTGCCGATGTAGACCCACTGCGGGTCCGGTCCCGGCGGATAAAACGCAATCCCGTAAGGCTGCTTCAATCCGCTAGCGAAGACTGCGGATTGATCTGCCTTGCCGTCCGAAGTCATTCCGCGGAATACGCGGATACGCCCGGCCTCGCTTTCCGCCAGAAAGATATCCCCGTTCGGAGCCGTGCGCAGCAACCGCGGATTGTCGAGCCCGGAAGCATAAAGTTCTACGTTGAAACCCTCAGGGGCAACCGGCCACGCATTGTCAGGACGCGCCACTACTTGCGCTCCATTGTCTGCCGATTTCGTCGTGAAAGGTTTCGGCAAGTCGTTTACCGTAATCTTGTGCACCGTGCCCGGCTTTTCATAACGGAAATCAGTGAAGGGCGCATTGGGAGCGCTATCCTTCACCTTCGCGGTGTTCGGGCTCGCGGCAGGCGCCGCGCTGCTTGCTCCCGCGACGACTTTCCCGGACACAATCGCCTCCACATAGCTCACCACTTGCCAGCGTTTATCTTCCGGCAGGAAGGCCCAGGATGGCATTCCATTATCTTTGTCACCTTTGGTGATAAACCAGAACACCTCACCCGCGGTGACCCCTTTTAGTTTGCCGTCAGCAAGCGAGGGCACGTTGCCGGTTCCCTGCAGCGTTCTTCCGTGACAGGAAAGGCAGTTCCGCGCGTACACGGTTTTGCCGGCCTCGATTGCCGCCTGCTGGCCCGCAAGTGGATTCTTCATCGCCTTGGCGGAACTGGGTGCATCGTGAAATGGGTTGTCAGCGGCGTACATAGCCGCCACCGCCCAACAGAAACACAGGACCGCCCAACGAAATCTCGCAGCTCTCACACTCATAGTCATCCCCATTGATAAGACTGATTTCTCCATTATGCCCTACCGCAGAACGATGCGACCGACCGCTTTCATGACGCAAGAATTGCGACTCGTCAGAACAGGGACACCGAGCAGGACGTCACAAATCCAGGGCAAGAGCGGTAGGCGACCCGCCAGGTGTCAGGCCCTGGATCACTAGAGGGGTTTGGGAAATACTGAGACGCAGCTTCTGGGTCGCCCAGAGTGAACTGTCATGCTGTGGAACCGGAGTGTAGCGAAGCGGACTCCGACGGAGTCGAAGCACCTCTATCTGGAATAACTGCCGGGAAGGGGATTCCTCGCCCCTGCGAATGACGGTTTCAGGCCCATGAGCCTAGACTACACCAAATTATAAAGCGCCCCTAGAAGGTATATTTCAACGCAAATTCCACTTGCCGGTTATCCGTCGCCGTGCTGGTGATCGCCGCCGCTCCCGGAAAATCTACCGGAATCTGACCGGCCCCTCCTGGCAATCCGAAATTGGGGTGGTTGAACAAATTGAAGAGCTCAGCGCGGAACTGTAGCTGCTGCTGTTCGAAGACCTTGAAATTTTTCTGCAGCACGAAATCGAAATCCACGAGATGCGGTCCTCGCAGGTTCCCTACCTTCGAATTGCCGTAGGCGTGCGCCGCCTGCTGGCCGGGCGCTAGAGACGGCGTCACGAACACCGCTTGATTGAACCAGCAGTCCAGTGTCTGATGGCCGGGATTCGAGCATTGATAATCCTGCGCCTGTGACGCCGTATTGAAGGAAAAGTTATACGGACTTGCCACCTGGTCAGGTCGGTAGCTGAAGCTCCCAGTGTTGCTGAAGTCCGCGGACATCACCGCCGTGATCGCCTCGCCAGTTTGTGCCGAGGTGATGCCGGCAACCTGCCATCCCCCGAACACTGCCTCTGCCACTCCCTTCATGTCTCCGCCAAATTGTCGCCCGTGGCCAACGGGAAGCTCATAGAGGTAGCTCAACGTGAAGCGCTGCCTCAGATCAGGCGTCACCGGCCCGTGCTCCAGGTCGGCGCGAAATGAATTCTGAATGAACCCACCGACGTTGCCATCCGCGTTGCCCAGGTTCTTGGCGAACGTGTAGGCCGCCAGGAAATTGAACCCATTGGCGAAGCGCTTATTCAGGGATGCTTGAAATGCGTTGTAGAGCATCTCCAACTGGGCATAATCCAGCGGCAGAATCTGCGTCATGTTCGGCTGCTGCGCGGCGTAAGGCCTGCCGTAATTCGGCTGATCACAGTTCGAAAGATCTGGACCGCAGAAATTGGTATCCAGCGGCTGAGTCGCCTGATTAAGGTCGCTCGCCTCATGGTTCCACAAATGATAAGCGCGGGTTCCGACGTATCCGATCTGTGCAATCCAGTTCGACGCGAACTGGTGCTGAACCGAGAGATTCCATTCCATAATGCGCGGCATGATGCGCTTCGGTCCGGTTGTCTTCACCGGTCCGAGAATATTAGTCGCCGAGCCCACTGGAACCGCCGCGGGAAATCCACTGGAAATGAGCTGTTGCGCGCCGGGGACAACGCCACTCGGATACGTATTTGCCCAAAACGCCAGTTGAGGAGGGTTCAGTCCCAGGTCATCGAAGATGTTTCCTTCCGACGAATAAAAGACGCCAAAAGCGCTGTGTACGACGGTGTTCCGCGGCAAAGACCAGGCAAAGCCCACGCGTGGGGCCCAATCGCTCTTGTCAAATTGCACCCCACCGTGTGAGACAGCACCCTGCCCGTAGGATGTGACGACAATGCCCTTATTGAAATCGAAATTGCCGACGCGTCCGTTCGCGGGCGAAGCGATCTCATAGCGCAAACCGATGTTCAACGTGAAATTGGAGCTGGCGTGATAGTCATCTTGCACGAACTCCGCCAAGTCCCAATAGCGAGTCGGATACAAGCCGGCAAGAAAATCCTGCTCATTCGAGGCTGCGTATCCAAACAGCAGGTCCGCGACGCCATTTCCTCCGACGGTGGTACTCGGATCGGCACTGTAAGCGCCTCCAAACACGAACCAGCCGCGCGGGCTCGACAACTGGAAGAAGTTTCTCTGCTGCCGGCGGAAATCAACACCAAACTTCAGCGTGTGTTTCCCATGCATCCAGGTCGCAGCATCGGCAACCTGCACGATGTTCTCGAAGACGTGCTCCGGCAACCACTGCGAGTCCCCGAGGGAGGTGATTCCCGCCACATCGATATTCGTCAGTCCGCTTGAGTTCGGATAACCCGGACGATTCGCATTTGGAATACCGAGTTGTGTGGCGATATCTTTGCCAAAGTTAAACGGCAGCGCATTGACCGCGTACCGGAAATATCCGCCGTGCAGATCATTCAGGAACGATGTTGAGAACGTATGCGTGTAGCCAATCCCCAAATGCTGTGCGCGCGAGTTGCTGACGCTCGGGCAGCAGTCGTTTCCGCCCCAGGGAACTCCGAGCGGCCCAGGGTTCTGGCTACGCACATCCCCGAAGCTGTACGACGCAAAGATCTGGTCAGCCTCGCGAAAACGGTGATCCACGCGAATGTCAAATGAGTCCTGATCGTTTACGACATTCTGATTCGCAAGATAGTTGTCAGCGAGCGAGGTCGGGTCCGTTGCCTGAGGATAGAAGTTCGCGACCGCCAATCCGATCGGATCCAGGCAACCGCCCCCAGTAGCACTCTTCCCGCTCGACCCGACACAGGGTGGAATGATGTTATTCGGGATCGCTTGTCGCAGCAGGATCGTTTCTCCGCTGGTACACGTATAGTTCGAGGCTTTGAGTGGATCGAAAATCGTGCCGGTATCGAACGTGTCGGCCGAACTCGCCGTTGCACAGGGAGAAAATGTGCTGCCCGTCAGCCGGTCGCTGAAATCTCCATTACGTTCTGCTGCCAGCGGCACAGTCGAGACATAAGGCGCGCTGTTGCGCAGTCGCGATCCCTGGTAATCCCCAAAGATAAAGGACTTGTTCTTCTTGATCGGCCCGCCCAGAAACGCGCCGAACTGGTTCCGCTTGAACGGCTGATTGCCAACGTTGAAGTAATTCACCGCGTCGAGTTTGTCGTTGCGGATGAACTCGTACGCTCCGCCGTGGATCTGATTTGATCCCGACTTCAGCACGACATTCACTGCCGCGCCGCCTCGCCCAAATTCGGCGCTCATCGAATTCTCTTCCGTCTTAAACTCCTGAATCGCATCCGGCGGTGGAAGAACAACCACGCCTCCCAACCCAAACTCGTTGTTATCCACTCCGTTCAGCAGAAAGTTGTTGTTCGATACTCGCAGCCCGTTGACCGAAACCGCTTCGTCGGCACGCTCATTCTCAAATACTCCCCCGCTGACGTTCGATCCCGTCTCGCCTCCGTTGGCACCCGGCCCAAGGTAGGCAAGCTGAATAAAGTTCCTCCCATTTAGTGGCAGTTCGGAAATCCGCCGTTCCGTCTCGATCGTCCCCAGGGAAGACTGCTCTGTCTGCAGCAGTGCTGGTGCCGACGTGACCTCCACGGTTTCCGTGGCCGAACCGACCTTCAGCACCACATCGATTTTCACGGCTTGGTTCACACCGACGTCGACATTCTGTTGAATCGTTTTCTCAAAGCCCTTCTTCTCAGCCGCCACCGAGTACGCCCCGATGCGCAGCAGATTCACCGCGAAGCTGCCCTCTTCATTGGTCGTGACCGTAGTCGGCTGGTTCGTCTCGATATTCGTAACCGTCACTGCCGCACTCGCGATGCGCGCTCCGCCCTGATCTGTGACGGTGCCAACAATGGCACCGCGGTCCACTTGGGCTATTGCGCTAAGGCAGAGCGTGAGAATCAGAAGGATGGAAAGCAGGACGACCGGCACAGTCTGTCGAAGCCACATAGGCACCTCCGCAGAGCGAGGTAGAGGGACACGGTCAAATTGTGACGACGGTTGTAAACGGCCCCTACAACCACTGTCAAGTCATCCAATGTGACCGTGAGTCGCACTCCCCCGCCCGGACTTTTGCATGGGAGCATCCCCATTCAGCAGCAGTCTGTGATTTAGATCCCATCCGGACGAATTCGCCAGGTAGACACTGGTCCGCAAACATATCGCACCAAACCGGATGACGGTTCCGCAGTTTTGCGTTACCTTACTTGGCTGACGAAACGCCCTGTCCGGAGACTGTCGATGAGAACTGCTCTGCTGTGGCTTCTCGCTGTGCTGTGCACTGCGACCGCAAGCCTGGGACAAGCCACCCGTCTCGAGCAACTTCAGAACAAAACAATCCTGCTGTTCACCCCGCACCCCGACGATGACGTCTTCGGCGCTGGTGGCACCATTGCGCTGTTGAACCGCAATCACAACAAGGTCTACATCGTGATTTACACGAATGATGACAAGGGGTCCTACGATCCCGACATGAATTCACAGAAACTCGCTCGTATCCGTCACGCAGAAGAAGAGGTGTCTGAAGGCCTATTAGGCACGCCGAAAGAAAACATCACGTGGATGGGTTACGACGACGGGATGCTCGAGTATGCGCCGCAGCCCAAGCTCACCGAAGAAGCAACCGCAATCGTCCGTCGGATTCGGCCAGACATTCTATTGAGCGTCGATCCCGGCGAGTGGTACGAGCGCTGGCATAAGACCGACCACCGCATGGCTGCATTCAACACGATCGATGCGGTCCGCGCCGCCGAGTTCTGGCTCTACTTCCCGAATCAGAAGTTGCAGCAGGGATTGCAGCCCTACAAAGTTCCCGAGATGTACTTTTTCTATCCCTCGCCGCAGGAAGCAAACTACTTCGTCAACATCGACAGCGTCGCCGATTTGAAGCTTGCAGCAGCGGCCAAACAGGTCAGCCAGTTCGAGCCGGCGATCAACAAATACCGTCCGGATTGGGAACCAGCCGATCTGGAAAAAGCAAAGAAAGAAATGCGCAGTGAGCAGCCGAAAAAAGACGGCCATTACGTCGAAGCGTTCCGTTACGCCACGGGATTCGTCGAGTACTAATCGGTCGCGTCAGCCCAAGGAGATCTCCATGTCTGAACTAGCGTTGTTCGGAGGCAAGAAGGCAAAGCAAAAGCCGTTCCCGATATGGCCGCAGTACGACGATAATGAACGCCGCGCCTTGCAGGAAGTACTTGAGAGCCGCGTCTGGTGGCGCACTCCGGGCACAAAAACACTCGAGTTTGAACAGGCCTTCGCCAAATATCACGGCGTCCGCCACGGAATCGCAGTAACAAACGGCACCGCCGCGCTCGAAGTCGCCATGGCAGCCCTCGGCATCAATCACGGCGACGAAGTCATCGTCCCGAATTTCACTTTCGTTGCGACGGCGAGTGCAGTTCTCTTCGCCAACGCCCTCCCCATGCTTGTCGACGTTGATCCCGAAACGCATTGTCTCGATCCGGAGTTGACCGAGTCCGCCATCACTCCGCGCACGAAGGCGATCATCGCCGTCCACATGGGAGGTCATCCCGCCGATCTCGACCGCTTGCAGCAGAGTGCGAAGAAGCACGGCATCGCTCTGATCGAGGATTCCGCCCACGCTCACGGCAGCGAGTGGCGTGGAAAGAAGATCGGGACCTTCGGCGTCGGCGCCACGTTCAGTTTCCAAGCCAGCAAACTGATGACCGCCGGCGAGGGTGGCATGATCATCTCCAACGACGACAACTTCGAGCGCCAGGCCCGCTCCGTCCACGATTGTGGACGCATGCCCGGCGAATGGTTCTACAGCCACTTCATCTACGGATCGAACTATCGCCTGAGCGAATGGCAGGGCGCGGTTTTAAACGTACAACTCGGCCGCCTGGAGGAGCAGACATTGCACCGCCATCGCCAAGGCCGCGTGCTCGACAAACTCTTCTCGCAGATCCCCGGCATCACGCCGCAAAAGTGCGACCCGCGCTGCACACGCAACGGTCAATACGCCTACATCTTCCACGTGAACGGGAAAGAGTTCGCCGGCATCTCGACCGAGAACTTCATCGCGGCTCTCAATGCCGAAGGCATCCCGACTCAAGCGAGCTACCCGCCATTGCATGAACTCGACTGCTTCCGCAATGGCGAATACCGCAAATGCCTGAGCGGCGCACAGGCAACGGACAAGCATGATTTCCTGCAGCAGAAGTTCCCGCACACGCAGCGCGCTGCATGGGAAACCGTCTGGATTCCTCAATTCGCGCTGCTCGGCGATGAAGAAGATATGAATGAGATCGCGTCGGCGATCCGAAAGATTCAGCGCTATGGCAAGGAGATTGCGGCCAACGCCTCGGAGGTATCTGCAGAAAAGATCGCGCGCTGAACGTTTCTGGGCGGCCATGCGCCGAGCACACAATTTTGATGTGGAAGTCTGTCGTGAACGTCAGGAGGAACTCAATGAACCGCCACGGCCGTCACCACGCCATACTGATGCTGTCTTTATTCTGCATAAGCATCCTTTCTCTTCAGAGCCCATCGCCAGCCCAGACCAAGAGACTGCCGGAAAAGGTTCCTCCCAAGCGCACTTCCCAGATCCAAGACGGCTTCGGCATTAACTCCGATCTTCCGCGCGAACCCTACTTGCCCTGGAACCGCTGGTGGTGGACGCGCATGTTCGACGCCGGATTCAAATGGATCCGCATCGGCCAGTACGAGAACAGCTCCGACTACACCAGCTGGGACTGGATCGAACAGAAACGCGGCGACTATGCGGCCTCGCAACTGCTCGAAGATTCCGTCGACTCGCTGATCGATAACGGCATGGACGTGCAGGTGCAACTGATGTACGGAAACCAGATGTACACCGCCCACAGCGGAAAACTTCCCGACGTGAGCGTCCCCGAGCCTGGTGCCTTCCACAATGACGATCGCAGCATCTACTCCGTCTACTGGCCACCGCTGACGCCGGAGCAACGGGCCGCGTTCAACAAGTACGTCGCATGGATTGTCGACCACTTCAAAGACCGCGTTCATTACTGGGCGCTCTGGAACGAGCAGGACATCGGCTACTGGAATCCGTGGGGCAATCCCGAGCAGTACGGCCACCTGCTCACGTCATTTGTCGACACCGTACACAAGACTCCCGGTGCCAAAGTAATCTACGGAGGTCAGGCCGATCCCTCGCGCGAATTCACGCGAGTCGCGCTCGATGCCTGTCAATGTGCCTCAGGCCTTGACGTTTATGCCTACCACACCTATCCAGGCTACGGGCAAAACATGAATCCCGAGACCATGGACTATGGCGCCTACCTCAACGAGTCTCCTCGCGCGCTGCGTGATCTGGTGAAGAACTATCCGGGAATAAAGAAGGACATTCCCTTCTTCGACGACGAATTCAACTCCATCGGAACCTGGATCGGCTCCGACGAATCCGTGCAGGCGAAGTACGTCCCGCGCGGACTCGTCTACAACCACGCCGCGGGCGTGAAAACGTTCGTCTGGCTCCTCACGGCCGGCGTCGACGGAAACGAGTACGACGACTTCGGGATCGTCCACGGCCTGACGAATCACGACTACGACTTCACGCCGCGCCCGGTGTTCTATGCGCTGCAGAATACGAACGCACTCTTCGCCGATACAAAGTTTGACGTTTCTATTGAAGTCGCTGGCAGCGACATCCCTGCGCTTCGCCGTCGTACAGAATTCCCCTTCATGAGCTACGGATTTCGTTCAAAGAGCGGCAAGGCAATCGTCGCCTACTGGCTCGCGGCCCACAGTTTGCCGGGCAATGTCTTCCCGACCTTCTATTCAACGTTCACACTGAAAAATACCGGCATCCGCAATCCGGTCCTGATCAACATCACAACGGGAGACATCCGCCCATTGAAATGGAAGGAAGGCGGCTCCGACACACTGGAGTCGCTCCCAGTCACTGACAGCATCATGGCGATCGCGGATGCCGATTACTTCGACTGGCCGGTCTTGCCTGAAACGCCAAGCTCGCTCGATGTCGCGATTGCAGGAACAACCGCGAAGCTCACATGGGAAGTTCACGGCGGAGATCCGACGGGCGTGATCGTCGAACGTCAGATTGAGGAGACCACTGGCGCCAAGCCCAAGTGGGAAGAACTCAAGAAACTCCCTGCAAGCGCAAAAGAATACAGCGACTCTTCTCTAAAGAAGGGCCAGCACGTCGGCTACCGCGTCCGCGCGTTCAACGACGCCGGGCAGTCGGCATACTCCAACATTGCACGAGCAGCCGTCACACCGAAGTAGCATTTCGAAGAGACAGTGGAGCCAGAACGAGAGGATTGCACGCAATGGGTGCCCCATTTCTCGCGCGCTCTTTGCGCGAGAAGTGGGGATTTTCTCTTAAATGCTGCGAGAGGCGAAGCGAGGCGTTCTGCAACCGACACCCTGTTGACGTCAGCGTCCCGAAGAGGCAGAACTCCCCTCTCCTGCCTAGAACACAAACTGCAATGACATCTGCACCTGCCGCGGGCTACCGATGGTCTTATTCGTCACCCCCAGCCCCGCCGGACAGTTATAGAAACCTGCGTTGCTGCTGTCGCAGGAGGTCGGCCGCGGCGTTGTCCCAACCACCGGGAACTGGTTGTAGAACGCATTCTGCGAAACATCGTCGATCGGGAT
>Ga0126371_10003342_pt1 | contig 14013 bp, 12 predicted proteins | sample PanSoiMetaPlot_4_FD_110145 | JGI IMG/M metagenome (GOLD analysis project Ga0126371, IMG submission 110145) | Tropical forest soil microbial communities from Panama - MetaG Plot_4 | ecosystem: Environmental > Terrestrial > Soil > Tropical forest > Bulk soil | place: Panama | collected 2016-02-17 | reverse complement strand
TCCACCATCGTGTTGACGGTATTTTTCAGCTTGAGAATTTCGCCTTCGACGTCCACGGTGATCTTCTTCGACAGGTCGCCCTTCGCCACCGCGGTGGTCACCTCGGCGATGTTGCGTACCTGACCGGTCAGGTTGGCCGCCATGGCGTTCACGTTGTCCGTCAGGTCCTTCCAGGTGCCGGCAACGCCCTGAACACGCGCTTGGCCGCCAAGCTTGCCTTCGGTGCCGACCTCGCGGGCCACGCGCGTCACTTCCGAGGCGAACGAGTTGAGCTGGTCCACCATCGTGTTGACGGTATTTTTCAGCTTGAGAATTTCGCCTTCGACGTCCACGGTGATCTTCTTCGACAAGTCTCCCTTCGCCACCGCGGTGGTCACCTCGGCGATGTTGCGTACCTGGCCGGTCAGGTTGGCCGCCATGGCGTTCACGTTGTGGGTAAGGTCCTTCCAGGTGCCGGAGACGCCGCGCACGTTGGCCTGGCCACCGAGCTTGCCTTCGGTGCCGACCTCGCGAGCCACACGCGTGACTTCCGACGCGAACGAGCCGAGCTGCTCCAACATCGTGTTCACGACCTTGCCGATGCGCAAAAATTCGCCGCGCAACGCACGGCCCTCGATCTCAAGGTTCATCCGCTGCGACAGGTCGCCGTTGGCCAGGGCACCGATAACGCGCGCCATTTCCTCGGTCGGCTGCACCATGTCGCCGATCAGGTCATTGACCAGGTCGATGTTGGCGGCCCACGAGCCGGTCGCGTTTGGCAACTTGGCCCGATGCCCGATCTTGCCTTGCTTGCCAACCATGTGGCTGAGGCGTTCGATTTCCTTGCTCAGGCGCTCATTGAGCTCGACCACATCATTGAACGCGTCGGCAATTTCGCCGTCGAGCCCGGTTAAGTCTCTGGCAAGCCGGACCGAGAAATTCCCCTTTCGAAATGCTCTCAGAGCGGCAAGAAGCTCGCCACCGCTAAGATTTGTCGGCTTGATTGCCGTCCGGTTGCCCATCGACGTTTTCCAGCCATTGTCATGAAAATTGGCGCTCAGCGGGAGGCGGCCGCTGCGCGGATGGTTCGAGAACGCAATCGAGGGCAACGTTGGGGAAGCATGCTTCAGCCTAATGGCCGTGGTACCGGCTGACTCAAGGTGCGCGGAACCACTGCCTTCTCGAACTGGCGAATGGTATGATGATGAAGGCCTGAACGTGCTGACGGTGAACGCGCTGAGAGATAAAAAGTTCCGGCGATTGCGGACTCTCGCGGTCGCAGATATCGCGACGTCGTCACGCCACGTGTGAGCGGTGGCGCGTCGGTTCGTGATGGCCTTCGGATCCTCGTGGGGCTTTGCGTGGCTCGCGCATTTTCACCTCCGCCCGCGCCTTGCCGTGCGACTTCTCCCCAAGCCGCAGATCAGTGGCCACCATGAGCATCCTTGCCTTCTCGCTCTGCCTGGCTTGGGCAAACGCGTTAGCGGCGACCTTGCGGGCTTCATGCATATGCTTGCGGTCAAGGCGCTCGGGTGCGGCGACCGAGGCCGCACGAATGACATGGGGCCTGATGGCGTCCGGGTCGTCCGGTCGGTTGGCGGCCACCGTAACGCAGGTCACCGCGGGCGGGTCGTCGATGACCGCGTTGCCGACCTTGAACATCTCGGCAAGCTCGATCGGGCCCTCTGCCGTGATCGTCTCGCGCAGCGGATTATCGGGGCAGACCATTTTGATCGGGGTCGCCTGACAATGATTCCATTCGGTCCCGCTGTCGGCGCCGTAGGGACAAAAGATGCCATGCCGTCCGGCGATGTCATGCCAAAGCTTTGCCTGATCGGAGCCGGGCCCACCGATCCCAGTCATATCGACCGCGAGCCCATATGCGTGCAGCGAGTTGAACCTGTCGAGGAAACGACCGACTCCCGAGGCAGGCGGCCGGTAGGCGGAAAGGATGCCGGCAGACGGCAGTCCAGATTGTCTTGCTTCGCGGATTGCGCTCGCGAGTCGCGCGACAAACGTGGGATTGAGCCGTGCGATAGCGGTCGCCGGCCCTTGCCGCGTCATGGTCGCGCTGACACGCGCGGTCTCGAGCAAGTACGACCCGTCGTCCTCCTCCGCTTGAGGCTCGGGCAGCATGGCCGGAAGGCTCTGCGGCTCCTCGGCACCACCGCGCGGCACGTCCGGGTCTTTGATGAGCGCGGACGTCTCCGAGGGGCGCAATTCGGTGACGCTCACATTGTCGGTCACCTGGTGGTCGACGGTCTTTTGCGGGACGAGCACCGGCAGCAGCAATCCGGAGATCGCGACGACCAGCAAAACAAAAGACCGCTTCATTTCGAACGTCCGGTGCTGCCCTCCCGGCTTGCCGAGACCGCACGAACCTCATCGAAGCGACCACACCATCCCCGGCGCAGCCGCTCCCCAAGCGTTACGGCGGGTTGGCCATGTCCTCTGGGTCGGGACCCTGCTCGTCGATTTGCTTCGGACCGGCGGTGCCTTGTCCGCTGGTCTGCGCGGCCTTGCGCCGGTTCGCGAGGTGGCGGCCGGCGACGCAGCCGGCGGCGGCGCCGAGGAATGCGTGATGACCCGCATAATGGCCGGCAACGCCGCCCACGACCGCGCCCTTGATGCAGCCCTTGGCGGGCGCGGGCCCAGTCTGGATCAGCAGCGAGACAGCGCCGGCTGCGACGAGACAGATGAATGCTCGCATGGGGAAGTCCCTCAGCTCGTTGGCGGAAGGCTCGCGTCCTGCCGGCACAACGGGGCAGCGTGGGTTTCGTTCCTTGCCGATGCGTGCCCGGCATGGCGCAACCCGCGACCGGCGGAGCGGTCGCGACAATGCATGCTCCCAGCGAAACGGCGAGGGGCCGATGGACCGCGTGGGGGGCCACGCCCGCGTTCGGTGCAGGCGGGGAGAGGCGAGGAAAGCGCTAAATCCCGGCGAACCAGTTGAAGCCCTGCTTGCGCCAGAAGGTGTCCGGGAAGGTGTTGGTCACCTCGATGGCGGTGATCCACTTGGCGTTCTTGAAGCCGAGCTTCACGGCGGTGCGCAGGCGCAGCGGGAAGCCGAACGGGTCGGTGATCGGCTCGCGCGCGTAGCCGGTGGCGAGAATCGTCTGCGGATGCAGCGCGCTCGCCATGTCGAGGCTCTCGGTGTAGTCGTCGGCGCACTTGAAGGCGACGTATTTGGCCGTGAGGTCGGCGCCGACGCGCTCGAGGAAGGTGCGCAGATTCACGCCGGACCACTGGCCGATATAGTCCCAGCCCTCGACGCAGATGTGGCGGATGATCCATTCCTGCCGCGGCAGCGTGGCGAGCTGCGCGGCGGTCCACGGGCGCTTGTCCTTGATCAGGCCGGCGAGCTCGAGCTTCCAGGTCCGGCGGTCGACCGGTTTCAGGTCCTCGATGTCGAAGTGGGCATTGAAGCGCGGCGGCTTGACCACCTGCGCCTCGCTGAAGGTCGGCGCCAGGTGGTTCGGCCGAAACAGCAGGCTCTGCACCCGGTCGTTCCAGTCCGACACGCCGCGCAGAAAGGTCTGCATCGCCGGCGTGTCGGTGACCGAGCAGCCGCCGAGCAGCGCGAGTGCGCCCATGCTGAGCGTGCCGCGCAGCACGCCGCGGCGGTTGATCTTGTCGACCAGCGCGCGGTTCTCGGCGAGCACGCTGCGGTCGATTTTCGTCTTCGGGCGGAAGACCGAGGGGGAGGGGGTGCGGATCATGGTGTCCTCCTCACGATGCGGGCTCGGGGGCGGGTGCGCGGGCGTCGCTCACCACCGGGCCGCCGGTGACCATGGCGACCAGCGTGTGCGGCACCAGTAGCGCGAGCGTGACATGGACCAGCACGAAGCCGACGATCGCGCTCATGCACAGAAAATGGACGAGCCGCGCGAGCTGGAAGCTGCCGCCGAACAGGACGAGCAGCTCGGAGAACTGCACCGGCTTCCAGATCACAAGGCCGGAGAGCACGATCAGCACGCCGGCGATGAGCACGCCGATGTAGAGAAGACGCTGCACCATGTTGTAGCGGGTGGGGTCGTCGTGGGCGAGGCGGAAGCGCAACGCATCGCGCACGTCGCCGACCAGCTCGGGGATGCGGATCGGCACCAGCATGCGGCGGAAGCGGCCACTCGCGAACCCATAGATCACGTAGGCGAGACCGTTGAGGCCGAGAATCCACATGCCGAAGAAGTGCCACTGCAGCCCGTGCTGCGCCCATGGGCCGGGGATGATCGCGTCGGGGAAATGCAGCCAGCCGAACAGGACGTCGTCGTTGTAGATCTTCCAGCCGCTGGTGATCATGATGAGCATCGCGACCGCGTTGGTCCAATGCATGATGCGCACCGGCAGCGGATGCAGCTTGCGCGGGGGCGGCGGGGACTTCGGAGCGCGGGAATTGGGGGCGGGCATCGGGTGTCTCGCCAAGTGTCGACCAAACGTCGAACAAGCATCGAATCTGTGCGCGACGGTACGGACGCCCGGCGCGCGAATCAATTGAACTTACTCTCAACTTCCCGTGCGGGCGCCCGCGCGGACCGGTAAACTGCCCGTGTATCGCGGTTGAAACGACGGTCGTGATAGAAGGCCGCCATGCGGATGGCCCGACGCACCCTCCTGCTCGGTCTCGCGCTCGTTGCGACGGGCGCCGCGAAGGTCGCCGCCCAGGCGCCGCACGACATGCCGGTCGAGACGCCGATGCCCAGCGAGGCCGAGGCCCGGATGGCGCGGCGCTGGCCGCAGCCGGTCCGGGTGGGCGACCTGATCGGCCTGCCGGTGCTCGACGACGACAATGCAACGCTGGGTCATGTGCGCGCGGTGGTGCGCAGCCCGCAGGGCAAGGTCCGGCTGATCGTGTCCTATGGCGGCCCGCTCGGCGGCTGGCTCAACTGGGGCGGCCGCCAGGTCGCGGTTCCGCTCGAGGCGGTCGGCATCTTCGGCCGGCAGATTGCCGCCATGGACATGACACGCACGGACTTTTCCGCGGCCCCGACCTGGGCGGCGGGGGCCGACCAGCCGGTTGCGCCCGGTGAAACCATCCGCATCGCCCTCACGCGGCGGTGAACCGGCAAAGTCCTGGATTGTGCGCACAAAAGACACAGTTTGTGGGCAACCGTGCCGGATGCGCCGACCCGGCGCCTTTCTGCCCGTTGCGGCATTCATCCGCAGGGCATAAAACCTTGGGTCAGCATCAACGGCGGCGACGACTGGCCGGAGGCTCGGGCCGACCCGGCACTTGGAGCGGAACTATATGCGCAGATTTCCACTGATGTTCCTCGGCGCGCTTGCGGGCGCGGCCGGCGTCGTCATGCTGTCCCCGGGCCACCTCCAGCATCAGGCGCGCGCCGAAACCCCGTCGGCATCGCAGGCGGCAACCGATACCTACCGGCAGCTCGAGCTGTTCGGACTCATCTTCGATCAGGTGCGCGAGCACTATGTCGACAATCCGGACAGCCACAAGCTCGTCGAATCCGCCGTCAGCGGCATGCTGAGCGGGCTCGATCCGCACTCGAGCTACATGGATGCAAAAGAATTCAACGAGATGCAGGTCGAGAACAGCGGCGAGTTCGGCGGCCTCGGCATGGAGGTCACGATGGAGGACGGCCTCGTCAAGGTCGTCTCGCCGATCGACGACACGCCCGCCGCCAAGGCCGGCATCCTCGCCAATGATCTCATCCTCGAGCTCGACGGCGCCGAGGTGAAAGGCCTGAGCCTGCAGCAGGCGGTGGAAAAGATGCGCGGGCCGGTCAACACCCCGGTCCGGCTCAAGATATCGCGCAAGGGCGTCGACAAGCCGATCGACGTGACGCTGACCCGCGAGACCATCCGGGTGCGCACCGTGAAGTCCCACCGCGAGGGCGACGACGTCGGCTATATGCGGCTGTCGCAGTTCAACGCCCAGGCCGGCAGCGAGCTCAAGAAGGCGATCAGCGACCTGCAGGGCTCGGATCCGGACAAGATCAAGGGTTATATCCTCGACCTGCGCAACAATCCGGGCGGTCTGCTCGATCAGGCGGTCGAGGTCTCCAACGCGTTCCTCAACCGCGGCGAGATCGTGTCGCTGCGCGGCCGCGACGCCGACGACGCGCAACGCTTCGACGCCAAGCCCGGCCCGGGCGACCTGATCAAGGGCAAGCCGCTCGTCATTCTGATCAATGGCGGCTCCGCGTCCGCCTCCGAGATCGTCGCCGGCGCGCTGCAGGACCAGAAGCGGGCGACCGTCCTGGGCACGCGGTCGTTCGGCAAGGGCTCGGTGCAGACCATCATCCCGCTCGGCAGCGGCAACGGCGCGCTGCGGCTCACCACCGCGCGCTACTACACGCCGTCCGGCAAGTCGATCCAGGCCAAGGGCATCTCGCCCGACATCGAGGTGCTGCAGGACGTGCCGGCCGACCTGCAAGCGCAGTTCGACATGACGAGCGAATCGAAGCTGCGCGGCCATCTGGCGGCGCAAGGACAGGGTAACGAGCAGGGCGGATCGCAGGCCTACGTGCCGCCCGATCCGAAGGACGACAAGGCGCTGCACGCGGCGATCGATCTCCTGCGCGGCGTCAACGTCTCGACTGCGCACCCGACCGACGGCGAGGTCAAGCCGACCAAGCCGAACTGAGCGCTTCCGTACCGTCGCGAAGCCGGCGCGGGCCGAACCCGCGCCGGCTTTTTTCGTTGGACTCGAGGGGCGGATTCCGAAGGGAGCCCGCCCATGAGTTCCAGGCATTTGAGTTCCACGTATTCGCGTCTCCTTCGTGCGACGATGGCGATCGCAGCGTTGCTCGCCGCGGCGCCTGAGGTCGGCGCGGAGGACACGCGTGGTGCGGTGGAGCAGAGCATTCCGCCGGCGGTGACGCAGCATCCGACATTGCCGCCGCTCCATCTCACGGACGAGCAGCGCGGCGAAATCCGCCAGGCCCTGAGCGGCGTGAACAGCGAGGTCGACTTCCAGCTCAAGTCGAACAAGCCGGCCCAAGACTTTGCGCCATCGATCGGCGCACAGATTCCCTCGAGCCTGCATCCGCACACGCTGCCGCCGCCAGTGCTCGACGCGATGCCGGTGCTCAAGCGTTACAGCTATCTCAAGTTCAAGCAGCAAGTCCTCATCATCGACCCGATGAGCCGCAAGATCGTCGACATTTTTTCCGAGGCGAGCGGATAGCCAAAGGGGGGCGGCCCCGGAGGTAGATACCCACCCACTCGCCAAGGGATCGCCAAGGGATCGCCGCAACTGCGACAGCGCGGCGCGCACAGAGGTGGAATAAGCAGGCCCCCTTCGGTGTAGCCAGAGTGTCGCGCGACGACCGAGAGACCCACCAGGCCATGCCCTCGTGAGTTCCCGACGGTCTGGCGGGGGGCGAGGATGCGTTCAATCACGAGAGTGCGCGGGCTCAGCATCAAACAGGTTGCGCGAACGCTCGACATTACGATCGGAACGATCCGGTACTGGGAACGTCTCGGCCTTGCCCTCGCGCCGGCACGCAATGACGAAGGCCACCGCGTCTACGACCGCATCCACGTGCGGCGGCTGGCGTTCCTGCGCCGGGCACGCGAGCTCGGTTTCGGGCTGGAGGATTTGCACGAGCTCGTGCAATTGACGCCGCGCGAGCTCGTGTCGTGCAACAAGGCGCACGGGATCGCGGTTCGTCAGCTCGGGCGCGTGCGCGCGCGGCTCAGAGAGCTCGCGGAAATCGAGTCGGCGCTCGCCCGCACGGTCAGCTCGTTCGTCAGCGATCGGCGCGACGGGAGTTCCTTGCTCGATGTCCTCTACGGCGTCGACCCGTAGCCGCATGGAGCGCAGCGGAATGCGGGGAGGGTGGTCCCGGATTTCGCTGCGCTCCATCCGGGCTACGATGCGGTCAGCGGGTGAAGCGCGCGACGATCTCGACGTGGGCGCTGTAGCGGAACTGATCGACCGGCGTCACGGCGGCGAGACGGTAGCCGCCGCCCGCGAGGATGGCGGCGTCGCGCGCAAACGTCGCCGGATTGCACGACACCGCGACGATCAGCGGCACTGCGGCGGCCGCGAGCGCGCGCGCCTGCGCCTCGGCGCCCTGGCGCGGCGGATCGAACACCACCGCGTCGACACCTTTGAGCTCGTGGGCGAGGAGCGGCCGGCGAAACAGGTCGCGCCGCTCCGCCGCGATCGGCTTGAGGCCGGGCGTCTTTGCGGCCTCGCGCAGCGCCGCGACCGCGGCCTCGTCGGCGTCGGCGGCGATCACCTTGGCGCGCTCGGCGAGCCGCAGCGCGAACGGGCCGACGCCGCAAAAAAGGTCGGCGACCGTCTTGACCTCCTTCTTGGCGCCGCCGACGTGCTCGGCGACGCGGCGCGCGAGCGCAGCGTCGCCGGCCGCGGTCGCCTGCAGGAAGGCGCCGGGCGGCAGCGCCACGGTGGCGCGGCCCATCGCGAGGGTCGGCCGCGCGCGCTCGACCACGCGCTCGCCGTGGCGGGTGAGCCGCGCGAGCCGCTTGGCCTCGGCGAGGCGCGCGAGCGCGACCGACTGCGGCGGCGCGAGCGGGCCCGAGCCGCGCACGTCGATGTCGAGGCCGGCGTCGGTCGCGGTCGCGTGGATGTCGAGCGGTTTTCGCAGGGCGGCGAGCGCTTCGGCGATCGCCCAGGCGGCCTCGAGCGCACCCGCGAGGCCCGGCGCGAGAATCGGGCAGCGGTCGATCGGCACGATGTGATGGGCGCTGAACGCCGCGAAGCCGACCTGCAAAACATCCTTGGGCCCGCGCCGCGCGTGAAACACCGCGCGGCGGCGGCCCTCGCCGTGCGCATCGACGATGTCCTCGACGATCGTCTCGACATCGAAACCGGCAGCAAAACCGGCCTGGCGCAACGCCGCGAGCACGAGCTCGCGTTTCCAGGCGCGATAGGCGCCTTGATCCCAGTGCTGCAGCGCGCAGCCGCCGCAGATGCCGAAATGCGGGCAGATCGGCGCGATCCGCTCCGCATTCGCGGCGTCGACGCGCAGCAGATGGCGGCGGTCGGGATGGCCGGCCCACGGCTCGACCTCGACGGTCTCGCCGGGCAGCGTGTAGGGGACATAGACCGGACCGGCCGCGGTGTCGGCGATGCCGTCACCGCGGTTGCCGAGGCGTGCGATCGCGAGGCGCTCAACCACGCTGCGCTCCGATGAAGAATTCGCGGTTGCCGTCGCCGCCGGCGATCGGCGACGGGAAGGTGGCATCGACGTGCCAGCCGAGCGATGCGACGAAGGCCGCGATCTCGGCGCAGATCGCGGCGTGGACCGCTGGATCGCGCACGATGCCTTTCTTGAGATGGCGGCGCTCGCCGACCTCGAACTGCGGCTTGATCAGCGCGACCAGATGAGCGCGCGGCGCGACCAGCGCGAGCGCCGTCGGCAGCACCTGCCGGAGCGAGATGAAGCTGACGTCGACGGTGACGAGGGAGGGGAGGTCGCCTTCGTGCGGGCCGTTCGCGCACGGTGCCGGCGCTCCTTCTCCCCCTTTAGGGGGAGAAGGTCGGGATGAGGGGGCCTCTCCGCAGGCACGGAGTTTGCGGCGGCTCCCCTCACCCCGACCCTCTCCCCACGCAGGTCGGGCTTGCCCGACCTGCGCATTAATCATTGCCGAACTCGGGCCTGCCCGAGTTCGGTGGGGAGAGGGAGCGCTGGCACCGTGCGTGATCCGCAGCCGCTCCTGATCGAGCGCGCGAATATCGGTCTCCTCCAGCGACACGACCTTGGGCCGGCCGCGCAGGCTCGCATGCAGCTGGTCGCGGCCGACGTCGACCGCGAAGACGCGGCGCGCGCCGCGCGCGAGCAGGACCTCAGTGAAGCCGCCGGTCGAAGCGCCGACATCGAGGCAGACACGATCGCCGACGTCGATCGCGAGCCGATCGAGCGCGTGCGCGAGCTTGACGCCGCCGCGCGAGACCCAGGGGAACGCGGGCTCGGCCGCGATCGCCGCATCGACGGCGATCTCCTCGGAGGCCTTGCGCACGGTGGCGCCGTCGGCGGTGACGCGGCCGGCCGCGATGGCGGCCTGGGCCTTGGCGCGGCTGTCGAAGAGGCCGCGCGCGACCAGGAGCAGGTCGGCGCGTTGGCGGGCGGTCATGCGGCCTGACTTATCAGCCGCCCGCCCTTTTCGCGAGAGGCGTCAGGCCGCCGCGGTCTTGCGCCCGGCGGCGGCGGCCGGCGTGAAACGCGACTTGACGCGGTTGCGTCCCTCGCGCTTGGCGTCGTAGAGCGCCTGGTCGGCGCGCTTCATCAGGTCGCCGAGCCCGGCCATTGCGGGATCGCTTTCGGCGACCCCGATGCTCACCGTCACCCGCATGCTCTCGCCATCGGCGACGAACGGCGCGGCCTCGAAGCGCTGGCGCAATTGCTCGGCGATGACCATCGCGTCGCGCCCGGACGTGCGCGGCAGCAGCAGGACGAATTCCTCACCGCCGATGCGCGCCGCGATGTCGCCGTCGCGCTTCACCTCGTGGCAGATCGCGGCGGCGCCGCGGATGACGGCGTCGCCCACGTTGTGCCCGAACCGGTCGTTGATCGACTTGAACAGATCGACGTCGAAGATGAGCAGCGCGAGCGGCTCGCCGCTCGCGCGGACGCGCTGCCATTCCTGCTCGGCGAGCGCCAGAAAGCGGCGGCGATTGCAGATGCCGGTGAGCTCGTCGGTGGTGGCGAGGCGCTCGAGCGCCTCGGCATGGCGCACCAGGTCGGTCACGTCGGTGTAGCTGAGGAAGCGGCCGCCCGCCGGCAGCGCCTTGCAGCGGAAGCGCACGATACTGCCGTTGGCGAGCTTCAGGTCCATCGGCGTCTCGTCGCCGCCGCGCACCAGGGCGACGCGGCGCTCGATATAGGCCGTGAAATTCGCGGGCGGCAGCGCGAACGCGCCGGACTCGCAGGCGTTGCGCATCAGCGCGCGGTAGTGGGGCCGGCGCGCGGCGAGCGCGTCGGACGTGTTCCACAGCTTGCGCGAGGCGCGGTTGATGAAGCGCGCGCGCAGCTCCTCGTCGAGCAGGATGACGCCGTAATCGACGTTGTCGAGCGCGGCGTGCAGGATCATCAGCTCGCGGCTCGCCTCCTCGACGCGTTCGCGCGTGCGCCGCTCCTCCTCGAGCAGGTGGGTGGCGCGGGCGCGCACGCCGCCGGCCACCAGCGGCGCGGCGAGCGCGACCGCGATCACGACCTCCATCATGACGCCCGGGGTCGACGTGATGGTGAGGAAATGCGTGTGGCCCATCGCGGCCGGCACCGCGGCGGCGATGAAGAGGCCGGCGCTCACGTAGCCGGTGAGCAGGCCGCCGGTCCAGGTTGCATAGACGACGGTGGCGAGCACGAAAGCGCCGGGCGCCGGCACCGCAACGCCCAGGCGATCGAGCAGCCACAGGCTGCCCGCCACGGCGGCTGTGGCCAAAGGCCCGGCGACGGTCCGCCAGAATGCCGTGGACATCGGCGCTGCTCCCATTCAGCAGCGCCGACTTACACCATCAAACGGTAGCGATTTGCCAACGCGCCGCGGACGCGGCTGCGGCGTGAGGTAAAACCGGCGCGAATGCTTAATCGCCCGTTAGCGCCATCAATCGCGGGGAACGTGCGGGAGGCGCGGGCGGCCCACAAAGGACAGCGTCATTGCCCGCGCAAGCGGGCAATCCAGTAGACGCGATCGCCAGCCGCAAACGGAATGAATCGCGTCGGCTTCGGGAGTACTGGATCGCCCGCTTTCGCGGGCGATGACCGGTGTCAGATTTGACAGGCGCTCAGGCGAGCCGCACGGCCTCGGTGCGCAGGTCCTTGCCGAGTGCCTCGAACACTTTTGCGACGATGCCCTTCGCGTCGAGGCCGGCCTTGGCGTACATGGCGTTCGGCGAGTCCTGGTCGATGAAGAGATCGGGCAGCACCATCGAGCGGATCTTGAGCCCGCGGTCGAGCGCGCCATGCTCGGCGAGAGTCTGCATGACGTAGCCGCCGAACCCGCCGATCGCGCCTTCCTCGATCGTCACCAGCACCTCGTGCTCGCGCGCGAGGCGGAGCACCAGGTCGGTGTCGAGCGGCTTGGCGAAGCGCGCGTCGGCGACCGTGGTCGCGAGGCCGAGCGCGGCGAGCTCCTCCGAGGCCTTGAGGCACTCGGCGAGCCGCGTGCCGTAGGAGAGGAGCGCGACCTTGTGGCCCTCCTTGAGGATGCGGCCCTTGCCGATCTCGAGCGGCTTGCCTTCCTCCGGCATGGTGACGCCGACGCCTTCGCCGCGCGGATAGCGCAGCGCCGACGGGCAGTCGTCGAGCGCGACCTGGGTCGCGACCATGTGGACGAGATCGGCCTCGTCGCCGGCCGCCATCAGCACGAAGCCGGGGAGGCAGCCCAGATAGGCGATGTCGAACGAGCCCGCATGGGTCGGCCCGTCGGCGCCGACGAGGCCGGCGCGGTCCATGGCGAAGCGCACGGGCAGCTTCTGGATCGCGACGTCGTGCACCACCTGGTCATAGGCGCGCTGCAGGAAGGTCGAGTAGATGGCGCAGAATGGCTTCATGCCCTCGGTGGCGAGGCCGGCCGCGAACGTCACCGCGTGCTGCTCGGCAATGCCGACGTCGAAGGTGCGCTCGGGGAATTCCTTCTGGAAGAGGTCGATCCCGGTGCCGCCCGGCATCGCGGCCGTGATGCCGATGACGCGCTTGTCCTTGCGCGCCTCCTTGATCAGGCTCTCGCCGAAAACCTTCTGGTAGGCGGGCGCGTTCGACTTGGCCTTGGCCTGGGCGCCGGTCGCAACGTCGAACTTGACGACGCCGTGGTACTTGTCGGCCGAGTTCTCGGCCGGCCCATACCCCTTGCCCTTCTGGGTGACGACGTGGACCAGGATCGGCCCGGTCTGGGCGTCGCGCACGTTCTTGAGCACCGGGAGCAGGTGGTCGATGTTGTGGCCGTCGATCGGGCCGACATAATAGAAGCCGAGATCCTCGAACAGGGTGCCGCCGCCCATCATCATGCCGCGGGCATATTCCTCGGCGAGCGCGGCGCGGTCCTGGATCAGCTTGGGCAGGAACTTGCCGAGCTGCTTGCCGACCTCGCGCAGCGAGCGATAGGTGCGGCCCGACCACAGCTTCGACAGGTAGGCCGACATGGCGCCGACCGGCGGCGCGATCGACATGTCATTGTCGTTGAGGATGACGATCAGGCGCGAATCCATGGCGCCGGCATTGTTCATCGCCTCATAGGCCATGCCGGCCGACATGGCGCCGTCACCGATCACCGCGATGACGTTGTTCTTGTCGCCCTTCTGGTCGCGGCCGACGGCCATGCCGAGCGCGGAGGAGATCGAGGTCGACGAATGGGCGGCGCCGAACGGGTCGTACTCGCTCTCCGCCCGCTTGGTGAAGCCGGACAGGCCGCCGCCCTGGCGCAGGGTGCGGATGCGCTTGCGGCGGCCGGTGATGATCTTGTGCGGATAGGCTTGGTGGCCGACGTCCCACACCAGCCGGTCGCGCGGCGTGTCGAACACGTAGTGCAGCGCCACCGTGAGTTCCACCACGCCGAGGCCGGCGCCGAGATGGCCGCCGGTCACCGCGACGGCGTCGATCATCTCCTGGCGCAGCTCGTCGGCAAGTTGACGGAGCTGAGAGGGCTCGAGCGTGCGCAGCTCGTGAGGGGTCTCGACTCGGTCGAGCAACGGCGTTTTCGACGTCGACTGTGACAATGACATTCTCCAGATTTTCATTGCGGCCTTAACGTGTCCGCAACTTTGGCCTCTGTTTCAAAGACAGGCATGCGCGGGCCGCCTCAGTCGCGGCGACCCCGCCCTTGGCCTTTTCATGCCACCCGTGAACTTATTTCGCGGCAGCGCCGCGCCCCCCGCCCAGGAGGAGTCCAAGACTGTACAGAGTAGGACACCCGGGGCCCGGGTGCAAACGCCGAAGGAACCGCTGGCGGAGGTGCGCCATACTTTGTTACCGCTTGTTAGGACAGCCGGCCGGCCGTCGTGTCGCCCATTAAGTGGTTAACCAGCCAGAAGTTCCTTGGTTCACCCAGCCCCAGCGCGCCTTGGCGTCGCGCGGTATTGGAGTGGCGCGTGTCATTTCTGCAACG
>Ga0126371_10003341_pt1 | contig 14017 bp, 14 predicted proteins | sample PanSoiMetaPlot_4_FD_110145 | JGI IMG/M metagenome (GOLD analysis project Ga0126371, IMG submission 110145) | Tropical forest soil microbial communities from Panama - MetaG Plot_4 | ecosystem: Environmental > Terrestrial > Soil > Tropical forest > Bulk soil | place: Panama | collected 2016-02-17 | reverse complement strand
GCGCTTCCCAACGCGAACCCTGAGGCGACGTGGCGGCTCTACCGGGCACTCGGCGCGCGCGCGGGCGTCCAGCGTGCCGTCGGCTCGGACCTGCCAGAGGTGCTGGTCGACCGCCTGCTGCACCGTGACGGCGCATGCTATGTCTGGGCGGTCAACACGGGCGACGGCCCGCGATCACCTCGTATCGAGCTGTGTGGGGGCGGCTGGCTGCGGGACGTCGAGACCGGCGAGCACGCCGATGCCGAGGTCGGGCTGCCGCCGCATGGGGTTCGGGTGTTCCAGTGGGTGACTACGTGATCGAGGGGAGTGCGATGAGGGTGGGCGTGATCGGCTGCGGCACCGTCAGTGAACCGTATCTCCGCAACATGACCGCGTCGCCGGCGCTGCAGGTGGTGGCGTGTTCGGACCTGGCGATGGAGCGGGCCGAGGCGCGCGCGGCCCAGTTCGGCATACCGGGCGTCTGCACGCAGGCCGAGCTCCTCGCGGACGGGACGATCGACGTGGTCGTGGACCTGACCGTGCCCCGCGCGCACTTCGAGATCAACCTGGCCGCCCTCGAGGCCGGCAAGCACGTCTGGAGCGAGAAGCCACTGGCCATGGACCGAGCCGAGGCGGCCCGACTGCTGCTTGTGGCCGCCGAGCGCCGGCTCCACCTCGGCTGCGCCCCGGACACCGTCCTCGGCGCCGGGCTCCAGACCAGCCGCAAGCTGCTCGACGACGGCGCGATCGGGCGCCCGCTCGGCGGCGCGGCGTTCTTCATGTCGCCAGGGCCGGAGAGCTGGCACCCCGACCCGATCTTCCTGTACCAGCCGGGCGCGGGCCCGCTGTTCGACGTCGGCGTCTACTACGTGTCTGCGCTGGTCAACCTCCTGGGCCCGGTCGCGTCCGTGACCGCATACGGGCGCGTGCTGTACCCGGAGCGGGTGATCGGGTCCGGGCCGCACGCCGGCGAGTCCTTCTCCGTCGGCACGGACACGTACGTGACCTCGATCCTGCGGTTCGAGAACGAGGCGCTCGTGAATCTGGTCGCGACGTTCGGTGTGTGGGGCGCGGACGTGCCCAAGCTGCAGGTGTTCGGCGGAGGCGGCGTGGTGGAGGTCCCGGACCCGAACACGTTCGGAGGACCGGTGCGCATGAACCGGCATGCCGACGAGGACGGCTGGCGGGACGTGCCGCTTGCGTTCGACCACACGGACCACTGCCGGAACTGCCGCGGCCTGGGCGTGATCGACCTCGCCGAGGCGGTGCGCGAGGGCCGGCCGCCGCGGGCGTCCGGGGCGATCGCGGCTCACGTGCTGGACGTCATGCAGTCGATCGCGGAGTCGGCGAGCCAGCGCCGTCACGTCGAGGTCGCGAGCACGTGCGAGCGGCCGGCGCCGATGCCCCTGGGCACCGCGCTGGCGGAGGGGGAGCTGAGATGATCGCGGCGGAGCTCTACACCCTGCGCCAGCACCTCGGCGACGCCGAAGCGATCGCGGCCGGTCTGGCCCGCGTCCGCGACATCGGCTACGACGGCGTCGAGCTGGCCGGCCTCGGTCCGATCGAGGCCGCGCGGTTGGGCGACCTGCTGCGGGAGCACCGCCTGGCCGCGTGCTCCGCGCACGTGCGCTGGGATCGCCTGCGCGACGAGACCGACGCCGTGGCCGAGGACTGCCGGACGTGGGGCTGCAGGCACGTGGCCGTGCCCGTGATGCCGCAGCAGTTTCGGTCGGCCGAGGGCTACGCTCGGTTCGCGGTCGAGGCGTCGGCGGTGGCTGCCAGGCTGCGAGAGGCGGGCATCCGGCTCTCGTACCACAACCACGCGTTCGAGCTGCAGCGGTACGGTGGCAAGAGCGGGCTGGAGATCCTCTACCGGGCGAGTGACCCGGCGCTGCTGGACGGCCAGGTCGACACGTACTGGATCCAGTACGGCGGCGGCAACCCCGCGGCGTGGATCCGCCGGCTGCGGGGGCGGGCCCCGACCGTGCACGTGAAGGACATGGACGTCAGCGAGGGCAGCCCGGTGATGGCGGAGGTGGGCGAGGGCAACCTCGACTGGAGCGACGTGCTGGCCGCGTGCCGCGACGCGGGCGTCGAGTGGCTGATCGTCGAGCAGGACGAGTGCCGGCGCGACCCGTTCGAGAGCCTGGCCATCAGCCGCCGCAACCTGCGAGCGCTGGGAGCGGGCTGAACCCGCATTCGCCGAAGGAGGCCACGCGTGGCCACAGGTCCACGATGTGGCATAAGTGGCCGCATGGTACGGATGGGTGTACGGGAGTTGAAGGACAACCTGAGCCAGTCGTCATCACGTATGACCAGCGCATGGCCGACGCCGCCCTGGTGCAGGGCCTCGAGGTGGCAGCTCCGGCGTGAGACCGACGGCTGCTGCGCGCGTCCCCTAGGTCCGCGGCGGCGACCTGCAGGTCCCGTCGGCGGCTACGGTATTCGGCATGGAGCACGAGCAGGCGGCCGGCATGCGGCTCATCGGCCACGACGACCTCGGGGGTCGCGGCAACGTCGGCGAGGGCATCGGCCTGCACGCCGGCCGCGGCCGGCGCACCCTGTACCTCGCCCACGAGTCGAGCCCGGTCAACTTCAGCGTCGTCGACGTCACCGACCCGCGGGCGCCTCGACTGGTCGAGCAGACGACGCTGCCGCACGAGGGCCTGCGCTCCAACTCGCTGGCAGTCGCCGGCGACGTCATGGTCGTCTGCTACCAGGAGGGCAACCGCTGGCGCGGGCCCCGGCTGGGGCCGGTCGGGCTGGAGGTCTTCGACCTGTCCGGCGACCCGCACCATCCCCGGTCGATCGGCTTCTGGGACGCCTCCGGGCCGCGGTCGCGCGGGACGCACTGCGTCTGGTTCGTCGACGGCCGCTTCGCGTACCTGAGCACCGGCACCGCCGACTCGAGGCCGACCCACCCGCGCGACGACCAGTTCGTGGTCATCCTGGACCTGGCCGATCCCGTCCGTCCGGTCGAGGTCGGCCGCTGGTGGCTCCCCGGCACGCAGGAGGGAGACGGCGCCGCGCCGCCCGAACGCCATCCGCGCTTCGACAGCGGCTTTCGCTCGCACAACGTCAACGTCTATCCAGAGCGGCCCGACCGCGCCTACTGCGGCTACATCGACGCCGGCGTCCTGATCCTCGACATCGCGGACCGCGCCCACCCCCGGCTCGTCGCGCGCCTCGACTACCACCCGCCGATGCCCGGATTCACCCACACCGCGGTGCCGCTCCTGAGTCGGGGCCTGCTGGCCGTCACGGACGAGGCCGTGCAGGAGGGCGGCGCCGACTGGCCAAAGCCGCTCTGGCTGATGGACGTCTCGGTGGAGACCAACCCCGTCATCCTGGGCACCGCGCCGCTGCCGATCGACGACCTGCGGACGCGCGGAGGACGCGCCGGCGCGCACAACCTGCACGAGAACGACCCGACCGGCCTGGCCTGGCGCTCGGACGACGTCGTGGTGGGCGCGTTCTTCAACGGCGGGGTCAGGGCGTACGACGTGCGCGACCCGTTCCGCCCGCGCGAGGTCGGACACCTGGTGCCGGCCGCGCCGCCGGGGTCCCCCGCCGGGGCGGCGCAGATCAACGACGTGTTCGTGGACGAGTACCGCCTGCTCTACGCGGTCGACCGTTTCACAGGCGGGCTGTACCTGGTCGAGGCCGATTTCTGATCCCGTCGCCGGCGGGATGCTGCAACAATCGAGGTCGGGACAGTGGGCAGGTTCCAGCTCACGGGAGCGGTCCTCGCGGTGGCGGTCCTCCTCGCCGGACTGACCGCCTGCGACAGCGGGCAGGCGGTCACCGCCGGCCTCGTGGCGTCTCCGGCCGCCGGCAGCCCCTCGCCCAGCGTGCGGCCCTCGCCGACCGCCAGGCCCGCGCCCACGCCTCGCCGCACCCCCACCCCCGTTCCGACGCGGCCCGGGCCCCATCCGGCCGTCGCGCCCGGATGGGTCGGCCCGGTCTACCCGCCGCGTCTGCACGGCTACGACGTGTCCTATCCGCAGTGCCCGGGCCGCGTGCCGCCCGCTGGCGCCACCTTCTCGATCATCGGCGCCAACAACGGCAAGGCGTTCTCGGCGAACCCCTGCCTGCGGACGGAGTGGCTGACCGCGAGGGGGGTCCGAGCGGTCTACTTCAACTCCGGCTACGACCCCGACAACGCGGGCAAGGTCAACCCCGACTGCGCCGGCCGCTCGCAGTACCAGGCCGGTGGACCGGACCGGCAGCTCGCCTACGCGATCGGCTGCGCGGAGGCCGTCTTCGCGGTGGCCACCCTGGCCGGCGGCGGGGCCAGCCGTACGGTGATGATCTGGCTGGACGTCGAACAGTCGAACACGTGGGACCCCGCGAACCAGGACCTGAACCGCATGGCGCTGCAGGCGGAGATCGACGAGCTGGCCGCCTACGGGCACATGGTCGGGATCTACAGCACCTCGTTCCAGTGGCAGGCGATCCTCGGCGACTGGTCGCCGGCGGGCGTCGTGGCCGACTGGGTCGCCGGGCAGCCGCCTCAGGCCGTGTGCGGCACGCCGGGCTTCTCCGGCCACCCGGTGTGGATCGCCCAGGAGCTGGACACCTGGGCCGGCCTGGACTCGGACTGGACCTGCTGACGCTTACCGGCCGTGCGTGTCGCCCGGTCGCCATGCGCGCCTGATGGAATTGTCGAGGGGGCCGAACGCCCTCCAAGCGAGTTCTAAGCATGCCCGCCTAGCATCCTTTGGGTGCATCCGGCATACCCCCCGCCACCGTCCCCGGGCGCCGACGTCCCCGCTCTGCCGACCACTCCCGGCACCAACCTCCCGACGGTCCACCGGGCCGACACCGACGTCACGCCCTCTCCCCTCGAACCCACGCTGTTCGAGCTGAAAAAGCTCATCGTCGGCCAGGACCGGCTGCTGGAGCGCCTCCTGGTCGCGCTCCTGGTGGGCGGCCACGTCATCATCGAGGGCGTCCCCGGCCTCGCCAAGACCATGACGGTCAGAGCGATCGCAGAGGTCGTGAGCGGGACGTTCGGCCGCATCCAGTTCACGCCCGACCTGGTCCCGGCCGACCTCATCGGCACCCGCGTGTACCACCCCGCCCGCGCGGAGTTCAGCGTCGAGCTGGGACCCGTGTTCGTCAACCTGCTGCTGGCCGACGAGATCAACCGCGCGCCTGCCAAGGTGCAGTCGGCCCTGCTCGAGGTCATGCAGGAGCACCAGGTGACGATCGGCGGCCAGACGTTCCCGGTCCCCGACCCGTTCCTGGTCCTCGCCACGCAGAACCCGATCGAGGCCGAGGGCACCTACCCGCTGCCGGAGGCGCAGCTCGACCGCTTCCTGTTCAAGGTGCTGGTCGACTACCCGTCCTTCCACGAGGAGCTGACGGTCATCCAGCGCGTCACGGGTCCGCCCATCGCGCTGCAGCCCGTGCTGACGCTGGACGACCTGCAAGCGATGCGGACGGCGGCGAGCCAGGTCTACGTGGACCCGCCGGTCGCGGCCTACGCCGCCACGCTGGTCGCCGCGACCCGCCTCCCCGCCACGTACGGCCTCGGCGACCTGGCGCCCGGCATCTCCTTCGGCGCCAGCCCCCGGGCGTCGATCAACCTCGTGCTCGGGGCCAGGGCGCTCGCGTTCATTCGGGGGCGGACGTACGCGCTGCCGCAGGACGTCGCGGACATCGCGCCGGAGGTGCTGCGGCACCGGCTGGTGCTGAGCTACGACGGGATCGCGACCGGGCTCACGACGGAGATCGTCGTCGGCCGGGTGCTCGAGCGCTACCCGCCGCCCTGGATCAGCCTCGGCGACCGGCGTGCCTCCTGATCGCTCGGCGAGCGGCGTGAGCGAGCTGCTCAGGCGGCTGAGCTGGCCGGCCCTCCGCCGGCTGGGCGTCCACCTGGGCGGGGCCGAGCAGTCGCTCGTCCGCGGACCCGGCATCGAGTACTCGGACGCGCGCGAGTACACGCCCGGCGACGACGCCCGCCTGATCGACTGGAACCTCACCGCCCGCAGCGAGCGGCCCTTCATCAAGGACTCGTTCCCCGAGCGGGCGCTCGACGCATGGCTGGTGCTGGACGTGAGCCCGTCCATGGCCTGGGGGACCGCCCGCTGCCTGAAGGGGCGCCTGGTCAACGAGATGGCCGTCGCCTCCAGCGAGCTGCTCGCGCGCAGCGGCAACCGCGTGGGTGTGATCGTCTTCGGCGCCGGTGCGCCGGGGATCGTGCCGCCCCGCGCCGGCCGGGCGCACCGGATGCGCATGCTGGCCAGCCTGGAGGAGGCGACGGCGACCGCGGCGGCCGGGCCGACGGACCTGACGTCGGCCCTGGAGACGGTCGAGCGGGTGGCGCGGCGGCGCGCGCTCGTGGTGCTCGTCACGGACTTCCTGACCGCCGGCGGCTGGGACCGGCCACTGGCGCGGATGTCCCTTCGCCACGAGATCGTAGCGGTGCACGTCACCGACCCCCGCGAGAGCTCCATCCCGAACATCGGCATCGTGACGTTCGAGGACCCCGAGACCGGCCGCCAGATCACCGTGGACACCGCCAGCCGCCGGCTGCGAGCGCGGTTCGAGGAGGCCGCGGCCGAGCAGCGCGCCGAGCTTCGCGAGGTATTGCGGCGCTGCCGCGTCGACGTGCTCCCGATCAGCACGGAAGAGGAGCTGATCCCCCGCCTGGCGCACTTCCTGGCCACCCGCCGGGCGCTGCGCTCGGCCCGCGGTCCGCGCCGGTGGGACGCTCCGGCCGTCAGCGCCCCAACCAGCACACAGGGGGCACCACGATGAGCTTCCAGTCGCCGATCGCGCTGCTCGCGCTGGTCGCGATCCCCCTTCTCGCGGGCCTGTACTGGCTGGCGCAGCGGCGCCGGCACGCCTACGCGGTGCGCTTCACCAACCTCGAGCTGCTCTCCCAGGTGGTGCCCCGCGCGCCGGGCATCCGCCGCTACCTCCCTGCGGCGCTGTTCCTGCTCGCGCTGACCGGGCTGGCGTTCAGCTTCGCGAGGCCGCAGGCGACGATCAACGTGCCCGGCGACCGCTCCAACGTCATGCTCGTGATCGACGTGTCGGGCTCGATGCAGGCGACCGACGTCCAGCCCACGCGGCTGACGGCGGCAAACCACGCGGCGCAGTCCCTGGTCGACTCACTGCCGCCCAACGCGTCGGTGGGGCTGGTCGCGTTCAACTCGTCCGCGTTCGTGATCTCGCCGTTGAGCCCTGACCGCGACGCGCTGCGGTCCGGCCTGCAGAGCCTGCATGCCCGGGGCGGCACCGCGATCGGCGACGGGGTGAACCTGGCGCTCGACCAGCTGGGCGCGCCCACGAGCGGACCGTGGAGCGACCAGCACCCGCCCAGCATGATCGTCCTCCTCACGGACGGCGTGTCCAACGCTGGTGCGCCGCCGGAGGAGGCGGCCGCGCGCGCCGAGGAGGAGCATGTCCCGATCAACACGGTGGGCGTCGGCTCGCGCGGCACCCAGCCGGTCTTCGTCCTCGGCCAGGACGTCGGGGGCGTGGACGAGCAGGCGCTGCAGTCCATGGCCCAGACGACGGGCGGCAGGTACTTCTTCGCCACCGAGGCCGGCCAGCTCCAGCAGATCTACACATCGCTGGGCTCGCAGTTCGGGTGGAAGCACGAGAAGGTCGACCTGACGGTCCCGTTCGCGATGGCGGGCGCGCTCGTCCTGGTCGCGGGAGCCGGGCTCAGCCTGCTCTGGTTCCGCGAGCTAACCTGAGGAGCGCGGGTCGCTCCTGGCCGGCTCGAACCGGTAGGCGGTGACGTCGGCGACCGGCCGGTAGCCGACGGCCAGGTAGATCCCGTTCGACGTCGGGTTGCCGAGGTCGGTGTAGAGCGAGCACAGCGCCGCGCCGTCGTCGAGGGCGCGCTGGCTGCCGGCCGCGACGAGCGCCGCGGCGTACCCGCGGCGCCGGCTCTCGGGCGGTGTGTACACGGGGCCGATCCGGACGACGCCGCCGGCCGGCCGGCTCGTGCAGACCAGGCATACGGGCGCGCCGTCGACCCACACGAACGCGCGGCGATCGGCGATGCGCCACTCCACGTCCCGCTCGGCGCTGGGGCTGGCCGGCAGCCCGACCTCGACCTCGAACGCCCGCAGCCAGGCCGCCAGCAGGTCGCGCTCGTCGGGGACGGCCAGCCGCCAGGCGCCGGGTGGGGCCGGCGGCGCGACCACGGAGTCCAGGCGGTAGAGGCGCTCGTGCCGCGCTACCGAGAGCGCGGCGCCGGTCCGGGCCGTCCACCCCGCCGCGAACGCTTCGGCCCCGGCCGCCATGCCGCTCACGCCGGCAGCGTCCGGACAGCGCTCGACCAGCGCCTCCACCAGCGGCGCGATGGCCTCGACGGGCATCGGCGACAGCGCGACCATGTGCGGCGGCGTGCGCATCGCGGCCCCCACGACCCGTCCCGCCTCGTCGAGCACGGCCGCGTACGTGGCCGGCGCCGGGTCCGTCACCGCGCCGTCGCGGCGGGCGGCGATGTTCGTGATCAGCACGTTGTTGGCCACGGGATCCGAGAGCAGGAAGCCCGACGTCAGGTCGAGGAACGCGGACGGGTCGGCCGTCGCCTCACACCGCATGCGTCGAGTATGCGCGACCGCTTGACCCTGCCCCTGGGGCAGACCGCAGCCTGGCCGGCATGAACGAAATCGAGGTTCGCGAGGTGCCCGAGCAGCTGGTGGTGACCGAGCAGCGGAACGTCGACCAGGCGCAGCTGGTCGAGTGGCTGCCCGGCGCGATGAGCCGCGTGGTGCGGTCGGCGGAGGCCCTGGGGGGCGGGCTGCGGACGTCGGCGCAGCCGCACCTGCAGCGCAACGGGCATCCGGACGAGCCGGTCCTGATCGTCATCTACGAGGGCAACCCCAACGAGGGGCCGGTGCCGGTCGAGGTCTGCACGCCCGTGGCCCACGCGCCCGCCGGTTCGACCGACGTGCCGGCGCGAACCGTCCCCGCCCACCGGGAGGCGTACCTGCGGCTGACCAGGAACGAGGCGGCGCCCGAGAACATCGGCGCGGCGTACGGCGCGCTGGAGCGCTGGATCGGCGAGCAGGGCCTGGAGATGACCGGTGCGCCGCGCGAGGTGTACTGGACCGACTACTTCAGCGCCGGCGCGACCGACGAGGTGTGCGACGTGGCCTGGCCGATCCGCTGAGCCCCGGCCTCAGGCGGCCTCCTGGAGCGCCTCCGACCGCACCCCGTCGTCCGAGCGCAGCACGGCGGCGGCGACCACCATCGCCGCCGCCACCAGGCAGGCCCCGATGCCGAACGCGAGATGGTAGCCGCCGGCCAGCGCGGCCGGCGCGCTCCACCCGCTCGCGAGCAGGTGGTCCGTCCGCGACGTGGCCATCGTGGCCAGCACCGCCAGGCCAAGCGAGCCGCCGACCTGCGCGGTCGTGTTGACGAGACCGGAGACCAGGCCGGCGTCGCGATCCGTCGCGCCGGCCATCCCCAGCGTCATCACCGCCGGGAACGACAGGCCGCCGCCGATTCCCAGCAGCACCATCGACGGCAGAACGTCGACCACATAGCGGGCGTCGATCGGCGCGCGCACGAACAGGGCCAGGCCGGCGACGATCGAGCCGAGGCCGGCGAGGAGCACGGCGCGGGCGCCGAAGCGCGTGTTGAGCTGGGCGGAGAAGCGGAAGGACAGCGCGCCGATCGCGACCGCGACCGGCAGGAACGCGAGCCCGATCTGCAGGGGGTCGTAGCGGAGCACCCGCTGCAGGTACAGGGCGCCGACGAAGAACATGCCGAACATGCCGGCGACCATCAGGACCTGGACGACGTTGGCGCCCGAGACGCTGCGCGACTTGAAGATGCGCAGCGGCAACAGCGGTGTCGTATGCGTAGCCTGGCGGACGAGGAAGCCGGCCAGGAGCAGGACCGCCACGGCGCCGAACCCGAGCGTGTGCGCCGAGCCCCAGCCGTAGTCCCGGGCCTCGACGATGGTGTAGACGCCCAGCATCAGCGCCGACGTGACGAGGACCGCGCCCGCGACGTCCGCGCCCGCGCGCAGGCCCAGCCCGCGGTCGGTGTCGAGCAGGCGGGCCGCCAGCACCGCCGCGGCGACGCCGATCGGGAGGTTCACGAAGAAGATCCAGTGCCAGTTGACCGCCTGCGTGAGGAGGCCCCCGGCGAGCAGGCCGATCGAGCCGCCGGCCGCGGCCGTGAAGCTGAAGACGCCGATCGCCCGCGCCTGTTCGCGCGGGACCGGGAACATGGTCACGATCACGCCGAGGATCACCGTGGAGGTCAGCGCCCCGCCGACGCCCTGGACCAGCCGGGCGCCGATCAGGGCCTGCTGGCTGCCCGAAACGCCGCACAGCAGCGAGGCGACCGTGAACACCGCTAGCCCGGCGATGAAGACGCGCTTGCGTCCGACCAGGTCGCCGAGGCGTCCGGCCAGGAGGAGCAGGCCGCCGAACGGGATGAGGTACGCGTTGACGACCCACGCCAGGCTCGCCTGGGAGAAGCCGAGGTCACGCTGGATCGAGGGCAGGGCGACGTTCACGATGGTCGCGTCGAGCACGATCATGAGCATCCCCGCGCAGAGCACGACCAGCGCCAGCCAGCGCGAGCGGTCCGTGGGAGCAGCGTTCTCGTCGATGGGCACGCCTCCCTCCAACCCGGCCCGGGCCGCCGATTGTTCCGCCGGCTTTCGCGGATGTCCTCGGGGGGGCGCGAGGTGACCCTCGCGCCCCCGAGAAGCGTCCCTAGCGAGCGGACGCGGAAGCCGGCTGCGCCGCCGGCTGCACGATGCGGATGTGGTTGCCGAACGGGTCGCGGAGCCCGACGTCGGTGCCGTACGACTGCGTGGTCGGCTCCTGCGTGAACTCGACGCCGCGGGCGACGAGCGTCTCGTACGTCTTCCGGCAGTCGTCGGTGGTGAACCCGACGGTGAAGCCGGTCGCGCCCTTGCTGGTCAGCTCCCGGATCTGCGCCGCGCTGGCCTCGTCCATCGACGGCGGCCCCGGCTTCTCGAGCAGGATGCGGCGTCCGGCATCGCCGGGTACGCCGACCGTCAGCCAGCGCATGAACCCGAGGTCCTGGTCCTCGACGACCTCGAGCCCGAGCTTGCCGACGTAGAAGTCGAGAGCCTGGTCCTGGTCGAGGACCCAGACGTGTGAGATCGTGATCGCGTTCAACATGCCCGAGACTCTAGGTCCGCGCGGCCGGCTCGGGCTTCTCCGAAACTGCTGAGCTGCTCGGTCTCGTCCAGGCCATCACGAAGCAGGTCGGCGCGGTCATCGCGCGGCCGCGCCGGCGGTAGGACGACGGCGGCTCGCCCACGATCTCGCGGAACGTGCGGCTGAACGTGCCCAGGCTGGTGAATCCGACGTCCAGGCAGATGTCGGTCAGGCTGCGGTCGGTCTCGCGCAGCAGGAACATCGAGCGCTCGACCCGCCGGCGCTGGAGGTAGCGGTGCGGCGTCTCGCCGAACGTGGCTCGGAAGGTCCTGATGAAGTGGGACTCGGAGACGCAGGCGATCCGGGCCAGGCTGGGGACGTCGAGCGGCTCCGCGTACGTGCGGTCCATCGCGTCGCGCGCCCGGAGCATGCGGCGGTTGATCTCCTCGACGGCGCGGCTCATCGGACGAATCACACCACATTCACGCGCTCGGGCTGGGGAATCTCCCGGAGCGTCCGGACCGGCGACCGGAACACCCACAGGCACGCGGCCAGGATGCCGAGGCCGCTCACGACCAGCGTCGCCCGCAGCCCGATCGTCGCACCCAGCGCCCCACCCAGCAGCGCGCCCATTGGCTGGACGCCGAAGACCAGGAAGCGCCAGGCCGCGTTCACCCGTCCGAGGACGTGGTCCGGGGTCAGGCTCTGGCGGAGGCTGGTCTGGGGCACGCTGAACAGCGGCGGCCCGACTCCGGCCAGCACCATGGCCAGCACCAGGATCACCAGGACCGCGGCCGGCGGGCCGGCGGCGGTCGCCACGACCAGCACGCCCAGACCCAGCAGCAGCGACCCAGTCACGAACGCCGGCCCTGGCCCCAGCCGCTCGCTCCCTGCGCGGGCCGCAAGCGCACCGACCACGGACGCGCCGCCCCCGACGGCGAACGCGAGGCCGACCAGTGCCGGTGTGAGCCCGAGGTCGCGCACGAGGAACAGCACCAGCAGCGACGTGTACATCGCTCCGGCCAGCGCGCCGCCGGTCGCGGCCACCGTGATCGGCCTCAGGATCGGACTGCCCAGCAGCACCCGCAGGCCCTCGACGGTCTCGGGCCACAGCCGCACCCGGCCGACGCGGCGAGGCGCCTCCTCGACCCGCACCAGCAGCGTGCACCCCGCGGAGAGCAGGAACGACGCGGCGTCGAACGCGATCGCCACGGGGGCCGTGAGCACCTGGACCAGCCAGCCGCCGACCGACGGCCCGACGGTGCCGGCGACCGTGTTGTTCAGGACCCAGGCGCCGTTGGCGCGGATCAGGTTCTCGCGACCCACCAGGGCCGGCACCAGGGAGGTGGCGGCCGTGTCGAAGAACAGCGTCATGAGACCGGCCGCGAAGGCGACCACGTAGAGGTCCTCGATGCGCAGCGCGCCGAGGAGCGCCAGCGCGGGCACGGCGCCCAGCACGGAGGCCCGACCCAGGTCGGCCACCACCAGGATGGTGCGGCGCGGGAGCCGGTCGACCCACACTCCGGCCGGCAGCCCGAACAGCAGGTGCGGCAGCACCGTCAGCGCCGCCAGCACGCCCATCTGCACCGGCGTGGCGTGGAGCACGATGACCGCCGCGAGGGGCATCGCGACCGCGGTGATGCGAGATCCGAACGCCGAGATCGCCTGGCCGGACCACAGCTTCAGGAACTCGGGGTGTCGACGCAGGATCACCTGGCCACCGCGCCCTGAGCGTACGATGCGCTGGCGATGTCGTTCGATGGATGGAAAGGTGATTTCGTGGGCTTCTTCCGCGGACTGGAGCTCGACAACTCCAGGCGCTACTTCGAGGCGCACCGCGACCAGTACGAGACCGAGGTGCGCGGGCCGATGGAGGCCCTGGCCGCCGAGCTCTCGCCGGTCCTCGGCCCCGTGAAGCTCTTCCGCATCAACCGGGACGTGCGCTTCTCAGCGGACAAGTCGCCCTACAAGACCAACGTCGCCGCCGTGGTGGGACGCCTCTACATCCACCTGGACGCCCGCGACTTCTTCGTCGCCACCGGCGCCCACATGCCGGACAACGCCTGGCTGACACGCTACCGCGAGGCGGTCGCCGGGCCGGCCGGTGCCGACCTGGAGCGCACGGTCGAGCGCCTGCGGCTCGGGGGGCTCAACGTCGGCGGCAACCCGCTGAAGACTGCGCCGCGCGGCTACCCGGCCGATCACCCGCGGATCGAGATGCTGCGCTGGCGCGAGGTGGGGACAGGCCGGAGCTTCGGGCTGGAACCGTGGATCGCAACGCCGGCGGCCAGGGAGCGGGTGCTCGAGGCCTGGGAGGCCATGCGGCCCCTGTCCGACTGGCTCGAGTCGAACGTCCCGGCGGACTGAACGCGGCGAGGACTCTGCTGGCACGTGTACCAGATGCTCGGCAAACTGAGCGGTCGCGTCTGCGTACTGTCGAAGGAATGAGCGGCAGCGACGAGGTGCGCGACGGGGTCGCGCTGACCAACCTCGACCAGCCACTGTTCGACGGCGCGGATGCCACCAAGCGGGACCTGGTCGACTACCTGGACGCGGTCCACGACCGGATCCTTCCGCTGCTGCGGGACCGCCCGCTCTCCGTGATTCGGGTCCTGCGCGGCCAGGCGCCGTTCATGCAGAAGAACGTCCCCACCTATGCCCCGCCCTGGGTGCGGACCGTGTCGCTCTGGGCCGAGAGCTCCCGGCGCGAGGTGTCCTACGCGCTGTGCGACGACCGCCGCACCCTGCTCTGGTTCGCCAATCAGCGGGCCGTGGAATACCACCCCACGCTGATGCGCGCCGACCGCTGGGACCTCCCTACGGACCTCGTCCTCGACCTGGACCCGCCCTCCCCGGAAGCGTTTCCGCTCGCCGTCCGCGCCGCCCAGCTGGTCCACGACGTGCTGGCCGAGGCCGGCATG
>Ga0126371_10003340_pt1 | contig 14019 bp, 12 predicted proteins | sample PanSoiMetaPlot_4_FD_110145 | JGI IMG/M metagenome (GOLD analysis project Ga0126371, IMG submission 110145) | Tropical forest soil microbial communities from Panama - MetaG Plot_4 | ecosystem: Environmental > Terrestrial > Soil > Tropical forest > Bulk soil | place: Panama | collected 2016-02-17 | reverse complement strand
GACGTCTCGGTGGCCTCCCCCGCCTGGAAAGAAGATTGCCCCGGCGTCGAAGGCCTCGTTCGGCATGCGGGGGAGCGGGCGCTGCAGTGGGGCATCATTGCTTCCGGGCTAGAGTGGCGGGAACCGGTCGAGCTCGGCATCACCTTGGCTGATGCATTAGAGGAGCAACGGCTCAACCGCGATTACCGTGGCGAGGACAAGCCGACGAATGTGCTCGCCTTTCCGGCGTGGAAGACCGAAACTTCCGTGCCCTTAGGTGCTCCAATCCTGCTGGGTGACGTTGTGCTTGGTTTCGAAGTCCTGCTGCGGGAAGCGGCAGAGCACCGAAAGCCGCTTGCGGATCACCTTATGCACCTGACGGTGCACGGCGTCCTTCACCTCCTCGGCTTCGATCATGCGACTCCGATCGAAGCCGAAGCGATGGAATCGCTGGAGAAGGCGATTTTAGCCGAAATGGGGGTTCCAGATCCCTATCGCGACACCATGTCGTTAAGTGAACCCGTAGCTGTTCAGAAATGAGCGACTCCGAGCCGCCTGGTAGTAGCGGCAATCACGAGCCGGACCGAGCTTTCGCCCGTTTGCGCAGTTTCTTGCGGCTGCTTCGACGCCCGCGGAACGGCGAAAGTCTGCGTGAAACGATCGACGAAATGATCGAGGAAACGGCCGCCGACGATCCTCGCCCACTCAGCGGACACGAGCGTTTGCTGATTGGCAACGTTCTGAAGATCCACGATCAGACCGCTGCCGATGTGATGGTGCCGCGCGTCGATATTGTCGCCCTCGATGTCGAAACGCCGTTCCCCGAAGTCGTCAAGTGCATGGTCGAGCAAGGTCATTCTCGCGTCCCGATATATCGCGAAACTCTCGACGATGTGGTTGGCTTTATCCACGTAAAGGACGTTCTCGGGCCGGTCGCGCAGCGGCGCGAGACAAAGCTAGCGCCCATCTTACGCAAAGTGCTTTTTGTGGCCCCGTCCGTCCCGATTCTCGACCTGCTCGTACAGATGCGTCAGGCGCGAACTCATATCGCAATGGTCGTCGATGAATTTGGCGGCATTGACGGGCTCGTCACGATCGAGGACCTAATTGAGGAGATCGTCGGCGAGATCGAGGACGAGCACGACGTGGCTGACGGGCCAAGCCTGGTCGAGCGCGCCGACGGCAGCTTGATTGCGGACGCGCGGACGCCGATCGAAGACTTCGAGGAGCATGAGGGTACGCGGCTGCGGTTGAACGGGGACCAGGAAGAGGTAGACACGCTCGGTGGACTGGTCTCGAGTCTTGCCGGCCGCGTGCCGAAGCGCGGGGAAATAATAGCGCACCCGTCGGGCATCGAATTTGAGGTGCTGGACGCGGACCCGCGACGCATCAAGCGCCTGCGCGTGCGCCGTCTTCAACGGGAGACGAGAGACGGTAGTGCAGCGGGCGCCTGAAGCGTGGCTGTTGCGCTCTCAGCCTGGCTCCCGCGTCGAGGCTCCACTTTGTCGCCTCGCTCAGTGCTTGGCCCTCATATCGGGTTGGCGGCGCTACGCGCTCGCTTTTTTGCTCGGCGTCTGTGCGACAGCGACGCTCCCGCCGGTCGACCTGACGCCACTCCTGTTGATCGTCTTTCCGGGGCTTCTGTGGCTGGACGAAGGCAGCCCCGATGCGTGGGCATCCTTCCGCCTGGGTTATGTCTTCGGCTTCGGCTATTTCCTTAGCGGCCTTTACTGGATCGCGGCGGCGCTCTTTGTCGATATCGCCAGTTTTTGGTGGTTAGTTCCGTTCGCTGCGGCCGGGCTTCCGGCCGCGTTCGCGTTTTATATCGGTTTCGCGCTGTCGGCAACCAACCTGGCGGTCAGACACCTGCGATTACCGGGAACGGCGCGGGTTTTTGCCTTTGCGATCGCATGGACCTTGGCTGAGTGGGCGCGTGGGCACGCATTCACGGGGTTGCCCTGGAATTTGATCGGTTATGCGTGGTCAGGGGGGTTTCCGGGCGCGATCCTGATGCTGCAAAGCGTCGCTTGGATTGGCATCTACGGGCTCAGCTTCCTGACGGTGCTCGCCGCGTCTTTGCCCTCGCTTCTCGGCGCAACGTCACTGACGCCGCTACCGCGTGTGCGGCGTCTGTTACCCGTCGCCGGGGGAGCGTTATTGGTACTCGTGCCGGGGCTAGGCGGCGCGATTCGGCTCGCGGCAACGCCGACAGCCGACACCGGGATTTGGCTGCGCGTTGTCCAGCCGTCGATACCGCAGACGATCAAATGGGATCCGAGCGCCGCACAACGCAACTTCCGTTTGCTTCTGGACCTTAGCAATGCGCCGGCAAACCGCGCCATCGCGGCGGTGGTTTGGCCGGAAGCGGCAACTCCGTTTCTGCTTGAACGCGACGCGTATCACGGCCGCGAAATCGGCTCCGTCGCTGCGAGCCGCGGCTACGTGATTACCGGCGCTGTCCGGGCAGACCCGACGACAGGACCGATCGCACAGATCTGGAACAGCCTCGAGGCGTTGAACGGAGATGGGGAAATCGCCGCCCGATACGACAAGGCTCACCTTGTTCCGTTCGGCGAATATGTGCCATTGCGGGGGATCTTACCGGTGCAAAAGATCACCCCTGGGACCCTCGATTACAGCGCCGGTCCGGGCCCTCGCACGATCAGGCTGGGCGGGCTCCCTCCCTTTGCCGCTATGATCTGTTACGAGGTCATCTTTCCTGGAGCGATAGTGGACGAACACGACCGCCCGGCTTGGATGCTAAACCTCACGAACGACGCGTGGTACGGGCGCAGCTCGGGGCCCTATCAACATTTTGCGATCGCTCGGACCCGCGCTGTCGAGGAGGCGTTGCCGCTTGTGCGGGTGGCAAACAACGGCGTGAGCGGGGTAGTCGACGCGCTGGGTCGGGTCGTCGCGCGCATCGATCTCGATACGGTCGGTTATGCTGACCTCCCGTTACCGGCCGCGCACTCTACGACCCCTTATGCGCGCTGGGGTGACGCACCCCTTGTTGGTCTCTTACTCATCGGCATCCTGCCGGTGGTGTTCCGTCTTCGCTGATGCTCGGGGCCGAAGCTTCGGATGGACGCCCTGTGGCGCGTATGGAACTGGCTGGGGAGCGGGTTGGTAATGTTGCGTTAACACTCGTTATTGACCGCGATCGATCGCGTGCTTTATCAAACTAGCGCTCATTCCGTACCACGGTCGACCAATGACGATGCAACAACCCATCTCGCGTCCAGGCCGCCGAAAGGGCGACAAACCCAACCCAATCGATATCCACGTCGGTTCCCGGGTTCGCCTCCGCCGCAATATGCTTGGCTTGAGCCAAGAAAAGCTCGGGGAGGCGATCGGGCTGACCTTTCAGCAGGTTCAGAAATACGAGCGCGGCGCCAACCGAATCGGCGCTAGCCGGCTGCATGATTTAAGCCGAGTATTGGATGTTCCGGTGTCATTCTTTTTCGACGACATGGACCCGGTGCGAGCGCCCGCGATCCCAGCAGGGTTTGCCGAGCCCGCGGCCGAAGCGTTTGACTCCGACCCGTTGCGCCGCCGCGAAACCGTCGAGCTGGTCAGTGCCTATTACCGAATTGACGACCAGGCCTTGCGCCGCCGCTTGTTCGATCTCGCCAGAGCGTTGGCCGGCGGTGCCGAACGAGTTCCAATGACCTAGCGTGCTAGATTATCGCAAACCGGGGGAAGGGCAAAATCCGGGCTTGACGCTCATCTAGCAAGATTGCATCAACACGAGAGCGCTATTCTAGGGCACCAACACCCTTGGGGAAAGGCAAGCCTCTTGGCCAACCGCGATTATGTGTTCACCAGCGAATCCGTGTCGGAGGGGCATCCCGACAAGATCTGCGACCGTATTTCCGACGCGATCGTCGACACGTTTCTAGCGGTCGAACCAGAGGCTCGCTGCGGTGTCGAGACCTTGGTCACAACCAACCGCGTGGTACTCGCCGGTGAAGTGCGTGGCCCGGCGAGCATCACGAGTGAGAAGCTAATTGACGTCGCGCGCAACGCCGTCCGTGAGATCGGCTACGAGCAGGACAACTTTCACTGGCAATCGGCAGCCATCAAGTGCCTGATCCACGGCCAATCCACTGACATCGCTCAAGGGGTCGACGCGGCAGGCAACAAGGACGAAGGCGCCGGCGACCAAGGCATGATGTTTGGCTATGCCTGCAACGAGACGCCGGAGTGGATGCCGGCACCTATCTTCTACGCGCACGCCATCCTACGCGTATTGTCCGAAGCGCGGCACGCAGGAAAAACGCCATCCCTGGGTCCCGACGCAAAGAGCCAAGTGACGTTGCAATATGTCGACGGCAGGCCGGTCCGAGCCGCTAAGCTCGTCGTATCGGTGCAGCATTCGGAGCGGGTCGAGACCAGCGAAGTTCGTGAGATCGTGCGGCCTTATGTCGTCGCGACCTTGCCTGAGGGTTGGATGTGCGACGACGAGAATTTTCTTGTCAACCCCACCGGCCGCTTTGTGATTGGTGGCCCCGACGGTGACGCCGGCGTTACGGGCCGAAAGATTATCGTGGATACCTATGGCGGCGCTGCGCCCCATGGCGGTGGGGCGTTTTCCGGCAAGGACCCAACCAAGGTTGACCGTTCGGCTGCCTATGCGGCGCGCTATCTTGCAAAGAATGTCGTTGCCGCCGGCCTCTCTGAGCGGTGCACGATCCAGATCGCTTATGCGATCGGTGTCGCAAAGCCGTTGTCTTTCTATGTCGACACCGCCGGTGCTGCGGACGAGCAAAAACTCGCCACCGTGCTGCAGGAGCTGATGGACCTGTCGCCGCGCGGCATTCGTACCCACCTCAAGTTGAACCGGCCGATTTACACGCGCACCTCTGCCTACGGCCATTTCGGCCGGCAGCCTGATGCTGACGGTGGTTTCTCTTGGGAGAAACTGGATCTCGTCCAAGAGCTGCAGCGCGCTTTCTGACGTGCGCCGATCCGGGGCTGCAAGACCCTAGGCTGTTTGGCCGCCGCCGGGGCCGGGCGCTCCGCGTCGGCCAACAGACCCTCATCACGGAACTGCTGCCGCGAGTCGCGGTGCGCCTTCCGCCATCGGGCTATCTCGATCCCCGGGCTCTGTTTGCATCGCCGTTACGAGCGATGTGGCTCGAAATCGGGTTTGGCGGGGGCGAACACCTCGCATTGCAGGCCCAATGCCGTCCGGAAGTAGGGTTTGTCGGTTGCGAGGTCTTTGAGAACGGTGTCGTCAAGCTGCTCGCGCAGATCGTGCACCACGGCATCGACAACATTCGTATCTTTGCCAATGACGCGCGGCTGTTGATCGCATCGCTGCCGCGAGGCTCCATCGACCGAGTATTTATACTGTTTCCCGATCCTTGGCCAAAACACCGCCATCACAAGCGCCGTATCATTACACGCCAAACACTCGATCGCTTGGCGGAAATCATGAACGACAATGGCGAATTACGGATCGCAACGGATGACAGTGACTATCTTTGTTGGATCCTTGAACGGGTTACCGTTCACCCGGATTTCGAATGGCCAGCTCGCCGCCCGCGCGACTGGCGTGAGCGCCCCTACGATTGGCCGCCGACGCGCTACGAGGAAAAGGCGCAGCTGGCCGGGCGGTCTCCCGCCTTCCTGCGGTTGATGCGTCGGCCGCGCGATCAGTAGATGACCGCAAGGCACTTGCGCCGTGAAACCGATTCACTATATCGTCTATGCTTGTTGGGTCCGTCTTACGGACCACATCGTAGGTGGGCCGACGGCCCACTTTTTGTTTTTGTGCGACTCTACCCTAGAAAGGCAGGGTGCGTTTCTTCGATTGTAATGGCACCACGCCCAAGGGCGAATACAAGGTTTACGAGGGGTCCAGATACTTGGTGGACAGCAGCCGCATCGCGCAAGTCATCGAGCCGCCGCTCGAAGCGATGGGGTATCGCTTGGTTCGCGTGGTCATAACGAGCGGCCGACGGGCGACGCTTCAGATTATGGCAGAACGGCTCGACGACCGGCCAATGACAGTCGATGACTGTGCCGAGATCAGCCGTTCGATTTCGGCGCTTTTGGACGTCGCCGACCCGATCGCCGGGTCTTACATGCTTGAGATCAGCTCTCCGGGAATTGATCGTCCGCTAGTTCGCGCTGAAGATTATGATCGCTTCAGCGGATTTGAAGCGCGGATCGAACTCAGTCGACCGCTTGACGGACGCAAGCGGTTTCGGGGCCGCCTGCTCGGAACAATAACAGGTGCGGTTCGCCTCGTGACGGATACGGGGGAGGTTAGAATCCCGCTCGATGCGGTATTGCGCGCAAAACTCGTCTTGACTGACGATCTGCTTGCGGCGGCACGACGTGCCGCATCTGAGGCCCAACCGCCGTTCTCCGGTATCAGTACCCCGACCCACTGACGCACAAGCTCGAGATCACGATGGAAAGCACCGTCACCTACGCCCGCCCGGAACTGCTACAGGTCGCCGACACCGTTGCACGCGACAAGGGAATCGATCGCGACGAGGTATTAGAGGCGATGGAGCAGGCGATCCAGAAAGCAGGCCGCTCCAAATACGGGCAGGAATACGACATCCGCGCGGAGATCGACCGTGAAAACGGCGAGATCCGGCTGCTACGGTTCCGAGAAGTGGCCGATACGATTGAAAACGAGGCGACGCAAATTCCGCTGGCGGATGCTCAGCGGCTGAACCCTGAAGCCGAGATCGGCGATTTTATCACCGATCCTCTGCCCTCTATCGATTTCGGGCGAATTGCTGCGCAAACAGCAAAGCAGGTCATCGTTCAAAAGGTGCGCGACGCGGAGCGTCAGCGACAATTTCTCGAATTCAAGGATCGGGTCGGCGAAATCGTCAATGGGCTGGTCAAGCGGGTCGAATTCGGCAATGTTGTCGTCGATCTCGGAAGAGCGGAGGCAATGCTGCGCCGCGACGAGCTGCTGCCGCGTGAAAGCTTCCGGCAGGGCGAGCGGGTGCGGTCTTATGTTTATGATGTGCGGCAAGAGCTGCGCGGTCCGCAAATCTTTCTGTCGCGCACCCATCCGCAGTTCATGGCTAAGTTATTCGCGCAAGAGGTGCCGGAAATCTACGACGGTATCATCGAGATCAAGGCGGTGGCTCGCGATCCAGGGAGCCGCGCCAAGATCGCAGTCATCTCACGCGATAGCGGGATCGATCCGGTCGGCGCGTGCGTCGGCATGCGCGGCAGCCGCGTACAAGCGGTGGTAGGTGAATTACAAGGCGAAAAAATCGACATCATCCCTTGGTCGCCCGATCCCGCGACGTTCGTCGTAAACGCGCTCGCTCCCGCGGAGGTCGCCAAAGTCGTGATGGATGAAGAGCAGCGCCGTATCGAAGTCGTCGTGCCCGACGATCAGCTGAGCTTGGCCATTGGGCGACGCGGCCAGAATGTCCGCCTCGCCTCGCAGCTCACCGGCTGGGATATCGACATTCTGACCGAGGCGGAAGAGTCGGAGCGGCGGACCGAAGAATTCCGCAACCGCAGCCAGATGTTTATCGACGCGCTCGACATCGACGATGTGATTGCTCATCTACTGGTCACCGAAGGGTTCAGCTCGCTCGAAGAAGTTGCTTATGTGGCGGTCGAAGACCTCGCCGATATAGAAGGGTTTGACGCTGACGTAGCCGCGGAGCTGCAGGAACGCGCACGTGCCTCGCTTGAGCGCCGCGACCGGGAATATGAAGGGCGGCGGCGAGAGCTTGGCGTCAGCGATGAACTCGCGGCGCTCGACAAATTGACCCCTGGGATGTTGGTAACGCTCGGCGAGAACGGGGTAAAGACGCTGGATGATTTTGCCGATCTTGCGGGTGATGAGCTCGTCGAGCTGCTGGATGGATCCGACAAGAGCGGCGCCAAGCTCGACCTTGACGTCGCGAACGCGCTGATTATGCGAGCAAGAGCGCACTGGTATGAGAATGACGAAGCGGCGGCGGAAAAATCCGAGTAGGAGTAAACGACACGGGCAGTAACCTAGAAGCTGCGGCGGCTCTAGACGGTGCGGAACGGATTCTTGCTGGGCCTTGTCGTCGTTGTATCGCGACCGGCGAGACGAGCGAACGCTCCCACCTACTACGCTTTGTTCTCGGACCGGGCGGCGAGCTGATCCCCGATGTCGCGTCGGTGCTCCCAGGCAGGGGTTTGTGGTTGACGCCGCGCCGCGATATAGTCGAACGCGCAGTAGCAAAGCGCCTCTTTACACGCGCCGCGCGCCAATCAATTTCAATTCCGCCGGGATTAGCGGACCGTGTCGAGGCGTTGCTGGCACAGCGCTGCTGCGACGCGATCGGGCTCGGGCGAAGGGCAGGTATCGCAGTCGCCGGGTTCGAAAAGGTCAGCGAGGCCGTCCGCGCCGGAAAGGCCGCGTTGTTGCTTGAAGCGTTGGAAGGGGCCGAGGGCGGACGAAACAAAATCCGCGCTCTCGGACGCGGCCTCCCAATCGTGGCGGTTTTGACTGAGGCCGAGATGGGCGCGGTTTTTGGCCGTGATCATGTGGTACATGTTGCGCTGGGCCAAGGTAGGCTGAGCAGACGACTAATGGCGGATGCCGCAAAGCTCGCCGGCTTTCGTGCGGGAGCGGTGATCGAGCCGAAGAGAGAGATGGCGACAGCCCAGCCGTCGCGGCACGAGATGGTATTGGAGTGAGATGAGCGACGCGAACGAGAACACGACCGAACAAGACCAGAAGCGGCCGCTGACCCTCGGCCGCGGCGGCGGTGGCCGGCTGGAACTTCGCAAACCCGTCGAGACAGCGCAAGTACGCCAGAGCTTCTCGCACGGGCGCTCGAAGACAGTCACCGTCGAGGTGCGTAAAAAGCCGCGTGCGTTTAGTCCGGGGGTCTCGGAACCCGGGCGACCCGAGACGGCACCGGCTGTGGCACGGGAGCAGCAGGCGCCGCGGCCCTCTACAGCCGAACCGACTCGTCGCACTGTCGTTCTCCCGCGGGCGCTGACTGACGAGGAAAAGGCAGGACGCGTGCGCGCGCTCCAAGACGCGCGCAAAGCCGACGAAGAGGCACGCCGGCGGGCCGCTCTCGCCGAGGCGGACCGGCGCCGTCAGGAGGAGGAGCGAGCTGCGGAAGAGGCGCGCAAGCGTGCCGAAGAAGAAGCACGCAAACGCGCCGAGGAAGAAGAGGCACGCAAGCGAACCGAGGATGAGGCGCGCAAACGAGCCGAGGATGAGGCAAAGCGGCGCAAGGAAGAAGAGTCTCGGCGAGAGGTCGCCGAACGCGCCGGTAAGGCGGCGGCCGCGAAGGTTGCTGCACTCGCCGCGGCAGGCAAAGTCGCGGTTCCGGCCGAAGAAGAGGAGGAGCCGGCAGCGGCGCCGCGACGAGGCGCCCGCGTTGAAGCGAAGCGACCGGCGGCGCCGGTCCGCCGAGACGAGGCTCGCCGCCGCACCGGCAAAATAACCGTCACACGCGCACTGACCGACGAGGAAGGGGAGCGCGTGCGCAGCCTCGCTTCGGTCCGCCGGGCACGTGAGCGCGAGCGCCAACGGTTGCACCTCGGCGAGCAGGAGCAGATCAAAGTCGTGCGCGAGGTCGTCGTCCCCGAGACGATCACAGTCCAGGAGCTGGCGAACCGCATGGCCGAACGCGCCGCGGACGTCATTAAGGCGCTCATGCGCATGGGGGTGATGGCGACGATCAACCAAGTGATCGACGCCGATACCGCCGAACTTATCGTCAGCGAATTCGGACACCGCCTGCGGCGTGTCTCGGAAGCTGACGTCGAGATCGGTTTGCGCGGCGAGGAGGACACGCCGGAGGTACTCGAACCGCGCGCCCCGGTGGTGACCGTGATGGGCCATGTCGATCACGGCAAGACCTCGCTGCTCGATGCGCTGCGCGAGACCGATGTGGCCGGTGGCGAAGCGGGCGGCATTACACAACATATCGGCGCCTACCGGGTCACGTTGCGAAGCGGAAGGCAAATCACGTTCATCGATACGCCGGGCCATCAGGCGTTTACCGCGATGCGCGCGCGTGGCGCCAATGTAACCGACATCGTCGTCCTTGTCGTGGCCGCCGATGACGGCATCATGGAACAGACGGTCGAAGCGATCCGCCACGCCAAGGCGGCCGAGGTGCCAATCATCGTCGCGATAAACAAGATCGATCGGCCGGATGCACGCCATGATCGCGTTCGCCAAGAGATGTTGCAACATGAGTTGGTTGTCGAGCAACTCGGCGGCGAAGTGCTCGACGTCGAGGTGTCGGCGCTCAAAAAGACCAATCTCGACAAGCTCGAAGAGGCAATTCTGCTACAGGCCGAACTGCTCGACCTCACGGCCAACCCGAACCGCACGGCGGAGGGGGTTGTGCTCGAGGCGAAGCTCGAGCGGGGACGAGGAGCGGTGGCGACTGTCCTCATTCAGCGCGGCACATTGCGCGTTGGCGACATCTTTGTCTCGGGCAGTGAGTGGGGCCGCGTTCGAGCGCTGCTCGATGACCGTGGCCAAAGTCTGCGAGAGGCGGGTCCGTCAACACCTGTCGAAGTGCTTGGCCTCAACGGGACCCCGCTAGCCGGCGATGACTTTGTCGTAGCGGAAAACGAGAGCCGAGCCCGCGATATCGCCGATTTCCGTCAACGTCGGCGGCGCGATGCGACCGCAGCGGCCGGGGGGCGCGGCACGCTTGAGCAGATGTTCTCGCAGATCGCAGCCGGTGTCGCGAAAGAATTGCCGGTTGTTGTCAAATCGGACGTGCAAGGTTCGCTCGAGGCGATCGTCGGTTCGCTGGAGAAACTGTCGACGAGCGAAGTGTCAATCCGGGTCCTGCATTCTGCGGTGGGCGGCATTAATGAAAGCGACGTCATTCTCGCCAAGGCGTCGCAAGCGGTGATCGTCGGGTTCAACGTGCGCGCCAACCCGCAGGCGCGGGACCTCGCGAGGCGCGACAACATCGAGATTCGGTATTACTCGATCATCTACGATCTGATCGAGGATATGCGCGGCGCGTTGTCGGGCCTGCTTGCGCCGACCTTGCGCGAACGGTTCCTTGGAAACGCGTCGATTCGCGAGGTCTTCAACATCACCAAGGTTGGCAAAGTCGCCGGCTGCATGGTGACTGAGGGAACTGTGAGGCGCGGCGCAAAGGTACGTCTTCTGCGGGACAATGTTGTCATTCACGAAGGCTCGCTCAAAACCCTGAAGCGCTTCAAGGACGAGGTCCGCGAAGTCAATCAGGGCTACGAGTGTGGGATGGCTTTCGAGAACTATCACGACATCCAGACCGGCGATGTCATCGAGTGTTTCGAAGTAGAAGAAGTGGCGCGTGCGCTCTAGCCCGGTTCGGCCGGAAGAGGAAGCGTGAGCGCTTTCGAATAGCGCATGCCTAGAAAAAAGCATGGTCGGCGGTCACTCACGCCGGGGCCAACGCAGGAACGCGGGGCAAGTCAGCGCCAGCTCCGTGTGGGTGAAGAACTCCGCCATGCGCTGTCGAGAATCCTGCGTGCCGGCGAATGCCGCGACCCGGCTCTCGGGAACGCAAGCATAACCGTCACCGAAGTCAGGATGAGCCCTGACCTTCGGAACGCGACCGCTTTTGTGATGCCGCTCGCCGGGACGAATGCGGCGGAAATTGTTGCGGGCCTCGAAAGGAACGCGTCATTCCTGAAAGGACGCGTCGCCCGCGAGGTTGCATTGCGCAATGCCCCCAATCTTGTCTTCGCGTTCGACGATACTTTTGATCGGGCGAAGCGGATCTCGGCTTTATTGGCCCGACCAGAGGTAGCTCGAGATCTCGAACCACAAGCCGCCCGCGCCGAGGACTCGGACGATGACGGCTGAGAGCGGACCGCACGGATGGCTCGTTATCGACAAGCCCCCCGGCCTGACGTCTAACCGGGTTGTCGAGCTTGTCCGCCGAAACGCCAAGACAAAGGTCGGACACGCGGGAACCCTCGACCCGCTGGCGACCGGCGTGCTGCCGATCGCAATTGGAGAAGCGACCAAAACGGTCATGTATGCGATGGGGGGTCAGAAGCGTTACCGTTTTCGCATCCGCTGGGGGGTTGCCCGCGCAACCGACGATAGTGAAGGCGCGATGATCGGCGAATCCGCGTCACGTCCGACCCCACAGGCGATCGAAGCGATAATACCTCGCTTTGTCGGTGCGATCCGACAACGCCCCCCTTCTTATTCGGCGATCAAAATCAGTGGGCAGCGCTCCTACAAACTCGCAAGGGCGGGCGCCGCGCCAGCGCAAGCGGCGCGTCTGGTCGAAATCGCCGAGCTGCGGCTCATCGCCGTCCCTGACGGGGATCATGCCGAATGTGAAGCGCTTGTCGGCAAGGGAGCCTATATCCGCGCGCTCGCCCGTGATCTCGGCGCTGCACTCGGGACTTTCGCCCATATCGAAGAATTACGTCGGCTTTCGGTTGGGCGGTTCACCGAAAACCAAGCCATTGCCCTGGATTCGATTGCAGAGCAGGGACATATAACGGGAAATTGTGCGTATTTGCTTCCGCTCGAAACGGCGCTGGACGGCATCCCGGCGCAGGTCTTGACGGGGGCGCAGGCTGTCCGATTGCGTAACGGGCAGAGGGTTAAGTCGGACGATATCAGCAACTTCGCCGATCTCGGCCGGTTGGGTGAGGGCGCTGTCGTTGGCGCTTGGCATGACCGCGCTCTGGTCGCTTTGGCCAGAGTTGAAGGCGATTGCCTTCGTCCGATACGAGTTATCAATCGCTGAAGGAAATCTAATCGATGTCGATCACTGCCGAGCGTAAGCAGGCCCTTATTACCGAGTACGGCGCTAAAGCGGGTGACACCGGATCGGCCGAAGTCCAGGTCGCGATCCTCAGCGAGCGAATCCGTAATCTCACAGACCATTTGTCGACACACAAGAAGGACTTCCACTCGCGGCGTGGATTACTCGTCATGGTCGGTCAACGTCGCCGCCTATTAGATTATGTCAAGGGGAGGAGTGTCAGCCGCTACGAGACCCTGATTGGACGCCTCGGGTTGCGCCGCTGACAAGGTTTGGGATCGTTGCGTGAACCACCTGTTTGCCGGGACGAGCAGGTCGATCGCCCCGCCGTCTGCATATATCAGCAGCGCCGGATCGAGCAGACCCGGCGCGGTTTTCATTACGGCAGACCGCCGCTGCGCGTTGTGCCGACAGGCGATGTGTCGCCCAAAGTTCCGAAAAGGATGATACCGAATGTTCCAAGTTTATCGTAAGGAGTTGATCTGGGGCGGACGCCAGCTCGTGCTGGAAACCGGCAAGATTGCCCGCCAGGCAGATGGCGCGGTGCTTGTCACCTATGGCGGGACCACCGTTCTGTGCACGGCGGTCGCGACGAAGAGCGCGAAGCCAGGTCAGGACTTCTTTCCGCTTACCGTCAATTATCAGGAGAAAACCTTTGCCGCCGGAAAGATCCCCGGCGGCTTTTTCAAGCGCGAAGGCCGACCCTCCGAGAGGGAAACCCTCGTATCCCGATTGATCGATCGCCCGATACGACCGCTCTTCGCGACGGGGTTTGTAAACGAAACGCAAGTGGTCTGCACGGTTCTAAGCCACGACTTCGAAAACGATCCCGATATTGTGTCGATGATCGGGGCCTCGGCGGCTTTGACGCTCTCCGGGATACCGTTTCTTGGACCTATCGGCGGCGCGCGTGTCGCCTATATCGACGGCAATTATGTCTTGAACCCGACATTGCCCGAGGTGCCGCGTTCGGAGCTCGATCTGGTCGTCGCTGGCACCGGCGAGGGCGTCCTGATGGTCGAATCGGAGGCGAAAGAGCTTTCCGAAGAGGTCATGCTCGGTGCCGTGACCTTTGGCCACCGCGAGTTTCAGCCAATAATCCAGGCGATTATCGACCTAGCCGAGACTTGCGCTCGCGAGCCGTGGAACCTCCGGCCGGAACCACCTGAGGTTAAGGACATCGAGGCCCGGGTGCGCGAAGCTGTCGGTCCTATGATCGAAGCCGCCTATCAGACGCAAGGAAAGCAGGATCGCAGCAATCAACTTGACGCAGCGAAGGTGAGGCTGGGCGATCTGTTCCTCGACG
>Ga0126371_10003338_pt1 | contig 14025 bp, 22 predicted proteins | sample PanSoiMetaPlot_4_FD_110145 | JGI IMG/M metagenome (GOLD analysis project Ga0126371, IMG submission 110145) | Tropical forest soil microbial communities from Panama - MetaG Plot_4 | ecosystem: Environmental > Terrestrial > Soil > Tropical forest > Bulk soil | place: Panama | collected 2016-02-17 | reverse complement strand
CATGGAAGGTGGTGGGCGGAGGTGCGGGCGCCATCACGCTCACGGCGGCAGCCAACGCCATCGACATTCTGGCTTTCTACTACGACGGAACCAACTGCTATGCCACTTTGGGCACGAACTATAACTAGCATCTTGCTGCTAGTAGGGAGTGCCTTGGGTCAAAGGCAAGTCTTCTGGCAGCAACAGGCGAGACGGGGTAATCTGCCTCCGGCCATCGCGCAGCTTCCGCTCGTGTGGGCGGATGACCACGAATGCGATCCTCCCGGTGGAGTCTTTACTGTTACCAAGACCATCCCCGGAGACTACACGGCGGCGAACGCGCAGCAAGCCAACGTGGATTGGGCAGCGGCTGCCGATCAGTGGTGGCACATCGTCGTAACTCACGGCACCGTGATTGCGCCGTTAACCATGCTGGCCAAAGTGGTTGGTGGAGGGATGCCGACCAAATGCATCGTGTGGGATTCCGATACTCCACTGACGGCGGGGCGCACGGTGTGTGCACACGGGGTGCAGGATAACGTAGCTACCTCAACCGATATTGGCGTGAGAAATCCCGATTGCAACGGAACCGGGATGAGCTACCAGCTCGGGCAAACCCTCACCAGCATCTCTCCCGGTGCCTTCACTCTCGCCAATGGCACGAATACTAACACCTCCGCATACAACGATGTGGCATCGATGTACACCATCGAGTGCAACGCGACCAACTGCGCATCAGTGCAGGAAGGCGCGGTAGATGCCAACGGCAACGGGCCGAATCACTTCGCCATCTACAACGCGGAAATTCGGGTAAACACTTCGAAGACGTGTTGCTTCGATGTGGACATGGAGAACTCCGGTTCTACCGTCCAGTCGCTGCCGTCGCACTACCACTTCGACCGGGTATGGATGCACTCCGATGCCACCGATGCGGGCAAGGGAAGCCAGTCGCTTACCGATTACATGCGGATCAACTGTGGCGGGAACTGTACTCTATCCAATTCTCAAACCTCCAAAGGAATCCGCCCCGGCTCCGAGGGCCATGCCATCTATTGGGCAGATGCGCAGCAGGTAAAGATTGTTCATAACTGGATTGAAGGGATGTCGATTGGAATTTTCGATGGCGGCATCAGCACCAGTGTTCCCGGAGGAGTCTCCGGTCGCGACATCGAGGTTCGCAGAAACAGGCTGACGTACCCGTTCCCATGGTTAGGGAATGGTTCTGGAGCAGGCTCAGTATGCGGAAGTGGCGTGAGCTGCGTTCGCAAGAACAGCATGGAAAGGAAGGGTACGCAGCGCGAACTGGATGACGGGAATTTGTTTGAGAATGTGGATAACAGCGGCGGCCAGAACGGAACTCTAACTGACTACAACAATCGGGCTTGCACTCCGAGCGTGTGCGATAACTACGCGCAGACCATCCAGAACGTCACCAACAGCAATAACATCTATAGGCATGGTTGTGGCGGGATGTTATTTGACGCCAACTCTGGCAATGCTGGATCAAGCGGCAATTCCGCTTCCACCCCCGGACGCAACTTCCTTCTGCAAAATACGCTGTTCTACGACATCACGACGGCCAACTTCGGTTGTGGTGTGAGCACGAATGGCAGTTTCTATATGGGGGGATCGAACCACGATTTCGCCGTCGTAGGCGTGACTCGCGATGGGGCTGGATTGACTTCCCACATCGTGCTCGCTGGAGGGACAGGTGAAAACCAGACCGGACTGGTGGCGGGCGATCCTATCATTCTGAAAGGCTGCACCGATACCACGTTTAACGCCGGACCTTACCCCTTCGTATACGCGCTTACGGTTTCAGGCGTAGACATCACGTACTCGAATCCGGGCACAGCAAACGCGACCACGACATGCACCACTTTCAATCCCGGCGCAGGCTGGCCGAATTACGTGACGACCGATCACGTCACTGCGGTAGGCGATTGGGCGATTGAAGTAGGCACGAACCTGACTCCATCCGGGGCCACCTTTGGGCGCAATCTTACGGTCACCAATTCTATTTTTACCGGCACGCGAGGCTTTGGCTCACCGGGCGGAAATGAAGGAACGTCCTACATCAATAGCTTCTTGGACACGGCTACCGTGCTGGTACATCACAACGTGTTTGGTCAGCGCTCGGCTCCGGTGTGGCAGGCGAATACGGCGTACAAGTTGGGCCAAGTGGTGCAACCCTCCGGCACTCCGGCACACTTCTACAGCGCGGTAACTTCGGGAACCAGTGGCGGCTCACAACCGGCGTTTTCTGGTGGAACGTTGAGCTGTACGACGGACAACACCGTGGTGTGGCAGGAGAATGGGTTCCGCGTTGCGGCATCCGGGTACACCGAATATTCCGTTTTAAATACGCCCATCAGTCCCCCGACCACGTTGTATTTTGCCCAAACTGATTTCACCTATGGCGCGACCGCCGACGCAACCAGCATCGGTTTCAGTGGAGCGATGAATGTGCCTACCACCGGCACAAACACGTGTACGGGCGGCACAGCGGTACAAGCATTTAAGTCCGCGCTGGATTTAAGCGACTGGCACGGGTACGCCTTGGATTCGACATCGTTTTACAAGGGTAAGGGTACAAGCTCGACCGACCTTGGCGTGAAGATTTCCGACATCGATAACGCGCAGACCCGAACCAAGTATGTGTGCGGCTCGCCCTGCGGTACGGGACCGACGACGGACTAAAGGAGCGCGTGCAATGAAAGATGAATTGTGGCTGTGGGGCTGGTTTGCCACCGGCATGTTGCTGTACTGGTTGAAGCGAGCCTATTACCTAGTTACCGGGCCGAATCCTATCGCCACCACATACGTGCAATTTGTCCAGCGTTGCTGGATTCCCCTACTGATACGCGCCTTCCTTGACAGCTTGGTTTTCTGGGCATTGTTCACCCCCGGCTTCGCCGACAAGGCCCTGAAATATATAGGGTGGGAAAACGTGTCTTGGATGGTGATGATGGTCACTCAATTCGCGGTCTTCGCTGCCGTGTTCGGCCACACCGTGGATTCGATCATGGACTTTGCCGTTAGCAAAATTCCCTTCATCCGGGACCAGATTCCGCAGATGCCGCCACCGCTGGCTGTGCCCAAGGAGTAGCCCATGTGGACCTATGTGCAACTCAGCGGGCGCATGTATCAGGATGACGAACTGGTGGGCGTGGGCTACTCGGGCTGGAAATCCGGCAAGAACAATCCGGCCATGCAGGACGTAGCCTTCGTTGGTCCCCTTCCGTGTGGCGTCTACGCTATCGGAGCGCCCTACGACTCGAAAGAGCACGGGCCTTATGTCCTTTCTCTGACTCCGGACGAAACCAATGAAATGTTTCAGCGCCGTGATTTTCGCATTCACGGCGACAGCAAGAGCGAGCCGGGAATGGCTTCGGAAGGCTGCATTATTCTGGCGCGCGATGTGCGGGAGAGAATCTGGAAATCCGGGGACCACGAACTGATTGTGGTGTCGGGCATGGAGCCGGTTCCCGGACTGACAACTCAGGAGAGAGCGTGATGAAATGGAAATGGCTTCGGTCGTTTGCAGGCTTGGCGGCGGGTGGGCTCAATCTACTGGCCAACGGCACCAATTGGAAACAGGTGCTGGTTAGCATGGCGGTCGCTGGCATCGGGATTGTTTCCCATCTCACCAGCCAAGACCCGGTGGCGCCATAAAAACGGGGGCTACTCGTTCCCGTGAGTAACCCCCAGAGGCCGAAACACAGCTCCGTTTTACAGAGCTTGCAGGGTGAGTGTAGCCGAAACTGCGGTGGCTTCGGTAACCGTCAAAGTGTCGGATGCGGTCAGGGAATTGCCCTGATCCGTTCCCGTGATCGAGCACGAGCCGACGCCGACCGCTGCGCACAGGCCGGAGTTAGGATCGACGGTAGCAATGGTGGCGTCAGAGGTAGAGAACACGACCGGACCAATGGGCGGGATAACGTTACCCAATCCATTAGCCTGATCGAATTCGGTGAAGGTGGCTTGCGCCCCGTTTCCGTTGATGTGGATGGTTGCGGGCATGTCAGGGTCTCCTTCGGTGGTTAGAGTTAGAGTTGCGGAAACTGCGGGGCGGGGACTAACCACGGCAAGGATTTCACTGGCGATTTCGGTCAGCTCATCAAGCTGATCGACAATGGTATTAAGCAGGGCAACTTGCTGTTTACAGCAATCGGTTTGAACACCGTATATCTGTTTCAATTGAAACACCACTTCTTTTTCGAAGTGGCTCTGGAGTGCGTGCTCTTGTAGTGGTTCTGTCATTGGAGGTTCCGCTTTCACCTTCTTTCGCCGAGATTTTGTCGGAGTGCCCATTTAGATAGCGCTTCCAGCGCGAGCCATGGCGGGTAAGTCCGCGATGTATTCATAGGTGCCCACGTGCCGCGAGCGCATCCATGGGCACATCCAGACCTTGCCCCCACCCTTCAACCACTGGCGACAGAAATACCAGTCTTCCGATAAGTGGAACCCGGTCTCGGGGTCAATGGGATCGAGAAAGAAGGCGTACATGTGGGGCGTCTTATAGCGCTTGGCCTCATCGGGCATGAGGTTATAGCGGGTCACGATGTCTTTCTCCACCATCTGCACCATGACCTTGCGCGGGATGAGCATGTAGCCAGTACCAAGCTCGCGGATGGAATCGGTAGGCTCATCGAGCCGGAGCCGTTCTGGAGGAGTCGCCCAATTGATGACTAAATCCGAAGCCACCGCAGGCAGCTCCTTGGGATCGACGCCCCGGCGCGCGGCATCGGCCACTTTCTCCCAATTGATTTGCTTCTTGGCGTAAGGCGCTCCCAAAATGCCATCGTAGTTTTGCGAGAGCACCAGCATGTGCACCACGTCGCCGCCGAAAAAGTGCACATCGGAATCGATGAACAGCATGTGAGTGTAATTGCCGCTCAGAAACTGCCACGCCATGCGGTTGCGGGCGCGGGTGACCAGCGAGTCCGGGTTGCAGCTTACGTGGTGGGTGACTCCGTACTGGTTGAGTAGATTCGACAGGTGCAAGATGGCGAGGTGATGCTGAGACGCGCACATGTCGCCGTACGCGGGTGTGCCGATAAACAGGTGTTGCTCTTTCAACCACTGCAAATCCATGCGTAGTTTCATGCGTCCTTGCCCTTTGACTCGGTACTCTCTACAGCTTTCAATTCTTTCCGCGAAGGTGGGCATATTCGATGATGTCCGGATTTTCGGCGCGGAACACGTCAGCCACTAATACCTGTGCCGCGCTTCCCGTGGCGGTATCGGCTTCCCGCTTGGTTCGCAGGAGTCGGCCATCGCGCTTCAACTCACTGCATCGTGCTGAACCTGTTTGCGGAGTGATCCCAAGCGACTGATAAACCCGTTCGGCAATGTTGCCTTGTGGACCGGCAGCCACGAAGGCTTTGTAAATGCGGTCGCGCTGGTTCTCTTTTCGTGGTGCGGTATCCAGATTGGCCCGCACAGAAAATGCGTTTCCGCCGTGCCGGTTCTCCGTGATGTCGAACAAGTCCCCTTGCTTCATGGTTTCTGCCAAAACCAGATGTCCGTACCGGGAGCTGGCTTAGGGTCTGGTACAAGTTCAAGTACTGCTTTAAGTAATCCCGGATAGTTAAAGTTGTAGTCATGCCCGCACAGCAGACCATCGGAGCCAAGGAAGGGAAGCCACGTACTGATGTCGTGGTGCACAGCCTGATACGAGTGGTCCCCATCCACAAAAATCATGTCGGCCAGCTCACCGCCCCACGCTTCGTTGAGCTTTTCGCGAATCCCTTCCGGGGTGATGTCGCGGTGATCGATGTTCCATGGAATACACACCCGGCTTTCCATGCGGTCACCGAGGTGCATGGTGAACTCGGCGTACAGGTGTTCGCGACCGGCTACCTCTACGTCGTTCGGCCCGTGCCAGTGATCGACCGCCAAAACCTTGCCTTCGGTGTTGTCCGCAAGTGCGCGGGTGGACCGTCCGAGGAAAGACCCCAATTCCACGATGCGCCGATTCACCCGCGCTTGCGATGCCAGCCATACCAGTTCATCGGTGGCCATCCATCCGGAAATCTGGCAGGCACGGCTAATGTCAATGCACAAAGTTGTTGGATCGTCTATCATTTCACCCTAGCTTTCTCAAGTGTTCCTTGACAAAGTGTTCCACATGGAACGTTTCTCCGGTTGTTCCTGTACGGCGTATTTTGGCGTGTTTTGTGCATCTAAGTCCGTGTGACTCTAGTGTTTCCATGGTGAATCTGGAAATCCCGGTGTTCGAAATCTCCTGTGGCCGTGCTGTGCTGGTGGGTTGGGTAGTCGAACCCGTCTCCACAATGGCCCTTCCGGCTGTTTGGGTGGGTGTGGTGGAGCTTGACGAAGCTCCCGCATTCGTTTCCCCCACCAGACGCTCAGAAGCGCTATAACCGCTCCCAAGGCCATTCCCAGATTGAAGCTGGTTAAATCAAACTGCATCTTCGCCTTCTTTGACCTTTACCGGGGACAGTCGGAACTTGTCCAGCCGGACGGCGCGGGCGGCGTGCATTTCACAGAGCACCTGATAGCAGGAAAACGACTCGCCCCAAACCTTGTACAGCTCGGCAGGCTTGCCGCATTTCTCGCGCACCTTGAGCTGCCGATAGCCTTCCATCTTGCGCGATACCCACACCGGACAGGTGAGATTCATTCCGGGAACCTCTGTAACCAATCAGCAAACGCGGCGAGAATCGTCCACATCGAGCACTCGGATTTCATTGCCTCTGGACAGATGTTTCGCCACCAGAACTCCGCTTTCTTCACCAGTTTCGGATCGAGGTGATAGCCCAAACTGTCGGCTGCGGGTTTCATTCAATCGGACCTTTCGCACATTCAGGACAACGCTTCACTCCGCCATCGACGTACACCCACCCGCTCTTGCAACCGTGCTCACGCCAGCGTGCCGCCAAGTGCTCTTCGTGCTTGTAGCGATCTACCGGCTTGGGGCGCATCTCCATGTAGACACCCTTCTGAAAAAAGTAGTGGTCAACTTTCACCCCTTGTTCCTTGGCCAGCCGAATTGCCCGCGCCATGTAGTCATGCGCTCTGTGCAGCGACAACCCTTTAGTCTTGCTGATCGACGTGAGACATTCCGCCACCATCTCCAGATTCCCCTTCACCGGCCACCCAATACTTTCTTCGATCAAGTGACGGGCATAATTCAGGGAGTGGAATCCGTCCGGTGTTAAGTTCTCGTTTCCGACCCCGGTATGCTTGTTTGTAGGCTCTTTGCGCTGTTCCATCTGTCCACTGTTTTCCTGTGAACCACAGCTCGGGAAGACTCAGTACTTTCTCTGAGTAATTCATGGTGTTGTTCTTGCATCTACCTACGCTTGATTCAGAGGGAAGCGAAGGCAAAGTCTGGGTTAACAGGCTCTGCCAACGACCTTTTTAAAAACGCCGTCATCGTCGGTCGCTCGGGCAGCGTGCAGTGTGGCTTGGCTATTACTGACTCCCGCAGAAGCCAGTTCCCCTAACGATGGCCCACGCCGCACGCGGCTACCGGCACCGATCAACCCTTTCGGGCACAATCCCGATTGGCTTGACAGCTATGCAACGTTTTTTGCTGGTGGGCGTCCCCGTCCTCCGACACGCCACGGTTTCATCCTGAGTTTCTTGCGCACTCGCCTCCGACGTACTTCCTGACAGACATCGCAGAGGCTTTTGTAGCGATTGCGTTTCGAACCACACACCGAGCACATCCCGCGCCGCACGCGGTCGAGCTGCCAGAGTCGTTGCCGACTCAGTTCCTTGATGGGCTTCTTGTCCGCCATGGGAGAGAGCGCCCGGAAGGAATAAGCGGCCACGGTTTAGCCTTTTCGGCCTTCTTTTCAAGAGAAGTAGCCGTAGCCTGTCGCCATTCCGAGCGAGCAAACTGTACGCTTCGTCAAGTTGCCTGTCAAGGCATATTGACAAAGCTCCATCATCGGCCTAGTATGCGTCCGCTGGAGCAAACAGGCATGGAACACAGCGAGCAGATTGGGGACTTAATTGGAGCACTGGCGACGGCGCGGAAGAAATTCAAAGCCGTGAAACGCACAGCGGTAAATCCTTACTACGGACAGAAATACGCGGAGCTTTCCGATTACATCAATGCCTCTTCCGATGGATTGGCAGAAGCGAATCTCGCCGTTGTCCAAACCCCGGTTTACAACCCCGAAGAGCAGAGCGTGACGGTGACCACGTTAGTGGCGCACGTTTCCGGGCAATGGGTGCTGGACCGTTTATGGATGCCGGTGAATAAGGCCGATGCGCAAGGCGTAGGTTCGGCGGTGACTTACGGACGCAGATACGCCTACGCGGCCATGCTGAATCTGGCTGCCGAAGGCGAAGATGATGACGCGAATGCAGCGGTAGGCACCACACAGAAGGACCGGCGCGGGGAGAAATCCACCGACAAGGACGAGAGCAAGGGCCGCACCATCAACGCGGCTCAACTCCGGGCGGTGTGGTCGGCGTTCAAGTCGGGCGGCAAGACCGAAGAGCAGTTTCGTGGCTTTCTTGCCACTCGTTACCGCATCGAGCACTCGAAAGAAATTCTCAAAAAAGACTTGGACGACATTCTGAAATGGCTGCAAACCACGCCCGAAGACCTGACCCAAGACTTGCAGGACTCGGTAACCATCGTGGAGCAGCGCGAACCGGGCGAGGACGATGACCTAGAAAGCCCGGACTTGAATTTCAAATGAGGGTGATATGAAACAGCCAGCCGGTGACATGGGATTTCCTACCACCATAGGTTCTGCCGTGAAGCGCGGTTTCGGCTACATCGGTACGAGCAAGTGCAAATACTGTGGTGCTCCTATCGACTGGTGGAAGCTGCCGAGCGGCAAGAAAATGCCGGTCAACGAAAGCGATACCGAGTTTGTAACTCACTTCAAAACGTGTCCCCATGCGGATGAAGCCCGCAGAAAGAAGGAACCAGATGCCGAGAGGCCAGCTTTTTGAATACGCAATTCTGTTTCACCCCAAGGAAAAGAAAGACACGGCAGGCAACGTAATCGATCCACAGAAATCTGTGATCGTGCAACAGCTCACCGAGGTGCTGGCCACCAGCGAGAAAGAGGTTTCCATTCTCGCCGCCCGTGCCATCCCGGAACAGTACGCCGACAAGCTGGACGATGTGGAGATTTGCATCCGCCCTTTGTAGCCCGTCTTGCTCCAAGCATCGGCAAAGACGTAGTACGACGGGCGCGCATGAAGCCGAACGATCCCTTAATGCCGGTGCGGGAAATTGTGAAGCAGATTCAGGGCTATCAGGATGTTCAGACCGGAGCGGCGCCTGCCAGCATGGATACGATGTGGGTTCCGCAGAACGTGACCGCTGGCAGCCCGGTGACCTACACCGTGTCTGCCAATAAGGGGGCAAACAAGTACGTTGCCAGTTCGGTTGCCGGATGAAACGCTCGCCCCTTCGCCCCAAGCGCAAGCGGCATCGCGAACTGTGGCGCAGTGGGCGGGTGATGTTGAGCGGTCCCGAAATGAAGGAACTACGGTGGGCAATTTACCTGCGTGCCGAAGGACGTTGTGAGCGAATCACCGAAACTGGAACTCGTTGCGGGCGGTCTGCGCCATGGGACGGATTCGCTCACGGAGAACTCCACCACGTCATTTATCGCTCGCATGGTGGCTCGGATACGGAACAGAACTGTGTTTGGTGGTGCGCCGTCTGCCACCACGAGGAACACGGATAAGGGAACCATGAAATATCTCGTGATACTCAATGCTGAAAAAGACCCTGTGAAGGTCGAAGCCAACGATGTGGAGATTTCTGAATGCGAGACCAAGGAAACAACGTACTGGAACTTCACGAACGAGGACGGAATAACGGTAGCCGCGATTCCATTTTCGAATGTCTATGCGATCTTGCCGACCACCTAGACCTGATCGAACACGTGTACCTGCTCGACCGGGAGCGGGAGTACGAGCGTTGGCATGAATATCATCGTCAATCTGCCGGACGATAAGCCGCGTTCCAAGTACCGCGCCAAGCGGGCGGGCAAGTACGCTTCACAGAAAGAAGCCAAGCGGGCGTGGGAACTGAAAGTACTGGAACGTGCGGGAAAGATTTCCGAGCTGCGGGAACAGTATCCCTTTGTCCTCATCCCCGGACGCCCAACCAAGCGCAATCAGGTGCGCCGACGCCCGGTCTTGTACATCGCTGATTTTGTTTACTTGGATGAGAAGGGCACGATGCACGTGGAGGATGTGAAAGGCGTGCTCACGCCCGTGTACCGCTTAAAAAAGCGACTGATGGAACACCTCTACCACATCGAGGTGGAAGAGACATGACCAACCCCCGCAACTTCCGGCTCCGTGTCGGCAAGATCATCCGCGCCCATCGCGGTAACATCAGTTTGCGCGAACTGGAACAGCTCTCCGGCGTCGATCACAGCACCCTGCACGATTGGGAACATGGGCGCGGCGATGTTACTGTGCTCGCCCTGCACCGGCTGGCTTCCATTCTCGGACAGGGACTCACCCGCGACATTGCCGAGTACATCACGCGATGAGCGCGACCGAACAACACTACACCGTGCCCCAAGTGGCGGCCATGTGGGGATGCAGCAAGCAAACCGTGCGCCGATTGTTTCAGGATGAGCCGGACGTGTTACGGGTTGGCTCGGAAGAACAGCGCTACAAGCGGCCCTATCAAACCCTCTACATTACTGAGACCGCCTTGCGCCGGGTGTATGCTCGCTGCTCCAAGCCCAAGAGGACATGACCGCTTCATCCAGCTTCTTCTGTAAATCCGGAACCCATTTGTAATAGTGCTCGCGCACGGTTTCCAGTTTGTCGCCCATCAGCACCGCCACCTGTTCCATGCCCACCCCGGATTCCAGCATCTCTTTGGCAAACGTGTTGCGGAAGAAATGGGAGGAGGGCTGGAGCGGGTTACCGTCGCGATCCTGCAATTTCAACTTGGCCTTCTTGAAGATGACGCGAAACACTTTGCCCCAACCGTTGGCCGCGCTCTCCCACTTCCCTACCCCGTTCCAAAAGAAATAGCGTCCCGAATAAATATTCATACCGCGCAGCTCGGCGGCCAGTGCAGGCGACAAGGGCAGATACACCGCATTGCCCGTCTTGGTGCGGTACATCTCCAAGCGATTGTCATCTTTCAGCCGCGTGCGTTCCAACCGTGTGGTATCGCCAATCGATAACCCGGCATGACGCATCACTCCCACCATGGCGTGCGCCATGCGGGCGCGTTCGTGATTGTGATAACTGGCAGCCGCCCCAAGAATGGTCATCATCTCGGAACGGGTGAAAGGAATTTTGGGAATGGCGGAAGCGTTCTGGCGCTTGGAAATGACCGGCATCCCGCGTGTGGGGTTGGCGGTGAGCCAATGTTTGCGCACGCAGTAATTAAAAAACTGGCTGAGATTTTTTCGCTTCTTGCGCTTGGTCACGATGGTGCACTGGTTGGTTTCGTGGCCATCGCGATCTAGCTTGGTGCGCCCGGTCCAGCTCGCCATGAAATCGGTGAGCACGTCGGGGGTGACATCCGAAATAAAAATGACTTGCTCGCCCACATCACGGGTGCGGTTGCGCTCGGCAGCATAGCGGGCGAGGTGGTTCACTTCCGATTTGTGATTGGCTATCGTCTTCTCACTCACCCCGCTCAGTGCGAGCCCGCGCAGGTAGTCGGCGATGGCTTCCCTTAACCGTGGCCTGTGATCGTCCAGCACCATTCCCGGCTCCGGTCGGTGGGCGTATTCCTGCGCCTTCTTGCGGGCCTTATCCCATGAGCGGGTGCGGGCGCTGATGCGCAAACGTTCGCGGCGCACGTAGAGATATTTGGGGCAGCGGCATTGTCCGTAGCGGTTGGGGTTGGAGCGGGCGATGCAATCGGCGGCGTGGCGCGGAACGACTACCTCAACTTCGAGCGTGGTCATGGTCAAGGACTATATCATTTGTGTGCAGTCTGTGTGAAGTAAAACAAGGGAAGCAACAAAAAGCCCCGTCAAATTGGGTTTTGACGGGGTGTTGGCGATTAGCCTCCGGGCCTTTCAACCGGCCTTTTGCTATCAGTCAAGTGCAATAGAATCAATGACCGAAAAAGCCTAGAAAATCTCAAGCAACGGGGTTTGTGTGCAGATTTGTGTGAAGAAAAGTGAGGGTGTACATTGGGCTCTTGACGGAGGAATTATGGTGGTCCGATGCTTCGAGTGCGGAAAAACGGAAGCTGATATTCGCCTGACAAAAACAGAGCTGCGAAAGCGACTCAGCAAAAAAGGGTGGGCCAGCGGTGCTCCATGGCAATTCTTGTCTCCCGATCATCCTGAGTATGCGCGAGCGCGACAGGAGCGCAAACCGCGCATCGATAAATGTCCGGAGTGCATGATGAAATCAATTCGCCACGCGCTGGACAAGTTGAGCGAATTACCCTACTTGGGTGCAACCAAACAATGACCCCACTCCTCTCTGACGACGATTTGCAACTGATGCGGGTACGGCTGGAGCGCTGCGTTGTTTGTGGTTCTCAAATTCTCAGGAACTACTGCCGGGAGTGCGATGAGTTTTTTGAGTACAATCACTATCCGCGATGCGAACGTGATCCACGCCAGCAGGAGAAACATAAGGGGCACCAGACCTACTGATAAATGAAGCGAATGAAAAAGCGCTACTGCTATCTTGCCCTGTGGATTGTGTTGGCATTTTTGTTCGCTTGGTGGGTTCTGCCGACGCTCTGGAAGATGGACGGTTACGGGTTGTGATGATACGGAACATTTGCGTGTGCATTCTCGGCGGCGCACTCATGGTGGCCGTCTTGGTCTATGCCGATTGGTCTTTCGCGTGGTGGATGCCTGCTCCCCTGCCCGCGCTGGCCGGGGTGGTTCTGGTGGGTCTACTGATGCGCTTAAATCGTTCTTGACAATCCTCCACCCCGGATTATGCTTCCCCAAGCGGGGAACCATGGCGCGTACAACGCCACGATTCCCCTAACCCGACCGGCTACAAGGAACCGATAGGGCTGCAACAATTCTCGCACGTTCAGTTTCTCGTAGCTGGTTCCTTTTCCCACGGAGGAACCAAAGTGAAAAATTCCATGTTCATCCTGTTCGCAGTCGCGTTTTTGGGATTGGTATGTAATGCAGGTGTGACGGTGACCACCACGCCGCAAACCTGCGAGTCACAGGACACGTTTCACAATGCTCCGATTCAGGTGTGGTCCGCCGCCAACAAACACACGACCGGGAATCACGCGCTCCAGTACGACTGGACGAACCAGTGCAACTACACCACCGGCTCGCCGGTGAATCTGGCCACGTGCTCCACCGATCAAACGGCGAAAGCGATCTTCATCGGTGCCACGGACGTGGGACAGGTTTACGGGTATCTCACGACCACGCACAAGCAACTACAGGCCAGCCAGATTGCGCAGGCGCACAGCTCCAACGGGTCAACGTCGCTGACGAACGTGCAAGCCGGGAATGCGGTCATCGAGTGCAGCAAGGTGTTGGGGTGCTCGAACGTGACGGTGAGCGTGCCTCCGTTCTCGGTGCAGAATGGTCAGTCTATCGATCAGGGAGTATTTACCTACTCCGATTCCTGTCCGGCTCGCGTGTACTGGATCAAGACATGCACGACCACGGAGACAGGTGGACGCGATCAGGGCACGACCACGACAACGTGCACGGGCAATCCGTATCCCGGAGGGAGCAGTCCGCTGATGATGGACTTGTCAGGCTTGGGACCGTTCACCGCTGACGAGAACAAATCAGGCACGGATATTTACCAGATGACCGGGCGAATTCTTTTCAAGCTGGCCAAGACTGGTGAGACATGGAAAGACACGCCGCTCCAAAAAATTGCGTGGCCACGCAAAGGCTCCCACATGGGTGTGCTGGTGCTGCCGGATGACAAAGGCAGAATCCGTACCAGCGATCAACTCTTTGGCAACAACACCGACTGCGGAGGAAAGTTGTGTGAGCAAGGCTTCGCGGCGCTGGCCTACCGTTGTGATGCGTCGGCGAATGGTGGGAATGGCGATGGGGTCTGTGACGAACACGATGCCATCTTTTCCAAGCTGCGCTGGTTGCT
>Ga0126371_10003336_pt1 | contig 14026 bp, 13 predicted proteins | sample PanSoiMetaPlot_4_FD_110145 | JGI IMG/M metagenome (GOLD analysis project Ga0126371, IMG submission 110145) | Tropical forest soil microbial communities from Panama - MetaG Plot_4 | ecosystem: Environmental > Terrestrial > Soil > Tropical forest > Bulk soil | place: Panama | collected 2016-02-17 | reverse complement strand
TCCCAATGCTGTCTCTGGCGCTAGCGCGCTCATCGTGAAGGCCAGCATGGTCGAATAGAACACCGAAAGCATCGGCGAATATCCGATCACCATGAAGACGACGACAGCAACCAGCGAGACAAAATGGAACCCGTAGCGCCGAGTCATCTGCCAGAGTGTCATCTCCGGCTTGAACAGCACCTCCTGCGCGCCAAAACGCATCGCGTCGAGCTCGACCATGAACAGCAGCGACAAGTAGTAGAGACAGGTCGGAATCGTCGCCATCCAAATGACGTCGAGGTAACTGATCTTAAGAAACTCCGCGATCAGGAAGGCTGCGGCTCCCAGCACCGGTGGCGAAATGATTGCGCCTAACCCGCCGGCCGCCAGCAAGCCGCCGGCGGCGTCCCGTTGAAAGCCCGCTTTCTTCAACATTGGCCACGCCACCGTGCCGATCATCACGGTGGTGGCAACCCCCGAGCCCGACGGGCCACCCAGCAGAAACGAAGAGGCAACTACTGCCCGCCCGGCACTCGACGGCTTGCCGCCCATCACCGCAAGCGAGAAGTCGATGAAGAATTTACCGGCGCCGGAGTGCTGCAAAATGGCACCGTAGATCGTGAACATGATGATCAGGGTGGCCGACACGTCGACGGCAACGCCAAAAATTCCTTCGAGCGTGATGAACAGATGCCCGACGAGGCGCGCAATATCGAAGCCACGATGGGTCCACGGCGGCGGCAGATAAGGGCCGAGCATCGCGTAGGCGATGAAAAGAATTGCCACGACCGGCATAATCGGCCCGGTCGTGCGACGTGCTGCTTCCAGGACGAGCACGATGAAAATGCCGCCAAGGATCACGTCCCAGCGATCGGGAACAGCGGCACGATCGAGAAAATCATCTCCGCCTGAGAGCGCGTAAATGATGATGCCAATCCCGGCCAGCGCCGGAATCACGTCGAACCATTGCACATGGTTGCGGAAACGCGCGGCGAGCGGGAACAGGAGAAAGCTCAGCAGCAGCACAAAAGCAACGTGGATGTACCGCAGTTCCTGCGTTGGCACGATGTCGTAGGCGGCATAGAGATGGAACAGCGTCATCGCGACGGCGATGCCGGTCACCAAAACACCGACCCAACCGGCAAGCCGATTGGCGGCACCTTCTTCCTGTTGGACGTATTCTTCCGCCTTGCGCAGCTGCTCTTCGGAAATGACCTGCGGTTCCGCGCCCGCCTTTATTTCTTCAGCCATTCATCCCCTCACCTAATGGCGGTTTTAGGCCCGCCTTGGGCATCAAGCTAGCATGCGCGCCAGTGAGAGGAATACCTGGGAAAATCCGCCAAGCACGGTGCTATGGGCGACCGAGCAACATTGCCATCGCTGCAGCCAAAAACGGCAACGGCAGCGACGCCGACGCGCGCAACCAGACCATGCGTGCAGGCATGAGAGGCACTTCCCAGATGAGCAGCCTGTGGATTGCGTACAAGGCCCAGGCCGTCGAATACGCAATGACCTGCGGCGCGCCGGCACCGCTTTTAAGTGCGGCTGCTCCGATCGAGAACCCGACGACCGGACCGCCTGGTGTCAAGGCGCCACCCAATGTAGCGATCGTAACACCGAGAAAACCTGACCCCGGCCCGAGCCACGGCGCGATCCACTCGTTGGGCAATGCTTCGGCTAAGAAACCAGAACCGATCACGCCAATTGCAATCCGCGGCAGCAGTAAGATGAACTCCATCGCACCGGCACGTACGCCCTCGTTGAGCAGCACGCGCCCTCGCAGTGCGGCGATAAATGCCAGAACACCAACCACCAGCCACAGAAAGATGTTAATGACCACCATCATTTGGCGTCGTCGCGATATTTGAAACCGGCGCGCACTGCGATACGCGCCAGTAGCCCGGCAATAATCGGAAGTGGCAGCGCGGCAATGATGCGCCAGATCACGAAATCCGGCCCGAAGAACGGCAGCTCCCAGACGAGCGCGCGCGTATATCCGATCAATGTCCAGCTCACGATGAAAGTAACCACAGCGCCGGCATCGGCACCTATGAGCAGGAAGGCACCCGCGACTGGATAGATGGTGATCGGTCCGCCCGGCAGCAGGAATCCAAAAAAGGCGGCGATGAGCAGCCCGGTAAATCCTGATTCGTGGCCGACCCATCGTGCAACCATTTCACGCGGCAACAGCAGCGTGACAAAGGCACCGATCAGACACCCTGCCAGCACCTTGGGCAGCATCTCACCGAAAAGCGTTACGTCTCCGAAGAGGATACCCAAAAAGTGATCGCGACCGTCGCGCGCATAGACGGTCATGGCCGCGGCAATTGCGACGACGGCGATGGCCGCGGTCGACCAATCGAACGCGCGCCGTCTTCGTGGTGGTGGAGCTGATTCCATCAAAGCGTGCGCACAATATGCGAGCGCAAGTGGATTGTCTGCTGACTCCCCGTTGACCCTGCATTGCGTCGTCGGTAGTTTCGCGCGCAATAGGGATGGGGTTTCCGAGACCGCCCACAAGAGGCTAACGGTTCATCCCGTGAAGCAGATGGTAGGAATCTGTCCGCCGCAGGGCGGTTTTTCTTTGCCCTGAGACACGAGGATTTGGATCGATGGGCTATTTCATTGTTTTTATCGGTGGTGGCATCGGTGCCGCGCTGCGCCATGGTTTCAACCTGGCCTTTGCGCGGGTGCTCGGCACGGCATTTCCTTACGCGACTCTGTTCGAGAACGCTTCGGGCTCGATCGTGATGGGATGCCTCATCGCCTATTTCGCGTTCAAAAGCGGCATTCCGCAGCACTGGCAGCTTTTCCTGACGACCGGCATCCTCGGCGGCTACACGACCTTTTCGACCTTCTCGCTCGATTTCGCAGCGCTGTATGAACGCGGCGAATTGGAACTTGCCGTACTTTACATGCTGCTGTCGGTCGGGCTGTCGATTGGCGGACTATTCGCAGGCCTTGCGCTCGTGCGTAGCCTGGCTTGAGCGTCTACTCCGTCGGCCGCATGCCGAGCTTGTCGAGCAGAGCCATGTCGTGATCGCGGCCGGGGTTGGGTGTCGTGAGAAGTTTCGGGCCGTAGAAGATCGAGTTGGCACCGGCAAGGAAACATAGAGCCTGCGTCTCCTCGCTCATATCTTCGCGTCCCGCCGAGAGTCGCACGACCGAAGCCGGCATACAGATGCGCGCGACCGCAATGGTGCGCACGAAATCCAGCGGATCGAGCTTGACGGTGTCCGCAAGCGGAGTGCCCTCCACCCGCACCAGCATGTTGATCGGCACGCTCTCCGGATGGACCCGCAAACTTGCAAGCGTCGCAATCATGCCGATGCGATCCTCGAGCCCCTCGCCCATGCCAACAATGCCGCCGCAACAAACGTGAATGCCGGCTTCGCGCACATGCTCAAGCGTGTCGAGGCGGTCCTGATAGGTGCGCGTGGAGATGATCTCGCCATAGAATTCCGGCGATGTATCGAGATTGTGGTTGTAGTAGTCGAGGCCGCAATTTTTCAACCGCCGCGCCTGATCGTCGGTCAACATGCCCAGCGTGACGCACGTTTCCATCCCAAGCGCCTTCACGCCTGCGACCATCTCGCAGACCCTGTCGAGATCGCGGTCTTTGGGCGATCGCCAGGCCGCGCCCATGCAGAAGCGCGAGGCCCCGCCGGCTTTGGCCGCCCGTGCTTCGGCGAGCACGGCATCGAGATCCATCAATTTTTCAGCCTTCACCCCCGTGTCGAATTTCGCTGATTGCGGGCAATACGCGCAGTCCTCCGGACAACCGCCGGTCTTTATCGACAGCAAGGTCGAAATTTGCACCTCGGCAGGATCAAAGCTTTCGCGGTGAACCCTGGCGGCATAGAACATCAGTTCCGGAAATGGCAGGGCAAACAGCGCGCGCACCTGTTCGCGGGTCCAGTCTTGGCGCGGCATGCTGGGTGCCGAACGCGGCAACGTATGGTGCGTCAATGACATACCCAAATCTCCCGAGGTCCGCTTACCACAACCTTATACCAAGCAGCAGGGGCGATTGCGCAACGATTTCATCACATTGAGCAGTTCATTGCGCCGTGTTATTCTTGCCCGTGGGGGTATTGCCGGGATTAGACCATGAGAAAAATTCTATTAAGCGCTGTCGCACTGGCAATCCTAAGCGGACCAGCTTTCGCGCAGCAATCGCGGGACGATGATCCCATCATGATCCAGGAAAGAGACAAACAGCAGCAGGCTCAGTCGCTCGACAAACAATACAAACGAACGCTCGACCAGACGCGCAAGGAAAGTGACACGCCGGTCCGCACCGATCCGTGGGCAAATATGCGCGGTCAAAACAACGGCAAGCGCTAGACGACGACGTGAGCCGGAATCGCACGATCCGATTCACTGCGGTCTGAATGGGATAGCCGCGGAGGCCCGGTGCGAAATTGTATATGGCCATTCCCCGCCGGCATTCTCGCTTATTTCGTCACGCTTTTCGCGCTCGGCCTGATGTCTGGCACCGACCGGACTCGGTCAGTGTCACCACCAAGGGCGACGCCATCCCCAATACGGGCGATAGTACGGGCCGCCATAGTAGGCGACCGGTGGTGGTGGCGGTGGTCCATCGTAGTAGATCGGCCCGTCAACAACCTCAGGCCCTCCCACTACGCGTGGTCCCTGCGGCCCTTGAGGTCCCTGCCGATAGTTCGGACTCGCGGGCGGCGCAGCGGCGCGCTGCTGCGGCACACGCCCGCTCATGTCGAGCGAGCTCTGAATGGCGAAGCCTTTCTTGTCTTGCCAGCTGATCTCGCACCAGCCCTCATCGCACCCACCAGTATCAACCAGGCTGCCCCCGGGAATTTTGGCGACGATCTCGCTGCCCGTGCCGGGCGCTGCTCTCAGATTGACCGTTGACGCAACGTAAGCGGGCTTGGCCAGCGCGGGTGCGGCGATGCAAGCAATGGCGAGCCCCACAACATGCGACGCGAATTTCATGGCTACCCTCCCGTCCACGGGCCGATGCATTCCGTGCAAATCAGCGGGACTTTCTGCCGCGAAAACGGCGGGATCGGGGCGACCAATCCACAGCAAAAGATTGGCGACGCACGCACTCAATCCATTGAGGCTCCTGGCAAATTGAGCCCAACAGACCTACAGCGCTTCGACGAAGGAAACCATTCTGGCGCGTTCCGCCGCGTCGGGTAGACGGCCGCGCATTGCCCCAAGATTGTCGACCATGTGCTTTGGATCGCCTGTTCCGGGGATGACCGCAGTTACCCGCGTATCCCCCAGCATATATTTCAAGAAAAACTGTGCCCAGCTGCTGGCGAACTCGCTGGCCCAGTCGGGGATTGCCTGTCCGCGGACCGCCTTGAACAAACGGCCACGACCAAACGGCAAAGCCGTCAGCACGCCTGCTCTTACTTCAGCCGCCAGCGGGAGAATACGTTTCTCCGAGTCGCGAAAATCGATCGAATAGTCGATTTGGACAAAATCCGGCTTTTCGCGTCGAAGCACCGCCTCAACGGTCGGAAAGTCTCGATGATAGGTTGACGTCACGCCGATGTAACGGCATGTACCCTGCGCCTTCCAAGCGCGGAACTGGGCCAGCGATTGATCCGGTCTTCGCACGTTGTGCAATTGCAGCAGGTCAACCGATTTGGTCTTGAGGCGCGACAGCGAGCGCTTGAGTTCGGCCGCGTCAGGACTTTCGAGCTTGGTCGCGATAAAAATCTTTTCGCGCAGATTGGACGTTGCCATTTCATCGCCGACGACGACTTCCGCGTCCCCGTAAGTCGAAGCCGTGTCGATGATCCTGCCGCCATTTGCGACCAAAGCCTGTATGACGGCCTTGGCTTTGACGCGAGATGCCTCTTCGGCGACATCAAAGATACTGGCAGTACCGAGACCGACTGCGGGAACACCCTCGCCGCTGCTCGGAATTGCTCGCGTTATAAAGGTGTCAGTTTGCGCAAACACCGGCTTCGCCACCAGGCTCGCGCCTGCGCATGCGGCGAACTCACGCCGTGTCAAAACTGTACTCACCCTTGCTCTCCGTAGCCTGCGTCGACGTTTGCGCGGATCGCCTCTCTTGCGCTTTTCCTAGCCCCATTGAGAGAACAAACCATCCGGCCACCACCGGTAATGAACAGAGTGCGATCGCGCCAAGCTTCAGGCCAAACGCCTGCATGGTGTCGAAGATCCACCCGGACAACGCATCAGAACCGCGATAGACGACGACATCGACCAGGTTTTTCGCCTTGTATTTTTCCTCGCGCGATACCACCGTGAAAAAAAGCTGACGCGCCGGATTGGCGACTGCAAAGTTCATCCAGCGCTGCACAACCTGAACGGTCACGACGACGGCGAGTGTCGGCATCACGGCCAGAACAGCGAAGCCGACAACATACACCGCCGGCAATGCGGCTGCCGCCGGACCCGTGCCGAGACGCTTGAGCAACTGGCCGGTAATCAATAACTGTGTAATCAGCGTGAGCAGGCTGACCGCAAGATCGATGCTGGCGAAGATGCGTGTCTGCAGGCCTGCTGTTTTGACGGCCTCGGAAACAATGTGTGCCTGCTCGAAGTAGATGATGGTCGCAGCATAGGACAGCAGCGCAACCCAAGCGGCGATGCCGAACATGTAAGGCGAACGCACCAATTGGGACATTGCTGCAAACGCGCTGCCGCCGATGTTTTCTGTCCTTTCATCCGGACCGGACCGCACCACCGTCACCTTCTCAAGGCGGTAGACGCAAAACACCGCGACCTCGAGAAAGACCGCCGCCGCAATCATCAAATTCACAGGGCCCAGCGGAACCGACAGCCAGATTGTGATAATCGGGCCCAACAATGCGCCCGCCGTGCCGCCGGCACCGATAAATCCAAATAGCCGCTTGCCCTGCTCGGACGTGAATACGTCAGCCATGAACGACCAAAACACCGCCACAGCGAACAGGTTGAACACACTGACCCAAACGAAAAATATCCGCGCGACGACGACCTTCTCGATGTCGAAGGTCATCAGCGCCCAAAACAGAAAAAGATTGGCCACGAAAAAATGGTAGACAATCGGGATAAAGCGTGCGCGCGGTAACCGCGCAACGAGGGCGCCGTAAAGAGGCTGCGCCACAAGAAGTGTGATGAAGGTCGCGGTGAACAGCCACGGCAAATTTTTCACACCACCCGCGATACCCATCTGGTCACGCAATGGGCGCAGGACGTAGTAGCCTGCGAGCAGTGCAAAGAAATAGGCGAATGACCAGAGCGCAGCCGCGCGCTCTTGCGGCGTCGCCGGCATGACGCGCCGCAACCATTGCTCATACCAACTCATGGCAATGACAGTTTCTGCTTCAGCTCCGCGGCCGATACCTGCTGTCCATAGCCGGGCTGCCCGCGCTGGAAGCGCCGGGCGTCGGCCAGTTTTCCGACAACCACCGGATCAAAACCGGCGTCGCGCACGAGCCCGGCGGCGATCTGGACCGCCTCCGGATCATCACCGGCGATCGGAATAGCCAGTCGCGGATCGGGCCGGTTCGCCTCGCGGGCAAAAATCATGTACGACATCGTATTGAAGGCGCGCACAATCCGCACCCCAGGAAAATATTTCTGCGTGGTCACGCCAATTCCATCTTGCTCGACTTCGTCGGCGACAGCACCGTCGCGCGCCGAGACTGCATTACAGGCGTCAAGCATAACCTTTCCCTTCATCGCCGCGGAATACTCCTTGCCGATCTGCGGCACTGCGCCATAAGGAACTGCAATAAAGAGAACATCACCGAATGAGATCGCTTCAGCGACTGTGCCGGCACGAGCCAAGCTCCCGAGCTCCGCGACCAATGGCTTGAGCTCATCCGGGTGGCGCGAAGAAAACGCGACCGGATGGCCTTTCTTGATCCAAAGGCCGCCGATCGTACCCCCGATGTGACCTGACCCAATTACGCCAATGCGCGTGGGAGACGCACCTTGAGCGCACAGAACTACTGGTTGAAAAACAGCGCTCAAGGCCAAAACTCCGCCCATGTGCAACAGGGCGCGGCGATCAGTATCCACGGTGTACTTGAACATCAGAGACTCCCAAAACGATGATCGATGACACTATCTTGCGGAGGATTGCGCAAAAAAGGGCCTCACGGTTGCGTGAGTTCGCAGAGTGTTGACCCTTGTGGAACCCGTTACTTTACGAAGGTTTGGCGTTGAGCATCGGCGGACCGTCGGGCGGAGCTCTCGTCGACCAGCTGATCATTTTGTAATCGAATCCCATTTCAATGGTCGGTTTCACGACCGAAAAATACGGCGAGATGTCGAAATCGCGCGGACAATAAAGAGAGCTGTCGCGGATATGGTAGATTTCTCTCCGCGCCTGTGCGCTCTCGACACGCTCGATTGCCGGCAGAATCGGGTAGCCGATAGACGCAAAGGCCTGCGCGATGAGCGCGGAGCAAATAAGTTTGGTCGGATCGCCTGAACCGAGTGAGATCATTCGGCGACGAAATCGCTGCGGCACAGGCAGCGGCACGAGGTAACGGCCGAGATCGACAATATTCTTGAGATCATATTGCAGCCCAATGCGATCGATCGCGTAATCGCAAACGGCCTGGCGGTCGTCCGGTGACAGGCCGACAGGGCGGCAGATTCGCGTGTGGTATTCGAAGTAGGTAGACAACGGGACCGAGATGATGCCCGCTTCCATATTGGATTCGATGAGATCGCACGGCTCTCCGTTCGATGTTGCTTCGCCCGCGACCGGACCGACGTAAAGCGCGGCGTGCGACCACGTTGATTGAGTCAAATACTTGATCACGCCGGCGATGTGTGTGCGACCTTCAATGAGCAAAATGTCTCCAGCCCTGATGAATGCCCGCAACGCCGCCGGATCGGTCGGGGTAAACGGCTCGTAACCGGACGCAGGTTTCTGCAGGTAGGCGGCGATATGCCGCCCGACGCGATCGAGCATCCATGTCATGGGCAAACCCCGGAGAATTGACCCCCGCGTTGAGTCCAACAATATTTTTCACAGACAGGCAACACCGTCAGAAGACGGCAGCCATTATCACCAACGTATTTGATGCAGCGCCGAGTTTTACGTTCCCGCCAAGTCAGGACAAAAGCTAAGCACTTTTTGGGACGGTAGCCCGCAACATTTCGACAGCGGCACGTACCTTCGGCTCGAGGCCCGCGCCACCGGCGTCGAGGTGCGCAATGATGCCCTTGCGCATACGCGGATCCCAGAATTTTTTGAGATGTTCTGCGGTCTTTTCCGCTGCCGTGGCCTGGTCCTGCGACACAAAAAACGTGGCAATCTGGTTTGCCATATAGATCAGCTTGGCAGGTGATTTGTCAGGCGAGGACATGCACGTCTTCCTTGATGCGGTGCGGATGCGTGAAGACTTCGAAGCCGTCAGGGCGCGCAATGGCCGCCAACGTTACGCCCGCGGCCTCCGCGGTGCGTACGGCAAGCGCGGTCGGCGCCGACACTGCAACCAGAACCGGAATCCCGATCGCAGCCGCTTTCTGGATCAGTTCAACCGAAAGCCGGCTCGTCAGGAGACCAAGCCCGCCGCGTCCAGAAAGGCGCTTGCGGGCTAGAGCACCCGCGAGCTTGTCGAGTGCATTGTGACGGCCCACGTCCTCGCGCAGCGCGATCACGCCTTCGCCACGGCGGTAAAAGGCCGCACCATGCACGGCACGGGTTTGCTGATTGATGGCTTGCATTCCTGCCAGCGTCTCGAGAGCCGACATGATGTCCTTCGGAGAAAAGCTCGACAGGTCATCGATCGGGGGCGGCGAGCGCATGGCCTCGCTTAGCGACTCGATGCCGCAAAGGCCGCAGCCAGTCGGCCCCGCCAGATAACGTCGGCGTTCCCTGAATGCGCTTGCATGCGGCTCAACCAACCGCATACGCAGCTCAATGCCGATCGGCTCTTCAATGATTTCCAGGGACTCGATTTCTGCCAGCGATTTAACGATGCCCTCGGTCAAACTGAAGCCGATCGCGAAATCCTCCAGGTTCTGCGGCGTCGCCATCATCACCGCGTACGACGAGCCATTATAAGTGAATGCGACTGCCGTCTCCTCGGGAATAGTGCGCTCGCCACAGGCAAAACTGCCGGTGCGCCAGGCCTTGCGTTGGACACGGCGGGTCGGGTCGAGCACCGATTACTCCGCCGCCTCCGCAGGAGCTATTTGACGGCTCTTACGGCTGAGCTCGGCATAGTCTTCCTGCCACTGGGTGGGACCATTCGATGGTGAGATCTGGACCGCAGTCACCTTGTACTCGGGACAGTTGGTCGCCCAGTCCGAGTAGTCGGTAGTGATGACGTTCGCTTGCGTGTCGGGATGGTGGAACGTGGTGTAGACCACGCCCGGCGCGACCTTGTCTGTGACGAGGGCACGCAACGTCGTCTCGCCAGCACGGCTTGCGAGCTTGACCCAGTCGCCATCATTCACGCCACGCACCTCGGCATCGTGCGGATGGATTTCCAGCCGGTCTTCGGCGTGCCATATCGAGTTATGCGTACGGCGCGTCTGCGCGCCAACGTTATACTGCGACAGAATACGACCGGTGGTGAGCAGCAGCGGGAAGCGCGGGCCAACCCTTTCGTCGGTCGCAACATATTCGGTCACGATGAATTTGCCCTTGCCGCGCACGAAACCGTTCACGTGCATGATCGGGGAGCCTTCAGGCGCCTTGTCGTTGCACGGCCATTGAACCGAACCACGCTCTTCCAGCATTTTGAACGAGACGTTGGCGAACCCTGGCGTCAGACGTGCGATCTCGTCCATAATCTCGGACGGATGGCTGTAGTTCATCTCGTACCCCAGCGCCTTTGACAGCATCACGGTGACTTCCCAATCTTCGTAGCCGTTCTTGGGCGCCATGACCTTGCGCACAAGCTGGATGCGACGCTCGGCATTGGTGAAAGTGCCGTTCTTTTCTAGGAACGTTGAGCCCGGCAGAAACACATGGGCGAAGCGCGCGGTCTCGTTCAGGAACAAGTCCTGCACGACGACGCATTCCATCGCCTCGAGGCCGGCTGAGACATGCTTTGTATCCGGGTCTGACTGAAGGATGTCCTCACCCTGGATGTAGATGCCTTTGAACGTGCCTTCGACCGCAGCGTCGAGCATGTTCGGGATGCGCAGGCCCGGCTCCTTTTCGAGCGTCACGCCCCAGTCTTTCTCAAACAACTGACGCGGCTCGTCGAGCGAGATGTGCCGATAGCCAGACAGTTCATGCGGGAACGAGCCCATATCGCAGGAACCCTGCACGTTATTCTGCCCGCGCAACGGATTCACGCCGACGCCGGGGCGGCCAATATTGCCGGTGCACATTGCGAGGTTGGCGATCGCCATCACGGCGGTCGAGCCTTGACTGTGCTCGGTCACGCCGAGGCCGTAGTAGATCGATCCGTTGCCACCGGTCGCGAACAGGCGAGCCGCACCACGGATGGATTCCGCTGGCACGCCAGAAAGTTTCGCTACGGCCTCGGGCGAATTCTGCGGCAGCGACACGAACTCTGCCCAATGCTCGAACTCGTCCCAATCGCAGCGCTCGCGGATGAACTTCTCGTCGTAAAGCTTCTCGGTGACGATCACGTGCGCCAGTGACGTCAGCATTGCGACATTTGTGCCGGGCAAAAGTGGCAAATGGTACGCGGCGTCGATATGGGCGGACCTCACCATCTCGGTGCGGCGCGGGTCAATCACGATCAGCTTCGCGCCTTGGCGGATACGCTTCTTCATGCGCGAGGCAAATACCGGGTGCGCCGCCGCCGGATTGGCGCCGATCACGATGATGACGTCGCTCTCTTCGACCGAGTCAAAATTCTGCGTACCGGCCGAGGTGCCGAAGGTCTGACCGAGGCCGTAGCCGGTGGGCGAGTGACAGACGCGCGCACAGGTATCGACGTTATTATTGCCAAAACCGGCGCGGATCAGCTTCTGAACGAGGAACGTCTCCTCGTTGGTACAGCGCGACGAGGTGATGCCGCCGACCGAGTTCTTGCCGTACTTCGCCTGGATGCGCTTGAACTCGGAGGCGGCGTGCCTGATGGCCTCCTCCCAGCTCACTTCCTTCCATTGGTCGGTGACCTTGGCGCGGATCATCGGCTTCAGGATGCGTTCCTTGTGGGTCGCGTAACCCCAGGCGAAGCGACCCTTCACGCAGGAATGGCCGCGGTTTGCCTCGCCGTCCTTATACGGCACCATGCGAACGAGTTCTTCGCCGCGCATCTCCGCCTTGAAGGCGCAGCCGACACCGCAATAGGCGCAGGTGGTGACAACTGAATGCTCCGGCTTACCGATCTCGACGACGCTCTTTTCGTTCAGAGTCGCCGTCGGGCAGGCCTGCACGCAAGCGCCGCACGACACGCATTCCGAACCGAGGAAGCTTTCGCTCATGCCGGGCGACACGCGGCTATCGAAGCCGCGGCCCGCGATGGTCAGTGCAAAGGTGCCCTGCACTTCTTCGCAAGCGCGCACGCAGCGTGAGCAGACGATACATTTCGAAGGATCATAGGTGAAATACGGGTTTGACGTATCCTTGGGAAGCCATTGGTCGTTGAGCGCTCCGTCGCTTTTCTTTGCAAAAACGTGGTTCTCGCCTTGGTAGCCGTAGCGCACGTCGCGCAGGCCCACCGCACCCGCCATGTCTTGCAACTCGCAATCGCCATTCGCCGAGCATGTCAGACAGTCAAGCGGATGGTCAGAGATGTAGAGTTCCATCACGCCCTTGCGCAGGCGCTTGAGCCGATCGGTTTGCGTCTTCACTGCCATGCCGGGTGCGACAGGTGTCGTGCAGGAGGCCGGAGTTCCGGGGCGCCCTTCAATTTCGACAAGACAGAGCCTGCAGGAGCCGAACGCATCAACCATATCGGTCGCACAAAGCTTGGGGATCTGCGTGCCCATCTCCATCGCGGCACGCATGATCGAGGTGCCCTCGGGCACGGTGACATTCTGCCCATCGATCGTGAGCGTGACTGTCTTGTTCGTCTTAGCGCGGGCCGTGCCGTAGTCGACTTCATGGACTAAGCTCATGACGGTCTCCTTATTATTCTGCGGCCTGCAGATATGGCGGCGCGCCAAAATCTTCCGGGAAATGGGTCAGCGCACTCATCACCGGATACGGCGTGAACCCGCCGAGAGCACAGAGCGAACCAAACTTCATGGTGTTGCAGAGGTCTTCGAGCACCGCGATGTTCTCGGCGCGGTTTTCGTTCCGCATGATCTTGTCGACGGTCTCGACACCGCGCGTCGAGCCGATGCGGCACGGCGTGCATTTGCCGCAGGATTCGATGGCGCAGAACTCCATCGCGAAACGAGCTTGCTTGGCCATATCGACCGTATCATCGAAAACCACGATGCCGCCGTGGCCAATAAGTCCGTCTTTCTGCGCGAAGGCTTCATAGTCGAACGGGGTATTGAACAGCGCGCGCGGAAAATAAGCGCCCAGTGGCCCACCGACCTGCACAGCCCGCACCGGGCGTCCGCTGCGGGTGCCGCCGCCGATGTCGTCTACAAGTTCGCCGAGCGTAATGCCGAAGGGGACCTCAAAAAGGCCTCCATACTTGATGTTGCCGGCGAGTTGGATCGCCATGGTGCCGCGTGACTTGCCCATGCCGAAGTCACGGTAAAATGCCCCACCCTTTTTAAGGATCAATGGCACCGATGCGAGCGACAAAACGTTGTTGATGACAGTCGGCTTTCCGAAGAGTCCCTTGTGCGCCGGCAGCGGCGGCTTCGCCCGCACCTGGCCGCGTTTACCCTCGAGGCTTTCCAGCAGCGAAGTTTCCTCGCCACACACATAGGCGCCGGCGCCGACGCGCACTTCGAGATCGAACGCGTACGTCGAGCCTGCGATCTTCTCGCCGAGCATCCACGCGCGCCGTGCCACCTCGATCGCGTCATTGAAGACAGAGATGGCGTGCGGATATTCCGAGCGGATGTAGATGTAGCCCTTGGTCGCACCGACCGCGATCCCCGCGATGGTCATGCCTTCGATGAGGACAAAAGGGTCGCCCTCCATGATCATGCGGTCGGCGAAGGTCCCGCTATCGCCTTCGTCGGC
>Ga0126371_10003335_pt1 | contig 14028 bp, 8 predicted proteins | sample PanSoiMetaPlot_4_FD_110145 | JGI IMG/M metagenome (GOLD analysis project Ga0126371, IMG submission 110145) | Tropical forest soil microbial communities from Panama - MetaG Plot_4 | ecosystem: Environmental > Terrestrial > Soil > Tropical forest > Bulk soil | place: Panama | collected 2016-02-17 | reverse complement strand
GGAAGGAAGTCGCGTCATGTTTTTCCTCTTCTGTGCTCTACTGAGCACGCTTTTTCTGTGCTCTACTGAGCACGCTTTCGACTGGACATTAACCTATCCGTTAGCAGCGGCGGGTTCTATCCAGCGGAAGCAGTAAGCAGCACAAGAAGTTCCCCGATGAGCACATTACCGTTACACGCGCAGCAAGCTTAAGCAGGGCCTACAGTTTTCACCCTATTGTGAGCCAGCACGCGGCGAACTAGTCTGCAATCTCTACTCGACACAACGCCCCCCAAGCGGGTGCCGATCCTCTGGGACGGATCGGCACCTGCTCCTTCCTTCAACAAGGCCTTCCGACATTCACTACAGGTTTTTCCAAAGTTTGAATAGGGGTTTGGGGGGATACTCCTGGGAACATCTATCCCTTTATGCTGCGATTTTGGGTAGACCATCCGTCGAAGGAGGAATTATGCTTTATTGGGCTTTGGTGTTCCTGGTGATAGCACTGATCGCCGCAATACTTGGTTTCACCGGGGTTGCAGTTGCCGCTGCGGGAATTGCCAAGATACTGTTTGTGATCTTCTTGATCCTGTTTCTAGTTTCGATCGTCACCCATCTTGCCCGCGGGGCAACGAGATAAACAATTGGACCGCCCTTTGGGTACCTGACTGGAGTAATTGAAGCGGGGGCAAGGGTGGCTTCCAGATCGGTCAAACTGCAAAGGCCCGACAAGGGCCACCGTGTGCAGTCACTCCCTTTCGGGACATGCCTCCCGCCAAGTACGCATATCCTAGCGAACTAACGCTCCAGCTTTTTATCAGTTGGATTGTGTAGTCGTAGAACCAGAGATGTGTATGTCGCGACTGCGCTCCACCGAGTGGACTGAAACTACAGCCAAACTGTTCATTTTCCAATACGACTAATCCTCAGAGTTGACACTATGGCATTGGGCCTTCAGGTTGCCTTCCTTCTCTTACTCGCAATTCCCGTGGCCTGCATTGCGTGGGCCGTAACACATGAAGACGTTTTTCGTGAGCCGCGCCAATTTTGTCAGCGAGAATGTGTTCAGGCACGGAGCCTGGTGCGACGAAAGTTCTTTTATCTTTTTACCTGCGAATACTGCTTCAGTCACTACGTGGCAGTCGGCATTCTGATTGTTACGCGATACAAGTTACTCTTTCCCGACTGGCGCGGGTATCTCGTAGCATTCTTCTCCCTTGTATGGATGGCTAACCAGTACATGAGTGTCTACAACCGGCTACGGCTCGACATCAAGCATGAACAAGTAGAAATCAAGGCCGAAGAGACAGCCGACGAGACCGAAGTAGGGCAAAAACGAGCAGCTTAAATTGCAAATGAAGATTTCATGCTGTTACTGGCACGCCGAGCTGTTCATGGCGAACGGTGGGAATCACTACCTCCACGATCGTGCCGGGATTTGCATTCGCAAGACGCAGACTCCCGCCCAACTCAGTGACTCGCTGCCGCATTCCGCCGATGCCCACACCCACGCTCTCCGGACGCAATTGAATCACCTGTTCTTCAATGCCCTTCCCGTCGTCGCGCACGGTCACGAATATGACTCCTTCTTTTGCGACCAGGCGGACGATGCCGTTCCTCGCCCCTGAGTGTCGGAACATGTTTGTGAGCGCCTCCTGCACGATACGGAAAATGGCGGTCTCAAGCTCGGATCGCATCCGTGGCAAAATGGGCGGGTCGACCTCGAGAGCGACTTTAATCCCGCTTCGATCCGACAGACCCTCGAGGAACCAACGCAATGCAGAGGCAAGGCCTACTTCGTCGAGAAGCGGTGGATGCAGCAAATGTGAAATCGTTCGAACCTGTTGGATAGCCCGGTCCACAAGTTGACTGGCTTCGACCGATGATTGGCGCATCGTTGGGGATGAATCCTTGGACAGAATGCCGTCCAGGATCATCTTCGCCGCTGCCAACTCCTGTCCCAACCCGTCATGAATCTCGCGTGCGATACGTCTACGTTCTTCATCCTGCAGTGTCATCATGCGGTTAGAAAGTCTTCTCAGCGCGGCTGTTCGGCTTTCAACCATTCTTTCCAGTTCAATCGCATTCTCCCGGATGGATTGTTCGAGCAGCTTGCTGTCGTGGATATCGGAACATGTGCCATACCACTTGAGGATTTGGCCGTCCGCATCTCGAACCGGTACTGCACGCGCTCGAAACCAGCGGTATTGCGAATTCGCGCCTCGAAGACGATAGTCGCACTCGTAGCTTTGGCCCGACTGTACGCAATGTATCCATCGCGCGAGACTCTGTTCTTTGTCGTCTGGATGCACATAGTCCAGCCACGCCTCCCCAACAGCTGATTCGGGTAACGCTCCCGTATATTCGTAAAATCGCGCGCTAATGTAATCCCGTGCGCCGTCCGCGTTCCGACTGAAGATGATGTCAGGAGCGGTTTGCACAATGGCATCCAACTCCTGATTCTTCTGCGCCAATTCGCTGTTGAGCTTCTGCAGGGCAAGGGCCTTGTGTTCAAGTTCTTCGGTCCGTTGAGCGACCCGTTTTTCCAATTCAGTATTCAACCGTTCCAGTTGTTGGTTCTTGCGATGAAGTTCAGCGAACACTTTTACCTTGGCCCGCAAGACTTCAGGAACGACGGGAACCGAAAGGTAATCGACCGCTCCGTGTTGATATCCCTTAAGGCGATCGAGGTCCGTCAGATGCACTGCCGAAATAAAGATGATTGCGGTTTTCTGGAAACGCGGATGCTGTCGGATGATCTCAGTGAGTTCAAAGCCGTCGATCTCCGGCATACTTACATCCATCAGGACCACGGCAACATCTGTCTTCAGCAGTTTTTCGAGCGCTTCCTTAGCGGATGTGGCTTTGATCAGGTTCTCGCCTAGCTCAGACAGAATGGCTTCGTAGCTGAGCAACTTGCCCGGCTGATCGTCCACCATCAAAATGTTCACCGCGTCTTGGGACTTCATTTTCGTTCGGGATCGCTCCGCCGTCCCGTTCAGTCTTACGTCGGTGCTGAAACCAGCGCTCATCGATGCAGCCACATTCGCAAAGCAGAAAGCAATTGTTCAGTGTTGACGGGTTTCGCCAGATATTCTGAAGCTCCGGCCTCAAGGCATTTTTCTCGGTCGCCTTTCATCGCTTTAGCTGTCAAAGCAATAATCGGCAGCCGCCTGAACGAAGAATTTTGCCGGATGACCTGCATCGTTGCATAACCATCCATCTCGGGCATCATGATGTCCATGAGAACAATCGCTACATCCGGTGTCGACTCTAGAATGGAGATCGCCTCCCTACCGGTACCCGCAGTGAGGACGATCATTCCGCGGCGTTCCAGCACGCTACTGAGAGCAAAGATGTTGCGCATGTCGTCATCGACAACCAGTACCTTCTTGCTCACAAGAGCGTCATCGGAACGATGCAAGCGGTCGAGCATCTTCTGCTTTTCCTGCGGCAGGTCGGCCACGACGCGATGCAGGAACAGCGCAGTTTCATCCAGCAACCGCTCCGGAGATTCGACTCCCTTTACCACCACACTGCGAGCCAGGGTGTGCAAGCGTGCATCCTCTTCCGAAGACAGCTCCTTGCCCGTGAAAACGACTACCGGCAAATCTTGAACGTCGGGGATGTCGCGGAGCCGTTCCAGGATGTCGAAGCCGGTCATATCAGGGAGTCTCAGGTCTAATACCACGCAGTCAAATGAGTCCTCCGTGACGAGCTTCAACGCTTCGGCTCCGGTCGAAGCCATGATGACGTCAATGTCGTCATAACCTAACAGCTCCCGGATGCTGAGTTGTTCGGCGGGGTTGTCTTCGATGATGAGAAGCCGCTTCCGCCGGGGAGCCGCATATTCTTTAATTCGCGCCAACGCCGATTCCAGTTCGTCAGGGTTCGTCGGCTTGGTAACAAAAGCAAACGCTCCACGCGCCAAGCCGTGCTGGCGGTCCTCATCCAGAGTCAACATCTGGACAGGGATATGTCGCGTTGCCGGATCCTGTTTTAGGTGGTTTAGGACAGTCCAACCCAACATGTCGGGTAGAAACACATCCAACGACACAGCCGTAGGATGGAACTCGCGCGCCAAGGCCAGTGCTTCCGCACCCCGGAGAGCAGCCAGCACTTTGAAACCCTTGTCCCGTGCTAAATCGCACAGCACCCGAGCATAGTGTGGGTCGTCCTCCACAATTAGAAGAACCGCATCGTCGGGCTGCAAGTTTTCGCGATCGTCTGCAATTTCTTCGACCGGCCTCTCTGACACAACGATGTTCGAGAGTGAAAGCGGAGCCGCCGGAGCTTTCCAATCCGATGGGCCCAGCCTCGAAGCGGATGGGCCGACGTATGTCAGGGGCAAATATAACGTAAACTTGCTGCCCTGTCCGGGTGTACTCTTCAGTTGAATCTCGCCGCCAAGCAGGCTGGCCAATTCCCGGCTGATCGCCAGCCCCAAACCGGTTCCACCGTACTTGCGGCTGGTGCTAGCGTCTGCCTGCTGGAACGCTTCAAAGATGATCCTTTGCTTATCGGGCGCGATTCCTATTCCTGAATCGGCAACCTCGAATGCGACGACCGAAGCGGCTCCGCTTAGGATTGGATGATCTTCGCTCCAGCCCTTCTTCGCAACTGAAACCGATAACCGGACCGAACCGTGTTCGGTGAACTTGAATGCATTCGAGAGTAGATTCTTCAATACCTGCTGTAAGCGTTTCGAGTCGGTCACCAAACTCCGGGTGAGCTGAGGATCCGACTGCACCTCGAATGCGAGTCTCCGGTTTTCAGCCTCGTGGCGGAACGGACGAGCCACCATTTCCAGGAGATTAGCAAAAAAGACCTCTTCGGCCTCGACCGAAACCGTCCCAGATTCGATCTTTGAGAGATCGAGAATGTCGCTAATGAGGTTCAGCAAGTCAGTTCCAGCGCCGTGAATGGTACGCGCGAACTCTACCTGTTTTGGAGTCAGATTGTGATCCGGGTTTTCACTGAGCTGCTGACCCAGAACCAGAATCGAGTTAAGTGGGGTGCGCAGCTCGTGAGACATATTAGCCAGGAACTCGGATTTGTATTTCGAAGTCAGGGCAAGTTCCTTGGCTTTTTCTTCTAGCGCGCGGCGAGCTTGTTCGATTTCCTGATTCTTGCGTTCGACTTCGACGTTCTGCTCGGCCAACTGCTGCGCCTTTTGTGCGAGTTGCTCATTGGTCTGCTGCAATTCCTTCTGCTGGGTCTGCAGTTCGGCGGCCAGCTGTTGCGACTGCTTGAGCAGGCCTTCGGTCTGCATCGTCGCTTCAATACTGTTGAGCACAATGCCGATGCTGGCGGTTAATTGCTCGAGGAATGCAAGGTGCGAGGCCGTAAAGACGCTCAGCGACGCTAGCTCGATCACTGCTTTGACTCGATCCTCGAAGAGTACCGGAAGAACGATGACGTTCTTCGGAACCGAGGCAAATAGGCCAGAACGAATCCTAACGGTTTTCTCGGGAAGGTCGGCAATCAACATGCGGCGCTTCTCGGCCGCAACCTGACCGACCAGTCCTTCGCCGATCTTGAGTCGGCGAAGATGACCGTTCTCACCATCATCAGCGAATGCAGACAGCTGTACCAGTCCTGCAGACTCTTCGGTCTCCATCTGGTAAATTACGCCCTGCTGCGCGTTTACCAGCGGCACGAGTTCTGAGAGCAACATGCGTCCGACCGTCGCCAGATCGCGCTGGCCCTGGAGCATGCCCGTGAACCTTGCGAGATTCGTCTTAAGCCAGTCTTGCTCTGTGTTGCGATCGGTGGTGAGTCGCAGGTTGTCAATCATCGTATTGATATTGTCTTTCAACTCTGCGACTTCGCCGCTGGCTTCCACTTGAATCGATCGGGTGAGGTCACCCTTGGTCACGGCGGTTGCCACTTCAGCAATCGCTCGGACCTGGTTCGTGAGGTTGTCGGCGAGTAGATTGACGTTACCTGTGAGATCCTTCCACGTGCCCGCAGCTCCGGGAACGTTGGCCTGTCCACCGAGTCGGCCTTCCACGCCCACTTCGCGGGCAACCGTGGTGACCTGATCAGCGAACGTTGCGAGCGTACCAGTCATGTTGTTGATGGTTTCAGCCAACGCTGCGATCTCGCCCTTCGCATTGACCGTCAACTTCTGCGTCAGGTCTCCGTTCGCGACGGCGGTCACGACTTTGGCGATACCGCGAACCTGCTCCGTGAGGTTGACCGCCATGACATTGACGTTGTCCGTTAAGTCCTTCCAGATACCAGCGACACCAGGTACTTGTGCCTGTCCACCGAGCTTTCCGTCCGTCCCGACTTCACGTCCAACACGTGTCACCTCGGCAGCGAAGGCATTCAATTGATCCACCATCGTGTTGATGGTGTTCTTAAGCTCGAGAATCTCGCCCTTTACGTCGACCGTGATCTTGCGTGACAAATCGCCACGCGCCACGGCCGTAGTCACTTCGGCGATGTTTCGAACCTGAGCGGTCAGGTTGCCGGCCATTGCGTTCACAGAGTCAGTAAGATCCTTCCACGTTCCGGCGACACCAGGTACGTTGGCCTGTCCTCCAAGTCGGCCTTCAGATCCGACTTCGCGAGCCACGCGTGTAACCTCAGCAGCAAACGATCGCAACTGCTCGACCATTGTGTTGAGCGTTTCTTTGAGCTGGAGGATTTCTCCGCGCACGTCGACGGTGATCTTGCGCGACAAGTCCCCGTTTGCGATTGCGGTTGCGACCTCGGCGATGTTTCGCACTTGACCAGTCAGGTTGCTAGCCATGAAATTCACATTGTCGGTCAGGTCCTTCCAGGTTCCTGCAACACCTGGCACTTGAGCCTGGCCACCAAGCTTTCCGTCGGTACCCACCTCACGAGCCACGCGGGTTACTTCGCCCGCGAACGCATTGAGTTGATCCACCATCGTATTGATAGTGTTCTTCAATTCGAGAATTTCACCTTTTACGTCGACGGTGATCTTGCGCGACAAATCACCGCGAGCCACAGCCGTCGTCACTTCTGCAATGTTTCGCACCTGTCCTGTCAGGTTGCTGGCCATGAAGTTGACGTTGTCGGTGAGATCTTTCCAGGTTCCTGCAACCCCTGGCACCTGGGCTTGACCACCAAGCTTTCCGTCGGAGCCCACTTCGCGTGCGACACGCGTTACTTCAGCAGCGAACGCATTCAACTGGTCCACCATCGTGTTGATGGTCTCTTTCAACAGCAGGATCTCACCGCTGACGTTTACGGTGATCTTTTTCGAGAGGTCGCCGCTGGCAATCGCCGTGGAGACTTCGGCAATGTTTCGCACCTGCCCGGTCAAGTTGCTGGCCATCGAGTTGACGGAATCCGTGAGGTCCTTCCACGTTCCACCGACGCCCGGCACAACTGCCTGACCGCCTAGTTTCCCGTCAGTTCCGACTTCACGAGCAACGCGAGTAACTTCCGATGCGAACGAACGCAACTGATCGACCATCGTATTGATGGTGTCCTTGAGTTCGAGGATTTCTCCCTTCACGTCGACTGTGATTTTGCGAGACAAGTCGCCGCGAGCCACCGCGGTAGCGACTTCGGCGATGTTTCGCACCTGGCCTGTAAGGTTGCTAGCCATGAAGTTAACGTTGTCGGTAAGGTCTTTCCATGTCCCGGCGACACCCGGAACCTGTGCCTGTCCGCCGAGCTTTCCTTCCGTACCGACCTCACGCGCGACGCGCGTCACTTCGCCGGCAAACGCATTCAATTGATCCACCATCGTGTTGATGGTGTTCTTAAGTTCGAGAATTTCGCCCTTCACATCGACGGTGATCTTGCGCGACAGGTCGCCACGAGCCACAGCCGTTGTTACTTCAGCGATGTTTCGGACCTGACCGGTAAGATTTCCAGCCATCGAGTTGACGGAGTCGGTAAGATCTTTCCAGGTTCCCGCTACGCCCGGAACGTTGGCTTGTCCACCCAAGCGGCCCTCTGTTCCGACTTCGCGGGCAACGCGGGTCACCTCACCGGCGAATCGGTTCAGTTGGTCCACCATTGTGTTGAGAGTCTCTTTTAGCTGCAGAATCTCGCCGCGAACGTCAACGGTAATCTTGCGGGACAAATCGCCACTAGCGATGGCGGTGGCGACCTCGGCGATGTTTCTAACCTGACCGGTAAGATTGCTCGCCATGAAGTTGACGTTGTCGGTGAGATCTTTCCACGTGCCACCCACGCCAGGCACCTGCGCCTGTCCACCAAGCTTTCCTTCTGTTCCGACTTCACGTGCAACTCGCGTTACTTCGCCGGCGAATGCATTCAACTGATCCACCATCGTATTGATGGTGTCTTTGAGTTCAAGAATTTCGCCCTTTACGTCAACGGTGATCTTGCGCGACAAATCGCCGCGAGCTACTGCCGTGGTCACTTCAGCGATATTTCGAACCTGTGCCGTTAGGTTGCCAGCCATCGCGTTCACAGAGTCAGTCAAGTCTTTCCAGGTTCCGGCAACGCCCGGAACGACCGCTTGTCCACCAAGTTTTCCGTCGGTCCCGACTTCGCGAGCCACGCGCGTAACTTCCGATGCGAAGGAACGCAACTGATCCACCATCGTGTTGATGGCTTCTTTCAGCTGCAGAATTTCCCCGCGCACATCGACGGTAATTTTGCGCGAAAGATCGCCGCTCGCGACTGCCGTCGCAACCTCAGCGATGTTGCGCACTTGGCCCGTCAGGTTGCTGGCCATCAAGTTGACGTTGTCGGTGAGATCTTTCCACGTACCTGCCACATCCGGCACTTGTGCTTGTCCGCCGAGTTTGCCTTCGGTTCCGACCTCGCGCGCGACGCGTGTAACCTCAGCCGTGAACACTCCGAGTTGCTGAATCATCGTGTTCACTAGGTTTGCTGAGCGAAGAAACTCCCCTTCAAGCGGTCGACCGTCAACATCGAGCCTCACAGTCTGAGTTAGGTCTCCTTGTGCAACCGCGGCAATCGCGCGAGTGACTTCTGCTGTTGGACGAAGAAGGTCCTCGACCAGCGTGTTCACGGAGGCTTCCATTTCACCCCAGGCACCGCGGGACTCATGGAAGCGAGTTCGCTCCCGAGTCTTGCCCTGTTTCCCGACCACCTGCCCAACACGTTTCAACTCCTGCGCCATGTGCTGATTGGCGGCGACAATCTCATTAAACGTGTCGGCAATTTTTCCCGGCAGACCAACCCAAGTCCCCGGCAGTCGCACGGCAAAGTCACCATCCCGCATGCTTTGGAGGCTGGTCAAAATGACGGATAGATCCAACGACTCTTGGGGGCTCTTGGTCTTCCCGTTATGCCTTGGCGGCGAGGCAATGGCTTCCGCTTGATCGGTCGTGAGTTCGTTTACTTCGGGTCTCTTCATCTCTGTCACCGACAGGGCAAGTGAACAGCGAATCCCTAGACGAGATTCATTCCTTCAAACGCTCCTGTGTTTTCGAGCGATCGATTCTTGAATTTGGTGGAAAGCTTGGGGTCAGAAGGCCCGACACGCTACACTTCCGACCACCTCGGGCCATTGGAGCATCATCACAAACGGAATTCCCTAAGGTATTTCCTGTAGGCTAGTCCTCTATAGAGCCCGCCCAGAGCGGCGAATCGCAGAAAATCCGATAGGCCATGAGGGAAAATCAAACTGATAGCGGACCCAAACGGGTTATCGCTCCTTTGAAGGTCCTTGCGGACGATTTGGCGGCGCCTGCCTCTGTTGCATCCGCTCTTGTTGCTGGGCATGTCTCTGCTGAAGTTGTTGTGTTTGTTGCTGATGCCGCTGCTCCACTTGTTGCTGTCTTGCTTGGTCACCGTTCCGCTTCATCATCTGCTGGTGCTCTTTTTCTTGTTGCTGCTGGAGCTTTTGTCGTTCCTTGTCTTGCTGTTGCTGAAGTTTCTCCTGCTGTCGCTGGTATTTTTGATCGAGTTTCTGGCTCCCAGTATTGGGGGCAGGCGGACGATTCATAGTCGGAAGATCGTTGGGATGTATCGCATTCGGGCGTCCACCCCCACCAGGATGAGGCTGATTCACTGCCCGATTCGCAGGTGGGTTATATGGTCCTCCTGCTTGACGCGCGGGAACCGCGCCGTGTCCGTTGAACTCCCCTGCCCGTTGGGTGGCCGCAACCGGGGGTCTGCCGCGATTCTCGGAGGCCCGAAACTGCGGATTTCCACGCGCCTGCTGTATTTGGTGCGTTTGGGCGCCTACTGGCGGCACATGCCGTTCGCGTGCAAATGCCTCCTGCTGCGGCGTTGGGCGAGCGACGACACCTCCATTGCCGCCGTTATAACTCACGCGATTTATCGTGGTATTGTTGTTGACGATCGTCGTGTTGTAGACGTTTCGGACGTTCGTAACATTCACATTTGTCACGGAGCGGTTATAGAAAAAGTGGTCACCCTCCCACCGTCCGCCCACGAAGCCGTCCCCGAAATAACCGAATCCATAGTTGATACCGCCATAGAATCCAACGTGCGGCCCCCAATAGCCGTCATAAAACACGAAAGAGCTGCCCACCCAAGCCCAATAAGGCGGAGTCCAAAAGAACCCCGGCTCGGGCGCCATCACCCACGTACCTGGCACCCAGTAGTAGTCATCGCCATCGTCGTCCCATGCCCAGTATCCTGGAGTCCATATGTAACCTTCTCCGGGGCAAAGGGGCTGCTCGTAAACGGGCAGTGCCGGCGGGCCGAAACTGACTGAGATGCGTACTTGTCCAAGGGATGCACTTGCGAGGAGCAACAAGAGAGATACGAAGAGCACCACACTGCGTGGGTGAGCGCGCAAGGTTTTTCCTCCTAGCGGAAGATTGGAAGCATTACCTCACTGGATAATCGAGCCCTTTTTCAAATACAAAAAGTCAGCTACCTCTTCGGTAGCCCTTTCTCGAACAATTAGATGCGCTGTTAAACGGCTCTTCTTCCTAAGACGAAGTGGAGTATCAGCGAGATCACGGCGAAGACCAGCAACAAATGAATCAATCCGCCAGCCACGTGGAACACAGTGAAACCGCCTAGCCATGCGATTAACAGAATGATGAACAAAACTGTCCAGATACTCATATGGTCTCCTCGTGTCACCGGCGTACAATGCCGCCGCTTCGGTCTTTCCGAATGTGCGTGAAAATCCGCGGACCCAACATTCAAATTAGCTCCCGCACCGTTCTCTGTCAGTAATTAGAATTCTGTAGCCTAGACAGAATGTATCTGTACTCTGTGCCGGGGAGCCGCTGATTGATCGTCAAAGAGCCTGAACTGCTGCACCTTACGAGGCCAAACAACCTTGGCTTCCGATTCGCAACTAAAGACCGAGCGGAATGGCGGAGACGGAGTAAAAACTGACTCAACGGCTCACGTCTTTGTGATTCAAGTTCTTGCTCGAGCAGATCCGACACTCACATATGAGACCTTCTCGCCTGCTGTTGTACACACTGATGTGCTTAGCGTTGTTTCTCGGTCTGTGCGCGGTGTGCGCAGCGTATTCTGTGCTCACTCATGAGGAAGTGGTCGATCTGCTTTGGAAGGACGACATTCAGCCTCTCTTAGTCAGCCGGTTCCCGGAGGCAAGCCCAGACGATCTTCGAAAGGCCCACGCCTTTGCTTACGGCGGTTCACTCATGCAGGACATGGGTTACTACCCATTCGGGAACAAGTATTTCAGCGATCTCACCCACTACGTCCGCAGTGGCGACTTCGTTGTCAATCTCATTAACGAAGCAAATGATTTGAACGAGTACGCTTTCGCGCTCGGCGCGCTTGCTCATTATTCCGCGGACAATATGGGACATCCGGCGATCAACCAGTGTGTCGCAATGTTGTTTCCGAAGCTGCGTGAGAAATATGGCGCACATGTAACCTACGAAGACAATCCCAAGGCCCACATTCGTACCGAGTTTGGCTTCGACATGACGCAAGTTGCGAAGAATCGCTATACATCAGATCGCTATCACGATTTCATCGGGTTCGAGGTGTCGAAACCTGTTCTAGAGCGGGCATTTCAAGACACTTACGGCATCCCGCTCAATCAAATACTGTCGGACGAAGACCTCGCGATTGGAACCTTTCGGCGGGCCATCAGCCACATCGTTCCCGAGATGACTCGAGTGGCTCTGGTCGCGAGAAAGAAACAGCTAGTGTCGGAGACACCAAATTTCAATTCGCGCAAATTCCGATATTACCTTTCGCGGGCAAGCTACCAGCGGGAGTGGGGCAAAGGATACCGCAAACCCGGTTTTGGCACTCAAGTGCTTGCATTCTTCTTGCGTTTCGTTCCGAAGGTGGGCCCATTCAAAGCACTTGATTTCAAGATTCCGACACGCAAGACAGAAGACGTTTATATCGCGAGCGTAAATCGAACTCTCGATAATTACCGAAGCCTATTGACCGACGTTCGAAGTAAGAAACTTCATCTCGCAAATACAGACTTTGACACGGGAAAAACGACATACGCTGGAGAATATGAACTGACTGATAAAGCATACGCGCACTTGTTGGATCGGTTGGCCCACGACAATTTTGCGCAGGTCACTCCAGAATTGCGCGAGGATATTCTTGGGTTTTATCGCGACCCCGAAGCTCCGCTCGCCACAAAAAGAAATGCTCAAGAATGGCAGAAGATTCAAAGCGAGGTGGAACGGCTGAAGTCATTCGATCCGCAGAAACCGATTCAGTCCCAGATTGTGGAACTGCCCTAACCATCGAATTCCGCGCTACTTGTTGAAAACAACCCATTTTTTCCCAACCCCGCCTCAACGCATAGCAACTAAGTAGAAGTTCGTTACTACAAGAGATGAGTGCGCCATGTTGCGCACCCGAGGGAGGAATCTTATGGCAGAAGACATGGAAAAGAACAAACAGCAGAGCGGGCAGTTCGGTCAACAGAGTGGGCAGTCCGGTCAGCATGGGAATCAGCCTGGACAGCAGAAAGGTCAGACCGGGCAGACGGGCCAGCAAAGTAACCAAACTGGACAAAAGAAAGGCGGCCAGAACGAGGAAGAGAACGAGAGCTTGGACCGTCAGCGTCGTGCCTCATAGTTCGTCCACATAAAAAAGATCCCGGCCTTGGGGCCGGGATTTTTCCCTTAAAGCGAGACTGCTGTTATTAGAAGTGCGAAGAAAAAACTGTTACGCACTTTTCGAAGCAATCAGAGCGACGCGACGACTCTACGCTCCCTCAGGAGAATGCAACACTCGGAAAGTATTGCCACCATTGGACCATACGAGAACCAGTGCATCTTGTCCCTTTTGCACGTTCGAAAGGGCCTGCTGCACGTCGCTCGCACTCTGTACCTTGTGGCGGTTCACTTCGAGAATGATGTCTCCCTGCTGGAGTCCCGCGTTGTCCGCTGAGCTGCCGGGCTGGACCTGTTCAACTACGGCACCATGGATCTCGCTTGGCACCTGAAGCTGGTCCCGCATGTCAGGCGTGAGACTAGCGATGCCAAGCCCCCACCGCATCTTGCCGTGGCTTACGCCCGACGATGAATCGTCCTCGCCGGAGCGCTTTCCGAGTTCTTCCAGAGTCACCGGGATGTTCATGCTCTTGCCATCCCGAAGAACGGTGAGCTCCACTTTTGTACCCGGCTTTTGCTGACCAATAACAACTTGCACTTCACCTGAGTCACCAACCTTGTGCCCGTTCACCTCGGTAATGACATCACCAATCTGGAGTCCAGCGTCGGCACCAGGCGAGCCAGGCTCGACCTGCGTCACAACTCCACCGTTGGCCGCCGAATCTCCGAAGAACTTGGCATTCTCTGGCGTCACGTCCGCGATGCCGATGCCGATTCGGCCATGGCTCACCTTTCCGTCACGGATCAGAGTTTCCACAGTGGGTCTCACGATCTGACTCGGAATGGCAAATCCCATACCGGAGAACGTCCCGGAAGGCGAAATCAGGAAGGTGTTGATGCCTACCACTTGGCCGCGGGCATCGACCAACGGGCCACCTGAGTTGCCGGGATTGATCGCTGCGTCGGTCTGAATAAACTCACCCGGTTTGCTGCGATTCGTTGGATCCGGATTCGCACGATTTACAGCGCTCACGATTCCCCGCGTGACGGTGAAACGAAATCCGTAAGGGTT
>Ga0126371_10003334_pt1 | contig 14033 bp, 15 predicted proteins | sample PanSoiMetaPlot_4_FD_110145 | JGI IMG/M metagenome (GOLD analysis project Ga0126371, IMG submission 110145) | Tropical forest soil microbial communities from Panama - MetaG Plot_4 | ecosystem: Environmental > Terrestrial > Soil > Tropical forest > Bulk soil | place: Panama | collected 2016-02-17 | reverse complement strand
GCCGCGTCTCCAACCGAAGTCGCCGTACCGTGGAGATTGATGTAGTCGATATCGGCCGGTTCGAGTCCGGCGGCGGCAAGCGCTCGCTCCATCGCCAGCCGCGCGCCGACGCCGTTCGGATGCGGCGACGACATGTGATAGGCATCCGAACTTTCGCCGACGCCGCAGAGAAGGATGGCGTCCGCGTCGATCCGGCCGGTCGGACGCTCCAGCAGGACGAAGCCGGCGGCCTCGCCAAGCGAGAGGCCGCGGCGTTCGGCATCGAACGGCCGGCACGGCTCTTCGGCCATCACACCGAGCGACTGAAAGCCGTACAGCGTGGTCGCGCACAACGTGTCGGCGCCACCGACGACCGCGGCGTCGCAGAACCCGGCGGCGATCATCCGGGCCGCGCTGCCGAAAACCTTGGCCGTGGCTGCACAAGCCGTAGAAACGACGAAGGCCGGTCCGCTGACGCCCAAAACCGTACGGACGAACCAGGCGAGCGAATAGGTGTTGTGCGTTCGCGCGTAATCGAATTCGGGCGGCAGCCGTCCGCTCTCGGGGTCGCAGTGGCGATAGGCAGCCTCGGTCTGGCGTATGCCCGATGTGCTGGTGCCGAGAAATACGCCGATGCGCCCGGCGCCGTGGCGTTCGCGCGCTGCCGCAACCGATTGCCGAAACCCGTCCTGCTGCAGCGCCAGCGCCGCGAGCCGATTGCTGCGGCAATCGAATGCGGCCAGTTCGCCGTCGAGCCGGTTGGCGTCGAGCCCCGCAACCTCGCCGGTATAAGTCGGGAATGGCAGCCTGTCGAAAGCGCAGGGCGCCAGACCGCTCCTGCCCTCGCGCAGCGCGGTGATCGTCCCGGCACGGCCGGCTGCCAAACTGGTCACGACGGTGAAATCGCTCAAGGCCAGCGGCGGCATCGTGGAAGTGGAGTTCGGCGTCGCGTTCATGACAATGCTGCCGCGTGGATTCCGGCAGGCTGCGTCAGACTCGCGAGCAAGTTCCCGACGCGTGCCGCTTCGCGCGCAATATAGCGGTCGTAATGGGCGTAGAACCGCTCACGCTCGCCGGACCGCACAGCGATTTCGGCTGCTGCCCGGCGACGCTCCTGCGCCGCATCGTACAAGGCGGCGAACCGCCGCAAATTCGCCCGCAGATCGAAATAATGCGCCTCGCCGAAGATGCGGGTGAAACGCGGGCGATACGGCCCCCAAATCGGATTGTCGTAGAAGATCAGGCGCAGGCCCTCGATGTCGTAAATATCGTTGTCCTGGATCGCCGCCTCGGCGATCGCCAGACCGCCGGGCGCCGTCGGCAACGTATCCGCCTCGAGCAGCGCTCGCCGGGCGACACGGTCCTCGTACAACGCCCGGGGGTCCTGGATCGGCAAATCGTTCGTCCGCAGCATGAGATCGACGAACTCGTTCTTCGGCACCGGAAACTTGAACGCCGCAACGGCGAAAAATTGGCCGGTCGGCCATGGCGTCCAGACGCCGGCGATCGCCAGCGCGTTGTGCGCGACGTGCGAGCAATTGTTGTTGAGAATCCGCCAGCGGAACACTTTGGCGCCGTCGCGGTAGGGCGCGTTGAGAGCGTTGAGGAAATCGACGATGGCCGACATCCGCGCGCGATCCAGCGGCACGCGCGCTCGGTACGTATTACGACCGAACCGGACGGCGTAATCGGTCGCGACCGAGATTTCATACATATAGTCGCGGTGCGACATGCCACGCGGCTTGTCACGAAACAGATGGTCGTGGAATTCGACGCCGTCGAGCACACCCATCGTCTTGGCGCGCTCCTGCGTCCGGGCGTAGGCGGCGACGTCCAGGCGTTCGCCTGGTTCGAGTGCGCCGCAGAACGCGAATTCGCGGCCTTCCGCCGCGACCCAATTGGCGTTCTTGTAGTGCGAATTGACGCTGATGGCGACGCCATGGCAGGCCGGCACCGTGCCGGGCTCGCAGAGTTTGAGCGTCGGGTAACCGGCGGTGCGGTCGAGGCGGACGCCGCTGAGATAAAGTAGCGAGTGGCCGCCCATGCCGCTGCGGAACTGGACACCGAAACCGGGCTTCTTCCGAATCTCGGACAGCGCACAAAGTTCGGCGTAGTAAGGATAGAGGCGTTCGTAGAGGGCGTCGTCCGCCACCGCGCCGCTGCGGGCCGGGGCGCAGATCGTGCGCGCACTACGGCCGATGCGCATGGCTTTCGCCCCCTTGTTCGCTTCTTGCCACCGTCATCATATTCATTCGATCGTCGGGGCGTCCAGTTCAGCGGACCGCGCCGCAAACGGTTCGGCATCGAGCACGCGCCGCCACAGCGTCGCCCACGTCTCCCAATCGTGACCGCCGTCTGCGGTCACGACGCGCGCTTTCGGCAATCGCTCGGCCAGTAGGCGGTGGCCTGCGGCGAAACGGTCGTCACGGCCATAACCGAGATAAAGCGCCGGGCGCAACGGCGGCCGTGACAGGGCCCGTTGCAACCAAACCAACATCTGCCGCTCGGAGGCGGTTGCCATCGATGTTCCGGCCGGCCACGACGCCAGACCTCCGGCTTCGGCGAGTTCGGCAACCGTACCCTGCGTACCGAGAAACGGCGCCAGGAGAACGACACCCTCGACGAGCGCGCCGTGAACAGTCGCATAGAGCAACGCCCCCATGCCGCCCAACGAAATTCCGAGGAACCAGAGGCGCGTGTAACCTTGCCGAAGCGCTGGCTCGACGATGGCGCGATGAAGTTCGGCGGCGATCGTGCCGTCGAGATAGTGGTCAAGCGCCGGACGGGTCGTGACGACATCGACCGGCAGACCACGGTCTTGCACGGAGGCCACAAGGCCGCGTTCGGCGAACTCTCCAGCCTCGATGCCGACGCCCGGCAACATGACGAGAAGCACGCGACTTCCGTCGCCGCCCGGCGCCTTATGGTAACGGCAGTCGATCACGTTCCTCCCGCGGCGATTGCGCACGATGCCCAACCCGATCCGCCGCCGGTTGCGCGGCGACATCGCGCGTCGTGACGACGGCGGCAAAGAACAGCGTCAAAAACGTTCCGATCGCGACCGTGATGCCGATGTCATGCAGCACCGGGATGCCCGACAAGGACATCAGGCCATAGGCCGACACCGTGCAGAGATTCGCCAGCACGATGGATGCGACCGACCGGCTTTGCGTTGCCACGTCGTGGTCCCGTCGCTCGAAGAAAAGGCAGTAATTCGAGCCGACGGCGACGATCAGCAAAAAGCCGACGACCATGAAAATCGAGAGCGCACCGCCATCCATCGTGAGCAGCGCCGCCGTCACAATCACGGACGCGGCAAGGGGCGCGGCCACGACGATGACCCGCGCCGGCGATTTCAGGCCGACGAACAGCAATACCAAAATAGCGAGGCTGCCGATCGAAGCCAGCAGCGTGGCCTCGTTCTGAAAGGTGTGCAGGAGCCGGTCGGATTCACGGTCGAGGTCGACGAATGCCACGCCCGGCAACTGCGCGGCGGCAATCGCCGCGGCAACGCCCCCCGGATCGGCGACATCGCGCAACGGCGCAATCACGTCCCATCCGTCGCCGTGATGGACCAGCATGGAGTCGAGTTGCAGCGCCAGAGCGGGCGGCAGGCTCGCGCGCGTCAAAAGCGGCGCCGTTTTCGCGGCGGCAACGTCGCGGAAGAATGGATCGAAGGTGCCCGGACGAAACGGCAAATCGACGCGCGCGTCATTAAATCGGGTCCGAAGGATGTCTGCGTCCGGCAGCACCATCCGGCGCACGCGTTGCGTTCGGTCGCTCGGCAGAATTTGGCTTGGGACGTCGAAGCCGCCGAGCCGCCGCTGTACGACCAAGGTCTGCAGTGTCACCGCCAGCGCCTCGCTTTCCGCGAGCGCCTGTTGTTCATCGGCGGTTCTAAACACCGCAAAATAGCGCAGGTCGGGCACGCCGAGATCGTGCCGCAGCGTGCGGTCGATCGCCTGATCGGCAGCCGGGATCGGACTCAAATGCGACAGATCCTTGTCCCAAAACCCGCCGCGATGCAGCGCCAGCGCGACGGCGCCGATCAATGCGATGAGCGCGATGAACGGCCGCAACCGTCGGCGACATTTGATCACGGCGAGCAACGGACGCGCCAGGACGCCGGCGCCCGCGGCGAAGAAGCCCCGCGGCATAAGATGCGGCAGAGCGAAGCGGGTAACCGCGGCGGCGGCGATCAAACCGACGATCGAGAACAGCCCGAGTTGCGCAAAACCGACGAAGCCCGAGAACAGCATCGCGCTGAAGCCCACGATCGACGTCAGCGCGCCGAGACGCAAGGTCGGCCAGATTCGTACAAGCGTAGTCCCCGCCGGATCGCCGCGCGCGGTCTGCGTGAACAGGTAGATGGCGTAATCGACCGATTCGCCGATCAACGTCACGCCGAAGCCGAGCGTGATGCCGTGCACGAAACCGAAGCCGAGCGATACCGCGGCGACGGCGGCGAGCGCGCCGCTGGCCACCGGGAGAAGGCCGAGCAGGAGAACCCGGGGCGAACGGTAAGCGAAGGCCAAAAGGCTTGCCGCCGCCGCCGTCGCGAGCAGTGACAGACGGGTGGCGTCGCGCTTTGTCGTGTCGCGCGTGCGGACGGCGAATACTCCGGGACCCGTTTCGAGCAGCCGCGCCGCTTTTGCCCCCGGGACCGCGGCGCGGGCGCCATCGAATGCGTCGCCGATGCGAGCGAGCGCATACTGCTGCGCATCGATGTCGAACCCTGGCGCGCGGGTGTGAACCAGCAACAGCGCCCGGCTGCCGCCGGCCGACAGCCACGCGCCATCGCGACTGCGCGGGCCTTTGGCGGCGGCCAATTGGTTCAACAGGGTCAACAACTCACCGGTCGGATCGTTGGGCAAGGTCTGCTTGATCAACATCCCGACGTCGGAACCCAGCAATTCGAGGTCATTTGCCAGGGCGGCATGGAGGCCGGCGACCGTGAAGCGGTCGGCCGTCGTACCGGCACTGAGCACATAGCGGTTGCGCCAAACAAAATCCCGCACGCCGGCAAACGACGCGTCATCACCGTTGCTGACATCGACAAAGGCGGCGTCAGGCCGTAGGCGCGCGGCCATGGATTTGCTCACCGCGACGAGAATTTGCGGCGGCACACCCTCGATCCCGAGCAGGATCAAATGCGACGCCGCACCGTTGCTCACCTGCTCGGTGAGAACCTGCTGCGCTGCGGAAGCCGAACGCGGCAAGAACGCCGTCATGTCGGTGCGGAGGTGTGTCCGGGCGATAACGCCGACACAGATGACGACAGCCAACAGCCAGACGCCGAGCGCGAGACGCCTAGCGGGCATCGCCAGCGTCTTCGACGATGCTCATGTCCGAATGGTCGCCGTCGGTGTCTTCGGTTTCGACATCAAGGATGCGGTCTTGGCTACCCACGATTCGGATCCATTTGACGAAGCGCGTCAGATCGTTGTCCTTCGGCTGAAGCAGGAGCTGCCAGTTCGAAGGGTCGCCGCTGAGCTGCACCACATAAAAGCGATCGAGCGCGGCCAAATCGCCGGCGAGCGTGGCGCGAATGCCTTCGACCAGACCGCCGATCTGCGGATAATCGGCGAGCGAGAAAGTATGGACCTGATGATCGGGACCGCCAGCGATCGTCACCTGATCGCCGTCCAAAACGAACCGTTCGAGCTTCGGCGACACCGTGATTTTCTGCATGCGATCGGGCGCGATGTAATTCAGCGTACCGGACGTCACCAATGGCGCGCTCAGCATGTGCACGGTCTTGCGTTCGGTGAACTGTGCCGAGGCCGCTTTGACTTGGGCAAGGTCCTGCATCAACTGCGGCAGCCCCCAATCCGCCGTCTGGGCCGCGGGCTGGGCCGCGACCGACGTCGCGCCCGCGGCGGCCACCGCGTAAAGCACCGCGGCGAGCCGAACCACAACGCGGCTCAGGCGTATGTCACGCCCAGAAATCATAGAAATTGAACCAGTTGAACGGTGCCGCGCGGCAATAATGCTCGAGCCGCGACGCATATCGCCGCATCGCGCCGTCGAGCCACGCCTCGCCGTCGCGCGACCGGGATTCCGACGGATTGGCCAGGGTTTCGAAAAAGACATCGTACGTCCGGCCACCGCGATAGATCCCAACCATCATCACGACCGGCCGTTGCAACAGCATCGCCACCCGAAATGGACCTTGCGGAAACGCCGCGGGGGCGCCGAGAAACGGGTAGCGGACGAGATCTTCGCCGCCGACATTGCGGTCGGCGAGCAGCCCGACGAAATGACCGCGGTTCAGTCGCTCGGCGACGGCGATGAGCGAGTCCGACCGTCCGAGGCCGATCACTTCCGTCTCGAGTTGCGGATTGATCGTCGCAAGGGCGGCGCGAATCTTGCGCGCGTTTTCCTCGTACATCACGAGACTGACGGGCAGATTGCGCTGGCGGCGGCCGACCGCTCGCGTCACCTCGAAGCTGCCGAAATGCGCGCCGAACAAGATGCAGCCGCCGCCGCGCCGCTCGATGTCCCTTACGATCTCCTCGCCGTGAATGCGAATGTCGAATTGATCGATCTGCTCGTTCAACAGAAACACGCGATCGAGCACACAGGACGCGAAGGTCAGGAAATGACGAAACACGTCCGCAAGGCTCGGCCGGCGACCGAGAACCCGCGCGAGATACTGCCGTGAACTGCGCACCGCTTTGGTGGACGACGCGAGGAAATAGAGGCAAGTTGGGTAAAGAAAAAGCCGCGCCATCGGGCGGCCCAGCCGCAGCGCCATCCAGACGCCGAATTTGATCAATGGCAGGGCGCCACGCTCGGAACGGACGGTCCATTCCTGAATCAGTGAATTCTCGCTCATCGCTGCGCCAATCCCATCGCCAGGGTACCGGCTGCCGCCAGGTCGTCGGCGCCGACGAGCCGGCACTCGAACTTGATGCATCCATCCGCTTGGCGTTGCCACTGGACGCGGACGGCCTCGCCGGGCCGGACGGGCCGAAAGAATTTCGCGACCCGGATGACGACATCGGCGTCGCCGCTTGCGGTGACGGCAACGGCCTTCAGGACCTCGTCGAGCAGCAGAGCGCCGGGAATGATCGGATTGGACGGGAAATGGCCCCCCGCCGTCGGATGATCGGTCGCAAAGCGGATCTCGCTCGACTGCCACATCGCTAGGAACACCGGCTGCGATCGGCGAGTTGCAGCAACGCCTCGCGCGGCAATTTGCCGAGCGCGTTGCGCGGCAACGCGTCGACGAACACGAGCGGCCGCGGGAGAAAGGCGGCATCGATGCGGTCGCGCAGCGCGCACAGGATGGTCTCGGCTTGCAATCCCGGCGCCACCACCAACGCCATGAGGCGGGCGACGCGTCGGCCATCCACATCCGGCATGACGAAGGCGCCGTCTCGGACGCCGTCGATGCTGAGGAGATGATAGTTGAGATGCGCCAACGACGTGCGCTTGCCGGCAACGTCAACCATGTCCGCCGAGCGGCCGCCGAGCGCGAAGGTGTCTGGTCTGGTCTGCTCGATCAAATCGTGCAGCAGCGTCTTTCCTTGGACCGACGGGCCGCCGACCCAGCTGCCGTGCTCGTCCTGATGCAAGGCAACGCCATCGAGGCAGCGCCACTGCGGCTCGTCCACGGTCCGGCGCGTCGCGATCTGCCCCGCTTCGGTGCAGCCGTAAATCTCGATCAGCGGCGCATGGAAACGCGCCTCGGCTTGTGCCGCGAGCGCAACCGGCAGGGGTGCGGTCGCCGAAACGATAAGATCGAGAGTCGGCATTCCACCCGACTCGGCCACCAACGTCCGTATGTGCACCGGCGTTGTGACCAGAATCCGCGGCCGCGCGGCGTTCTCGATCGCGGCGCGGATGTCAGCGGGATAGAGCGGCCGCGCGGCGTCGATTGCCAAACCGTGCTGGAGACCGAGCAAGATCGTCGATTCCAGGCCGTAGCTATGCTGATGCGGCACGGTCCCGATCAGCATGGCGCCGCGAAGCTGCGGCGCACCGAGACGCTCGCCCGCAGCACGCGCGCTACGGACGAGTGCACCCCACGATTTCGGCGCCGGCTTGGGGCGGCCGGTCGAACCTGATGTGAAAAGGACGAGCGCCGGCTGCTGTCCCGGATACGCCGGCATTTCGGCGGCCCCAACGCCGTCACCGAGATTGTCGGGATAGACCACACTTGGAAACGGTGGCCGAACGGAATCGGTGAGGGCGTAGAGGTCTGGATAGTCGGCCGCTAGAGCCTTGAGCACACCCGCCACGTCGCTCGGCGGCAAGAGGCTGATTTGTTGGCGGCACAGCGCCGCGGCAAGGCCGACCGTGAAACGGTAGCGGTCGGCGCACAGATTGAGGACGTATTTGTGCGCCGGCAGGCGGTCGGCGAGCGCTGCGATGTCGCGCAGGAATTGCGCGCGACGGACCGGTTGACGCCCATGAACCGCAATAACGTCGCCGTCGTCGCCGTGCCGGGCGACTGGGTAGGACGCAGCCGAAGGGAACGCATGAGCGTCGTCTCGAATGATATCGAGCCGGTCGCGCGACATCACGGCGAGACCGCCGGCCCCTCGCGTGGCTTCCGGACGTCGGCAATCATCGCGAAGATCGCCGCGAGCGAATGCCGCGGCGGATCCCGCAGGCAATGGATGCGGCAGCAATATTCGGCACCGAACATCGTCGCAACCAGCGGGATGTCGAGAACATTGACGAAAAACGACCAGACGACCAGCGGCGCAAACAGAAAGAGCATCACCGACGTCGTAAGCTGGACCGCGAAAAAGCCGCACCACGCCCAAGTGACGCGCCGCGTGTAGACGACGAGCTCGTCCGCGATCGCACCGTGCAGCCGGCGCGCCATTGCCGTGATCAGCGCGTCGCGCCCTGGCCGCAAGGTCAACGCGAATGTCGCGAGCAATCCGCCGTAGATCGCCCAGTGCGTGAGCGCAGAGGCGGTGACGAGGCCGAACCTGAACAACGCTCCGAAGCTCCAAGCCGACGCGAAATGAATCCGGCCGGTTTCGACGATCACCAGGTGAAAGAGCAGCGGGACCACACCCAGCGCCAGGAGCGCGGGGACGCGCGTACGCGCGACGGCCGTGGTGCTCATCTAACGCTCTCGACTCTGCTGGATGTAGGCATTGAGGCTGCGCAGCGAGCCAAAAATTTGCACGTTGTTCTTGTCATCGGTTCGCAGCTTCACGCCGAATTGCTGCGAAACCACCAGCGCAATTTCCAGCATGTCGATCGAATCGAGTCCGAGCCCTTCGCCGTAAAGCGGCGCTTGCGGGTCAATCTCCGCCGCGGACACTTCGAGGTTCAGGGTCTTCACGATCAGGCGCGCCAACTCGGCCTCCTGAACGTTTTGAGCACTATTGTCAGTAATCAAGTCGCGATTCCCAAGCCGTGGGTACTAATCTCCGGTGGTTCAGTGCGGTGAATTCGCCGACGGGGTGGGGTTCTTGTTTTCGGTCGAAGCGTGCTGCCCACCGTTGAATTGAGCGGCGGCGGAAGCCGCGCCGGCCTTAATGGCCTGCCAAGTCATAATCGCCCCATCCTTGATGCCCTCGCCGATCTGCGCCGCCCCCGCGCCGACGCGATCCGCACCGGACTTGAATTGGTCGGCAACGCCGTCCGAGGTCGGTTTGGCGCTTGTCGTCTGCGCGCTGGCCGGCATCGCCCCCCGCATGGCCAAAGTGGCAACGACGATCACAAGGATGGTTTTCGCTAGTCGTTTCAAGGCCGTCCCTTTTTTTTCGCCACGGTCTGGCGCGCCCCGTAGAGGGATTATCTTATAGTTTAGCCAAGCACCACAAATAGGATTACGGCACACGTCGAACCAAGCGTGACAGGGACGGAACCGGCCGGCGATCAGGCCCCAATTCGCGCCCCCGGCCCGCCATCGGGTGCCCCGCCGTCACCTCGCCTGTGCCGTAACCTTGCCTTGTGACCAATCGACCACGGATTGCGCGCCCTGCTCGCCGAGTTGCTTGGTCAAATCCTCGATGTCGAGAAACCCGGCACCGCCGATGCCCATGCCACCGGAATACGCCTTGCGAACATCGAACTCGCCGATCGACTGGCCGCTTGCGTTTGTCAGGTGCATTTGCGCGGTCACATGCTCTCGACCGGCGCCCATTCCGACAAGCATCCGCAGAGCCGCGTTGCCTTTATCGACGTCCGTGATTGTCACATTGACGACGATCGTATCGGCCGCCTTCGGATCGACCGGTTCGTCGCTCACGCTCGCGAACGTGTTGAGTTCTTCCAGTCGCCGGATGAAAGCTTTATGAAAGAACGGACCGAGATAACCGAACTCGGCGGCGCTCACATCGACCGTCCCGAGCACCACGGCCTTGTAGCTCTGAGTCGGCACTTGTGCCGACTCCGGCGTCACCGTAACGGTCGTGCAACCAGCCACAAGCATGGCCAGCGCAAGAATCGTCAATTTGCGCATTATCCCCCCGCTAGATTTATTGTTGATTTAGGTCATTGGACTTTTGACCACGCGCTTTCCTCGCCGGTTTTTCAAGCGTACCTGCACCCAAAGCGGCTTTTGGATGCTTTTTGTGGCGCGACGAACACACGTCATGCGTTCAATGCGCCATTTTTGCATCCTCCTGTATGCATCGTCGTCGCGGCGCGGCCGCCGGTCGATGAATTCGGCTATACCCGCCAATAGCCGTATGGCCTTGGTTAAATCTACTTTCGAGGCCTATCCGCCGCAGACGAAATCGGCGATGACAGAAGCGTCCCAACTCTCCGGTTACCCAACTTCAGACCCGCAACGTGCAAACGTTGCGGGTTTTTTCTGGGGCGTTGGTCGATGTCGCGGCGGCGGATGTCGAACGATCGCGCCTGGCGTCTTTCGGCGCAGGCATCAGTGCAGCCTGTGGCGCCGTGATTGGAGCCATGGTTGGTGCACCGCTAACAGATGCCACAATCGGCGCACGTTGCGCCATGAGCCGCCATCATGGCTACGTCACCAAAAAGATCGACCCAAAAACTCTGAAATCGTCGCAGACCGGCGACCCGATTTCTTCGGTCACTTGCCGTCGATGATCACCGACAGTGGCTTCAAAGCATCGGCAGCAGTTTGCGCGAGTTTCTGAAGATCGGCCTTTATATCCGGCAGATCTGAACCGATTTCACGCGCTGCGTCGAGAGCAAGGGCATGGCTACTGGTGATTTTGGAAACACTTGCAGCCAAGTTTTGGGCAGCATTGGCTGCCTCAGTTAACCCGTTCGCGCGCTGCATGATAGTGACCTCAAATTTTTCCCTTGCACGGGTCAGTCGCTCCTGCTCGTGCTCTCGCGCGTGTTTGATCTCTTCTTGCTCCATATCATCGAGCATGGCCAGGAGCTTGGCGCGCATTTTGGGTGTGAGGGGGCGGCCATTATAGGTATACGCCACCTTGAGACGTTCGCGCAGTTGCTCGATTTGTGCGAGCGCATCAGGAAGCGAATCAGAGATAATCAGTGGCTTAAAGAGCTGCATGTCCCTTCCCCCATCCAAATTAACAGCCAGGCTCGCACACCTGTTCAGCATCTCTAATGAGATGTCCAAGTCGAATTTTAACACGTCATGGCCGAGCGAATGCCCTGCAGTTTGAGTCAAAGCGACAGTGAAAAGAGCTACGCGAATCAGCGGCGGAGCGTCAGTCGGCCATCGGCCTCATTAAAATACAATAGCTTCAAAAGAAACGACATGCCGAGTAAGCTAATAAGTTGCTTAACCTTGGGGACACCAATCACGGGCGCGCCGTTAAGAATGATCTCCCCGACTGCAATTTGCGTGAGCAAAACCGGCGCAACCATCACCGTTCCACTCACCGTTGAGGCTCTTGCCTTAAAATCGACGGGTTATACTCCAGTATCTGCGCAACGTGTATCCGATCCGAATGCGCAACATAGTTCACTCCCGTATCAATCATCATCCGTGTCAGTGTGTTATTGACTGCAGACTCGACGAAGAAACTCCCCCAAGATCAACGGTAATCAACACTGAAAAATCTTCAACCAACAGTGCCGGCTGCGGTAGCCCCGCCTAGCTCCCTTCGAACTGCGCTTTTGTCTCGCCGAGGTAAGGCATCGTGCGCTGCGACTGTTGTACTCTCACTGACACAGCACCTTGAACGTAAGGCTGATTGCAATTCCCAGAGCCCAACGAACAGTTTTTGCACGTCTATCCCCCCAAACAACTGCAAATCTAAGTGATCGTGGCCACCCCCATTAAGACGGGATAGTTGCGTGTCGGCAAAAGTTATATGCTGCGAGAGCTTGAGGTAACGACGAGCCCATGATCGCGCGCGGCGGCGATGAGTCTGCGAAGGTCATCGATAATGACACGGCGGCGATTTAGTTCTCATGTGCGTAGGGCACGGCGTGCCGAAATCATACGCCGGCGTTTCATGCCCTTTCTCATGCTCACTGGCATGATCGCGGCCGTGGGTTTTGGAGTTGGACCGTTGCGCTGGATGGTTCTCGAAAATCAAACGGCACCCACTGCAGGGATTGTGTCAATCTGCATCTGGATTGCATGGCTGTGGCTTGCGGCATTTGCTATCAGCGTCGCTTCGTTACGTCTGCACAGTGTATGGCTGTTGTTCGAGGCGCCATTCGTCTTGGCATTCCCGTGGGAGTTCATAGCGAACAGGACATGTTCGCTGTTGGGGCAGTGCCATAGTCTCAGCATGTAACGCCAATCCCCTTCTCGCCCCCAATGCCAAGGCGTGTGCCCTACTCAGCGCGATCGAATTCCCTGCAAACAGGGAATTTCTCCTCTCGAGCAAAAAGGCCAAAGCGGTAGCCGACGCTGCAAACTCTGCTTTTACCGCCGCTCTGTCAGCACAGGCGTAGCAAGTCGGATTCGTCACGGGCTGGGCATCGTTAACATGCAAGCAACCAGCTTGAGATCGAACGGCTGCCCGATCGACACCGGCATGCACTCGACGATTGTGCCGAACGTGCTAGATCGGCGGTTTGCGGCGTTAGCCCCGAACTGCAAGAGGTGGCCGACTTCACCTAACATCTGCCATCTGGACAGCCGAAGGCCCTGCTGCACTATTCCATTTCAACTGCCGTGAAGAGTTCTCAGCGTCACGCGCTACTCAGGAGGTGAGCCCCCACGAATGGAGTGTTGATTCCTGCCGGGTGGCTGAAAAACGCTTGAAGCCCAAGCCGCCGATCGAACCGCGCAATGGTTGTGGCCGCGATGGTATCGCCGTCAAGTGTACCCACTTCTAACGCGCGGCTCACCGGGGATGTGGTCATCTTCGTTACACGTTCCGCATAACCGCCCGATGCCGTGAAGAGACCTTTTTGTACTCCATACCCGGCGCTCGTGATCCAGGCGCAGTAGCGACCGAACGTGGGAAGATCAGCAAGATACGTGGTAACAGGCCAGTAGTCGCACAGCGCAATGTCGACGTGGATATCCGGTATATTCACGGTATGGAGTGGCATACACTCACTCGACCGCGCTGCCCACGCTTTGTAGAAATAACGCGGCGCCACATCAAGGCCACTAAACGGTGTACCATACCGTGCAATACTTTCCTCCAATTCGCACTGCAGAAGCACGGGAATACGGCACCGGATTTCCTGCAAGGTTCTGGCTTGAGCGCCAATGTCAAACTCCAGGCCCTGCGTCACCCACTGGTCGCCTTCTCGAAACACAACGAAACGAATTTCTTTGGCGCGTATCATTTACTTCTCGTTCTCCCCATCCGTGTTCCATGCCAAGCGAGGTTACCGAACGGTTGACGAGCTATATTTATAGTCAATATAAACCTGACCGCGTGCCCAACAGGCTCGGCCGCATGGCTTTGCGTTCACCGCTCTGATGCGCAGCCGCTAAGCGCAGCCCAAACAAACGACGCCTAACCTTCTCAACAGGTGTTTCTCAGCTTCAATGGGCGCCCTGCTAGCCTCAGTTGCGAAGGAAACTTCTGTCCACATCAAGCAAGACGCATCCTTGGCAGGAAATTCAGATGTTTCTGAATAAACCCGCCCACACAAAGTTACATACGCGCAGTGGTTCTCGCTCAAAACCTCTATTCCCGATCGGTGTCCTC
>Ga0126371_10003333_pt1 | contig 14036 bp, 9 predicted proteins | sample PanSoiMetaPlot_4_FD_110145 | JGI IMG/M metagenome (GOLD analysis project Ga0126371, IMG submission 110145) | Tropical forest soil microbial communities from Panama - MetaG Plot_4 | ecosystem: Environmental > Terrestrial > Soil > Tropical forest > Bulk soil | place: Panama | collected 2016-02-17 | reverse complement strand
CAATACAAAGCTGCGGCGGCCGCGGTTACGCCCAGAACGTCGGGATCATTGTCGCTGTCCGCGGAGAGCACCATACTGACGATTTGCGTTTCGGTTGACCAACCCTCGGGAAACAGCGGACGGAGAGGGCGGTCAATCAGCCGCGAAACAAGGATTTCTTTTTCTGTGGGCCGGCCTTCACGCTTGAAGAAGCCTCCGGGAATTCTGCCCGCGGAATAGGTGTATTCGCGGTAGTCCACGGTGAGCGGAAGAAAATCTTTTTCCGTGGCTTTGCTGTCCATGCATGCGGTAGCGAGAATTACGGTGTCGCCGTAGCGCAATACCACTGCCCCGTGCGCCTGACGGGCCATTTTGCCCGTCTCGAAACTCATTTGCCTTCCGCCAATTTCCACACTCGTTTGATGTGCCATTTATTTTTTTTCCTCTGCGCGCCGGATCGCCGGAGCGCTTTGTTTTTAGATGCGGGGACCTTCCCCGATATTCTTGGAAGAGAGAACGCGTGAGAGTATGCGCTCAGCCAAATCTATTGATTCAGCGGACAGACTTGCGCACACGCATGTCCAACGGCCCTGCGAACTCGATTGTTGCGTAGGGTTAAATTCGAGGAGAGCGTGAAACGGCTGGGAAAAGAAGCCGCGTTACTTGCGCAAACTGAGTCTTTCGACAATCTCGCGATACCGATCCGGGTCGCGGCGGTTCAGGTACTCCAAAAGCCTGCGGCGGCGGTTCACCATCATGATGAGACCGCGGCGCGAGGAATGATCCTTGACGTGGGCTTTGAGGTGAGTAGTCAAATAGTTGATGCGTTCGCTGAGTAGCGCGATTTGCACTTCCGGTGAACCGGTATCCTTTTCGGCCCGGCGGAACTGCTCGATAACGCCCAATTTGGCCTCGCTCAACTCACAACCTCCCTGAATCGTCTGAACCCTGCTCTACGTTTTTTCTCTTCTGCGTCATTAAAAAGATTAGCACAGGCGCGGTTGTGGCAACAGGATAATTTTTTGCAATCGGGAGTTTCTATGATTTTTAAGGATGGACTTCGGATGCTGCAGGAGGCAAATGGCAGCGCAACGTGCTGGAAAAGCTGGAATGACTTTAAGGGCGTAAGAGATAGTCCAAGTGAACGCTAACCGGGGGGTGGACGTGAAGCTAGTTATCCGCTCGGATCATGTCGGCGGCTTTTTCGGCGATCATTATGGTGGGTGCGTTGGTGTTGCCGGCGATGACGCGCGGCATGATGGAAGCATCGACCACGCGCAGGCGTTCGATTCCGCGAACGCGAAGACGTGAATCCACAACGGCCATAGGATCGCTCCCCATTTTGCAAGTGCCTGCGGGATGGTAGAGAGTCTGCACGTTGTTGCGAAGAAATTCCCCGAAATCTGAATCCGTGCGGGCTTCCGGTGCTGGATGGAGACGCGCGCCGCGGAATGCGTCAAACGGTTTTGATTCCGCGACGCGAAGCACGGCGCGAACGCCCTCCCTCATGACCCGCAGATCGGATTCGCGGGCGAGATAGTTCGCGCGAATCGCGGGAGCCTCGAGCGGATTGGCGGAGCGCAGCGTGATTTCTCCCCGGCTTTCCGGAGCAATGAGTGTGGGCGCGAAGCCGAATGCATGCTCTTTGATCTTTTCGAAGCCATGATTGACGTAATAAACGGGGCCGAAGAGGATTTGCAGGTCGGGAGTGGGCGAATCATCGCGTGTGTTTATAAAAATTCCCGCTTCGGCGACGTTGGACGTGAGCGGGCCGCGTTTCAGCGCGAAATACTGGAGCAAATTCCGCAGCGAATCCGCGCTTTGAAGCGTGATGGGTTTTGTGCAGAGGTATCCCGCTGAAACCATGGGGTGATCCTGCAAGTTCTTTCCGACGCCGGGCAGGTCGTGAACGGAATGGACGCCGACGCACACGAGTTCATCTGCAGGGCCGATTCCTGAGAGCAGCAGTAGTTGTGGCGAATTGACAGCGCCACCGCAGAGAATCACTTCGCGCTCGGCTCGGACGGTTTCGGCGGTGCCGTTGCGCAGAAATTCAACGCCTGTGGCGCGATGATTGTCGATGAGAATGCGTGTGGCGTGCGCGGCGGTCACAACGCGAAGATTCGGGCGCGAAAAAGCGGGACGTAAGAACGCGTCCGCGGCGCTATGGCGCGAGCCATTTTTCTGCGTTACTTGATAAAGACCGGCGCCTAGTTGCGTTGCGCCGTTGAAATCGGAATTAGCCGCGAAGCCAAGTTCGTTTGCCGCGGCCAGAAAAACCCGAGTGAGCGGATTGACGCAACACAAATCTGAGACGCAAAGCGGGCCGCCGACGCCGTGAAATTCCGATGCGCCGCGCTCCTGGTTTTCGGATCTCTTGAAATAGGGCAAAGCATCAGCAAACGACCAGCCGTCGTTTCCGAGAGAGGCCCAGTGATCGTAGTCAAGACGATTGCCGCGAATGTAGATCATCGCGTTGATAGCGCTTGAGCCGCCGAGAACTTTTCCACGCGGCCAGTAGAGCCGGCGATTGTGTAGATAAGGCTCGGGCTCGGTGGAAAAATTCCAATCGAGCGCGCTCTTGAAGAGCTTCGAGTACGCGGCGGGAATGCGAATTTCGCGGCGGCGGTCTGGGCCGCCAGCTTCAAGGAGCAAAACGCGCGTGTCCGGATCTTCGCTGAGGCGCGAGGCGAGAACGCATCCGGCGGAGCCCGCGCCGACAATGACGTAGTCGTACGATTTCGCTCGCGAGGGCATGGGAGGCGAGGCGATTAGACTACACGAAGGACAAGCTCGCAAGTTTCAGGGCCACTGTGGTTCAATGCAAGTGCAAATCAGCGGCGCGGAGGGCGAGAGCGGCGAGATCCACGTCGGTGCGATTGGAGAGAACGATGATGGAAAGATTGTCTTTGGTGAAGCGCTCGATGATGGAATGAAATCCGATGGTGCTGCCGTAATGCCACATGCGCGCGTGTCCGCGATAGGGATCGAGGAACCATCCGAAGCCGTAGGCGAGCGGCGGCGCGTTCGCGGCAGCGGCTTTGGGCAAATCATCCACCGCAGCAGGCGAAACCGCGGCGGAATTTTCCGGCGTGATGGCTGGCTGGAATTCAGCGGCGCTCAGCAGAGTATGATTACGAAGCGCGTCGTCCCATTTGGCGAGATCATCGAGCGAACTGTAAATGCCGCCGTCGCCGAGAGTGGCGGAGGTGGGGCCCTGGTCGGTCTCGAGCCACACGCCGGAGTCATTCGTGTAACCATAAGCGCGGTTTGCGATGACGTCCTGTCCGTAAACGTGCGCGACTGTGTGGTCCATGTGAAGCGGCGCAAAGATGCGCTGCTGCAGAAATTTTGGGAAGGGTATTCCTGAAACTTTTTCGACAATCATCGCCAGAATGCAGTAGCCGCCGTTGCTGTATTCCCATTTTGTGCCGGGAGGAAATTTCGTGCCGGTCTGTTTTTCGGCGAGGGCGAGGACTTGCGCGTACGTGATTTGGGGAATCTCGTACCATTCGTTGCCGGCATACACCTTGTCCATCAAATCTTCGTAAGCGATGAGGCCGGAAGTGTGGTTGAGCAAGTTGCGAACGGTGATGGTGCGGCCGTAAGCGGGGAATTCCGGGAAAATATCTTTGAGAGTTTTCTCATAACGCAGTTTGCCGTCGTGAACGAGAAGCATAATGGCCATTGCGGTGAATTGCTTACTGCAGGAGGCCAGCCGGAAATTGGTGCGCGCATCAATCGGCAGATTCGAGCGCAGGTCGCGCATGCCGTAGCCGCGTTCGAACAGCGTGCGGCCATTTTGACGCACCAGTACGGCAACGCCGGGCTGATTCGGCGCGGCGACGACTTTGGAGAAAATGCCGTCGAGCTGCGCGGCGGAGGGAGTTTGCGCACGCGAGGATACGAAGAGCAGAAAAAATGCAAAATTACCGGCGGCGATTACGGCAATTCCGCGGCAACGACGTCGCTTCGGCATAGAATTCCTTCGCGCAAATTTACTTTGGGGAAGAAATTTGCCTCAGAAAGCCGAAGGATTCCAGAAAATTGTGCATTTCGTATGCCCGTCGCGCGGGGCGATCTGCCACAGAATTTTGCTGGACACAATGCGGGAATCATGGTAGGGTAAACTTGCATTTGTGGATCTTGTACAACCTTTAGATTCGATGAAAGGGGCTGCAAGTGAAAAACACTTGCAGCCTTTTTTGATGTACGGCTGGAGGCATGACGAGACGCAAATAGCTTAACGAAAAAAGAAGAGGAAACACTCAAGTGTCAAAAGAACAAGGAACTGTGAAGTGGTTTAATGCAAGCAAGGGCTATGGATTCATCCAGCGCCAGTCGGGGGAAGATGTCTTCGTGCACTTCTCCGCGATCCAGGCCGATGGATACAAGTCTTTGAACGAAGGCCAGGCCGTCGAATTCGACGTGGTCTCCGGGCCCAAGGGCTTGCAAGCGGCCAACGTCATAGGTCTCTAGCCAAATAGGAAACGGGGGCTCGCGAAAGCGGGCCCTCTTTTTTTTGGCCCGCCGCACCGCAGAAAATCCCTCGGACTCGGACTGAGACAGCGATTCCTGCCTGGAATCTCTGAACTCATCGCCTGAAACCGCAAGACTGCCACCTGCACCGAAGCGCGCGCATCTGAATTACGCAATGGCACAATCCGCAGTGCGAAGGAGTCTCTCTCATGGCGAAGTTGTACGTGGGGAACCTACCTTTTGAAGTCAACGATGAGAGATTGCAGGAGTTTTTCAATGGACAAGGTTTCGAGGTGCAATCCGCGCGAGTGGTGCGCGACATGGGTACGGGACGCTCGCGGGGATTCGGGTTTGTTGAGCTAGGGCCGAACGTGGATTCCGCGCGGGCAATTTCGCAGTTGAATGGAGTGCCGTTGGACGGGCGTCCGCTGCAGGTGAACGAAGCGCGTCCGCAGGTCGCGCGCGGCGACGGCGGCGGATATGGACGGGGAGGAGGCGGGCGCGGCGGCTACGGCGGCGGGCGCGGAACGGAACGCGACCGCGACCGGGATCGCGACCGCGGCGGTTACGGCGGTCGGCGGCGTTGAAACTCGACTATTCCAGGAATTTCGGTTTGACAGAACGTGTTCTCGCGAAGTTTGGTATGTGAACTGCACAGCGGAGTCCATCCGTTTTTTCGTACACCACAAGCTAAGCAACAGCTAAAATTCAGATTCGTCTGCGTGTGGGGATTGGAGCGGGAGAAGGGAATCGAACCCTCGTTTCGAGCTTGGGAAGCTCACGTTCTGCCATTGAACCACTCCCGCTTCGAGTCCATTGTACTCGAACCGAGCAGCGAGGCAACTGATTCGCGGGCCCTGCCGAAGCCCTTACTTGACCGGCTGCGCGGAAAAATTCAGGGCCAATTCGCGGGCGGCGCGCAAATCGAGCTTGCCTGTGCCGAGATGCGGAAATTCCTCGACGAAGTAGAATTGATTGGCCCGCGGAATCCACAAGTTCGGCAAGCCGGATTCGCCGAGACGCGCGAGCACCTCTTTGAGGTGCTCTTCGGTGAGCCGGTGCAGCACGACAAGCCTTTCGCCTTTCTGCGTATCCGGTACTCCCGCGACGAGAAAAGTTTCCTCCGTCGCACCCGCCAATTCGTGCAATTTTTCTTCAACTTTGACGTGCGGCACCATTTCGCCGCCAATTTTGCTGAAGCGTGAAAGGCGGTCGGTTATCGTGAGAAAGCCGTCTTCATCCGTCGCGGCGATGTCGCCGGTGACGTACCAGCCGTCGCGCAAAACTTCGGCCGTTTTCTCCGTCCGATTCAAATAGCCCTGCATTACGTTCGGCCCGCGCACGAGCAGAAGTCCGGGCTGGTCGGTCCCGAAAAGCTCGCCGGTTTCTGGATCGGCGATGCGCACGCTGATGCCCGGAAGCGGATGGCCGATGCGCCCGCGTTTCGCGCCCACCTGGCGAAAACCGGCAGCGCGAAAATCCTGCGTATTCACGGCGACAACGGGCGAACACTCTGTGCAGCCGTAGCCTTCCAGCGGACGAATGCCGAATCGGTCTTCGAACGCCAGCGCAACGCGCTCCGGCAATTTCTCCGCCCCGACGAGAACGAATTGCAAGCTGCCGAAATCTTCGGGTGAGCAGCGGCGCATGTAGCCCTGCAAAAATGTCGGCGTGGAGAGCAGGAACGTCACTCTGTAATTGCGCACGAGTTCGCCGATGGCCGCGAAGTCGAGTGGATTGGGGTGATAAACCGCGCTAACACCAATCACGGCCGGCAGCCAGAGCGTCACTGTGAATCCGAACGAGTGGAAAAAGGGCAGGACGCCCAGTAGGTGGTCGCTCGTATCGAGCATAAAAGTTTGATTCATCTGCTCGATATTTGAGGCGATGTTGTAGTGCGAGAGCATCACGCCCTTGGGTTCGCCCGTGCTGCCGCTCGAGAAAATCACAGTGGCGAGGTCGTCCATCGTGATTGCGCGGCCTGCGAACCAGCGCGTGAGCGCGCGCGCCGGGAGCAGCCAAAGTGCCGCAGCGACTAGCTTTTCGAGAACGCGCGGCTTTGATGCGGCCTCCTCGATGAGGATTGTTTTCACCGATATTTGGAGTTTCGTTCGGTCAAGCAGCGCTTGTGTAGTGATGACGGTTTGTATCTCGCATTGCCGTATGCAGGAATCCAGCGATTCCTGTGAGAGCGTGTAGTTCAAATTTACAGGAATCTTGCCGCAGAGCGTCGCGGCGAAATTCGTGAACGCTCCGACGGCAGAAGGCGGCAGTAGCAAACCGACCATCTTCTGACCCGACCAGAGTTTTCTGAAACGTCGCGCAAGAAAGATAGTTTTCGCCAGCGCGCTGCCGAAAGAAACGCGTGGCGTTTTCGCATCAGCCGCAAAAAATCGCAAAGGATGATGGTGCGCTGAGCCGATGAATGATGCGATGAGCGGCCGCATGCGCTTCTTGCGCAGCGCAAATGCTTCGGTCTGCAACTCCTGCACGGCGCGTCGCACTTCGAGAGCTGTCGCAGTGGCTGGCATCGGTTTGCCAAAGCTGACCGTCACGGGATACGGGATGCGACGCGGGAATTTCCAAAGGAAGCGTCCACCTTTGAAGCTGAAAATGCTGCCCCACACGCCATCGAGGCTCACCGGAACAATTGGCGCGTCGAGTCCGCTCATAATGCGCTCGAATCCGCGGCGAAATGGCAGCATCTGCCCAATGCGCGTGATTTGCCCTTCGGCAAAAATGCAAACGACTTCGCCGTTGCGAATAGCGTCGCTCGCCGTGCGCAGCGATTTCAGCATTTCGCGCGGACGCTGCATGGACGAAATGGGAATCGCGCGCAAGATTTTCGCGAATGGTTTGACCGCTGGATTTTCGTAGATGTCTTTAAACATCAGGAAACGGATATGGCGGTCGGTGGATGCGGAGAGCAGAAGCGCGTCCACGAACGACATGTGATTGGCGACCAAAAGCGCGCCGCCGCGCTCGGGAATGTTCGAGCGCCCTTCCACGCGAATCGAGTAGAGCGAGTGCGTAGCCATCCAGAGAACTAGTCGCAGCAGAGAATCGGGGAGCAGGACAACAGCGCCGATCGTTGCCACGAGCGTGAGAGCAGAACCGATGGCAAACACCGCAGGGGCGCTCAAGTGAAAGATAACCGTGAGCAAGTAATATGCGCCCGCCGCAATCGGCCCGATGCCGATGAAAGAAAGCACCCCCGCTGTTGCCAGAACCGCGCCTCTCTTCTCGATTTCGGGACGGTGCTGAATGAGCGCGTTGATGGGGACAGCGAAAAATCCGCCGAAAAATCCGAGAAAGGCCAGAACGACAAGGACAGAAGTAAACGACAGATGGCCCGCCGCGAGAATCGCTGAGAAAACAGTCAAGCCGACGGCGCCGAGGGGAATTAGTCCATATTCGATCTTGCCTCCAGAAAGATATCCAGCGGCAACGCTGCCGATGCCGATCCCGATGGCCAACGCAGCCTGCAAAAGACCATTGCGGGTGTCGGTGAGGTGCAGAATATTTTTGCCGTACAAAATAATGATGGGCTGAAGCAAGGCCGCGAGAAACCAGAAGTATGTGTTGCCCCACAGCGCGAGCCAGAGCACATGGTCGTTTTTGGCGGCGCGGGTTTCGCGCCACACTTCCGAAACAAAATTCGCGTGAAACTTTCGCGCGGGATTTGCTGCGCGCACGCGTGAAATACCCAGGCTCGCGAGCGTTCCGAAAATGGCGAGAGCGATGAAAATGGCGCCGGACCATTGCTGCCTTCCGCGAAAACTGTCGGAAAAATACCCGGATGCGATCGCTCCGCTGATGACTGCCAAGAAAGTGCCGAGCTCGATATAGCCGTTGCCCCACGACAATTTCTCTTCCGGCAGGACTTCCGGCAGCAAGCCATATTTGGAAGGCCCGAACACGGCACCCTGCGTATCCAGCAGGAAAATCGCGGCGAATTCCAGCGGAATATTTCGCAGCCACAGGCCCGCCAGCGCGCAAAAAGCGGAGCAAAGTTCAAAAAGTTTCGTGCCGATGGTGACGGAACGCTTGCTGAAGCGGTCAGCAAAATAGCCTCCTACCATGGAGAAAATAATGAAAGGCATCGCGAAGACGATCATCACGATCGGGACGAGCTCGTTCTGCTGCGTTTCGCTGAGGCCAAGTCCGAAGATGAGAAAAATAACGAGGCCTTTCAGCGCATTTTCGCTGAACGCGCCCTGAAATTGCGTGACGATTAGCGACCAGAATCCCCGTCGCCAGTGCGGTGGCGTCTTGTGATCGCGCGAATGCGTTTCGCTGGGCATGCCCGTGCTCGTAGCGTCCGCAAGAAGAACGGCGCAAGTTTGCCAACTTTGCGAGCGAAACAGAAGAATTATTTCGGATATGTGCGCGGTTTAACTTGCAGGGAAGCTGGAGAGTGAACGTCCAATGATCAACTTGCCGTCACCGCGGCGATGCGGCGCTCCAAGACAGCAGCCGCAAAATACGCGCAGAGATTCGCCTGTTTCTCAGCCCAGTTGCGCGCCGCAGGACCAATCGCTGATCCGAGTAATCCGGTCGCACGCACAGCCGCGTAATAGACACGCACAACGCGCAAATCCCATTTGTCGTCGCCCGGATTCGGCGCAAGTCGCACCAGGCCCAAGAGGCGCCGGAAGTGGTTGCCGCGAATTTCCGAAGGCTCCATGCCAATCACTTCGCGCGTCGTATTCGAGAGCTCGACAGCTGCGTAGCTCAGCAGCAGCGAGCGGCAATAGGACGCGAAGAACTGTCCCAACGCCACGCACGAAAACACGAGTATGAGTGACGGAATCATTTTTACGCTCGTTCCGGGACTATTACTAAGCGATGTGTGACCGTTAACTTCACGTGTCCTCCGAATTCGCCTTTCGTCTCATTCATCCGTGTGCGGCATTTCCCGCCACAGCACATTCGGTGCTTACACGTGCAGCGGCTCAAGTCCATACGTGCAAGCCGATGGCCTTTATACAATCGCTCACGGGCCAACGCCCATCCTGAAAAAGTACTGGGAAGCGCGTCCTATCGAGCGCCGGCAAGTTGTTGGCGCACAATCAGCAGAAGAGTCGGTATGCAAATCCCCTAGTACTTTCTTTGTCCGCGTGCGATCCGGCGATATGCTCCGCAATGAAACGTCTGTTCCGCAGCGGCGCAAAAAAATTCGCGTTTGAAACCAGCCTCCGTCCGAACCACAGAAGAAAACCCCTACCATTCAAACCTCTGAAAGTATTAGGATGCCCATTTCGCAACCCATAAAAAACGCTTCTTGAGGAGGACTTGAGATGAATCGTCTCCGCCGCAGCAGGCTTCGGGTCACTTTTGGCGCACTGGCTGCTCTCGCAATATGGAGTTTCTGCGCAGGAGTTTCGCGCACGAGCGCCCAGACGGTGGATAAGACTTTATTTTCCGGAATGAAATGGCGCTCGATTGGCCCGTTCCGCGGCGGACGAGTCGAAACGGTCGTTGGGATTCCCGGCAATCCGAAAATTTATTATTTCGGTTCAGTGAGCGGCGGCGTCTGGAAGAGCACGGATGCCGGACTGAGCTGGCATCCGATATTTGATCACGAAAAAATTTCATCCATCGGCGCGATCGCCGTTGATCCGCGCGACCAGAACGTCGTTTACGTTGGCACGGGTGAGCCCTGCCTGCGCGGCAATATTTCCTTCGGCGATGGAGTGTACAAATCGGTCGACGGCGGCGCTACCTGGGCGCACATCGGACTCGACGACACGCGCCACATCTCGAAAGTCCTCATCGATCCCAATGATCCGAACACGGTTTTCGTGGCAGCCATTGGCCACGCGTACGGGCCAAACGAAGAGCGCGGAGTTTTTCGTTCCACCGACGGCGGCAAAACTTGGCAGAAAGTCCTCTATAAAGACGACAAGACAGGCGCCGTGGACCTCGTTTTCGATCCGCAGAATTCGCACATTCTTTACGCGGCGCTCTATCAGGAAATTCGCACGCCTTACAGTTTCTCGAGCGGCGGCCCGGGCAGTGGAATTTACAAGTCCACGGACGGCGGCATTACCTGGACGCAACTCACCGGTCACGGACTGCCGGAGGGAATTTACGGCCGCACCGGTTTGGCCGTAGGCGCGGATTCGGACCGTGTCTATGCGCTCATCGAAGCGAAAAAGGGAGGGCTTTATCGCTCGGATGATGCAGGCAAGACCTGGGAATTCATCAATGGCGACCAGCGCTTCCTGCAGCGCGCCTGGTATTACATGCACATTTTTGCCGACCCGAAAGCCACCGACACGATCTACATTCTGAATACCGGCACGTATCGCTCGACCGATGGCGGACTTCACTTCACACCCGTGCCCGCGCCGCACGGCGACGATCACGCATTCTGGATTGATCCCAAAGATCCTAAGCGTCTGATGGAAGGCAACGACGGCGGCGCGACCATTTCCGTTGACGACGGAAAAACCTGGAGCAGCCAGGAGAATCAGCCGACCGCGCAGTTCTATCACGTCAGCGTGGACAACCGCTTTTTCTACCAGGTGCTCGGCGCGCAGCAGGACAATTCCACAATTTCCGTCGCCAGCCGCACGAATCATGGCGATATCGGCGACAAAGACTGGTACGACGTGGGCGGTGGCGAAAGCGGTTACATCGTGGCCGATCCGAAAGACCCGGACATCATTTACGCCGGCGGAAACTGGGGGATCATTACGCGTCTTGACCGCCACACTGGGCAAGTGCAGGACGTCACTGTCTGGCCTGTGAATCCGAGCGGCTACAGCGCCGGCGAATTGCCGCATCGTTTTCAATGGACGGCGCCGATCGCCATCTCGCCCTTCGATTCGAACACCGTCTACATCGGCGGCGAGCGGCTCTTCAAAACCACGGACAATGGCATGACCTGGACGGCCATCAGTCCGGATCTAACGCGCAATGACAAGAGCAAGCAAGCGCCATCCGGCGGCCCCATCACCATCGACGAAACCAGCGTCGAATACTACGACACGATTTTCGCCATCGCCGAATCGCCCATCACGCGCGGCCTGATTTGGGTGGGCAGCGACGACGGCCTCGTTCACCTGACGCGCGACGGCGGAAAAACCTGGTCGGACGTGACTCCGAAAGGTCTTCCGGAATGGTCGCGCATCGGTTTGATCGATGCTTCACCGTCCGCTCCCGGGACAGCTTACCTCGCGGCAGACCGTCACCGCCTCGATGACTTTCATCCTTACGTTTTCAAGACTACCGACTACGGCAAGACTTGGAAGCAAATCACTGACGGTCTCCCGCAGGGAAATAGCTGGGTACATGCCATTCGCGAAGATCCCGTGCGCAAAGGGCTGCTCTACTGCGGCACGGAAACTGGCATATTCGTTTCCTTCGACGACGGCGCTCGCTGGCAATCGCTCGAATTGAATATGCCTACCGTTCCAGTGACAGACATGGTCGTCAAAGACAACGATCTCGTCATTTCCACCAAGGGACGCTCATTCTGGATCCTCGACTCGCTCGCGCCGCTCCGCCAGGCCGGCGAGCAGATAGCGCGCGACAGCGCCTATCTTTTCAAGCCTGACGTTGCCTGGCGCACGCGCCTCGGCAGCACGAATCCGCGTGATTTGGTTTGGGTCGGCCAGAACGCTCCCGACGGCGCGGTGATTGATTATTATCTGAAGACCAAGCCGGAAGCGGATGAGACCATCACACTCGAAATTCTCGATTCGCAAGGCAAAGGCATTCGCAAATATACGAACAAATCCGCGCGCCACGATGTGCAGCCAGCCGAGGGCGGCGAATTCAATCCGCCTGTGGCCATTCCCGCCGACGCCGGAATGAATCGCTTCATCTGGGATTTGCGGTACGAGACTCCCACGCTCATTCCAGGTCAGGTATGGGATAGCGCCGACACGCCTAAAGGTACGCTCGCGCTCCCCGGAAATTATCAGGTCCGGTTGATTGCAGCCGGCCAAATGCATTCGCAGCCGCTCACGGTGAAGCTCGATCCGCGCGTGAAAGTTGCGCCGGACGCGCTGCAGAAGGAATTCGACCTTTCGCTTAAGATTCGCGACGAGATCAGTCTCGCGGATCAGACCATAAACGAAATGAATTCCGTCCGCGAGCAGATGGACGCCCTCAAGAAGCGCATCGGCTCGAGCGCGCAGGCGCAACAAGTGAAGCAGGCCTGCGACGCCCTCCAAAAGAAAATGCAGCCTATTGACGATAAGCTCTGGCAGCGACAGATCAAAGCCAGCGAGGAAGACCTGAATTATCCCGACGAAATCAACGATCAGTTGAAGGGCATAGCGGAATTCATGGAAGGCTCAGATAACGCGCCGACATCCGCCGATTATGCCGCTTATCAGGATTTGAGCGGCAAAGTCGCGCAGCTCGTAGCGCAATGGCGCGACATCAAATCAAAAGATTTGCCCGCGCTCAATGACCAGATTCGCCGGGCGAATATTCAAACCATCGCGCCGGTGACTGCAAATGAGCCGGGAGAAAGTTCACAATAGCGGGTAGCGCAGAAACTTAGAAAGGAATTAATAGATGGGGTTTAGTCGGTGGAAAGGCCGGGTCCGTGCGGACGCGCGTGGACATGATCGGGACGGCCTGGCTGCCGTGCTCCCGGAACCGCGTGGCCCCGGCCTGGTAGAGTCGCTGGCTGCGCTCCGGGCATCGCGGATTGCGGCGCTGCTGCGCCGGTCTCCGGCGTCGGTTTTACTGGTGTGACGGGCACGTTCGGTGTGCCGTTCGAAGGATACTTCAGATAAAGTTTGCGCAGTTCCGATTGCGACATCGCGCCCATGCGAATGCTCGATACGCTGGCGTCATCGTTCTTCTTGTCCTTTTTGACAATCGCCCATACTGTGTCGCCCGCTTTCAGGTCTTTCGTAGCAAGTTTCTTTCCGTCTTCGTCCACCACGGACGTTTGTTGCCCGAAGTTCGCGACCACCGTCAATTGCGTCGGCTGCATCAGCACAATCTGGCGCGTCTGGAAATTCACGGACGACACTATATAGAACGATTCGCCTCTGCCGTTGTTCTGCGCCCACAGAGGAGACGCAAAGCACAGCGCCACGGCTAGCGCACCGGCAACTAAGCCTATTTTCGTCAGTCTCAATGAAACTATTGCATTATTCATATCGAAGGGCCTCGATTGGATCAAGTTGTGCCGCTCGCCGCGCCGGATAATAGCCGAAGAAAATTCCCACGCCTCCCGAAAACGCGGCCGCAATAAGAATTGAAAACGGTGAAACCAGCGTTGGCCAATGCAGCAGACGAGCGACGGCATCCGAACCCAGCACTCCAGCCACGATACCCACCAGCCCGCCCATCAAACTGAGCACCATCGCTTCGCTCAAGAATTGCCGCTGAACGTCCGACTCCGTCGCGCCAATGGCCATACGCACGCCGATTTCACGTGTGCGCTCTGTGACGCTGACGAGCATGATGTTCATGATGCCGATGCCGCCCACCAGCAAAGACACGGAAGCGATGCTCGCCAGCAGGACAGTCATCACATTGCTCGCGTGAACCTGAGCCTGCGTGAAATCCGTCGGGCTGCGAAGAATGAAGTCGTTCTCCTCATT
>Ga0126371_10003332_pt1 | contig 14038 bp, 8 predicted proteins | sample PanSoiMetaPlot_4_FD_110145 | JGI IMG/M metagenome (GOLD analysis project Ga0126371, IMG submission 110145) | Tropical forest soil microbial communities from Panama - MetaG Plot_4 | ecosystem: Environmental > Terrestrial > Soil > Tropical forest > Bulk soil | place: Panama | collected 2016-02-17 | reverse complement strand
CTTGCCTATGATGCATGGTGGCATCTCGGCTACGACACACTTGTCACCAGCGAATGGGGCATTCCGACGACATTCGAGGATGGCTTAGTTCCAGAGATCCTGCTCAACAGCCAATACGGCCGCAAGCTGCATTTCTGGGACCTCAATAAGCGTAGCCACTTGCAGGAAATCGACTTCGGTGAAGAGCATCAGCTCGTGTTCGAGCTCAGGCCTGCCCACGACCCCACCAAGGCGTACGGATTTGTCAACGCGGTCGTTAGCCTGAAGGACCTCTCCTCCTCGATTTGGACTTGGTACCGCGACGGCAATCAATGGGCGGTGAAGAAGGTTATTGAGATCCCGGCCGAACCCGCGGACCCCGACTTGCTTCCGCCCGTGCTTAAGGGGTTTAAGGCCGTGCCACCGCTGGTCACCGACATTGATCTGTCAATGGACGATCGGTTCCTTTACGTGGCATGCTGGGGGACGGGTGATTTCCATCAGTATGACGTTTCCGATCCATTCAGACCAAAGCTGACCGGCAAGGTGCGGATTGGCGGCATCGTGTCGCGCGCGGCCCATCCAAAGCTCAAGAACGCCAAGCTCAATGGCGGTCCGCAAATGGTTGAGGTCAGCCGCGACGGCCGACGCGTCTATTTCACCAACTCGCTCTATGGCGCCATCGATCCGCAATTCTATCCTGACGGGGTCGAGGGTTGGATGGTGAAGCTCGATGCCCGACCCGAGGGTGGCATCGACTTCGATCCTGAGTTCTTTGTTCAATGGCCCAGCAGTCATCGGCCGCACCAAGTGCGGCTAGAAGGAGGCGATTGCTCGTCGGATTCATATTGCTACCCATGACGAATTAGCGGTTTGCCGTCGGGAACACCGAGCCTGCCGTTGCTATGACCGGGCTATGGGCATGGGTGACACTCGCTGGGCTCGGCATGTTCCACGGACTCAATCCGGCGATGGGCTGGTTGTTTGCTGTGGCGCTCGGAATGCATCGCCACAGCCGCGAGACAGTGCTTCTCGCGCTGGTGCCGATCGGCCTTGGGCACGCGGTTTCAATCGCGCTCGTCGCCGCGGCCGTCTTGATCCTGGGAGCCGCGATCGATGTCAGCGCTATTCGCATCGGTACCGGATTCGTGCTGATCGTCTGGGCGATGTATCATTGGCTCTACGGCCATCGTCATCGGGTCCGGATTGGGATGACGGCCGGTTTTGCTGGTCTGCTACTATGGTCGTTCCTGATGGCGACGGCGCACGGGGCAGGGCTGATGCTGGTGCCGGCGCTGATCCCGCTGTGTATGGGGCGACCGATCATCGATCAGGGCTCGGCATGGACGGCGGTCGCCGCCGTTGGCGTCCACACCTTGGCAACGCTGCTCGTCACCGGATCGATTGCTGTCATTGTCTATGAGTGGCTAGGCTTGGAGTTTCTACGCCGTAGTTGGATCAATTTTGACGCGCTGTGGTGCATCGCGCTGGTTGCCACAGGCGGCCTGCTGATGATCCTCTAGAGACCTCTGCCTGTGAGGGCAGGATTGCCGGGATGCAAGCAAAGGATTTTTGTATCGTTACACCGACGAAAGGCGCGCCCACATGATGACCGGACGCCTCGCGACGGCTAAGCCGTCGACGGCGGTCGGGGCGTGCCAATGTCTCCAAGAAAGCGGCGCGACAATCAGAGAATTTGGGTCAGACACGGTGTGCCTCGGCGTTCGCCGCCGCAGTGCTGCGTTGGACGGCGGGCGCGGCGCCGCCAACCCGCGAACCTTCGGGGTCGAGGCGTTGTGGCTCCTCCGGCGCTGCGCCGCCGGCCGCAATCCTTGACAGGGCGAATAACGATATACCGGCGTTTTTTCCCGGGAGCTCCACGGGTCCGAGGCTTTCAGCGCGCATGCCGGGCGGCAGTTCGCCAATCCGTTCGAGCACAGCCGCCGAGGCAATATAGTCGCAGTGCTTGGCCCGGCAGACGTCCTCAATGCGTGCGGTCGTGTTCATCGTGTCGCCGAGCATGACAATCTCGCGCTTCCAGTCGCCCATCTCACCGATGACCAGCGCGCCAGCGTGGATGGCGCCCCGCAACTGGGGCTCCGTGCCGAACTCGGCCCGATAATGGGCGCGGCGGGCCGCCAGCGCGTCCTCGATAGCAAACACGCAGCGCAGGCAAGCAGCCTCTCGTACGCCGCGTTTCATGGTCCAAGTCGCGATGATCTCGTCGCCCACGTAACGGTAAATTTCTCCACCTGCCTCGGCCACCGGATCGCTGACGTCAAAGAAGACCCGATTGAGGAAGCGGTGGAACTGCTTGTCCCCGAGTCGCTCGGCGAGCCGCGTCGATCCCTTCACGTCCAGGAACAACACAATGCGCTCTTCTTCGCGGGGATGGTGGTAGCGGCCGGTAAACAGTGAAATGAGGATGCCGGTCCCGAGTAGACGACTAAGGGTGACCGCGAGATTGATCCCGACCGCGAGAGCAAGCGAGAGCAATAATCCGTCTTTGCTAAAGCCGTCGCCCCGCGTTAGCGATGGCCACCGCCCTACGACCAACGCGGAGGCGGCAAGGGGAATAAGCACCAAAGCCAATCCGTAGCAGATCGTCCGCAAGAGCAGTGTCACCGCCACCGGCAGCCGGTATGCGAGGCCGGCAAAGCGGGTATTGAGCTGGATCTCCAGCGTCGAGAGCGCGCCGCTGATTGCGGTCGCCGACAGCAGGGCGATCGCCACGCCGCTCGGCGTGCGTGGTGCGATGGCGGTCGCGAACACGCAAGCAACGAGCGTGGCGGTAGCCACGATGCGAACGCGGCGTCGTGTTCTGATGTGCAAGGAAACCTCCGAGACTCTGGCGGCGGCGCGACATTCCGGTGCACCGTACGCCGGTCTTCTCCCCAGCGTAAGCCTGATTGGACGCCCAGGAAAGCGGCCGCAAGATGATTGACCGCGACGCACTGCTGGAGGTGGTTTGATCGGTTTCTAGCAAGACGGTGGGCGTCGAGACAATCTCAAACGAATAGGGGCGCCGCACCTGGTGGCGCTCTGACCTACGACTTCGATGGAGAGTCTGTGAGGTTCAGGGTAATTTCGGTGGTGCCGGCAATGCAACCGCACAGTCCGCGGAATCCAACCGGGCCGGTCGACGCTGGCGCATTAAGCGCTCGGCACATCCAATTGTTAGGCTCGTGGTATCGCCCTTCGGCCGGACGGCATGCAGGACGTGGCCTTCGACAACATAATGGACAATCTCGGCAATGTTGGTTGCGTGGTCTCCCTTTCGTTCGATGTTCTTTGCGCAAAACAATAGATGGATGCCGAAGGTGACATTTTGCGGATCCTCGCGCATATGGCTCATGAGTTCTTCAAATAGAGACCCGGTGATTGCATCGATCTCATGGTCGCTCTTCCAGACCGCGACTGCAGCGGGGACATCAAGCCGAGCATAGCTATCGAGAACGCATTTGACTTGTCCGAGCACCAATTCAGTCATGTGCATAAGGCCGCGGATCAGCCGCCGCGGAACCGCTTCACCCTGAAGAGCGATGACCCGCTTGGCAATGTTCTTGGCCAGATCGCCGATGCGCTCCAGATCATTGGAAATGCGCAGCGCTCCAACAATTTCCCGCAAATCTACGGCCATCGGTTGGCGGCGTGCGATGATCTCGACCCCCATCCTCTCGATGCCGCGCTGAAACATGTCAACCGTATCGTCAACCGTGATGACACGTTGCGCCAGCATGATATCTGACTTCGTGAGCGCGTCGACTTCATCGACGATCTGCCGCTCCACCAGCCCTCCCATCTCGGCCACTCGGCGTTTGAGATCACGCAGATCGGCGTCGAATGCTTTGATGGTATGGCTCGCCATTGTTGCCGGCAGTGCTGGAGCAGAATCGCTCGCGCCGGGGCTTGCTAGCCGGGACTGCAAAGCGACGTCGCTCAAAGGGCGGGCTAGGATCGACACCAGACGTTTCTCGCTAGTTCAAAAATACGCAACCGCCCTATGGGGCTCACGCTCTCAAGGTATCGTCCCGGTCGGGGCGATTCATAAGGCGTTCCGGTAAGTGGCTGGAGTGATCATCAGTAGAGCGAGCGTCATGGCACGCGAGCTTGAGGTACGTTGTTGCTGATTGATCGCCGGTGATCGAGAGCCGTGTGGGCGTTGCGAGCGCCACGCCGTACGGATGAATCTGATTCCTAAGACAATCTGATGACACTTCGCATGACCGCATCATGTGAGACTGCACCAACGCGTTGGTCCTCAGATAAGTGAGTTGCAACTCACAGCAGGCCAGGCATCTCGCGCGCCCCACCTGGACGGTGATGAAGCAAATCGGTAGGCAGAAACCCCGATCGCAATGGTCCCCACGACGAAGACTGTAAACCGTAGGCCTTACGTCGGCAGCCTGGGACATTCACCTATGGGCCCATACATTGGTAGGGGCGGGGAGCGCGGTCGCCGCAAAAAGAGGGGTAAAGTCCAACCGGCGGCGTACTCGCTCAGCCCGAGGACAGCGCGCTTCGCGCCAAAGGCAAAAGCCGGCAGAGCCCACCTGTTGAAGTCGGTCGCCGGTCCGAATTGACACTTATGGGTGTGCTTGACGCGTCAATCGACCGAGTGCGATGGGTCAAATTCCTAAAATTATGGTTAGCATTTAAATGCACTTTGTTGATAGACCGCTGAAGGTGCATCTGAGATGCGAGCGAGCACAGTCGTTTTTTCTTCAGCGCCGTCGTGAGATCCGCAAAGACACGCTCACCGCACTGACCCAAAATCACGCCCGGTGACTCTTGACGCAGGTGACCTCGTCGCCCCAAGCCCTGCGAGGCACTCGGCTTCCCATTAGGATACGAGCCTTCGTTAAATCCGCCGCGCCACGTCGTTGCGGCCTGTCCGAACCTACTCCCTTGCCCTTTTGGACCTCAGGCTGAAAGGCGCGTCGCACCGTTAGAGCTCGGCACGGGTCGTCAATCTCCCGCGTCGCGCTGCGGCATGATGCGGCCCGCGTCGGCTCCGAAGACCCGGCGTCTCGTGAGACGGAACAAATGGATAGGGGGCAGGCAACGTTAACCGCCGCGGCCCCGAAGCAACGGGTCGCAACGTAACGTCCTTCAGGATATCAACCAAGGGGCAAAGCAAAAAAGTTGCGTCAGTATCTCTTGCCTTCAGGCACTGCCCGCGACGGTGCCTATCTTTGCAAATTTCGATAGATCCATCCCTAGCATCTGGAACGGTCTTGGCCCGCGTGTGGTACACATTGCCCTTGCTGTCACCGACGACCTCGTCGACGAACACGTTGGCAATCGCTTGACAGTTCTGGTCGACGCGATCGGCCGGGGCGACGAGTTGTTGAGTGCCGTATGGGCGGCAGGGCCGCCATGGGCCGGCCGGCGGCGCCGGACCTCTCCCTGGCGCCGGCGATATTCCGGTATTTCTTGGCGTTGTAAATGTGCTCTTCACGTCCCTTCGACATCGGCCTGCCATCGAGCTTGACCCAGTGGGTCGATCCGGACAGGCGAACGAGGCCCTTGTGGGCGCTGCTCCGTCCAGACGACGCCGCTCGGGGAACTTGTGGGGAGGGCGGGCCAATTCACGGCAACGCAAGCGCTGAGCCGGCGTGGGCCGACTCAGCTCGTCGTTTCACCCGTCGCCTGAGGAGCGGGCCCAGCAGGCGAGAGCCGTTGGTCGCGTGCTTCAGTCGTAGTTCTTCTTGCACTCCGGCACGTCGCGACCGGGGAGGCCGATCCTGTCAAAGACCTCTTTGGAGAAACCGAGCCTCTGCTGCACGTTGGGCACGACCTTCACCACCTTGCTGACGAGCTCGCCATTGCTGTCCTTGACGACCTCGGTCACGAAATTCGTGCCGATCGCCTGGCGGTTCTCGTCAAGCGTGATTCGTCCGTTGGGGGCATCGAGCACCGTGTTCTTCAATGCTTCCCGGAATTTCTTGTTGCCGTCGCTGAGATCGCCCTTGACCTCATCAAGCGCCTTGAGCACCGCGTCGGTCGAGTTGTAGTAGTTGATGGCGAGCAACGAGGGGCTGCCGAAACGTTTGTTGGGCGGCCAGGCCTCCTGGTAAGCCTTCACGAAGGCTTGCCACTTCGGGTTCGGATCCGTGTCGGCCATGCCGCTTGCCGCGACGGTGCCGACCAGGGCTTCCTTCGCCTTGCCCTTCGATGAGAGCACGGTTTGGTCGACCATGATCGAGCCCCCAATCAGGTGGGCGTTGCCACCGGCCTGCTGGTACTGGTTGAGGAAGTTTATGGCGTCGGCGCCGCCGAGGCCGAGATAGAGCGCATCCACGTCATCCGGCAATGCGGCGATGACCGAGGCGAAGTCCTTGGTCCCGAGCGGCACCCAGAACCGTTTGGTGATCTGGCCGCCCAGCTTGCAATATTCAAGCGCAAGCCCGAACACCTGCGTATAGGTGAACGCATAGTCCTCGGCGACCGTCGCGATCTTCTTGTAGTGCTTGACGTTATAGATGAAGTCGCCAAGCCCTGCGTGCCACTGTGCGCCGTCCATGTTGTAGCGGAAGAAATTCGGTGCCGGCGTGACATAGGTCGTCTCCAGCGCCCCGGACGCGGCGTTGATGATCGTTATTTGCGGCTGGGTCTTGGCATAGTCCCGTATCGCGATGCCTTCCGCTCCGGAAAGCGGCGATATGAGGACGTCGACCTTATCCTGCTCGACCAGCTTCTTGGCGGCGCGCAGCGCAGAATCGGGACTGGCATCGGTCGAACCGACGATGGTCTCAATCTCGCGGCCAGCCGCCTTGTTGGAATGCGCCTTGATCGCAAGCTCATAGCCGCGCATACCGTCCTCGCCGAGGACCGTATACGTGCCCTCGAGCGTCGCCGTGACGCCAATCTTGAGCTTGTCAGCGGCTTTAGCCAATCCGGTGCCGACAAGCGAGGCCAAGCCGACTGCGACCGCGATTCTGATGCCCTTGTGCATGCGTTCCCTCCTGTTGTCCGAGCGCCGCAAAACGGCGCCGTTGCCGGTCGAATGCGCATGCTCCTCGTTCGGGCATGAATCGCCCCGTGCCCCGACCGGCGGATAATATTCCTAACAGCGGGCGGCCTTGGGCCACAAGCCTGCCTTCCCCGAGGCCGCGCGCGCCGCCGTGTCTGGCAGTCTGATTCTTCGATGACTTGGAGCCTCGCCCGGCGTCCGGTTCGGCCGCCGTCCCTCCCGCGGACGGCTCGGTTTTTGGTCGCGCATCATTTGTCTGCGTCGTTTGCCGATGCAGGCTTTGGACTGAAAGCGGCGGACGGTACGTCAGCGAATGAGAGAGGCTGGGCCAGAGGCGGACGTATCTTTCTCGCCGTTTCTTTGTTCGGTCCGGGCTCTGTTTTCTTCGTCGCGACGTCCCGCTGCTCGGATATACTCGCGCAGATGCGTTCAAGGACGGACGTCGCTGCGAGAGCGAAGCGGCGTTGCCAGTTGGGCCTGACGGCGCCGACCCAGGGGTGGGGCCTGCGGGCGGTCGGAGCGGTGATCTCGCCGTCCGGCGTCGGTCATCCGGCGCACCGTGGAACAGGCGAGCGCGCCGGCGGGACTCTCGCAAGCCCCCGAACGGCTTGAATCTCCACCCGCGCCGCAGCGCAAGCCGTCATCGCCCACCCGGTGCGCGCCAAAATGCTTCACCCTGCCGCCCAGATACACTCCCGGATCGAGCCAAAGCGCCGCCGGAACGCGCTTGGACGACGGTTGGGCCAGCGATCGGCGGCCATCCGGGCCGTCTGCTTCCGAGCGGCCTCGATCCCGTCGGAACTGCCCTTGCGACATTCCCCGGCAGCCCGACCTCGGCATCGACAGATCGCCGCGGCTCAATCCATGACGAAATTTCCACATCCGGAGGCATTGGGCCTCGAGCCCGGTTCATCTTCGGCTCCCTGGGGGGGAACGAACCAGACAACTCGTGCGCTACCTCGTCCAACAACTCGCGTCCTTACCATTCCGCGACCGCCCCCTTGTAAATGGCACCCCGCCGACGTTTAATCCCGTAAACAAAACAATGAGGTGTGCGAGATGGGAGGCATTTGATGAGCACGGCCCTGGCAGTCTGCCATGGGGCCTTCGGCCGGGTGAGCGTCTATCGGCTCGATCGACCAATGCGCACCCACGCCCACCGCGAAGGCCATTTGACTTATCTGCTCAACGGCCCTTCGGCGGTCGTGACGATCGGCGACGTTCCCTATTTGGTCGATCAGACTGCGGGCGTGGCGATCAATCCGTGGCAACCACATTCCTTTCAACCGTCTCCTGGAGCCCAATCCGCTGTCTTTCTTGTCGCCTACCTCTGCGATCGATGGCTTGATCGCGATCGCGCTCTTGGCGGCGGCCTGCGTTTCGGTGCCAATGGGATCGAGGTCGGAACCACGATCCGTTCCATTGCCGTGAGCCTTGCCCACGTCGTGGTGACCAACGCCAGTTATCGGATTGTCAATCGCTACCTCAATCAACTTGTTCAGGCGAGCTTCGATGCATCCTGGACCAAGGGTGGCGGGTCCGTTCGCACTGGGCTTTACCGGCAGGCTGTCGATTTTCGCGTCCGCAAATCGCTGCGCCTGCTCGACAACGGCTTTGCCCAAGGGATCGAACTCGATGCCTTGGCGCGCGATGTCGGCCTGTCGCGACCGCATTTTTTCAAGCTGTTCCGGGAGAATACGGGGGTAACCCCGGCGCTTTATGCGAATACGAAGCGCATCGAAAAGGCGCTCGATCGCTTGGTCGGGTCGCAGGCGTCGATCACCGACATCGGGTTCGAGCTCGGATTCGCGTCACAGAGCCATTTCACCCATTTCTTTTCCGCGCATGTCGGCATCGCACCCAAGCCGTACCGGGCCATTGCACGGATCGTGAGCGAATAGCGCGGTCTCGCGAAAATCAGACTGCCGAGCATGCCGCCGCGTCCGTGCTCGGCTAGCTTGAGCCTATCCGGGAGGTCAGTGGTTGGCGACGGCTGTTGACAAGGATGGAGAGGTCCGCGGTGTCCGACGTGGGGATGCGCTCGCCAGTTGGATCGGCCGGCGTCCCGTGGCTGCATTCATTATCGCCGCCGCAATCCTCATTCTCGTCTGGCTTGTCCTCGCCCCCTGGCCGGCAGAGCTCGAAGAGCTGTTCGGCAGAAAACGACTTTTCATCAATGCACTCTTCAACGGTATCACACTCGGCGGGCTGTATTTTCTGGTCGCTTCCGGTTTCACCTTGATCTTCGGACTAATGCGCAATGTCAACCTCGCGCACGGCTCCCTCTACTTGTTCGGCGGCTATATTGGCTACGACACCGCCGAATGGACCGGTTCGTGGCTATTGAGCTACGTCGTTGCGTTTGTCTGCTGCGCCATCATTGGCGCCGCCATGCAGGTTCTCATCTTCCGGCGGATGGAGGGTCAGGACCTGCGCCAGACGCTGGTCACACTCGGCCTCTCGGTGGTCTTTTCCGATCTCATGGTCTGGGTCTGGGGTGGAAACGCCTTCCAGATCACGACCCCGGACTATCTGGCGGGACCGGTGCCCACCCCCATCGTGGTTGCTGTCAAATCGAGCGGTGAGGCGGTCTTCCTCCAGTATCCGCGGGTGAGATTGGTCATTTTCGTGGCTGCCGTTCTCATCGGGATTGGGATGTGGCTTGCTCTGAATCGAACGCGGATCGGCGTGATGATCCGCGCCGGGGTCGACGATCGCGACATGTTGTCGATCCTCGGATACAGGGTTCAGCTGGTCTTCGTTCTGGTGTTCGCATTTGGTGCAGGGCTTGCCGGAATGGCGGGTATCGTCGGCGGGACCTTTCAATCGATTTCGCTCGGCGAGGATTCGCACTTTCTTCTGGCGTCGCTGCAGGTGGTCATCGTCGGCGGCATGGGGTCGATACCAGGTGCGGCGCTCGGGGCGCTCATTATCGGCCTCTCGGAACAGTTCGGCCTCGTCTATTTCCAGAACTACGCGACGGTCTTGACGTTTCTGATCATGGTTCTCGTGCTCGCCCTGCGCCCGCAGGGGCTTCTGGGGAAAGGCTGAATGGCGCTCTCGCAAGCCACAGACCAGCCTCCGGTGGGGATTGGTGGCGCGCGACAAGGCACCGCGCTCACGCGCTGGGCTTCCAGGCATCCGGCCATCCTTCTGCTCGGCCTGCTGCTGGTTTTCCTGCCGGCCGTTGCCAGCGATTTCGTGCTCGACCAGATCGTCGGCTGGGCGTTGATCCTCGGCATGATCGCGTTGTCACTCATGTTCCTCGCCGGCTACGGCGGCATGGTAAGCCTGGCGCAGATGACCGTCGCCGGCGTCGCCGGATACATGATCACCGTGCTCGGTGCGAGTTCGCTTCCCTCAATCAGCCTGTTCTGGCCGTGGTGGGTAGCCGCGCCGCTGGCGATCGTCATCGCCGTTGCGTTCGGGACGCTTGCCGGCGCGCTCTCCGCGCGTACCGAGGGCATCTATACGATCATGATCACGCTGGCGATCGCTGCGGCGTTCTTCAACCTGACTCTGCAGAACTGGTCGATTTTCAACGGGTTCAATGGTTTCACGACGATCCCCGCGCCGATCGTCTTCGGCATCAACTGGAAGGCGCCGGTCCCGCTCTATTATCTGATCCTGTTCTTCGCCGCGCTCAGTTATGCGGCCGTCGTGTATGTCTCGCGGGCGCCGTTCGGCCTCGTCTTGCAGGGGGTGCGCGACAATCCGCGCCGCATGGAGGCGATCGGCTACAACGTCACCGCCCACCGCATCGCCGCCTACACCTTCGCATCGCTCATCGCCGCGGTCGGAGGCATCCTGATGGTGTGGCTCAACAACCAGATTTCTCCCGGCTCGGTTGGTATCGAGGCGACAATCGACCTTCTCGTTATTGCCGTCGTCGGCGGGCTCGGTCATCCGATCGGCGCCTTTATCGGCGCCATCATCTTCGTGATCCTGCGGACCTTCGCACTGGACGCGCTCGTCGCGGTCGGGCTGGATGGACGCCGCTTCCAGACGATTATCGGGCTTGGCTTTCTCGTCATCGTCCTGTTTTCGCCCGACGGCGTGATCGGGCTCTGGCGGCGCTGGTCGGCGCGGGCGCACGGCGGGAGGAACGGCCGTTGAGCACGATCGCCGAACGGATAGCAGCGGCCGGCAGTGGCAGCGCGATCGAGTTGCGCGGCGTCAGTCGTTCGTTCGGCGCGCTCGCCGCCCTGACCGACGTGACCCTCAGCGTACGGCCGGGGGAGCGGCGCGCCGTTCTCGGATCGAACGGAGCAGGCAAGACCACGCTATTGAATTGCGTGACTGGCGATTTTCCCCCGACCGCGGGGACTGTGCGGTTCTTCGGAGAGGATGTCACCACGCTTCCCCCGCACGAGCGCATTCGCCGCGGGCTTCGCCGCACTTATCAGATCTCGCTTCTGTTTCAACGCCTCTCGGTGCGCGACAACATCTATCTCGCCTGCCGCGGCGTCTCGCGTGGGCGCTTCTCGCTTTTCCGTACGCGCGCCAGCGATGCGATCATGCAGTCGGTCTCCGATCTCATATCCCTCGCGCATCTCGAATCGGTGGCGGATCGTCTCGTCGGCGAACTGGCGCACGGCCAGCAGCGTCAACTCGAGATCGCACTTGCGCTCTCCGGCGCCCCTCGATTCATCCTCTTCGATGAGCCGGCTGCCGGCCTCTCGCCGAGCGAGCGGGCGGATCTGGTGGCGGTACTCACCGCGTTGCCCGCGCACATCGGCTATATCATCATCGAGCACGACATGGATGTGGCGCTTCGGGTCGTCGAGAGTGTCACGATGATGCACAACGGCCGCATCTTCAAGCAAGGCGCGCCGCGCGAGATCGAGGCGGACCCGGAGGTGCAGCAACTGTATCTGGGTGGCGGCCATGCCTGAGCGTCGGGCCGCAAATCTCCTGGAGATCAGCGGGCTGAACGTCCTCTATGGCCGCAGCCATGCGCTCCAGGGCGTGGACTTGAGGCTCGAGCACGGTGTGCTGTCCCTGGTTGGACGCAACGGCATGGGCAAGACGACGCTGTGCAAGGCGATCGTCGGCTTAATTCCTGCTGCAAGCGGATCGATCCGTTTGATGGGCGAGGAGCTCGTCGGCCGCACCCCGACCGAGATCGCGCGGCTTGGCCTCGGTTACGTACCGCAGGGACGCCGGTTGTGGCCTTCGCTCACGGTCGAGGAGCATCTGCGGCTCGCCGCCGGTAGCAGCCGCTCGCAATGGACGATCCCGCGAGTCTACGAGACGTTTCCGCGGCTGGCCGAGCGGCGGACCAATCGCGGCAACCAGCTCTCCGGCGGCGAGCAGCAAATGCTCGCCATCGCCCGCGCCCTCCTGCTCAATCCACGATTGCTGATCATGGATGAGCCGACGGAGGGCCTTGCTCCGGTGATCGTCGAGCAGGTCGAGGACATCCTGGTCAATCTTGGCGACCAGGGCGATATCGGCATTCTGGTTGTCGAGCAAAACATCGGCGTCGCGACCGCGATCGCTGAGAAAGTCGCGATCATGATCAACGGACGGATCAACCGGGTCATGGACGCGGCGCGTCTGGAAGCCGACCGCGAACTCCAGCAGAGACTGCTTGGCGTCGGCCAGCATGCGGAGGAGGCCGTCGCCGAAGAACTTGCCCAAGCGCCGGCTCAAGAGCGTGGGCAGCGCCCGCCCAGGGCGCGCGGTCCGATCCGCATCTATGTCTCGAACCCGACGATGCCGACCCGCTGGTCGCAGCCGGTGCCCGCTGCTCAGATCGAGACTGCGGCGCGCACGCGCACGACGGTGCCGGAGCCGAGCGTGGTGGCGACCGCGCCCGCTGTCGATCTGCGGCCGATCGCACGCGGTGGCGTGGCACCAGTTATCGTCGCCGGAACCCTTGACACCAAAGGCGCAGAGCTGCGGTTCATTCGCGACAAAATCGCCGCTGCCGGGGTGCGCGTTACCCTGGTCGACCTATCAACCTCTGGTGCGCCTTCGCCAGCCGATGTGCCGCCGCATCATGTCGCGACTTATTTCCGCGGTGGACCGAACGCCGTCTTCACCGGCGAACGAGGCACGGCGATCGGCGCCATGGCCGAGGCGTTCGAGGCTTGGATCCGGCGCCATGAGCCCGTCGGCGGCCTGATTTCGGCGGGCGGATCGGGGGGCAGCTCGCTCGTGGCCCCGGCCATGCGCGCTCTGCCGATCGGGGTGCCTAAGGTCCTCATCTCCTCGGTCGCATCCGGCAACGTCGCTCCTTACGTCGGTCCGTCGGACGTCATGATGCTCTATTCGGTGGCCGACGTCGCCGGACTCAATTCGGTGACGCGTCAAGTCCTCGCCAACGGGGCTGCGGCCATTGTCGGGATGGTGAAAGCGCGCGCCGAAAGCGAGGAGCGCCATCGCTCGGCGGCGCCACGCGACGAAAGCAAGCTGGCGATCGGCCTCACCATGTTCGGGGTCACCACGCCGTGCGTCAACGCGGTCGTCGACGCGCTCGAAGAGGACTTCGAGTGTCTCGTCTTTCACGCCACCGGCGTCGGCGGACAATCAATGGAGAAGCTTGTTGACTCCGGGGGATTGACCGGGGTGATCGATATCACCACCACCGAGGTCTGCGACCTCTTGTGCGGCGGGGTGCTCCCGGCCACGCAGGACCGGTTCGGAGCGATCACGCGCACCCGGGTTCCCTATATCGGTTCGTGCGGCGCACTCGACATGGTGAACTTCGGTGCGATGGACAGCGTGCCGGACCGCTATCGAGGCCGCACGCTCCACGTCCACAACCCGACGGTGACGCTGATGCGCACGACGCCGGCGGAGAACGTTCAGATCGGGCGCTGGATCGGCGAGCGGCTCAATCTGATGGACGGTCCGGTGCGCTTTTTTCTGCCGGAAGGCGGGGTCTCCGCGCTCGACGCGCCAGGCCGCCCGTTCTCAGACCCCAACGCCGACGAGGAGCTTTTCCGATCGCTTGAAGCAACCGTTCGGCAAACCGCGTCGCGCCGTCTCATCCGCCTGCGCCGGCACATCAACGACCCGCAGTTCCCGGCGGAAATCGCCGCCGAGTTCCGCCGAATGCTCGGCGGACGGATCGCT
>Ga0126371_10003331_pt1 | contig 14039 bp, 13 predicted proteins | sample PanSoiMetaPlot_4_FD_110145 | JGI IMG/M metagenome (GOLD analysis project Ga0126371, IMG submission 110145) | Tropical forest soil microbial communities from Panama - MetaG Plot_4 | ecosystem: Environmental > Terrestrial > Soil > Tropical forest > Bulk soil | place: Panama | collected 2016-02-17 | reverse complement strand
GGTACGGGCAGATCATCAGGTGGCCGCTGTTATACGGGTACAAGTTGAGCACCGCGTAGACCAGCGTGCCGCGGGCGACGATGAGGCCCTCGGAATCGGCCATCTCCTGGATCGCGCAAAACGGGCAGCCGTCGCCCGCATCGTGGCCCGGTTTGCCCTCTCCCTTGATGTAGGCCATGCGATGCGGTGTCCACAGCCGACGGAAGCCGTCAGGAGTGCCCGCGCCATGCTGCTGTACGGGTTCGGTCGCTCCGCTGTCCGACATGGAATGCAGCATAGGAGGCGGTCGCCCCGTCAGCTGACCCGCCCGCCAACCGCTGTCTGAGGGCACACTGCGCACAACTTTTCGGCGTCGCTGCGCGTCTCACTGCCGGGACGCGACCCATCCGGCGAACCGCGTACACGTTCCAGTGACGGCAGGAGTAGCGGAAGATGACCGTCTACCTGGTCGACCAGGACGGTGCCGACGATTTCACCGGCCTATTCGTCGGCCACTACCAGCAGCTGCTGCGCCTGGCAGTGCTGTTCGTAGGCGATGTGCCCGCGGCCGAGGATGTGGTTCAGGAGGCGTTCATCCGGGTGCATGGCGCGGTGCGCCGCCGACGAATCGAAGACCCGGTGGCTTATCTCCGGCAGACCGTGGTCAACCTGTCGCGATCTGATCTCCGCCGGAGGCTGATTGCCCGCAAGCACGCTCAACGTGCAATGCCCGACGCTGCAAGCGCCGAAGATGACGCGCACTCGGCGCTTGCGCGACATGAGGTCATCAGGGCGCTGCGGTCAATTCCTGCCAGGCAGCGTGAGGCGGTTGTGCTGCGCTACTGGGCCGACCTGCCTGAGGGCGAAGTCGCACGACTAATGGGCGTCAGCGTCGGGACCGTGAAGGGATATACCTCCCGAGCCCTGGCAAGGCTCGGGCAATTGCTTGGAGAGTCAGCATGAGTGCTCCGCTTGACGCAGACCGGCTGGCCAGGCTGCTGGAAGACGCCGTCGGCTCGATCCGGCCAAGGGCCGACGCCCTCGACTCGATCCGGCGCGGCGCCCGCCGACGCCGCGCGACGCACCGGACGGTCGCCGTGGCAGCCGTTTTCGCAATATTCGTCGGCGGCGCCATCGCCTACGCCGCGGTTCGCGGCGGCACCCAGCCGACAGGGCCAGCTTCGGGGGCCACTGCTCGGCACAGCCGGTCAGCCTCCCCGACCGGGCCCGCAGCGAAGCCGGCCGGGGCGCACGACTGGGACATTGACGGCGACGGCCGGCCGGACAGCGCGCGCATCGTGCCGCTCGGCAAGGGCGATCGCAACACCCGATTCCAGCTAGTAGTGAAGATGAGTAGCCTTGGAACCCAGCGGATCCCGTTCACCGCCGCATCCGCGATCAAGTCGCCGCCGAATGGGCCGCAGATCGTGGGATCGGTCGATGCGGACTCCGACGGGCGGGCAGAGATCTTCATCATGATCGACAGCGGCGCAGCAACGCAGTTCTGGACGATCTTCAAGCTCGTCAACCACCGCATCACGCAAGTGACCATCGCCGGCCAGCCGGCGAGCCTTTCGGTGGGCGGAAGCGTGATGGACAACTCCGGTTTCAGCTGCGGCCGACCCCGCGGTGACCTGGTGATCTACGGCTACGGCGCCCTGTCCTTTGGCGCGGGGTCGCAGAAATGGTCGGTCGAAAGGGATACCTACCGCTGGGCGGGCGCTCGCCTTGTGCTGGTCTCGAAACACTCCAGTACGATCCGCGCGTCCCCGAGGAGCCCTCAGCTCGCCAAGTACGCGGGAGTCCGCTGCGGCAGCCTCCCGCAGTACACCCCGAGCTGATACGACAACCCGAGCCTTATAGGCGAGCCGGCTCTGTGATGATCGCGGGCACAGAAGGCGCTCAGACCTGGATGCGAGTCTCCACAGCGCGCACGATCTCCTTGATGGCCTCGTCGATGGGGACGCCGTTGCGCTGCTCGCCATTGCGATAGCGGAACGAGACAGCGCCCGCAGCGATGTCGTCGTCGCCGGCCAGCAGCATGTACGGCACCTTCTGGCGCTGAGCGGTCCTGATCTTCTTCTGCATCCGGTCAGAACCGGCGTCGACCTCGACCCTGATGCCGCGTTCGCGCAGCCTGGCCGCAACGTCCTCGAGGTAGCTCACGTGCGCGTCGGAGATCGGGATCCCGATCGCCTGGACCGGCGCGAGCCAGGGCGGGAACGCCCCCGCGTAGTGCTCGACCAAGATCCCGAAGAACCGCTCGATCGAGCCGAACAGTGCCCGGTGGATCATCTGCGGCCGTTGCCTGGTCCCGTCGGCGGCGGTGTACTCGATGCCGAACCTCGCGGGCTCCTGGAAGTCGACCTGCAGCGTGGACAGCTGCCACCGGCGGCCGATGGCGTCCTTCACGTGCACGTCGATCTTGGGCGCGTAGAAGGCGCCTTCGCCCTCGGCGATCACGTAGGACAGGCCGGACATGTCGAGCGCGTACTTCAGCGCCGCTTCGGCCTTGTCCCATTCGGCGATCTCGCCAACAAACTTGTCCGGCCTGGTCGAGAGCTCGGCCTCGAAATCGGTGAGGCCGTAATCGCGCAGCAGTCCCACCACGAAATCGAGCAGGCTGGCGAGCTCGTCCGCGAGCTGGTCAGGCCGGCAGAAGATGTGCGCGTCGTCCTGGGTGAACCCGCGCGCTCTCGTCAGCCCGTGCACGACGCCCGACTTCTCAAACCGGTACACGGTCCCGAACTCGAACAGCCGCAGGGGCAACTCGCGGTACGAGCGGCCGCGGGCGGCGTAGATCAGGATGTGCATCGGGCAGTTCATCGGCTTCGGGTAGTACCGCGCGCCCTCCATCTCCATCGGCGGGTACATTCCGTCGGCGTACCACTCCAGGTGGCCTGAGGTCTGGAACAGGTGCGACTTGGTGATGTGCGGGGTGTTGACGAACTCGTAGCCGGCCTCGAGGTGCCTGCGCCGCGAGTAGTCCTCCAGGACACGCCGGATGGTCCCGCCCTTGGGGTGGAACACGGGCAGGCCGCTGCCGATCTCGGCGGGGAACGAGAACAGGTCGAGTTCGGCGCCCAGTTTGCGGTGATCGCGCAACTCTGCCTCGGCGAGCATCTTTAGGTAGCCGTCCTGCTCATCGCGTGATGGCCAGGCGGTGCCGTAAATTCGCTGCAATTGACGGTTCTGCTCGCTGCCGCGCCAGTAAGCACCGCCTGTGCGCATCAGCTTGAACGCCGGGATGTCCCTCGTGCTTGGCAGGTGCGGACCCCGGCACAGGTCCCTCCAGCGCACTTGGCCGGTCGCCTGATCCACATTGTCGTAGATGGTCAGCTCTGCTCCGCCGACCTCGACGGACTCCTCGCCGCTGACGGCACTGTCCCCGTCAAGTCCGCTGCCCTTGAGACCGATGAGCTCGAGCTTGTATGGCTCGTCCGCGAGTTCGGCGCGTGCGTCAGCGTCGGACACCACACGCCGGCTAAACCGCTGGCCCTGCTTGACGATCTGTCGCATCTTCTGCTCGATCGCCTTGAGGTCGTCAGGGCTGAAGGGCTCGTCCACGTCGAAGTCGTAATAGAAGCCGTTCTCAACCGGCGGGCCGATGCCCAGCTTCGCGTCAGGATGGAGGTCCTGCACCGCTTGGGCGAGCACGTGTGCGGTGGAGTGGCGCAAGATCGCGAGTCCGTCCGCTGAGCTCAGTTCGATCGGCTCGACGGCATCGCCGTCCTCAAGTCGCCAGGTGAGGTCCCGGAGGGTGCCGTTGACACGCGCCGCGATCGCACCGTTCTCCGCTGCCATCGCCAGCGCCCCGCCCGCCGTCGTGCTGGCTTCCACCACATGCTCGCGTCCGGCGAGAGTGATGTGCAGCTTGTCGGCAGGCACGGCTGGCTCCTTCGTCCGATTGATCCGTGATTTGGCGAGCGTGGGCGGTGATTGCCCCGCAGCCTTCGATGCTAGCGGTCACCAGGTGGTTGCCGCGCGCGAGTTTTCCCGCGCCGACACCGCTAGCACCCCAGCGAGGCAGGCTCCCTTGGCGGCTACGGCGCCGTGACCGTGACGAGCGTGCCGAATGTCATGTAGGGCCAAATTCGTTTCGCAGGTCCCCACGGGAGCTCAACGCACCCGAGACTCTGCTGCGACCCGTAGCTATAGCGGGGGAAGTAGTGAACCGCCTCGCCACCGTGGAAATACGCGACCCAGGCGACCGGGTCCGCGTACTTGGTGCCGTTTGGGTTTCTGCCCTTCATGATCTGATGCCGGTACCTGATATACACCGGGTCAGTCCTCACCGCCGTCGGCGAGGCTGGAATGCCGGTATTCGCCAGGTGCTTGAAGATCCGGACGCCGTTATGCCAGACGGTCAGCGTCTCAGGCGCCTTCTGGTTCGCCAGCGCGTATGTGTAACCGTGCTGGTTCGTCTGGTGGTGTGCCGCAGCGTGGAACAGGGCGCGCCAGAGTCGATGGCCGATCGACCCGCCGAGAGTCAGCCCTTGCTGATTCTCGTAGATCATGTCCGAGGTCAGCCCGTGATCAGCCTGGAACGCCATCACGGCGCCGAGGAGTATCTCGCTGGGCTTGGCGGGCCGCCATAGCCGCGTGAGCGCGGTCGGCCACCCGCTCTGCCAGGTATAGGTTCCGGATGGAGGGCTGTACGCGGCCTTCAGCTGCGCGCGGGCGTCGCTCAGCGGTGCGGCCGCTCTCTTTACCGGCGCCCAGGTCAGCGGCAGGTAACCGAGCTGTGCAAGCAGCTGCTCGATCCGGGCGGCATGGTAACCCCCGGTTCGGAATGTCGCGGTAACCGGAGCGGCGAGCAGCCCGCCGCCGGCCGATCGCACGCCGGCGCTTCCGCCAGGTATCCGGACCGTCACCTTCGTATGCGCTCCGAAGCCACGGGCGGGAACGAAGACCGCATCGTTTCCGTGCCGGCGCCAGGTGCCGCCGATCGCGGGGGAAACGGCAGGTAGGGGCGATGTCGCGCTGAGCGGCTCTGCGAATGCGACGGTGATCGGAGCTGCGCCGTTCACGCTGGTCGCGCCGTTAGCCGGGGTCACCGTCATGACATGCTCGGGCGCCGCGGCAGCGGGGCTTGATGCCGTGTGGTCGTGGTTGGCGGCCTCGGCAGAGCTCGGCTTGTGCAGGTATACATAAGTACCGCCGCCGGCGACGAGAACGGCGACAGCGGCCGCGATCCCCAGGATTGCGTTGGGGCGGCGCCGCGGGCCCTGCCGACCACGCTTACCCGGCCACGGCTCGGCCGACTGAACTGGCCTCGGCTCGGCCGACTGAACTGGCCACGGCTCGGCCGACTGAACTGGCCACGGCTCGGAGTTCTGAGCTGGCCACGGCTCAGGCGACTGAACTGGCCACGGCTCGGCCGGCTGAACTGCCCACGGCCCGGCCGACTGAACTGGCAGATCGGCAAGCACGGCAGCGGTGGCGCTCGGGTAGGTCGTGGCCGAAGTGACTGGAGTCGGCGCGGAAGCTGACTCTGCGCCAGGCTCTGCGGCAGCGGCCGACGAGTCCGGTTCCGCCGCTCCCTCCGCGTCCTCGCCAGTCCCGCCTGACAGCGCGGCACGCGCGGAGGCAGGCGCCTCGCTGCTCAGTAGTTCAGCTTTCGGGATGAACCGTGGTCGCGGGCTAATCAGGGGGTCGTAGCTGGCAGGCTCGCTGGCGCCAGACCGGGTTGAGTCCGGCTTCATCGGCATTGGCTCAGCGAGCGTCTGCGAGTCATGGGCGTCCGGCCACACCGATCCGGACGGGCTCAGGGCGGCGCGCCTGCGCTCGGTTCCAGCGGGCGTCGTCTCCGCGGCGATATCGTCCGGCGCGGGCGCACCGGAAGAGCCTGGCTCCTTGCCCTGGTTCGCCGATCCATCGGCGCCATTTTCGGGCTGACCGTCTTGGCCTGGCCACATGCTGGTTGCCCCGATCTGTACCACGTCTGCCTCAGGTGCGAGTGTAGGTACCACCAGCCACTACCGGCCCGGTGATCAGGTGAAGAAACGGGCACAAAATGGGGGCACGCGATCTCGGCGAGGTTGACCGATGACCGACTCACGCGATCGTCTGCTCGCCTACGCTATGGCAAGCGACGGTTACCAGCGCCCTGTTTTGTCTGCTTACCGGAGGCAGCGCACAATGTCAGGCACCGAGTTCCGGGTCCTGTACGTGCTTGGCATGTACCACAGCGGGACGACGCTGCTTGGCAACCTGACTGGGCAGCTCGATCGGTACTTCTCCGTGGGCGAGCTGCGGTCGATCTGGCGCAAGCTCACGCTGCCGCACACCCGATGCGGGTGCGGCGATCTGCTCGCGGCCTGTCCCGTCTGGCGGCGAATACTCAAGACCGCGTTCGGAACCGAACGTGACACTGCCGAGCTAGCGCGGGAGATGTGGCAGTACCAGCAGCAGGCTGTCCATGAGTTCCACACCTGGCTCCAGGTTCCCTCGTTGTTGCGGCGCAGGGGACGTGACCTACCGGAAGGCAGCCCGCTGGCTCGCTACACGGAGGGCCTTGCGCGCCTGTATCAAGCCATTGCCGAAGAGACCAGCGCTGATGTGATCGTCGACTCGTCCAAGGAGCCGACGGACGCAGCGATGCTGCTGCTCATGCAGAGCGTCGACTCGCGGTTCGTGCACATCGTTCGTGATCCGCGCGGGGTGGTCAACTCCATCCTGCGCGTCCATGCCGGCGACCGGCCTGCTGCCGCGAGCCGGTGGAAGCAGAGCGCATACACGGCCTTCAGCTGGTCGGCCGGCAACCTGGCAGGGACGGCGGTCAGGCGAGCGGCTGGCAAGGGACGGTCAATGGTCTTGCGCTACGAGGATTTCATCGCAAAGCCACGCGAGACGATGGAAGTCCTCGCGCAGCACTGCGGCAGGCCCGCCTTGCTCGACTCCCCGGCGGAGGATGGGACCGTCACGATCGGGACTACGCACACCGTCGGAGGGAACAACAACCGCTTCCGTACCGGCCCGGTTCGAGTGCGCGAGGACACAGCCTGGCGGTCACAGATGCACAAGCTCGACAGAGCCGTCGTCACTGCCGCTTGCGCGCCCCTGATGATTCGCTATGGATATCGGCTGACGAACTGAGTCATCATTCCCGGCATCATTCTCAGGGCATGGGGACCCTTCCGTCTGCCCGAAGGCAACTCAGCGGTATCGCTGGGGCATTCTGGCCATAGGCGACACACGGAGGTGACGGTTCGTGAGAGGTGACACGGTCCGCGATTTGCTCAAGCCGGTCATCGGCAAGTCCGGCTCGATTTCGATGCTGATCAGACAGATCGGCCCGATCGGCTTCGCGGCGGCCGAGATGAGGAAGCTGACCAGCGTCGAGCTTCGCTCCGACGGGCTGGTTCGCCTGGAGCGCGAATCGGGATGGACGGTCATCGATCCGGCCGAAGTCGTTGCCGTTGTGTGGCACAGCGACGCCGACAGTACGCCAGGGCAGTTCCTGTGATCGTGCGGTAGGTCATCCGGGATCCTCTCCGACGAGGCCGTCGACCGACTCGCGGATGAGGTCGGCATGGCCGACATGGCGTGCGTACTCCTCGATCATGTCCATGATCATGCGCCTCAGGCTCGGGGTCCGGCCGTCGCGCCAGGTGAAGGCGGCGGGCCGGTCCAGGCCGGATTCGGCGAGCGCCTCGGCGACCAGGCTGCGGGAACGGCCAACCGCCTCCTGCCACAGAGACACCAGTTCCGCTGGGCTGTCCCCAGCGGCCGAGTGCCACTCCCAGTCCTGATCGGCGTCCCAGTCCACGGTGTCCCATGGCGGGTGCGGGTCGCGGCCGTACAGCTTGACGGAGAACCAGTCGTCCTCGACTCCGGCCATGTGCTTGAGCAGGCCGCCCAGTGTCATGGCCGACGGCCCGAGCGTCGCTCGCAGTCCAGCCGAGTCCAGGTTCCCGCACTTCCAGGCCAGGTAGCCGCGCTGACGTTCGAGCGCACCAAGAAGGGTGTCGACCTCCGTCCCGGCCACCGGCGGCTCGCGCAGTATCGCCTCGCTGTGAGTGTTCATGGAAGGCACATTAGAGTCAGTTCCGGACGATCTGGTTCCGGGATAGATGCGCGACGGAGATTGATGGCGCTTGATCGAAGCCCCACCGCCAGGGCCCTGCTGGCGCTTGAGGTAATCCAGAACAATCCAGGGATCACGGCAGACCGGCTGGGCGACAGGCTCGGGGTCACGGAACGCGCCGCCCGCCGCTACGTCGCGATCTTGCGAGAGGCGGAACTGCCGATCGACTCGGTCCCCGGTCCTTACGGCGGCTACCGTGTCGGCCGGAGCTTGCGTATCCCTCCGCTGATGTTTAGTGCTGCCGAGGCGCTCGGCCTGGTGATGGCCGTCCTGGAGGGCCACAGGAACGCGGCCAATCCGACGGACCTCGTGGGCAGCGCGCTGGCCAAGATCGTCAGAGTCCTGCCTGAGCGGGTGGCAGCGCCGGTCCTCGCGTTCCGCAACACCACCGCTCCGCCGGTGCTACCCCAGGCCTGGGCCAGCCCAGAGCTGACGACCCACCTGATCGAAGCCTGCACCGCTGCGCGGCGGCTGCGGCTGGCCTACCGGCTGGGCAGGGACACCGACCTGCCTATGGAAATCGATCCGTGGGCCGTCGTGCTCCGGCACAGCCGCTGGTACCTGCTCGGCTGGTCTCACACCAAGCAAGCGCGCCGCGTGCTCCGCGTGGACAGGATCGCCGCGATCGAGACGCTGCCTGACACGTTCGCGCCACCTGAGGACCTCGACGCCCTGCGGACGCTGGAAGAACACCTGTCGCAAGGCTGGACCCACCCGGTCGATGTCCTGATCGACGCTACGGTCGAGCAGACATCACGATGGCTGCCCAGGAGCCTGGGACGGCTCGAACCGGACGACGAAGGCGGGACCCGCCTGCAGGCGACCACCGACGAGCCAGCCTGGTATGCGCGGCAGCTCGCGGCCATCCCGGCGCCTTTCCGCGTCATCGCCTCACCCGAGTTGCAGCGAGCGACCGCGGCCCTCGGCCAGCACCTCATGCAAGCCGCTGGCGCGAGTTGAGCCGGCCTACAGGTCGATCCGCATCACCGCGCGCCGCTTTGTTGGCCTGGTTACTTCCCTCAACCCCGCAGCGGCGAAGGCGTTCCGGCTGCCCACGTGGAGTTCGCCCCAGGTGATCTTCTTCCCCGGCTCGGTGAGCATTCCGTATCCCTCGACGGCATGCGCGCCGCCCTCGCTCGCGAACTCGACCGCCGCGGCGATCATCTGGTAGGTGAATCCTTGCCAGCGGTACGGAATGCGGGTGAGCGTGCAGGTGATGGCCCAGACCTCTTCGTCGGTCTTGTCCTCCTTCCGTCTGGTCCAGGTCACCTGTCTGCTGAGCTGGACATAGGCCGTCCGCGGCTCGACCGCGCACCAGGCCACCGGCTCATTGTCGAGGTAGCCGACGAGCCCGCTTGTGCTGGACGAATCCGGATGGCCGCACTCGGCCTGAGTCCGGAGCCGGTGCGTCCGCTCCTCATCGGACACTGAGCGCCACTGCCTGGTGATGATCTTGAATCGCTGGCAGAAGCACGGGTCCCCGTGGCAGCGGGCGGTGCCGACAACAGCCAGGAGGTCATCCCACGACACCTTGTTCGCGGGCACGATGCGGAGTTTGGCCGCTTGAGTCGTGATCCTGGCCATGGCCAGCGATGTTAGCCGCGATGCCCGGCAGGATGTGAGCATGCGCCGACTGGGCTGGGATCACAACAGCTTCTACCACCCGCTCCTGCTGCGGCACCTGCCGCCTGGATGCGAGCGGGTGCTCGACGTCGGCTGCGGAGCCGGGGCGTTCGCCGCCAAACTGGCCCTACGGGCCGAGCAAGTGGACGCTCTCGACCGGTCACCGGCCATGATCGACGCGGCCAAGCGCGTGGCCCCCGGCAACGTCACCTGCATCCTGGGTGATGTCATGGCTGACCCATTGCCGGCTGAACATTATGACGCGATCATGTCGGTCACAGCGCTGCACCATCTGCCCCTGGACGATGCGCTGCGGCGCCTCTCCTCGGCGCTGCGGCCAGGCGGCGTTCTAGCCGCTATAGCCTTGCCTCGGGTTGACCTGCCACGAGAGCTGCCCGTCGAAGGCCTGGCCGCAACGGGTTACCGAATGTTCGGTGCCGCCTTCGCCGTCCTCAGAGCCTCAGGCTGGGGCAACTGGTATCGGCTGCCGCCCAGCCATGAGGCGATGCCCAAGGTGCTTGAACCACCACTGACAACCCGCCAGGTTCGTCAGCGGGCGACTGCGGCGCTCCCCGGCGCCCAGGTGCGCCGCCTTATCTTCTGGCGATATTTCCTGTACTGGCAGCGACCGGTGGAACCCCTTCCCGCTAGCTAGCAAGCGCTGCCGCACAGAGATGGTGAAGGCCGGTCACGACAAGGCGACCGGCCACTGGCCTGGGTGGGCGATACTGGGATCGAACCAGTGACCTCCTCGGTGTGAACGAGGCGCTCTCCCGCTGAGCCAATCGCCCGCGCAGGGGCGGGGGATCCGGCCCCTGGGCCATCACAGACTAGCGCATCACCCTCCCGCCCGGCAGCGAGCGAACCGGCGAGCAGCCGCGCTGCGCGGCGGCCAAGATTATGCGTGATCTTGACGTCACGTTGAGTGAGACGAAGGTCACACTGCGTAAGAGCAGGTCACAGGAACAGTCAGCATCAATTTCGGCGTTCACAATGCAGAAGCGTTTGACCAGGTCACAGGCGTTTTGGTGATCAGTGACCGAGGTTACGAGCGGTCGGTATCGCGGAATCTACCCCCCCAAGGCAATAGGTCCGCGGGAACCAACGTCCATCAATGCGATGGCAACCGCACCAATTTTCGCATGACGGTTGTCCCGTGATGCGACTAGGCAAAGGTCAGAACCCCATGATGAACAGCGTTACGGTCTCCGCTGAGCTGGGCCTCAGCCTGGTAGTTCCCGAGCACGGAGCCGTTCCCCTGGTAGCCAGTCTCGACTACTGCGCCGACGATCCCTATGCGATCAAGATGTCATTCCACGTCGGAACGGACGAGCCTGTCGAGTGGATTTTCGCGAGGGAACTGCTGGCCACGGGCCTCGAATCCCGTGTCGGTGACGGCGATGTGAAGGTCTGGCCAGAAGGCACGCCAGAAGCGGACATCCTGAACATCGCGCTCTCGTCACCCTTCGGCGAAGCGCACTTCGAGGCACCGCTGAGTGCCACCGCCGAGTTCCTGCGGAGCACTTACGGCATCATCCCCGCAGGCTCGGAGGGCGATTTCATCGACGTGGACAACGAACTCGACGAGCTTCTCTGGCAGGCCTGATCCCCGGCGCGCCCTGAATAGGACTCGGCCGTGGGCGACGGGTTTCCGTCGCCCACGGCTGGACCAATATCACGGATCAGGCGAATCAGCTGACCGCAGCGCGAATATCTCTGCGGCTTTTCTGGTGACCGGGCCTGGCGCCGCGGGCAGCGCCACGCCGTCCACGTTCCTGATCGGCTGCACGTCCCTGGTCGTCCCAGACAGGAACGCTTCGTCGGAACTCGCCAGCGCGTCGAGCGGCAGGTCTGCCTCCTCAGCGCCCGCCCACTCGATGACCAGCGCTCTGGTCACGCCGGCGAGGCAACCCGAGGACAGCGGCGGGGTCAAAAGCCGACCGCCACGCACAACGAATACGTTCGTGCCAGTGCCTTCGCAGAGCTGGCCGACAGTGTTGGCGAAGATCGCCTCGCCACCGCCGCGGTCGGCCGCATACGAGAGCGCGCGCACGTTCTCGCCGTAGGACGTGGTCTTCAGGCCCGACAGCGCACCGCGCTCATTTCTCGGCCACGGCACCGTCACGACGTCCACGAACGCGGCAGGGAACGGCTGCGTGGCCATCGCAACAATCGCCGTCGCCGGCGAGTCACCGCGTTCTGAGCCCAGCGGCGATTTCCCGCCGGTCACCGTGACCCGCAACCTGGCCAAGGGCGGTCCGCCGGACGCGGAGATCACGGCGAGGGCCCCGTCGTGGATCGCTTCGAGGTCCGGTTCTGGCAGCCCGAGCCCGAGCGCAGACCTGCGCAGTCGCGCCAGGTGCCTGGTCATCGCGAACGGCACCCCGCCCGCGACCTTGATCGTCTCGAACACGCCGTCGCCAACCACGAGGCCGTGGTCGAAGACGGACACTCTCGCATCATCGTCGGGGAGCAGGTCCCCGTTCATCCACACTGCCATGCCCACTGACGGTATGCGGTCGTGATTTGTTTTGCGAGCTCAACCCACCCGCTTGTTATGACAGGCCGCCACAGGAGGCCGCTGCCGCCGCGCACAGATCGGGCATCAGCTGCTCGACCGTCACGATCTGGTCGCTTACCTGCCGGTCGACATCCATCGCAGGCACTTCAGCTCGGACGAGGTCATGTACGGCCGCCACCGGAGCGGCCGGCTCGGCGATGTCAGATCGGAGCCCGATGCCTTGCGTTGCGCACAAAATCTCAACAGCAAGACAAGTCCGCACGTTCGCAACCACCTCGCGCAGCTTGCGCACAGCCGTCCAGCCCATCGAGACGTGATCCTCCTGCTTGCCAGAAGTCGGGATGGTATCGACGCTCGCCGGATGGGCGAGGACCTTGTTCTCGCCGACCAGGGAGGCACCGGTGTACTGGGCAAGCATGTATCCCGAGTTGGTGCCCGCCGCCGGGGCGAGGAACGGCGGCAGACCTCGCGAGAAAGCCGGATCAAGCATCCGGTCGACCCGTCGCTCGCTGATGCTCGCGAGCTCTGCGATGGCCATGGCGAGCATGTCGGCGGCGAACGCGAGTGGCTCGCCGTGGAAGTTGCCCGTCGTCATCACCTCGCCGTCGGGCACGATGACCGGGTTGTCGACAATCGCCCCGAGTTCGGTCTCAAGGATGGATCTCGCGAATGCGAGCACGTCGCGCACCGCGCCGTGCACCTGGGGCGCGCAACGCAGGCAGTAGGCGTCCTGCACAGCATGGGCGCTCTCGCGGTGGCTGGCCATCAGCCGCGAGCCCGCCAGCAATGCCCGCAGGTTGGCGGCGCTGACCATCTGGCCTGGATGCGGCCTGATCACCTGAACCCGCTCGTCGTACGGGCGGCTAGTAGCCAGCAGTGCCTCGACCGAGAGGGCGCACGCGACGTCGGCGGCCTTGACAAGGAGCGCGGCCTCGTACACGGAGAACGCGAGCAGGGCCTGCATCGGCTCGGTGCCATTCACGAGGGACAGACCCTCCTTCGGCGCGAACACCAGCGGCTCGAGCCCGTGCTCGGCGAGCACCTCGGCGGCCGGGCGCCCAGACGGCGGGTCGCCTGGGGTTCGCAAGCGGCCCTCGCCGATCAGCGGCTGGGCCAGGTGAGCAAGCTGCGCGAGGTCGCCGGACGCGCCAACCGAGCCCTTGCCGGGGACCACGGGCAGCAGGCTGAGGTTCAGCATCTCGATCAGCCTTGCGGGCAGGTCCGGCCGGACTCCCGAGTAGCCCGCGGCCAGAGTCCTGGCCCGCAGCAGGAGCACCGCACGAACGGTCTCGTCGTTCAGCGGCTCGCCGACGCCGGCGGCGTGGGACATGACGATCGCACGCTGCAGCGTCGCGAGGTCAGACTCGGCGACCCGGGTGTCAGCGAGCGCGCCGAAGCCGGTATTCACACCGTAGACGGCATGCGTGCCACGGATTGCTGAGGTCACGACGTCCAGGCTGGCCTGCATTCTGGCGGGCACGTCCTGGCCAAGCTCGGCCTTGGCCCGGCCGAGCGCGACGTCGACGACGTCGTCCACGGTCAGCGCGTCGCCGGTGACGATCACTGTTCGCATGCGGACAGCCTGCCATCCCCTCGCTTCCCCTACCAGCGACCCTCGCTCACCAGGGAATCCTCGTCTCACAATGGTGCCGCGGCGGCCGGGGCGAGTTTGCTCCGCGCTCAGGATCGGCTACAGTTCTGAACGCGGTGCCGCTGTCGCGGCGCCACCATCCGCACATCGGGCAGATGAGCGGTCGCGCGGACGTGGCTCAGCTGGTAGAGCATCACCTTGCCAAGGTGAGGGTCGCGGGTTCGAATCCCGTCGTC
>Ga0126371_10003330_pt1 | contig 14041 bp, 11 predicted proteins | sample PanSoiMetaPlot_4_FD_110145 | JGI IMG/M metagenome (GOLD analysis project Ga0126371, IMG submission 110145) | Tropical forest soil microbial communities from Panama - MetaG Plot_4 | ecosystem: Environmental > Terrestrial > Soil > Tropical forest > Bulk soil | place: Panama | collected 2016-02-17 | reverse complement strand
GTCATCGGAAACCAGCGTCCAGCCGCGGCGAGCGCAGGCGTACGCCAGAGAGCTCTTGCCTGCGCCGGAATCTCCACACAGCAAAGTCCCCACCTCCGCGCGGCTGACGCAGGCGGCATGCAGGGGAGTGAAGAAGATGGCATCGAGTGCAGTCAGCGCGAGAGTTTCCAGGAAATAATGGCGAAAGAGAGGCGAACCGAGGGCTTCGTCGGCCATGCTGATCGAGCCGCGGCCGGTAGCCTCGTCGAATTCGGCGAAGTTTATTTCGTCGGAACAAAACCTCAGTAATCCCGGCAGCGCGGTGAAGTCGGGACGGCTGAGCGGCGGCGAACCGCGGTGGACATTGACCTCGATCCGGACTGGCGGGGCGTCGAACAGCCGCGGCCAGGTCGCCCAAAGTTCAGACGCCGTTTCCAGGACTGCAGCCTCGCTAGAGACGATTTCGACGGGATAACCCAGAGGATAAAAGGAAGCCTGTAGTACTAGACCCGAAAATCCTCGTGAGCCGTGACGATTTTCGTGGCGCACGCACTCTTGCGTGCCGCGTCGAGACTCGTCTCGACGCCTGCCGGAGCCTGCGCCAGTGCGCGAAGTTGGCATCTAGCTCTCCCCCTCCGGCGGGTGCCGCGCAAAGAGTTCCGGCGCCCGACGGTAGAGCGCCAGGCCCAGAAGGACAAGCGAAACCAACTGCACAAACACAGCCGACAAAGCGATACCGGCAACGCCCATCCAATGGGAAAGCGCCAGGTCCAGCGCGACGTCGATGATCAACGCCGCGATTCCGACTCGCGCCAGCAACATGTTCGCCGACAGCGCGGATGTCAGCCGCGTCGCGATCGCCAGCAGAAACGCGAATGGAAGCTGTAACAGGGAGAAGCCTTGCACCTGCGCGACCAAACGGGCCGAGTCGGAGCCAAAAGCTCCGCGCTCGAAAAGGATGTGCACGATCATGCTGGAGGCTGCGACCAACCCGACGGTCAGCGGCACGGCCAGCGCCGTGGCGGCGGCGCAGCATCGGAGGACCGTCCTCCGCAACTGCTTCCAGTCGCGCGCCGCAGCCAGGCGCGCGAGCATCGGCAATATGGTGACGCCGATTGGGGCCGCGGCCACCTGCAACAGGACAGTGCTGAGCCTGTTTCCATAAACCAGCGCCGATACCTGGCTGGACCCCAGCTTGCCCGCCACGGACTGATCTATAAGCACGCAACCGGATGTGATGGCGACGCTAGCCAGTAAAGGAAAGAACTGCGCGCCGAGATGTCCGATTTCACCACCCGCATCCCTCCACCGAGGAGCGAGCGGATAGCCCAGCCTCCGCACCGCGATGCCCAAGGCGAAACACTCGATTGCTACGCCGCCGACGGTGCCCGCACACAGGACCGCGATGCCCAATCGTCCGGTGAAGGCGTACAAAAACGCGATACACAAAAGAGGCGTCGCAATGGGCGCTATGGCGGCCAGCGCGAAACGCCGGTGCGCGTTCAGTACTGCCCGCCATGCGGCAATGCACGCGCTCATCGGCAGCCACCACAGCAGCATGAAAAACAGAGCCGTGGCAAGGTGAAGCTTGGCCTCTGTAAAGCTCGATCCCGCAAGCCGGAGGAGCCAGCGCCCACCGAGCGCGAGCCCCGCAGCCCCTATCAGCGTCATTCCCAGCGAGGCCGAAAGGGCAATGCCCGCCAGCCGGCGTGCGCCGTCGATCCCCTCCGCGGCTTGAGCGCGCACCAGCATGGGAACGAGGCAAGGCGTCAGGCTGCCCGCTACCAGATCCGCCACGAAGGAAGGCAGCAACAGAGCTATCAGAAAGGCGTCGAGCGCATCGCTGGTTCCGAAGAATCTTGCGATAACTATAGTTTTGGCCGCTCCAGCCAGCTTCGCGGTGGCAAGGAGAACCCCGACCGTGAGGGTATTGGCGAACAGGCGCGTGGGAGCGGCGCGGGGCTCAGGGGCCTCGCTCGCCGGCTCAACCAGAGGTATCGTGTGCGAGGCCAGCACTCACCGTTATAAGACCGTGCCGCCCCGGCTCGCGGAACAGTCTAACCGTTAGGGATCTTGCGTTTGCGCGCTGCTATCGTTCACTACTGGCTGCTTGGCATGCGCGGCGGGGAAGCGGTAGTGGAATCGTTGTGCCGCCTGCTGCCCTCGGCCGACATCTTCACCCTGTTCTACGACCCCTCGCGCGTTTCCGACGCCATCCGGTCGCGCCGCGTGACGGCCTCGTATCTCAACCCCCTCCGCCGATGCCACCGGTCGCTGCTGCCATGGATGCCTTCGGCGCTTGAAAGCTTCGATCTCCGGGGATACGACCTCGTAATCAGCAGCGAATCGGGGCCAGCCAAAGGCGTCCTGACGGCCTCCACAACCCGGCATATCTGCTATTGCCATACGCCGATGCGCTATCTTTGGGAGCTCTACCCGGCCTATCTCAACGACTGGACGGGCAGCCGGCTCAAGCGCGCGCTGATCCGGCGCGCGGCCAACCACCTTCGGCTTTGGGATTACGCTTCTTCGGCGCGCGTGGACCGTTTCCTCGCCAACAGCGAGAATGTACGGCGAAGAATTTGGAAAACCTATCGCAGGGAATCCGAGGTAGTGCATCCTCCCGTGGCGGTGGAGACATTCTTCCATAAGCCCGCCGGCGATTACTTTTTGGGCGTGGCGGAACTGGTGGAGTACAAGCAACTCGACTACGCCGTCAGGATTTTCGCTCGAACCGGACGGAAGCTCCGGATTGTCGGTGACGGCCCGCTCTATCGAAGTCTGAGGAGCGAGGCCGGCCCCAGCGTGGAATTCTGCGGCCGCGTTTCTGAAAGCGAGCTGCGGGAGTTATACGCAAGGTCACGGGCCCTGATTGTTCCAGGGGAGGAGGATTTCGGAATCACGATGGTTGAGTCCTTAGCGAGCGGCAAGCCAGTGATTGGTCTGGCGCGGGGCGGAGCGATAGAGATTGCGCCGCCCGTAGACTGCGGTTTAAGCGTGCTGTATGAGAACGCTTCGGAGGGGGACCTGGAAGCCGCGTTGGAGCGATTCGAAGCATGCGAGCAGGATTTCATCCCCCATCGCCTCCAGGCCCGTGCGGCACGCTTTTCCGAAAGCCGCTTTCAGGAAAAAATACGCAGCGTTCTTGCTTCCCCGGATCCCGTCCCCGATGCTGTTCCCTTGTCTTTGGTTTCCGGGTCAAATCGATAGCCCGGAATGACTTGCAAGAAGATTGTCTTTTTCTTCCCCTCCTTCACGAGTTCTGAGGCGACCGCGCCGCTAGGAATCCTCGCCATCTCCACGCCCCTGCTTCGCGCCGGCTATAGGGTCAAGCTGATCGATTCCACCATTACGCCGGATTTCCAAAAGCGGGTGATCGAGGAGATGGAGGACGCATTATGTCTCGCCGTCTCGCTGGTCACGGGGCCGATGATCCGGGAGACCGTGGCCATCGCGCGCGAGGTCAAGCGGCTCTATCCGGACAAGCCCGTGATTTTGGGCGGCTGGCATCCGTCGCTGTTGCCTGACCAGACTCTGGCGGCCGAATACGTCGACATGATCGTCATCGGGCAGGGCGAAGAGGCGTTTCTCGAAATCGTCCGGCACATCGAAGCCGGCGAGCTTCCCAAGGGCGTTCGGGGCGCCGGATACAAAGAAGACGGCCGCATCGTGTTCAATCAGCGCCGCGAGTTGCGCCCGCTGTCGGAAATGCCGCCGAAAGCGTACCAGATCGCCGATTTCGATGCCTACGAACGCCTCTGCGGACGCCGCTGGGCGATGTACACCAGCAGCCTGGCGTGCCCGTTCAACTGCGGCTACTGCACTAACGAAGGCGTCTATGGCCGCAAATGGAACGCCCTCGAGCCCGAGCAGGCGAGCGAGGAACTGTGCGATCTGGCCTCCCGCTATCGCCTCCAACTGGTGTGGGTCGTGGACGACAACTTCCTGGTGGACCGCGATCGAGCCTTGCGCATCGCCGAAGGGATCGTCGAGCGCGGCGTTCGTTTTGAGTGGAGCATACAGGCGTCTACGAATCTGGTGACGCGGATGAGCGTGGATGAGCTGAAGCTGATGCGCCGCGCCGGCCTGACCCAGGTGGCGCAGGGAGCCGATTCCGGCTCGCCCAAGGTGCTCCACCTGATGAACAAGGATTTTCAGAGGCTGGAAACCATTTATGACGCCGCCGACCGCCTCTCGCAAGCAGGCATCCGCCCGTCATTCAACATCATTTTCGGCTACCCGGGTGAAGGCCCTAAAGAGCGCCACGAATCGATCCGCATGATTATGAAGGTTTGCCGCACGCACCCCGGAGCGGAGTTCTGGACCAACATCTTTACTCCTTATCCCGGTGCGCCCATCATGAACAAGGCGTTCGAGCTGGGAATTCAGGCGCCGAAGCGGCTGGAAGAATGGGCCGATTTCTTCCCCAAATACACCGTTCTGCCGTGGCTCAAGGGCCGTGAGCACGAGCTCGTGCAAGTGATCCGCGATTACATCCGCGTGGCGTTCCGCAGGGTGAATATCGGACGCTGGCGCAAAGGCGTGCTGGCGCGTTTGATATACGAATCGATCGGCCCCTTGGCGCGCTGGCGTCTGGATCACGATTTCTACGCATTCCCATTCGAAGTGTGGTTAAAGCGATATGTGGATCGCATGCCCGCTCAGCCCGAAAAGCCCGCCGCGCGGGAGACGCCAAGCGAGGCGCTGGCTTGCTAGTTCTCCTCACCCACGCGAATCATCTCTATTCGGATCGTAAGCAGATCCGAAAGATGCAGCCCTACCCTCCATTGCAAACGCTGTTGGGCGCGGCTGCGCTTCGCGCAAGCGGAGTGGAGGTCGCCTTCTTCGATACGACATTCGACCGCGATGTCATTCCAGCGCTCGATCGCCTGCATCCGGATGCCGTCGCTGTATGCGAGGACAATTTCAACTTCCTCACGAAAATGTGCCTGGAGCCGAACCGGAGGCTGGCGCTCGAAATCGCGCAGGCCGCTCGCGCGCGGGGCATCCGATCGATCGTCAACAGCTCCGACGCCACGGACCACCCAGACGCTTACTTGAGCGGCGGCTTCGACCTCGTGATTCAAGGCGAGCTTGAGCCTGCGCTAATCGATGCCATAACGGGCAAGCCTGCCAGAGGATTCATTCCGCCACACCCATCGATCCCCGATCTCGATCAGCTCCCGTTCCCAGCCTGGGATCTCGTGGATCTGAAACCGTACCAGCGCGCATGGCGGCAGGCGCATGGCTATTTTTCGATCAACCTCGCCGCGAGCCGCGGCTGTCCCTATCGCTGCAACTGGTGCGCAAAGCCGATTTACGGCTCCACCTATCGCACGCATTCGCCTGACCGCGTAGCGGCGGAAATGGAGCGGCTGAACGCGCTTTGCCGCCCCGATCAGATTTGGTTCGCCGACGATATTTTTGGTCTTTCGGCCAAGTGGACGCGCGAATTCGCCGCGTGCGTGGAGCGGCGCGATGCACGCGCTCCTTTCCGCATCCAGTCCCGCTGCGATCTGATGACGCGGGATACTGTGGAAGCGCTGCGGCGCGCGGGCTGCATCGAAGTTTGGATGGGCGCCGAGTCGGGCTCTCAGCGGGTGCTCGACGCGATGGAGAAGGGCATTCGCCTCGACCAGGTTGAAGACGCTCGGGAAAATCTCCGCCGCCATGGCATCCGCGCGTGCCTGTTCCTCCAGTTTGGCTACCTGGGCGAAGAGTGGGACGATATCGAATCCACTATCCGGCTGGTGGGCCGAGTGCAACCCGACGACATCGGCGTGTCCGTCTCCTATCCCATGCCCAAGACGCGCTTCTACGAAATCGTGAATGGGCAACTTGGAGAAAAGGCCAATTGGTCGGATAGCGGGGAGCTGGCGAAGATGTTTCAGACCCAGCAACCCGCAGAGTTTTACCGGGCGTTGACCGATGCCCTCCATCTTGAAGTGCGGAAGACCGGATCGAATGGCGATCTGCGGCACGCATGGGAAAGAGTAGAACACCTGCGCGCACAGCCTGGGTGCGGCGTTGCGCGCGCTGAGTAAGAAGATGCTCCTTCTGACCCACGGTTTCTTTCTCGCGGAAGACGCGAAGGAACAAAAGGTCATGCGGCCATATCCGCCCCTGGGAATTCTGTACCTTTCCGCGTATCTGCGCCGGAAGGGATTCGAAGTCGAGGTGTACGATTCCACCTTTGGATCCAAGCAGGAGCTGTTCTCCATTCTGGATCGCGGCGCGCCGTCCTGGCTGGGCGTGTACGGAAATCTGCTGACCCGCGCCAATGTTTTGGAGATCGTGGAGCGAGCCCGCGCGGCGGGATGGAGAGTGGTTCTGGGAGGGCCGGAGCCGGCCAATTATGCACAGGAGTATCTTGCCGCGGGCGCCGAATTCGTCGTGACGGGGGAAGGGGAAGGGACGCTGGAGCATTTGCTCGCCGGTGACCCCGCGCCGCCAGGCGTGCTCTATCGCGATCCTCGGGGTGGAATCGCGCGCACGCCTCCCCCGGCGCAGATTGCCGATCTCGACTCGCTGCCTTGGCCCGACCGCGAGCGCATCGATATTGGCCGCTATCTCGCGGCTTGGCGCGAGCGCCATGGCGCGGGCTCGGTTTCTCTGATCACCGCGCGCGGCTGCCCTTTCCACTGCCGCTGGTGCAGCCACTCCGTCTACGGCAAGACCCACCGCCGGAGGAGCGTCGCGGCCGTCGCGGATGAAGCCGAGTGGGTCCTCGGCCGCTATAACCCGGAAATGCTCTGGTACGCCGACGACGTTTTCACGATCCATACGAGCTGGACGCTAAACTACGCCGCCGAGATGAAGCGCCGCCACATTCGCGCGCCCTTCGAGTGCATCACCAGGGCAGATCGCTTCAGCCCTCCCGTGGCTGCGGCCCTTGCCGAAATGGGCTGCTTCCGCGTGTGGATCGGTTCAGAGAGCGGATCGCAGCGGATCTTAGACTCCATGCAGCGGGGCGTCCGCGTGGAGCAGGTGCAGGCGGCCGTAAGGCTTGCCAAATCTCACGGAATGGAGGCGGGGATGTTCCTGATGTGGGGTTACGAGGGCGAGCAGATTGAGGACGTCGAAGCCACGGCCGCCCATGTCCAGGCGTGCCGGCCGAACGTCTACCTCACCACTGTGTCCTATCCGATCAAAGGCACGCCGTATTACGAAGAGGTGCGCGACCGGCTGATCCCGCTGGGCGCTTGGGGTTCTTCTACCGATCGAGATGTGCGGATTAGGGGCCGCCGCGGACGCCGGTTCTATGAACACGCCGACGATCTGCTGCGGCTGTGTTTGGAAGAGCCCCAGAATCCCATTCGCATGGACGCGGTGCGCGCGGCTTTGAAAGCGACTTCGGGACAGGTCGAGGCATGACCACTCCATTTGATCTGCTAGCGGGCGATTACCGGCGTTTATGGTCGAACGCGCCCGCAGGCCGGTCTCAACGCGCCCAGGTGTGGCGTCACATCGATCCGCTGTTTCAGACGGGTGATCGCATTCTGGATCTGGGTTGTGGAACGGGAGACGACGCGCTGCATTTTAGAGAGCGCGGCGTGCGAGCGTATGGCATTGACGCCTCGGAAAAGATGGTTGGGGCCTCGCAAGCGCGTGGCGTAGACGCGCAGCGGCTCGCGCTGGAAGATTTGAACCGGCTGGAAGGAACGTATTCCGGCGCGATTTCGAATTTCGGCGCGCTAAATTGCGTTGCGGACCTCCGCCCAATTGCAGCGCGACTGAAGCGCTTGATCGAGCCCGGGGGCCCGCTTGCGATCTGCATCATGGGAAGATTCGCGCCGGTCGATTGGCGTCACGCGGCGCAACGATGGCGCGGCCGCGCAAGCTGGCGTGGAATAGATGTTTACTACCATTCCTCGCGGCAAATGCGCGCCGCCTTCGCCTCGGATTTTGTGTTCTGCAAGCGAGTCTCGATCGGCTGGGGCGATCATCAGCTCTATCTTTTCCGGAGGAGAGACTGATGTTGGCAGTTCAGAACCCGTTACAGAGCCGCGACCGTGCGGGAGCGGTCCCAAATCGCCGTCAATTCCTCGAGGACTACGCCAAAATCCGGTCCGCTGAAGGACGGGGCTCGCCCGATAGCGCCTACTACCGCGCGCTTCCCTTCGCCGACTTGACGGGCCGCAACTCCTCGCAATGGCGCATTCGCGCGCGGACGTTCGAATATTTCCGGAGCCGCATCTTGCCTGAGCGGTCATGTCGCATCCTGGACCTTGGCGCTGGCAACGGCTGGCTCTCTTATCGCCTGGCGCAAATGGGGCATTCGCCCGTCGCCGTGGACATCTTCGCCGATGTGCAAGACGGTCTGGGAGCGGGGAGGCATTATCCGCTCCCTATTCCCGCGGTCGAGGCTGATTTCAACGACCTTCCATTTCCGGCCGCGACTTTCGATCTGGCGGTCTTCAATTCGTCCATTCACTATTCGGACGATTACGCAAGGACGCTGGCAGCAGCCCGGCGCTGCCTGCGTTCCGGCGGGCGCATCATCATTTTGGATTCGCCTATCTACCGCCGCCGCGAGCATGGCGAAGCGATGAGGGCGGAACGGCAGGAATGGTTCGAGCGCCAATATGGCCTGCGCTCGGAAGCTTTGGGCAGCATCGAATTTTTCGACGCGGAGATGTTGCAGTCCCTCGCGCGCGAGCTTTCCCTTACCTGGAAAATTCACCGCCCCTGGTACGGATGGCAATGGCATCTTCGCCCTGTGCGGGCGTGGCTGAAACGGCGCCGGCCACCCTCGCAATTCTGGATTCTGGAGGCGAGCTTCAAGTGATCATTCTGCTGCATCCCCGCAGCATTCGTCGCGCTAGGAACCGGCGGTTTCCGCTCTCCGTGCTGGCGTTGGCCGCGATGCTGGAGGGCCGCGAAGAGTACGAGATCGTGGACGGGAATATTGACTCCGATCCCGCCGCCTCGATCGATCGAATCATGCAAGCGCGCCCGGTCGAAGCGCTCTGCGTTTCGCTGATGCCGGGGCCGCAAATGGTCGCGGCGGTCGGCCTCTCCAAATGGTTCCGCGCCAAATACCCAAAGACGCCGATCGTGTGGGGCGGCTACTTCCCGTCCCTGTATCCCGATGCCGCGCTGAACGCTCCTTACGTCGATGTGGTGGTGCGCGGCCAGGGAGAAGACACGTTTCTTGAACTGCTCGCCTCGCTACGCAACGGCCGCGACTTTCGGAATATTTCCGGAGTGTCGTATCGCGATGCATTCGGCCTTCACGTCCATACGCGCGACCGCGGCATCCGCTCTCCCGGCGATTTCCCCTGGATGCCCTACCATCAGCTGAGAGATCCGCACAAATACCTCGCCCGGACCTTTCTCGGCAGCCGCACTGCGGTTCATCACGCCAGCTATGGATGCCCATTCCGCTGCAAATTCTGCGGCGTGACGGAAGTGGCCGCGGGCCGCCAGAAGTGTGAAAAGCCGGAACGAACCGCCGCCGTGCTGGCGCACTTGCAGCAACAATTCGCCATCGACGCGGTCCAGTTCTACGACAACAACTTCTTCTTGCGCGAGGACGATTCCGCGGAGCTCGCCGATCGTATCACGCCCCTCAAGCTCGGGTGGTGGTGCGAAGGACGCATCGACATTCTGCTGCGTTATAGCGACCAGACGCTACACGCTCTTCGCCGGTCGGGATGCAAGATGATCTTCCTGGGCGCCGAATCCGGCTCGGATGAGATTTTGCGGGCGATGGAAAAGCAGATCACGTCCGCGCAGACGCTGGAGCTGGCCCGCCGGATCCGTCAATTCGGCATCATCCCGGAGTTCTCCTTTGTCATCGGCAATCCGAAAGATCCGGACTCCGATCTCCGCACGAACATGCAGTTTATCCGCCGGCTGAAGGCGGCGAACCCATACGCGGAGATCATCATCCAGCACTACACTCCCACGCCTCACCCTGACGGCATGTACGGAGACATCGACGGCAAAATCGACTTTCCCAAAACGCCAGAGGAGTGGGCTACGCCACGGTGGTACAACTTCACCGTGCGGTCAGATCCGGCTCTGCCGTGGCTGCCGCGGCGGACCAAGCGGCTGATCGATGCGTTTGAAACCGTCATGTCCTGCCGCTGGCCCACCATTCAAGATGCGCGCCTGTCGAGCTTGGCGCGCGCGGCGCTCAAGGGACTGAGCTGGTGGCGCTATGCGTTCGATTTCTATCAATGGCCACGTGAGCTGGAGCTGGCTCAGAAATTGCTCCAGCCCCGCGATCCGCGGGTCGAAAGTTTATGACCCCCAGCGCAGCGCCGGTTGAGAAGATGCCGGCGCGCGAAGCTTACGCGCTTCTGGCCCCGGAATACGATCGCTCTCCCAACGCCCTCATCTCCTTGGAGGAGCGCACCATGGCTCCGCTGCTGCCGGATCTCCGCGGCGGCAGAGCCGTTGACGTGGGAGCGGGCCGCGGCCGTTGGGCTTCGCGCCTGGCGGCCCGCGGCGCCTTCGCGATCGCAGTGGACTTCTGCCATGAGATGTTGCAGTGGACTTCAACGCCCGCGGTTCAGGCCGATGGCGGGCTTCTGCCGCTTCGCGATTCGTGCGCCGATTTTGTCGTGTGCGCGTTCGCGCTCGGCTACGCCCCAGACATTTTCGGTGAGCTGCGCCGCATCGTGCGGCCCGGAGGCATGGTGCTGGCTAGCGACGTTCATCCCGAAGCTCTGCGGCGCGGCTGGACTCGCACCTTCCGCCACAACGGCGGCGCCATCGAAGTCGCGCACGATGCTTATTCACTCGAAGATTTGAGAGCGCCCGATCTCCGGTTGACGGGCTTATCCGAGCCGAGGCTGGGAGAACCGGAAAGAGCTATTTTCGAGCAGGCCGGATACGCGGAGCGATTCGCCGAAACCTCCCAGTTTCCGGCGATTTTTGTCGCGCAGTGGGTTCGAAGGTAACCGTCGAAGGCGTCGAGCTGGATCTGGAACGGCTCCAACTGCTGCCCGGTCTGGTCAATGCTCACGATCATCTCCAGTTCTCTTTGTTTCCGCGCCTCGGCTCCGGCCCTTACGCAAACGCCACGGAATGGGCCCGCGACATTTACCATCCCGAGCGCGAGCCCATCCGTCCGCATCTGGACGTTCCCAAGCACCTGCGCCTGATTTGGGGCGGTCTGCGGAACCTGGTGGCAGGCGTGACCACCGTCTGCCACCACGACGAATATCATCCGGTTTTCGATTCCGGATTTCCTATCCGAGTGTTGAAACAATTCGGCTGGGCGCATTCGCTCGCTTTTACGCAGGACGTACGGGAACGCTTCGAACAGACGCCGCCTGGCTGGCCATTCATCATTCACTTGGGCGAAGGAACGGATTCCGAGGCCGCTGCAGAGCTCTTTCGTCTCCATGAGCTGGGCGCGCTGACCGAGCGCACGGTGTTGGTCCACGCCGTGGGTCTTAGCGGCGAGGGATGGGACCTTGTGAAGCGCGTGGGAGCTGCAGCGATCTGGTGTCCCCGGTCCAACCTGTTCACGTTGGCCCACACGCTGGGCCGCGAAGTCGTGCGATCGGGCGTCCGCCTTGCGCTCGGAACCGATTCCCCATTGACGGCGGAAGGCGATCTGCTCGATGAGATCCGCTTCGCTCAGGATTCGGGCGCGCGCGCATGTGAGTTGGTGGGCTCCGCCGCGAGAGATGTTCTTAGGCTATCGCCGGACCTCGACGACTGGATCGCCGTCCGCGGATTCGGAACGCAGCCCAAGCTGGTGGTGATCGGAGGGGAAATTCGGCTCATCAGCCCCTCCCTCGCCCGGCAGTTGCCTTCCAGTCTTGCAGCGGAATTTCACTCGCTCCACGTCGAAGGCCGTCAACGTGTCCTGATCCGCTGGGATATTCGTCGCCTGCTCGATGAGACCCGGGCTTACCTACCCTACTTCCGGCTAGCCGGCCGGGAAATCCGCTCCTGAGCAGTACCGAGACTCTCGCAAAGGCCGCAAAGACTTCTTTGCGAGCTTTGCGTGCTCTGCGAGAGATTCCCCCTGCCATCGTCACCCGTCGCGCCCCAGCCGCATTTTCGATAGACTAAGGCCGTTCGTCATTATGAGCTATCGATGGTTGGCTTTGGTGACGGCGATGGTCTTCGCGCTCGCGCCGGCTCCCCTTGCCGGACAACAGTGGACTCCTCAGCGCACGCCCGACGGCCAACCGGACCTTCAAGGAGTCTGGTCCACCGCGACTCTAACGCCTCTGGAGCGCCCGCCGGAGTTCGCCGGTAGAGAATTTTTGACAGCACAGGAAGCCGCCGACTACGAGAGGCGGACTCTCAACGAGGTCAATAGCGATCGCCGGGACCGAGGCGCCGAGGCGGATCTTCGACGGAACTATAACGAGTTCTGGCGAGACCGTGCCACCGCCGTCATCGCCAGCCGGCGCACTTCGATCATCGTCGATCCGCCAGACGGTAAAATCCCGCCCTTCACCGCCGAGGGGCTGAAGAAACGCGCGGTCAGAGTTGTCGCCACGGGTCCAGAAGGGTCGCGCTTCGCCCCCGCGGCGGGACCCGCGTCGAGCGCGCCCGGCCCAGCGGGGCCCGAAGACCTCGCGCTCCGCATCCGCTGCATCTCGCGCGATCTGCCGATGATCCCCACACCCAACAACAACTTCCTGCAAATTGTGCAAGGCGAAGGATACGTCGCCATCAACCAGGAAATGATGCATGAAGTCCGGCTGATCCCACTCGACCGCCGTCCCCACGCGGCCCCCCAAATTCGCGGATACATGGGCGATTCGCGTGGCCGCTGGGAGGCCGAAACCCTTGTGATCGACACGACCAATTTCATCGGCGTTAGCAACTTCTATGGCGCCGATCAGAACATGCATTTGGTCGAGCGCCTCACGCGCACCGGCGCCGATACGATTCTCTACCAATTCACGGTCGACGATCCCTCTGCGTTCACAAAACCTTGGAGTGGCGAGCTTTCCATGCGGCGAAGCCGCGAACCGGTGGTCGAATACGCTTGCCACGAAGGCAACTACTCCATGACGACGATTTTGCAGGGAGCGCGCGCTGCCGAAAAGGGGCGGTGACGGGGTCCCTGGAACCTTTTTGCCGCGCCTGACGTTTCCTCTTTCATGGAACTCGTGTCTTCCGCCCACGTGACCCGCCCCATGGTCAAGTCTCTATTCGTGGCGAGTTGCCTGCTTTCGATCGTCTCCTGGTACACCACGCAGCAAGGTATGGCGTTGTACCTTTCGACGTGGTTTTCACTGCTGGCGTCGTTGGGCATCCAGATAGCCCTGGTCTTCGTCGCATGGCTGATCGGCTTCACCAAGTCCAAGCGCGCGTTGCTAATTGCCGTCTATGCCATCACGGCCACCGTGTCCATCGCTTTTTCTTATGTGAGCTTATTCACTTGGTTCTCCGCCCGCGAAAGGCCGATGCAGGTGGAGAGGAAGCTGTACGACAAGCTCAACGACTCCACGGACCGCTCCAGCCAAATCCTGGCGTCCGCCATTGCTGAACAGCAAAAACACATCGCCGCCATTGACGAGATGACCACCGCCGAAAAAGCCAATGGCTACATCTCGCGCGCCGAAGACGCCGACCCCTACCTTCGCCAGGTCCGGGAGGCTGTCGCCCGCGAGGCTCGCACGTACTCGTCGAACTATCCGGAAGGCGCGGGCGAAGGTCTGCGCTACACCGCCTTCGACCGCTATGGGAAGCTAGCCCAGCAATCGCTGCAACGCATGCAAGAGGCACAAGCGAAGCTAGCCGATCTTCGCGGCAAGCTCAAGCCGCTCGATCCTACCGACCAGCAGCTTCGCGAGTTCCGCCAAACCTACGACGTCATCCCCTGGAACGATGTAGAGGCGGCCCTCCACGCGGGAGCGTTCGATCGTCCCGTCCCGCCGGACTACGCCGACTACGTCGACCGGACGGCGAGCGAGCAGGAAGACCTGTTAGTCGCCTTCCAAGAGCTATTCGCCACACCCACCCTGCGCCATATCTTCTCGTTGGCTCTGGCCGCTTTCATCGATATCGTGGTGTTCCTTCTGGCTTATGCCTCTGGCCCGTACTTTTTCGGCAGCCCGGAACAACGCTGGTTCGCGGC
>Ga0126371_10003328_pt1 | contig 14044 bp, 14 predicted proteins | sample PanSoiMetaPlot_4_FD_110145 | JGI IMG/M metagenome (GOLD analysis project Ga0126371, IMG submission 110145) | Tropical forest soil microbial communities from Panama - MetaG Plot_4 | ecosystem: Environmental > Terrestrial > Soil > Tropical forest > Bulk soil | place: Panama | collected 2016-02-17 | reverse complement strand
GCGAAATACCTCTGCCTGGTCCCATTTCGACCGCCGAAACTTCCGCAATGCCCGCCAGGGCGAAAACTCAGTCTCCAGAGCAAAAGTAACCAGAATCCTCAAGGCTGATTCCTACGCGGCCTGGGCGCGAGCCACGGTTTTCTTACCGCGGCTTTTCACATATTCCGAAGCCTGATACCAGCGAACAGCGCGTTCGAGAGCCGCTTCCACCGAACCCGGCCGGTAGCCTAGTTCTCTTTCGGCCTTATCGCTGGCGACGAACATGCGGTGACGCGACATCTTCACGCCCTCGACTGGAATCTGAGGCTCGCGGCGGGCGATCCGTGAAATCCATTGGTCCGCGTAGCCCGCGGCCAAAGCGACTGCGTGAGGCAATTTCAGTCTCGGCGCTGGACGTCCCGTGATAGCCGACAGCACATCGAGAATCTCTTTCAAGGTCATGTTGCGACCGCCAAGAATATAACGCTCGCCGATCCGACCGCGGTCGGCGGCCAGCAGATGCCCTGCCGCAACATCCTCGACCGGAGCGAGGTTTAGACCAGTATCGACGTATGCGGGCATTTTCCCGTTTAAAAAATCAACCAGGATGCGGCCGGTGGGCGTGGGCTTCCAATCCCCTGGCCCCACCGGAGTGGTGGGATTGACAATCACCACCGGCAGCCCGGCGGTAGCGGCGTTTTTCGCTTCCTGTTCTGCTAAAAACTTCGAGCGCTTGTAGTGTCCGATCATCTGGGCGAGCGTCGCCTCGGTCTGTTCGTTCGGCAATTCACCGGCGCTGGGTACCGCAATCGTGGCGACAGTGCTGGTGTACACGACTCGCTCCGCCCGGTGACGCGCCGCAACCTCGAACAGCGCCCGGGTGCCGAGCACATTGCTTTGATAAATTTCATCGGGATGGCGGGACCAGAGGCGATAGTCGGCCGCGACATGGAACACACGGCGGACACCCTTAATGGCGCGTTCGAGCGAATCGAGATCGCGAAGGTCGCCTTCAACCCGTTCCGCGCGTAATCCCTGCAACAGCCGCAAATTGCTGTCGGGGCGCACCAGAACGCGGACCGGTTCCCCCGCCTCCACAAGTTGACGAGCAACGTGGCTCCCCACGAACCCCGTGGCACCCGTGACGAGGGTGGTCATAAAATGCGAAATGCCTCATTCTCCTGCTGCTGCTTGGGCTGTGCGGCTACGTTCACAGAAGCTGGGGGCGATGCCTTGTCGCGCCCGTTGCTTTGGCCGTGTTCGTTGCCGCGCGATGCCTTGCCGCCTTTGAGCCCGCCCATTTTCCCCGAAAAGGTCCACTGCAGCATCTTCCAGGTGTCTCCGAGCTTCTTGTTTCCTCCGAGCACCGCGGAAGCTTCATAGCCGGCATGAACCATGCAATCTTCGCAGCGGGGATCGCGGCCCTTGCCGTAATTTTCCCAGGGCGTTTTCTCGATCAGATCCTTGAAGGTTTTGTGGTGCGTGTCGGTCATCAGGTAACAGGGGCCTTTCCAGCCGCGTGGGTTGTAAGTCGGGTTGCCCCAGGCGGTGCACATCAGTTCGCGCTCACCGCGCAAAAACTCCATATAGATGGGTGAGGTAACAATGTTGTACCGCTCCAGCAGCTCACTGGCGCGGCGGAATTTCTCGCGAATTTCCTCGCGGGACATGAAAATTTCCTTGGTCATCACCGCGGCGTAGGAATAGGCCGGCGAAAGCATGTGTCCATCGACGCCCAGCGTCTGCAAATAGGCAAACAGTTCGGCGATCTCCTCGATATCGGTTTCTTTGTAGATGGTTGTGTTCGAAGTGACCAAAAATCCCGCCGCCTTGGCAGCCTTGATGCCATCGATGGCCTCGCGGAAAACGCCGTCGCGCTCGACGCAAATGTCATGCGTTTTCTCCAGACCGTCCAGGTGCACGTTGAAGAAAAGCCGCGAAGTTGGCTTGAATTCCGCCAGGCGCTTACGGATAAACATCCCGTTAGTGCAGAGATAAATATGTTTCTTGCGCGACAGGATTTCACTCGCTAGCCGTCCGATTTCGGGATAGATGAGCGGCTCGCCCCCGCAGATCGAAACAATCGGCGCTCCGCAATCATCCACAGCGGCCAGGCACTCCTCCACGGTGAGGATTTCGTTGATGGTCGATTTGTATTCACGGATGCGTCCGCAGCCGGTACAGGTAAGATTGCAGGCGTGCAGGGGCTCAAGCATCATCACCAGCGGAAACTTCTTGTCTCCGCTAAGCCCCTTGCGTGTGAGATAACCCGCCATGTTGGCGGTCAAGCTGAGAGGAACCCTCATTCCTTACCCCCAATGTCCATTTCGATGCTCGATGTCATCCGGGCGAACCTGCACACCGGCGAATTTTTTCCGTCCGTGGCGAAGGTTCTCATATCGTGCCAGCGCATAAAGCGGGAATGAATTCCGATAATAATGGTATTTCAAGTAAAACACGCAGGGAAATCCCGTACCAGTAAACTCATCCTCGTCCCAGGTACCGTCGGGATTCTGTTGGGCTACCAGCCATTCGACCGCGCGCTCCGCTGCCGGATCGCTTGGACCAGAAACGGCCAGTAATCCAATCAGCGCCCATGCCGTTTGCGAAGCGGTGCTTCTCCCCTTTGCCTTAATAGCTGGATCATAATAGGAGAGGATCGACTCGCCGAAGCCGCCATCCGGATTCTGCACCGAACGCAGCCAATCGGCGCCTTTCTTCCCATGGCTGCTGGAGGCCAAGCCGATCGTTTCGAGGGCACGCAAGACCCCGCTCGTCCCGTATATGTAATTGACGCCCCATCGACCAAACCACGAGCCATCGGCAGTCTGGTCTTTGCGCAGAAAGGATCTGGCGCGCTCCAGTACTGGGTGAGTAGCGGGCCAGCCCATTTGACCAAGGCATTCGACGGCGCGGGCGGTCACATCCGCCGTGGAAGGATCCAGCATGGCATTGTGGTCTGCGAACGGGATATTGTTCAGCAGCTGCAGATTGTTTTCATGATCGAAGGCGCCCCAGCCGCCGTCGCTGTTTTGCATGCTGAGAATCCAGGCAAGGCCGCGGCGAATGGCGTTCTTTAATCGCGTGGGCTCAGGATCAGCCACGCGTCCTAGCGCCATCAACACAAAGGCGGTATCGTCCACATCCGGGTAAAAGTCGTTGCGAAACTCAAAAACCCAGCCACCCGGCTCGGAATTCGGATTCTTCACCTGCCAATCGCCGGGGCCCAAAACTTGATTGTCAAGCAACCATCGCTCGGCCGCGACGAGCCTTGGGTGCGCGGGATCCACACCCGCCTCCTCCAAAGAAACCATGGCGATGGCGGTATCCCAAACCGGCGAGATACACGGCTGAACTCGGATTCCTCGGGCGTCTTCAATTTCATACTGTTCCAGAAACCGTATTTCACGTGCGGTAAGGGGATCGCCGGGCCCGCCACCAAGCGCAAGCAGCGCAAAAATCGAGTTCATCATGGCCGGGTAGATCGTTCCGAGTCCGTCGCTCCGTTCCAGGCGGTCCAGCATCCATTTCTTGGCGTGTTCAAGCGCCCGCTTGCGTAGGGGCTTCCACGGCAGTTGCTCGTGGAGCTTCAGCAGCTGGTCCAGCGCGAGAAAGCAGTTTCGCCATGAAACGCCACGCTTGTCCCAGCGGAACGATACGGGCCTGCTGTGCGGCTTTCTAAACAACTCCTGGAGGGTAAGCCCCTCTGGCAAGCGCCAGCGGGGCTTGCTGGCGTATACGATGGCTAAAGGAATGACAATCCCTCGAGTCCACGACGACATCTCGTAGATATTCACCGGGAACCATTCTGGGATGAGCATCAGTTCGGGAGGAATCGCGGGAACAATGCTCCAATCCACGGCTCCGACCATGGCCAGGTAAAAACGCACATAGGAGTTCGTCGCTTCCAAACCGCCGAGTTCAAGAATCTTACGACTTGCTTGCTGTAGGTGCGGTGCGGATGCCGAGTCTCCGGCCAATCGCAGAGCGACATAAGCCTTTACCGTTGCGTTCAGTTCCGCCGGACCGCCATAGAAGATATTCCAACCCCCATCCGCCAGTTGCCGGTCGCGGATGTATTTGGCGAGCTTTTTCGTTTTCGGAGAATCCAGCTGTCCTAAGATCTGCAGATAGAGAATATAGTCGGATTCAAGGGTCGTGTCCGCTTCCAGTTCGGCCCACCAGTATCCTTCGCGATTTTGGACCGATAGCAGCCAATCCCGCGTCCGGCCGATGGCCTGCTCGATCAACCCTTCAAACGTTTTGACCTTCGGCGCTGCCGCAGCCGCCGACATGGCACCACTGAGGGTACCAGCTTGCAGGTTGGTTTCCGAAGCCATCAATCCCTCAGACATAGCTCGTTGCGCCGGCTCCTCGCACCGCCGACGAAGTCTTGATCACAAAATGCAGGGAATCCGGTTGCCGAGAACCTGCGCTTAGGCGCTCCCGGAAGAAAAAATGCTTCGTCTCGGGATACGACCCCAATGTCTCGAAAATACAGGTAGTTACAGTTCGGTCTCTATTATCTTTTGTATCTTCAGCGCGGTCAATAAAAAACGATCCGCCATAACCTTGCTTTGACTCGAAGCTGGACAGCCCGGGAAACCATAGGCGAATAAACATCGAAACCAGTGCTCGGGTTCGGCGGGATACCTACTTCGCATCGCTTTGGCTTTTCTCCAGAACCGAAACGCGCTCGGCCAATTCGGGAAGCCGGGAGAGCCACCCGTATTGTTCTTTGAACCTTTGCAGTGATCGCGCCGGAGTGCCCCAAACGACTTGCCCGCGGCGAACGGTTTTGCCCACGACAACGCCTGCCTGCCCGCCTATGTTTGCGTCGTCTTCAATCCTACAATGATCGCCGATGCCCGCCTGCCCTCCTACCGAAACTCGGTTGCCCAGCACGGTGCTACCGGAGATTCCCGTTTGCGCCGCAATGACAGAGTGCTCGCCGATCTGCACGTTGTGGGCAACCTGAACGAGATTGTCGATCTTAACGCCCTCCGCGACATAGGTGTCCTCAAGGGACCCACGGTCGATTGCCGTATTCAGCCGATTTCCACGTCGTCGCCGATTGCGACGCCTCCGATTTGTGGAAATTTCCAATGGCGGCCTTCGCCAAAAACGTAGCCGAAACCATCCCCGCCGACGACCGCTCCTGCATGCACTTCTACGCGATGGCCCAGTTGCGCGCCCGGATACAGCGTGACCCGCGGGTGCAACCAGCAGTCGCTTCCGACCACGCAACCTCGGCCGAGAAAACAAAAAGGCTCGATTCGCGTAGCACGGCCAACTTCCACATCCTCTTCAATCACCACGTAGGGACCCACGCTGATTTCCGCAGCCAGTTCTGCGCTTGCGGCGATAATAGCGGTCGGATGGATTTCCGCCCGCGGTCGAGTTTTGTCCGTCAACAACCAGTCCGCAGCCTTCGCAAAGGCAAGTTTCGGTTGCGGCACTCGAATGATGGTTTTGCCTGCCAGCTGCACAGCCGGAAGCGCCAGCACGCAGCGCGCCGCGGAGTTCGATGCTCGCTCTTCGTTCTTGGGCGAGTCCGCATAGATAAGGTCGCTTTCCCGCGCTCGCTCCGGCCCCGCGACGCCGGAGATCACCGCGCGAGGATCTCCTTCGACCACCGCTCCCAGATATTCCGCAAGTTCCTTCGCGGTATGTTTCATACGCTGCGTCTCCTGGCCGGTAGCGCGGCACACATTCTCAAAATGGATAAATCGGATTTTCTCCAGCGGGCCGCGTCTTCCATCTCTTGTGGGCCCAAAGCCATTGGTCGGGATGCCGCCGGATGTAATCCTCGATCAGAAGTGTGAACCTTGCGGTGTTCTCCACCACATCCGCATCTTCGTTGCCTGTCCGCGACAATTCCACAGCCGGCGCGAACTGCAGGCGATAGATTTTTCGAGTGTAATCCCAGCAAAGGAATCCGGGCACCACTGCTGCTCCGGTCCGTAGCGCGATCCGCGCCAGCCCCGACGTGGTCGAGGCGGGCACGCCGAAAAAGTCCACGAACACGCCTTCCTCGCGAGACGTGTTGTGGTCGGAAAGGATGCCCACCGTGCCGCCCTCCGCCAGCACCTTCAGAATCATCCGCGCGGACTTATTTTTCTCGATTGGCTGGTTGCCCGAAAGGCAGCGATAGCGATTGATCAGTTCATCCACCCGCCGGTTCTTGATCGGCCGGACCAAAAAATGCAGAGGATGGCCATAGCAAGCATGTGCGAAAGGCGCCAGTTCCCAGGCGCTCATGTGCCCGGTCAGAAACAATACTCCTTTCTGCTGCCGGCGCGCTGATTCAAAGTTATCTTCTCCGTCTATCACCACAATGCGCTCGATCTGCCCCCGGACGTATTTCGGAAAACGCGCGAATTCCGCCGTCATCCAACCGATTTGTTGCACCATGCGGCGGATCACCAGATTGCGTTGGGCCTCACTCCACTCCGGGAAAGCTAGCCGCAAATTAAAGGCTGAAGCACGGCGTAACGATGCCCGCATGCGGTAGGCTAGCGCGGCAAAAGCGGCGCCGGCGAAGCGCGCCAGACCTCGCGGCAGAAGTCCCAATATTTTCAGCCCCAGATATGCGGCAACATACTCAGTCCACTCACGCATTGCGCGTAATTATGCAGAGCCTCGTCAGCGGATGCCAGCCCATGTACGCCTCCTTTCATTCTTGTTGCCATCACCGCCGCGCAGATTCGCCGGCGATCTGCTCCGGCCTTTCCGCGTGAGGCCCTCACATCACGTCGATGATAAACTCGGCTTGCCTTGGAACAATTGCTTCAGACCAAAAATCCGGCAAAAATCGAGCGGGCGGGCGCGGCCTTCGTTCTACTGTTCTGCTTGTTCGGAAATCTCGGAGCCATTGGGCTGTTGGGCCCTGACGAACCTCGCTACGTCTGGATCGCCCGCGCCATGGCTATGACAGGGGATTGGGTCACACCCCGCCTTTATTCCCAACCTTGGTTTGAAAAGCCCATCCTGTACTACTGGGCCGCTTCCATCGGCTTTTTGCTTCGCCTGCCCGCCGAATGGGCGGCGCGCTTGCCCTCTGCCTTTGCCGCTCTCGTCGCGGCCATTGCGGTCGGATGGCTTGCAGCAAGGCACTACGGGAGCGCTGAGAGGCTGGCAGTCAATCCCGCTTTTCTTGGGACGCTGCTTTTCGCCACCAGCGTTGCGGCCATTGGGTTCTCTCGCGCGGCCACCCCCGACATGCTATTTAGCACATGTATCACGCTAGCGATGGCCAGCGCCGCGACAGCTTTACGCTACCGCGGCCTGCTGCGCGCCACCGCGAACACCACGCCACCGTCGGACATTTGTCCTCTTGTACTCTTCGGCGCATTTCTGGGGTTGGCCGTTTTAGCCAAAGGACCCGCGGCCATCGTTCTGGCAGGCGGCGCTCTCCTGCTCTGGGCGGCCATTACAAAACACTGGCGGCCGATCGTACGCCTGGCTCATCCCTACGCCGTTGCGGCTTTTTGCCTGGTGGCGCTCCCGTGGTACGTGCTTTGCGCCCTGCGCAACCATGATTTCCTGCGTGTTTTTATCTTCGAGCACAACTTTGAGCGATACCTGACGCCCGTGTTCCAGCATCCTCAACCGTCTTGGTTTTTTTTACCCATCGCGCTGCTTGCTTTGCTTCCTTGGACGGCGCTCCTATGGGACGCCGCTCGGCGGGGGGTTCGACTTTGGAAGGAAAAGTCCCGGTGCGACTCTCCGGACCTGTTCTTTGCCTGTTGGGCCTTTTTCCCGATCTTGTTCTTCAGTTTTTCCCAGTCGAAACTTCCGGGTTATATTGTGCCCAGCATTCCGCCCCTGGCTCTGCTGTGCGCCGTAGCGCTAGCCCGGCTCAATGCTCGCTCCGTCGCCGATCGTAAGGTCATCCGCTTCACCGCCGCCGGGATTTCAGCTACCTGGTTTGCGCTGGGCATCACCGCTTTGCTCTGGATACATCGTTTGCCCATTTACCAGCGTGACTCCCTGCGCACTTCGGTTTTCACTGCCGCCGCGATTGTGTTCATCGGTGGCGCGGTGGTTGCATTTCTCGCCTTTCGCGGCAGCGACGCCTTCGTGGCGGCCTCACTTGCGACTGTTACGCTGCTGGTCGGCACCGCCGGCTTTGGCATCCTTCCGCGGCTCGATCCGTTCATCTCAGCACGTTGGCACGCCCAATTGCTTCGCAACGACCGTCACCCGGATCGTATCTTCACTTACCGCCTGGCGCGCTCCTGGGATTTTGGCTTGGCGTTTTATTTTCAGCGCGAGTTGCCGGAGTGGTCGCCCGCCGATCCGAATCCGGCGCTGGTGCTGACCACGCCCGCAGGGCTTGAAGAAATTCGGCAGCTGCACCGGTTCTACGGAACATTGGAGGAGGCTTACCAGGGAATACTTTACGTCCCAATCGAACCCACGCCGCGATGAATCACTGCGTCTGACTCTGAAACTCTCACTCGGTTCCCCGCGTTGAGCTCACCGCGCGGCGTGCGTACTGGGAGGAAGCGACTGCAAAAAGAAATTGACCATCTGGTTTTCGTAATTTTTGCGGTCCTCGTCCGACATATCGGCGTAGCTGAGACGGTAGCGCAGAAGTTGTTTCGGCTCCGGCGCGTTATTGAACAGTCGCACCACCAAGTCGGACAAACGGGATTGATCGTCCGATTCGATGAACAATTTTGGCAATCCCTGGGTCATCTCGATTCGTATCGGAGGCTCGTGCCGAAAAGAAAAATTCAGCAAGCGGAACCCCGCGTCGGAAAACAGGCTGACTCCCGGAAGCGCCGTCAGTCCGGAGCGGCTTACCTGCACCTGTACCATGTCTCGCGGATCGGCATACGCGTTGTCGACGGCAACCGCCCCTATCCTGGGGTCGGACGTCGCCAGGCGCAGTGCCGCGTATCCGCCCATATTCGCTCCCCACAGTCCGAATCTTTTGGGGTCCACATCGTCGCGGGTTGAGAGAGTCTGAACCGCCGATCTCAATTCGCCGGTTTCCTTGTAGCCTAGAGTCGTGACTCCGGGGCTTGTTCCGTGTCCGGCAAAATCGAAGAGAAAGGCGTTGAATTGTTGCTCCTGCAGCGCGGTCACTAGCGTGAGCACGTCCGCTCGCTGTTCGCGGTACCCGTGCGCAACGATGATGGTGGGAGCTCCCCGTTGCCCGGGAAAGAACCATCCTTCTCTGTTGGTTCCGTCGGCCAGGGGGAAAGATAGGCTCATCGGATGGCCCATCATGACCGCCAAATCGAATGAATTGGGCGTTCGCGTCGGCCGGACCATCTGGTAGATCAGGAATCCGGAAACGGAAGTAACCGCAACAAAACAAAACAAAATAAGCGCGAAAAGTCCCGAAAAGACTTTGGCTATAGGCGTGGTGGGATAACGCAGCTCCGCTAAAACGGCCATCCGATAAGGGCGAGCCGTAAAATTCGCCTGGGCTCGACTCCTACTAGGATATTCCCTTCGCGTCCTTTTCGCCCTACCATTTTGACGTTTAGGTTCTTTGCCAGCAGGACGCTATAATGGCGCAGGGTTCCGCCCTCCATGCAAATTGTAGACCTCCGGCAGTTGCGTTCCCGCTCGCTTGAAGTCTTGTTTCAGGAGGAGGCGCGCCACTGGCGGGAGGAACTGTTCTGGGATTACCGTCCTTCAATTGAACTGATTCGGAAGTTCATCGACTCCCGCGCTCTTGGGGGCTATGCCGCTCTGGAAGAGGGCCGGCCGCTGGGCTATGGCTTTTACGTTCTCGAAGACCACAAGGGCCTTATTGGGGGCCTGTTTGTTTCTTCGCAATTTACCGAATACGCTATTACGAAAGACCTCTTGTCGGAAATACTCGGAACGCTGCGCGCCACTCCGCGCTTGCAGCGCATTGAAGCGCAACTCATGCCGTTTGGCACGCAATTGGATCCCATTTTTCTTTCTCAGTATTTTCGACTCTATCCCCGGCAGTTCATGGTACTGCCTCTGGCTCAGGCGAATGTCAGTGGCAAACCGATTTCTCCGGGTCTCCGATTCGAGCCCTGGTCCGACCGCGCCTTTGAAGCGGCCGCGCGCCTTATCCATCTTGCCTATGCCGATCATGTTGATAGCCAGATCAATGACCAGTATTGCAGCGAGGCGGGTGGCTTGAAATTTCTTCGCAACATCGTGCTGCTTCCCGGGTGCGGCCAATTCCTCCCGGAAGCTTCGTTTTTGGTACGTCCGGTGGGTGATGACCGCCTGATCGCCATGGTGCTTACTTCCACGGTTGCCGAGCGAGTAGGTCATACTACGCAGATTTGCGTGCTGCCCGGATATCAGGGGAATAGTATCGGCAGGCTTCTAATGGAGCATTCCATCCAGGCGCTGCACCGCAGGAATTACGAATCGCTTTCGCTCACGGTAACTTCCATCAATAAGCGCGCCGTCGGTTTGTATGAACGCCTGGGCTTCCGCGCGGTCAAGACCTTTGCTGCCGGAGTTTGGCAGAGCTGAGGCGCAGCCCGCAGAACCGCTCTTTATCGCTATTTCTTAACACGGTCTTTCAGCAGGCTCTTCAGTTCGTCCATGAATTCCTTCACGTCTTTGAAATCGAGATAAACTGAAGCGAATCGCACGTAGGCCACCTTATCGAGCTTTTTCAACCGGCCCATCAGCAGTTCGCCAATGTCCGTGGTAGTGCGTTCCCGCTCCTGCGCTTCGCTGACAAAAGCCTCGGCTTCGTCGACGATTGCCTCCAGCTTGCTCACCGCCACTGGCCGTTTCTCGCAGGCTTTCAGAAGGCCCTGCAAAATTTTCTGGCGCTCGAATTTCTCCCGCCGGCCATCTTTTTTGATGACCATGTACGGAATTTCGTCGATGCGCTCGTACGTGGTGAATCGCCGGTTACATTTCAAACATGCGCGCCGCCGCCGGATGAGGTCGCCGGTGCGTGCTTCGCGCGAGTCGATGACTTTGTCATCCAGATGCGCGCAAAACGGACACCTCACGGGACCCTGGTTCCTCGGGGCGCCTGATGCTCCGCTTCTTCCAGGAGCGCGGCTTCGCCCGCTTCTTCTTCCGACCGCGCCATTTGGCGCAATTCGCCCATCGACCATCCTTCACGGAACAGCAGGGGCAGCCCTGCCAGACTCGACGATGCAAAGCTGATCAGCCAAACCATCACCGCTGCGGTTGCCGCGGGCTCCTTGTCGATTCCGAGAATCACGGTGAGCACCAGGAAAGTTGCTACCTGTGCCCCGCCTCCGACCCCCGGCAATTGCGCCGCCGAACCCACCAAAGTAAAGGCTAACACGAGGGTCGTCACCGAGAAGCTCAAGGCCGCCAATTGGCCCCTAAGTCCGTGAAAGACCCACAAGTACGCGACGATTACCAGCGCCCAGTGCACTGCGGTCTGCGCCAGCAGGGCCAGCAAATCGCCACCTGTTCGGATGCCCTGCAATCCGTAGCTGAAACCTTCAAGCAACACTGCCACTTTTTCGCGCCAGCCCTTGCGCCAGCGTTCATGCCGTAATTTTCCAGCCAGCCACTTGCCCCCATGGAAGCGGAAGTACACCAAAAATGCGGTGATTGCCACTAAACCCAACAACAACGCGACCCCGGCAGACCGCGCGATGCGCATGAGGTACGCGTCCTGCGCGCTGGCCGACCCGTGGCGCTCAAAAAACAAGAGCGACATTCCCGCCAGCACCACCGCGGCCGCCATGTCGAAAACGCGTTCCAGCACATACACGCCAAACATGTGCGGAATTGGAAGAGAATCTTTCCTGGCGATCAACACCGGGCGGACCGGTTCGCCGGCGCGCCCGAGCAGAAACGAGCAGGTAAACCCCATTAACGTCGCGGAATATACATTCCAAAAACGGGTCTCGCCGACGGCCCTGCTAAACCGCATCCAGCGCACCGCGCGAATGGCGAAACAGACATAGATGGTCACCGTCGCCGCGAATAACAGCGGGATATTGGCCTGGCGCAGCGATTCGCCTACAACCGACCAGCGAAATCCTTCCAGGTTGATCGCATTGCGGAACTTATAGAACAAATACCCCAGAGCCACGATACCGAGAATCAGGAAAAGATACCGGCGCGGCCTAGGACTCATCTATCTGGCACCGTAGCAGGCAGTTCTGCGAGGTGTCAAGCGCCCGCGGTATTCCTGGTGGCCGCTGTGATCCGAGCCGCAAACCACATCAGAGTCGGCGTTCGTTCGCAGCGCATCTAAAACTGGCTGAAAAAACTTTATGAAGCCAGCAGGCCGCGGAAATTGATCGCTGAGACTTATGTCTTCCGCAGATGAACCGATACGGGTTCTCGTATGCGCGAGCGACGCCAAGGACCTCGCGCAGTGGGAGTCCATGCTCCACGATTCCGATTCTCTGCACCTCGTCGCCAGTGTGCTCGGACACGAAGGGCTTGATCCAGTCGTTGAGTCGTCCCAGCCGGACGTGATTGTCGATCAAGCGTGGGGCGAAAGTTCGGATCCGGAAGCTCCGCTGGAATCGGCTGATTCCCAACCTCGCACAATTTTGCTTGTTTCCGATTCGCAAGTCGCGGAGGCGCTGGTGGCCCTCCGCTCGAATACGGTGCCGGTTCTCGGCCTGCTTCCAGCCTGGTCGTCGGAATGGGAAATTCGCGCAGCCATCCATGCTGTTGCGGAGGGTTTGATCGTTCTTCATCCCCATCTTGCCGATCGCATCCTCGAGGATGGCGGGCGCGCAACAGCACCGGCTCGCAACGAAGGGTCGGCCGGGCATCCGCTGTCGCCGCGGGAACGCGAAATTCTCAATCTATTGGCCGACGGACTGGGAAACAAACAGATCGCAGGCCAACTCCATATTTCCGAGCACACGGTGAAATTTCACGTCACCTCCATCTTCAACAAGCTGAACGCGTCCAGCCGTGCAGAGGCTGTAGCCATTGGCGCCCGGCAAGGTTTGATCCTGCTTTAGCGTCTTTAGCATCCTGCGTCAACATTCCGAGGGAAATACTGCCAGTTGCCTATGGAGGTTTCCTGGCGCTCCGGTAGGATTTGCGCGCGAGGTGAAACGTGATTCGAACGATCCTGCTGATCTTGCTGATTCTCCTGATCTTGGGTGCCTTGCCATCCTGGCCATACAGCGCCGGATGGGGCTATTATCCCAGCGGCGGCTTGGGGTTACTTTTGTTGATCCTGATCATTCTGATCGTCATGGGCAGGATCTGATGGCGCCTGGTGGACCAATGCAACTGAGTGGTTCGCTTCTACCGGCGCGACGCAAAGAATTCTTGGAGAACTGTCGCCGACTCTTGCGGCAGCACTCCGGAGGTCACTGTCACACGATGGTTGAGTCGCGGATGGTCGAGCATCGAAAAACAGGAGCGCACTGCTCCCCCCTTGGGGTCGTCCGCGCCATACACCAGACGCTCGACGCGAGCCTGGATCATCGCGCCAGCGCACATGGCGCACGGCTCGATGGTGACGTACAAGGTAGCTTCTGGCAGGCGGTGCTTGCCGAAAGCCTTAGCCGCCTCGCGCAGCGCCAGCACTTCCGCATGAGCTGTGGGGTCGCAATCGCCAATGGTGCGGTTTCCGGCTCGCGCGACGATGCGCTGATTGACCACCAACACCGCCCCAACTGGCACTTCACCCCTCTGCGCGGCAAGATGTGCTTCTTCCAGAGCTGCTTCCATGAATAGGCGATCGGTTTCAGGCGTATCGTCCACGGCTCGTCAGCATAGCACGTCCATTTCGCTCATCCATTCCGTCGTAAGTCAAAAACGGCCCACTGCTGACGCAACCCGAAGACATAAGTGAGGACTATCTCATGTGCACTTCGAAAATGATCCTCCTGATAGCCGGCGCCCTGGTTTTCATGCCGCCGACCTCTTCGCGCGGCAGACAAAACGATGCGCACCCAAAAACTGACGCCGGTAAGATCACCGCTGCGCCGTCCGAGACGGGCAAGAACACCTCGCGTGATAGCAGCAAGGCCGCGGCCGACAAAGGCTCCAAGTCCGCGCCCGCACTCGCATGGCAAATCCTCACCGATGCGGCAGCTTCCGACAAATTGCGCGACCGTTCCGACGCTATCTCCGCGCT
>Ga0126371_10003327_pt1 | contig 14046 bp, 12 predicted proteins | sample PanSoiMetaPlot_4_FD_110145 | JGI IMG/M metagenome (GOLD analysis project Ga0126371, IMG submission 110145) | Tropical forest soil microbial communities from Panama - MetaG Plot_4 | ecosystem: Environmental > Terrestrial > Soil > Tropical forest > Bulk soil | place: Panama | collected 2016-02-17 | reverse complement strand
GGTGGTGGGCCCGAGAGAACTCGAATCTCTGACCTCTACCGTGTCAAGGTAGCGCTCTAACCAACTGAGCTACGGGCCCTCAGGCCGACGCTTAACGCGCGCCGTTCCGGAGTAGAACTTCAATATAGCATTCCGTTCTTTACCGGACAGGCAGCGAGCAGAGCCCACGCTACACTGGATTTCTATGGTCACTCCTCCTCGCCGCTTTCTATTTGGGCCGGGCCCCACGCAGGTCGAAAAGCGCGTCTATGATGCCATGGTGAATCCAGTCGTCGGCTATCTAGACCCGTTTTTCTTTCAATTGAACGAAGAGGTCCGTGCCGGCTTGCGGGAGCTTTTCGGAACCGCCAATCGCCTGACCTTCGCGCTCTCCGGCACCGGCAGCGCCGGCATGGAAACCGCGGTTTCTAATTTTGTAGATCCGGGCTCAAAACTGCTGGTATTCTCCGCCGGCTATTTCGCCGACCGCATCGCGGAAATGGGCCGTCGCCACGGTGGACAGATAGTTTTCGCGCGAAAGCCTTGGGGAGAAACTTTCTCGGAAACCGAAGCCGCGGAGGCGGTGGAGCGCGAAAGGCCAGACGTCGTCGCCTTCGTCCACGCCGAAACCTCTACGGGCGCGTTGCAAGATCCGGGCGCCATCGCGCGTCCCGCGCGCGAAGCCGGCGCTCTGGTGATCGCCGATTGCGTTACCTCGCTCGGCGCTGTTCCGATTCAGGTGGACGCCGCGGGCATCGATATTGCTTATAGCTGCACTCAAAAGGGCCTGAGCTGTCCTCCGGGCTTGTCGCCCTTCACCGCTTCTCCTCGCGCCTGGGAGCGGATTAACGCGCGCAAGTTGGATAACCCCGTTTGGTATCTCGATCTGAAGATGCTCGCCGATTATTACGACGGACGGAAGTATCACCATACTCCGCCGGTCTCGAATTTGTACGCGCTTCGGGAAGGCTTGGCCGCGATTCGCGAGGAGGGAGCTACCGGCCGCTTCGAGCGGCACGCACGCGCGCACGCCGAATTCGTTCGCCGTATCGAGGCGATAGGGATGGCGATGCACGTGAAGCCTGGCCGGCGGATCCCCAATCTGAATACCGTGCGCGTCCCGGAAGGCATCGACGACGCACAAGTGCGGCGCGCGCTGCTGGAGCAGCACGGCATTGAGGTGGGAGCGGGCTTTGGTCCCCTGGCGGGAAAGATATTTCGCATTGGCCTCATGGGGCCGCTTGCTAATGAGGAAGGCTTGGATCTGTTCTTCCCCGCGTTTGAAAGCTGCCTGGCGCGCGCAACCGCAGCCGTCTGAAACGCCCCAAATACGCTGAGAACCTTGCGGCCTTCAAAGCACTACTCTTTTGAGGTAATCCCGCTTGAGAGTTTGGCAGCCGCCGCAAAGTCCCGTGCGCGTCGAGTACGCCGACGAGCTCTTGATCCGGTTGCATCCGGACTCGGCCCGCATTGAAACCGCCGGGTTTCTTTGTGGCAGCCGCGACGCCTCGGCCGTTCGATTGGTTTCCACGAGTCAAAAAGGCGCGCCAGCCGATGTGGTAGGCTTTTATCCTGCGAAAACGAGGCGAAGTTTTCCTCACGGAAGCCAACACCGCCCTATTCGGCCGGAGCGATGTCGCGGTCGGGCTTGTAATCGCGGGAAGAAAGGCCGGGTTCTTCGTGCGTGGGTTCGACGGTTCCTTGCAAGCGGTGAGCAGCTTCGAGGAGTTTTCCGTCCCACATACCGGATCCAGCGGCTCCGGCTCCACTCTCGGCAACAAATGGGCCCAAAGCAAGTCGGCAATGACGGCGGCGTTGCTGCTGGCGGCGGCTCTTCCCCTGACGGCGCTCGTCCGCCTTCCGCCGCGCGGCTCCGCGAGCCGCCCCGGCCTCAGAATCCGCGAACACGGGGACCAATTGCTCATCTCCTGGAAATCCGGCCGGGCGGGCGTGCTGGAGATTTCCGATGGCGGCCACCGTACGGCGGCGCGGATTCTGCCCCAGCAATCCGCCGCAACCTACGTCAGACGTTACGGCGACGTCGAAGTGACGCTGATCCTCCTTGATCGGTAACGTGGGCCGCCGGCCCGGGTTCGTCAGTCGACCGCTCCCTCGCCGTCGCGAACGCCAGGGAATGCCCCATGGCCCTGCGGGGCCACCGAAGGAGATGAAAACGGATTGGAGGGCGGGCTTCAGCCCGCGCGAGGCTTCAGCCTCGCTGTGTAGGGCGGCGCTAAAGCACCACGCGGGCTGAAGCCCTCCCTCCAAAGCGTCTTCACAGAAGCGGTTGTTACGAAGTCCCAGCAGACTCAGCGATCACCCCTGCCGGGGCGGCATAATGCGGGTAGGAGGCCGGATCACGGCTCGCCAGCGCATCCCTCGGGAACCTCGCGTACAAGCCCCGGAGCAGGTCAACTCCACGGGTAAATTCCGCGGCTCGCAGTTTCCCCTCCGTCTGTGGAGGCGCGCCGCGCCTGTGCGCTTTGCTCACACTGCCGGCGGGCAAATTACTTGGCGGCTACTCAAGGTCGCGGCGGTCAACGCCTATAAGCACAACTGTCTTGAAACCGCCAAGGGCGTGGCGTATTCGATGCTGTTCTGCTTTTTCCCGGCCCTCACCACTTTGGCGGCCATCCTGGTCCAAGCACGGGTTCAAGCCGTAGCGCGCACGATTTCCGGTTTCCTGTTCCAAGTGATCCCTCCCGGAGCCGAGGAAGTATTGCAGAGGTTCTTTACAGTGCATGGGCAGCGCCCAAACTACTTGCTCGTGGTTGCGATGGCCGCGGCCACGTGGGCCGCGTCCGGCGCCATCACAAGTCTGATGGGAGGCTTCCACATTGCTTATCACATTCCCACCGCGCGTACCTTCCTCAAGGAACGAGCCATCGCCATTCTGCTGGTGTTCACCTCGCTGCTGCCGGTGTTTCTCGCCTCGGGTTTGATCGTATTCGGCGAAAGGCTGGCCCGCAGGCTCCTTCCTTTATTGCCGTACTTTCAACAAGGCGATGATCTGAGCGGCCGGCTGTTGTTGGCGGGCCAGACCTTTGCCTATATAGTCGCGTTTGGCGCCTCCGTGTTCGTAACGACACTGCTCTACTACTTAGGCCCTAAGCGCAAGCAAACTTTCGCATCCGTGTTTCCCGGAGCCGTGCTGGCCACGCTACTTTGGCTGGTGGCGACCATCGCGGTGGGATGGTACATGCGCCACGTCACAAACTACAATGTGCTCTACGGCAGCGTGGGGGCGAGTCTGGCGCTGCTCCTTTGGTGGTACGTGCTCGCCGTGATCACTCTGTTCGGTTGCGAATTCAACGCCGCGCTCGAACGCGCGCTGGCGATTCATAGGATGGTGCACCATATCCGGCCGCCCGTTCCGGCCGGGCGCTATTGACCCGCCGTCATTGGGAAGGGACCGGACACGTCCCGCCCGCGCATTGAAAGTTCATGTGCTGAATCGTCGTCGTTCCCGCCGAGTTGGTCAATCGGACATCCACGGCCAGAATTTGGCTGGAATCGCCGGTGACGGGAAAGCTCACGCGCATCTGGAACGCGCTGCCCGCGTTGGCTGTGGCGAAATAAGTACGAAACTGGGGCGTGAAGTCCGCCTGAACCGCGCCCGGTTGGATTACGTTGCCGTTCAGATCGTAAAACGTGAACGACATCGCTCCCGCTGAATAGCTATTGTCGTAGCCCCAAACCTGGATGTCCAGATCGCCGGACCGGCTAGTGGCGATGGCGTGATCGACTGCCGGCGGAGTGGCGGAAATAGCCATGGACGCAGACGCCGTGCCGGTGACACAACCCGACAAGCTGGTCGAAAAACTAACATTGCCCCAGGTCGTTCCCGTCTGAAAGACGGCCCCGTCCTGGCTCTGCAACAGAAATTGTGTGTCGCCCGCCTTGATCGTAAACGGCATAGCGAGTCCCATTAGCGGCAAACACTACCGCTGGATCGTCCGTCACCACGCTCGTCCCGGGTTTGAAGGAAAGGAGCAACGTGCCGCTCGTCGAAACAGGCGAAGGCGTTGCCAGACTCATCGAGACAGTACGCTGCTGAGCGCTCGCTGGTGCGCCTCCGTCGAATTGAATTTGCGGCGCCAGAGTCGTGGGATCGCCCGTGCCAGAAAGGGTATAGGTACTGGTGCAGGTGCCGGCCTCCACCGTGAGCTTTCCCGAGTAAAGACCGCAGGAAGGAACGAAATCGACGGTGAACGAGGAGCTGCTACCGGCCGGGAGAACGACCGGCGTCTGGACGACCTGAGCCAACTGAAATCCCTGGCCCGTGAGCGAAACCTTTGAAATCGTAACCGACTGAGAGCCGTTATTCTGGAGCAAAAAAACGCACGCCTTCGTCTGGCCGTAGGGAGTCTCCGGGAAATTCACTGTGTTGCTGGCATCTGGACCAGTGCAGGGGCTCTGGACGTCAGAGTGGCCGCGTTCACCACTGTCGCCACCAGGATGACCGAGATGCTGTTGATCTGGAAGTTTGCGCTATAAAAGGCGAGCGTTGTTCCCGCGAACCTCACAAACACGCCCTTGAATGCTCCCGGCGCAATCACAAACGGAATGGACGGCGTCTGTACGATGGTGAAGCCCGCTCCGCTGATGGCAAGCTTGCTGATCGTGATGGACGCCGTTCCCTGGTTTCTAGCTCGGAAGCGGATGTCGAGCGTTGCTCCCGCCGCCACATTGCCTGCTTGATACGTCGCGCCCACCGGCGTTTCGGCGGCTCCGCCCGCGGTGAACAGAGCAAGCTGAGCCTGAGCGGCCAACGGCGCACCACCAGCAAATAGGCCGCGCGAATCACAGCCGCGCATCCGCGCGTTGTTCCATTTGACCCGCCGGTTGCGGCAGCATGTAGAGGCGCTCATGACCCTCATCGGCGCGGAGGACGAAGAGGCCCGAGATTGAGCGCGCTTCCACCCATCCATCGCTCATCGCGAACAACTCCGTGAACCCGGCGCATTCGAAATGCATCTCCGCGCCATCGGCGCGCCGCAGGGCCAATTCATTCTCCGTCGCAGACACGGCCGCATCCGGCAGCAGCAAAACCGCTGCGGCCGGAGGGAGGGAGTCGAGGATTGATCCGTCTAGCGCAGTGATCCAGACGCCTGTCTCACGTTTTACGGCAAACTTGATTCCGCTCGGCATGGAAACCATGGAGAGAACCTCGCCGTCCACGATCCAGTCGAGCGTTTGCAGCGCTCCATTGCGCAATTGAGCGAACTGGGCCGATTGCTGGAAGTAAAGAGTCGTCTCGCTGTTGCCGGCCGCGATCACAGCCGGACCGGAGGGCGCCGGAATAGAGGCGGCGCTCGCGAGGATCGAATCCCGCGTCTTCGCCACGCACGTGCTTTGTGAGCAGGAAAATGAAAGCACCCTCCCGGCTCGCGCCTATCCCACGACAAAGCTTCCGGCCGCGCCCGAAACTGGACGCAGAAAGCCGTTTGGATCGAGCATCACCCCGAGGTCCGGAGGCTGAAGCCCCGATTGCGCCAGCAAATAAACGGGAACGAAAAACAGCACGATTCTCATTGCGGCGGTCCGATGGAAATGGTGGGCGTACCTATGCGGGTTGTGTTCACCACGGCCGGCGTCGGCGACCTCGCCATGCCTCGCACAGCCACGCCCGCCCCAGCGGCCGCGCCCACGCCCAGAGCGACCCATAGCCACTTGTGCCCAAAATGTCCCGAGGAAACGGCCTTAGGAGGCGAAGTTTCGCCCGCATCCGCCAGGCTCAACGGCAATATGGTCCCCGCATGAGCGTCGCCCTTGGCTGCCGTAATGCGCATCTCGAACGGCCCGGGCGTGCGATTCCATTGCATCCCCCAAACTTGCACTTGCCCATTCGCGCGGCTTGCGGCGACTTCGGTCTTCGATCCGTTCGAAAAGACCCCGCCCGCGCCTTGATCCGGCAGCCGGAAGGTCACCGTGGCCCTCCACCGGTTTGCCCAGATCGTCGGTAATCTCGACCATCACCCCGCGGGTCGCGCGCGACCCCGGGGCATACCTTCTGGCCTTGACCCTCGACGATGCGGATGTTTAAGCAAGAGAGGTCATCCGCCGCGGCCGCGAGCGACAAAACTAGCGTGAGAATCAAAAGCCGGAGCACATCAGTTAAGTGGGAAAAAGGCGGAATTACTCTCAGGGAAAATGCATCCCGCCCTCCCAGAGCGTCTTCGACAGGGGGCAGTTACTGCTTACCCAACCCGCAGGCGAAATTCTCCGCCTGGTCCATACTCCCCGACCCCTTCCACTGCGCCTCCTGGGGATAAGGACACAGCGGCCGCGTGCGATCCACTGTCCCATTGGTGGAATGCGAAGCGACGATCCGATCCGGCGGAGCGCCTCGCTCCACCCAATCCTCCAAGGCTCTCACGGCATCGAACGTTCGGTCCAGGACCGCCGTTGCAGTGGTACATTCCAGGAACCATGAAGAGCCGGAAGAAGCCTTGGGTGTCTGCCAGCCCGCGGCGGGCGCCGCGACCGTCGAAATGAATTACATTTTCGTAATAATTGACGCTGTTCAACGGCGAAATATCTGGGTCTGCCCAGCCGTGGTACTGGATCAGCTTACCCCCGTGCGCGCGAAAAGCAGTCAGATCCGGATTCATATTATCGAAAATCGGCCCCAATTTCTTCTCGATAAAATCCACATCGCTGTCGAAGCCGTCCTTGCGCTCCCAGCGAAAGGAACGGGTGTCCCAGTTCGGATCCTCAAATGCGATGTAGCGGAGGAAAGGCATCCCCAACGTCGTGTGGGAGCCGCGCCCGCGGTCCGTTCCGGTGATCCAGGTCTGCCATCCGCCCGGCCCGGCCTCGCCGCCAGGGAGGATTCCCGGAAAAATCTGCCCGCCATCCGCGGTGCGGGCGCCCTCGTAAATCTTTCGCACAGAGTCCACCTGCGCGGCCGTGAGGCAATCGGAGGCGTCACCCGCCTTGCACAAAAGTACTGAAGGATCGAAATGGCAGCGCCGTGGGTCGTTGATAACGCCATCCTTGATGCCATCCAGTGCGTCGCACGCGTTATAGACCGCATCGCCGACGATCTGCGTCTTCGCCGCCGGGATGTATCCATCGCCCTGCATGAGCTGCGTGATCCACAAATGCCCGCCGATAAAAAGGCCCGTCAGATTGTTGGCCGGATCTCCGGCTATAATGCCGTCGAAATCGTCCGGGAAACGCTGCGCTTCCGTCAGCGCCTCCTGCCCGCCGCGAGAACATCCGCTGAAGTAGGAGCGCTCCGGCGAGGCGCCATAAAACGCCTTGATAATCGCCTTGTCCGCTTGCGTCATCTCGTGGACCGCGCGAAAGGCATAATCGAAGACCCTCTGCATGTGCCCCTGAGCCCAGTGCCCGTCGCTGTCGGCTGCGTGACCCGTATCGGTGTTGCTGGTCGCGTAGCCGCGGCGCAGCGGATCGAGCATCGCGTCGTAGCGGATGGTTCCGGCCAAGCCTCCGTTGCCAACAGCAAGGAACTTACGATTCCAATTCGTCGGCATCCATAACTCGAAGCGAATGTCGGGGGAAATCGTCGCGGCCACGCGGCAAAAAGCTGCCACATTGGCCGTTGCCGCGCCGCCTCGTCCTCCCGGAACTTGGAACGATCCAGCCGGAACGGAAGCGCTGAGAGTAATCGTAGTGTTGGGCAGAGCCAGCTTGGCGAGGCTTTCACAGGGCTGCTGGGCGAAGGAAAGCGTGGGCAGAAAAACCAAAACTGCGAGAGCTCGACGAACCATCGGCGGACCTCCAAACTCCCGAAGTATACACGAATTTCTTCAATACACCGGCAGAGGCTTTCCTTCGGTCCCAACCCACAAGGTCTGCGTCGCAAACTCCCATGGCGGCAGATCCACTACGCGGGGCTTCAGGACGATCATCAGTTCCGCACGATCCTTACTATAGGTGTCCTGCCGGAACAGATGGCCTACAAGCGGAATCCTGGCAAGACCGGCGACGCCGGTAGAAGCCAGGGAGCGGCTATCTTCCGTCAAGCCGGCGATCACCGCCCATTGGTCGCTTGCCAGACGCACTTTTCCGGTGTATTTTCGCTGCCCAATCGTGGGAATGTTGTCGGCGGTCACGTTGCCGAGAACCTTGAATTCGGCGTCGACGTCCAAGGTGATCTCTCCACCGTCATGCATGGACGGCGTAATTTTAAGCGCCAGCCCTAGATCCACAAAATTCACGGTGGGAGCGTAAGCCGTTCCCGTGCTGCTGGTTCCTCCGCCGGAGTATGCGTTGGTGATGATCGGGTAACGATCGCCGACGAGCAGCGAGCCCGCCTGGCCATCAAGCGCCACGATCTCGGAGTGGAGCAAAGTCTGCGAGGAACTGCGTTGCAGCGTCGCAAAGGCAGCCGCATCGGCGATGCCGATGCCGAAAAGCGTCTTGCCGGCGCCAAACGTCGCAAATCTCGTAAAAGATCCCACGGAGGGAACGTTATTGAACCAATTTCCGAAATTCACGATCTGCGTGGAGGTTGGAAGATTCAAGCCGATGTTTAACGACGAGTTCTTGTCTATGCTGATCAGCTCCACTTCCACTGCGACCTGCCCCCGCAGGCGGCAGAGTGCGAAGAAGAGCTGGCGCGCCGCGATGGCCTTGCCCACGATGTCGCGAAGATACACCATGCGTTTCGCCGGGTCGGCCTGGATACGCCGGATCTCCAGCGTCTGCTGCACCGCCGTCACGATTTCCTGGGCCTCTTGCGCCGAGATTCGCTCTGGGATGGGAATTCCCAGGGCCATCACCGGCTCGGAATCCGCCCGGCGCTGAGGAACGTCGCGCGTGAGCAGGACGGTGTGGTCGTCAAGCGGAATAATGAGGGAATTGGAGGCGGCCTCCAGCGCCCGAAATGCTTCGTCCCTGCTAAGTTCGCCCGTGCGGAACAGAAAATCCGGAGGCGCCTGGTAATCGCTTTCCACCGCAATCTTGATGCCGTACGCCCCTGCAACCCGCTCCGCGATATCCTGCGCTTTCCCACGGATGTCGAATGTCGCCTTGCTGGCGGACGGCTTGAGCCGGGGCGGGGGAAGGGCCTCGGGGAGGGCGCTGATTTCGGCGGGACTCAACTCGCCCGGGGCGAGTTGCGACTGCACGCTTATCTCGGAATCCGGTTCCGCGGTTTTTTGATTTGCGGCAGCGGAATAGGCGGCCGCAGCAGCTAAAGCGTTGAAGCGCTCTTGGAATTTGGCGTTGGAGGGATCTAGGGCCGCTGCCTGCGAATACAAAAGATAAGCATGAAAGCGGTCGCCGGCTCGCTCCGCCTGTTCAGCTTGTTTGAATATCCCCGCCGCATCTTCGGCTGTGCAAAGTGCTCCCGCGGCCAGGAGCATCACGAATCTGGACAAGGCACGGCTCAACTAACCTTGACGCAGCGGGCGCCTGAAGCGTGGAGTGGAATTACGGCAGCCGTCCGGCGATCGCCCGGTTAGCCATCTCAATCAGCCTGTTGCAGCAACCGCTCATCTGGATGGAGACGCTCGCGAGCGTCGAACCGTGGAATTTCAGGCGCGGCGGCTGGCGATGGTCGGGACACCTCAGCTCCGCCACCTTGCGAAGAGTCGCCTCCTTGAATTCGCGCACCGCGTCCGCCGGAGCCGGAACCACAAAATCATTTTACTATAGAATTGTTTCAGCAGGAACTTGTAAGATGGGCTTCGCCGACCAGGCGCCGACACGAGGGTTTGCGTCACATTTGGGCCTTCGTCGTGGCGGAGGCACTCTTGCCTGCCGTCTCGACACTCGTGTCGAGACATGCGGAATCAACAGCTCATGCCTACGGCGCAAAACTAAGTGACATTGGGCTTTCAATCCGTCTCTACGCTCGGCCCGCCCTCACAGCCCCGGCCGTAAGGCCGGGGTTCAGCGCCGCTTGCGCTCTTACGTGCGGATTACGGTTGGCCGCCGGCGGCCCAACCGGCGCGCCTACCTGCAAACCCGACAAATAGGTTCGAGTATTTACCGAACCGGTGCTAACGCGGAGCACGCCGACGGTTGCGGCGTCTGCGATTTCGCGGGCCTTACAGTCGCCTCGGGTTGAACCCACAGCATGACCTGCGTTGCGCCCGCTGTGTCGTCGTCATAAGTCACATGAGCTCGGCCGCAGGTGTCCACCGCCAGGCCGGCAGGCTGGATCTGTCCGCCGCCCGCGCTCAGCAGCGTGTCGCCCAGGGAGGTGCTGATATTCAGTGGCGGCGCGCAGTTGAACCCGTGGCTCCAGCAGCGCGTATAAAAGATGTCGCGCTCGGTGTCGTTGTCCCGATACGACGCATCCACCCATTCCCGCCAGACGGCGATTACATCCCCGGATGGATCCACGCGGATAGCGGGCCAGTCGGTAACGGCGCCGCTGTAGTAAGAAGCCTGAGAAAGATTCGCCGCGACATTGAAATTCACGCCGTCGGTAGAGACAGCTAGCAGGTTATCGCCCGAACCCGCGACATGGTCCAAGTTATTCCAGGCGACATACACGACATTGTTGGCGTCGATCGCCAGGGCCGGCTGGCGCGGCGTGATATTGGGATTGCGGAAGCCGGAAGCGTTCGCGGCCGTCTGAAAAGTCGCGCCGCCATCCAGCGACCGCGCCACGAAAATGTCCGGCCCTTGGAGCGAATTATTCGCGGCCCAGGCGACGTACGGACGATCGTGCGAATCGAGGGCCATGGCCGGCGGGGAAGCGATATTCAGCGAGTATGCAGCGGACGAGCTGCTCGACGGATAGTGAATGACCGCGGCCACGGTGGGAAAGGCCGCGCCGCCGTCGCCGGAACTCGCCACTGCGACATCTTCGCGGACCAGTACCAGGGTGCCTGACAATATGGCTACGTTCTCCCGGAGATAGCTGACAAAAACCGCCCCGCTTTGTCCCACCGCGACCGTGGGCATGAAGGCGTGCACCTGGGTTGAAAGGCCACTAATCGTTTCCGGATGCGAAGAAACGTCCACCGGAGGGGAAAACGTTTGTCCGTTATCGGACGAGACGCTGAGCACGATCGCGTCAGTGGCGGCGTTGGAGCGGCGCCAAACAACGTAAATCCGCCCAGAGGCGCTGAGGGCCACGCGTGGCTCGAACCGAAACTCGTCTGGCGAAGTCACATCGGCTTGGTCTAGGATCACCGGAGCATGGCGCGTGCCGTCCGCGGAGATGCGCATGTAGGCAACCTGTTTGGGCGCCCGGCTCACCACTAAAGCGCTATAGACCAAGTGAAAATTTCCTTGTGCGTCGAAGGCGCTCTGCGAGTTATATCCGGGCGAAGCCGTCGGAGTCAGCGCAACCGGCGGGAGCCTCTGAGCGTTAGAGTGCACTGTCACCCGCAATTCGGCGGACCGCTGGACGCCGCCACTCTCGCCGGTGACCGTGATTGTATACGTGCCCGGCGGCGTATCGAGAGTAGTGGCGGCGGTGAGGGCATTTTCGGACGCCTGAACCGTGACTCCCGCGGGAGGAAACACGGCAGCGGAGAATTTCACGCCGGTGGCGCTGCTGGTCAGCGGAATGGTCGCCGCCACTCCGGGAAGAAAATCGAGCGGGGGCAAGGCGGCGCCGAGCCTACCCCCGAACCCCACAGTGAAATCCGCAATCCCTCCAGTAGCCGGGACCATCGCGATGTAAACGTCCGGGTCCGTGCCGTTGCGGTCGTCGCCCCAGGTCAAATAAAAGTTGTTGCCCGAAGCAACCATCTGGTTGTAGTCGCCGTGGTACCCGGTGCGGAAACCGATAGGCGTAGGCAGCGTCAGCCAACTCTCCGTAGTCACCCGCTGCTGAGTGGGGAAAGTCTTTCCGCCATCGCGCGAGATGGCGAGATACACATCGGTCAGCACGTCGAAAGCCGGGTCGTTGCGGCGGTCGTAAAACGCCACGCCAAGGCTGCCGTCGGCCGCCACCGCCAGAGCAGGTTGAAACTGGTCGGAGGCCGTGTTGTCGTTGTTGACCCGAACCGGCGGGTCCCAGGTGGCGCCGCCGTCGCCGGAATGAGCCAGCAGAATGTCCAGATTGGGCGCACCGCCCGTGTTCCCCAGGAAGTTGCCGGCCACGTACACAGCGCCGCGATTAGGCCCGGAACTCGTATCCACAGCCACCTGGCCAAAAGCCGCTACATCGAATGTCCCGGGCACGTAATAGCTGGATGCGAAACCGTTGGGAGCAAGGGCGGTTACGGGATTGGAAAATGTGGCGCCGCCGTCTGTAGATTTCACGATGCGCAGGCCGGCGGCGCGAGAGTCGTACCAGCTTACGTAGATCTCTCCACTCGGTCCGACGGCGATAAAGGCCCCTTGGACGCTCTGGCGGGCATTGGCTTCTGCCGCGCTGATCGTGGTCAAGGGCGTCGCCTGCGACCACGTCCGGCCGCCGTCGGTAGATCGCATGAAGTCGATGCTGTCCTGCCCGCTGCTGACAAATCGCGTGCAAGCGACGTAAATGTTGCCTTGGTATGGGCTGCCTGCAATGTTGTCTACCGTCATCCAGTCTTTGTCTAGCGAACTGCTGACGCCGCCCAGGCTTGCGCTGGCGTTCACGGGCGCGCTCCAGGTGGCGCCGCCATCGTCCGAGTAGGTCACCGCGACGGCAAGCAGGCCCACCGCATTCCCGGCAAGATAGGATTCGTAGAACCTCCCCTTCGGACCAGCAGCCAGAACCGGGTCGCCTGAGTCTGCGACAACGCCCGGAAAAGAGGGCAATTGGCCGACCGACCAGTTTGTTCCAGCGTCGGACGAAAAGGCTACGGCTCGCGAATACGGATCGCTGTTGAGCCCGACTAGAAGGTGTTGGCCGTTGATCGCTAGAGTGGTTTCGCTTTCGAGCCGCCGGCCGGACTGGGTCATGGCCGCCGAAACATCGACATTGGTTCCAGGAACCAGGGGTCCCAAAGCCGCGCGCGGAGCCGCGCCCGTGGTTCTTTTCGGGGATGTCCGGCCTACGTTTGTGCGGCTCAGACTATCGAGGGAACCGCCGGCGCCGGTGCCATAGCCGTACTTGTTTAACAGGAACTGCCGCGCCGCCTCAGAGAGGAGGTCAAACCTCCAGTCATACAACATCCACTGATCGTCCGCGGATCCGTAACCCGGCTCCAATTCTGGTGCCTGCTCGGCGATTAAAGCCGAGATGGAATTTTGGCCCGGAAGCAGCACCTGCTGGCCGGAGATCGCAGTGGCCAGACATAAGGCAATGTACACTTTGCGCATCGCGCCCGTTTTTCTCCGTTACGTATTCAGGATTGCTGGAACTTAAAAAGTCTAAGGCAGTCATTACCGCTTTGGCAAGGCCGGATAGTGTCCTAATCTTGCGGTCCGTAACTCTATCCGCTGTGTGCGGCCCGTCGTTCGGTGCAAAATAAGCTCTCCGGCCGGAGCGCCGCGGCGGCAGTCCCCATCCTTGGTCAAGCGCAAACTCCCTCGGGCCAGTCGTTTGAAGCTTAAACCTGCGCGCAGATCACGGTCCGCCTGCATATCCTTGCGTCGGTGAGAGCCGACAATCGTCTGGGCCCGGGAATTGGCTTTGCTCGTTCCAAAAAAATATTTCGCCTCTGCGGCCTCGGCCGGCCTAAATTCGGAGCCGGGTTAATCTTGGAGATCATGGAGATTACCGACGTCTCCGGCTACCCCGGTCATGCCGAGCGCGTATTCTCTCCTCGCGACGAGGAAGAATTAGCGGAGATCCTCAAGCGCGCCTCAGCCGAGCGCGTTCCGGTCACGGTGATGGGTGCGCTCACCGGATTGACCGGCGGCGCCGCGCCGCAAGGGGGCTGGGGAATCTCGATGGCGAAATTTCGCCGATTGGAAATTCATCCCGGCTGCGCCCGCGTAGGGACCGGAATCGCGCTCAAGGAAGTTCAAGCGGTCGCCGCCGCAAGCGGTCAATTCTACCCGCCGGACCCGACGGAAAACACCGCCTCGCTGGGCGGCAACATCGCCGCCAACGCCAGCGGCTCGCGGAGCTTTCTCTATGGAGCGACGCGGCGCCATGTTCTCACGCTGCGAACCGTGTTGATGGACGGCTGCGTCGTAGAATACCGCCGAGGGACTGCCATAGATTTCGACGTCCCCCGGATCCCTTTGCCCCGG
>Ga0126371_10003326_pt1 | contig 14046 bp, 12 predicted proteins | sample PanSoiMetaPlot_4_FD_110145 | JGI IMG/M metagenome (GOLD analysis project Ga0126371, IMG submission 110145) | Tropical forest soil microbial communities from Panama - MetaG Plot_4 | ecosystem: Environmental > Terrestrial > Soil > Tropical forest > Bulk soil | place: Panama | collected 2016-02-17 | reverse complement strand
CAAAGCGAAGTATCTCGATACTACGGCGCGCATGCGGCCGAGTTGCTCTCGGTCAAGCCGGGCCTCACCGGACTGTGGCAGGTCTACGGGCGCAGCGCCATTCGATTCCCGCAACGCAGCGCCATGGACTTGGAGATGGTCCGATCGCTCGACGCTCGACTCTATCTCAAGATCCTGCTTCGCACGATTCCCGTCATCATCGCCGGCAGCGGCGCCTGGTAAACTAGGCTTAGCCACCAAGAACAACACGCGGCGATCCGTCCTCTAACGAATCGCCGCGTGATGTGAATCAATTACTCGCGATGTTACTGATTAATCGCGATGACCGCCGTGTTCGGACTACTGTTTCCGCCTTCCTGGATCTGGAGCGGAACTTTGTTACCGGGTGTGACACCGCTCGGTATCGTGATAGCGAGCTGATTGACGCCCACAAACTGCGGGCTCAGTACGGAGTAGACCAACTTAGCCTGTACGCCGCCCACCAAAACTGTCGGCGCAGTAGTCGTGTTTCGCAGCTTGTTATCAGAGTAGAACGGGGACTGACCGTCAGCGATCGGCGAATCGAGCGCTCCAAGACCGGTAGCATAGATGATGACCACATCGCCGGCTTTCGCAGGATGAGTTGTGGTCCCCGGAATTGTTCCGGCCGGCCACACCAAGGTGTTATCCGAATTATTCACCGCAACCGCGAACCCGTTTGAAGCAAAAACACCCGGACCGAGGGGGCCAACCGTAATCTGTTGCGGGGTGGACGAGCCCTTGTCCGATGTCACCGTTACCATGACAGGCGCGCCGCCAGGAGTCAGTTCCCACGGCACTTGAAGATTCACCTGCCCCGTCGAGGTGAACAGCATAGGCGCTTGATAAGTGTTGCTACCCTGCACAAACTGGACGGTCACACCGCCCAGCTTGCTTGAAAGCGGAATCGTGTCGGCCGCTGCCGTCGCGCTGGCAAGATTCGAACCGAAAATCGTCGCGAGAGAACCCGGCGCAAGAGGGGTGGTGTCGCTTGCGGCATTCACGACAGCATTGCCGGTAAACGCGGGCTGCGCAAAAGTGGAAACGGCGCCGGCAAGTAAGAGCAACGCAATGCGAGTTTTCATAATAATCCCTCTAGCGCTTACTATAAGTGGACATCGCCAGGCGCACAACATTTCGCCGGTAAAATAATTGTGAAAAGCTAGTGCGCCCGATTGTCTTTCGTTTTCAGAGCTTTCCAGGTTGCAAGGACCTCTGGATCGTGCCCGCCGTCCAGTTGAACCGCTAGATCCGCCTGGGCTAGCGCTTCGTGAGGACGGTTGGTTATCGCAAGAAGCTGGGCGAGGGTCCAACGCGGCTTAAACCAGCTCGGTGCGCAAGCGATCGCGTTGCGAAGGGCGCGCTCGACTCCCGCGGCATCGTTGCTCTCGGCCTGCAACATCGCCAGGTTGTACCAAGCGTTCTGGCGGTCCTCGGCGGTTGTAGTCGCGCGTGTCGCAGCTTCCAGCGACGCGCGGCGCGCAAGAATTGAGGTTGGGAGGTTGCGCGTGCCGGTCGCGAGACGGTGCATATCCCGCGAGTATTCCAGATCGTCGCTCGAACCCGGTAGTTCCCATCGGAGCACAGTCTGGTAAGCTTCGGAAGCGCTTCGTACGTCGCCGGCGGCAGCCGCGCGTTGGGCATTCTGCAAGAACCGGTCAGCTATCAGCAGGCGAAAACCGTAGGCTGCGAAGAGCAGAATCACCGCGGCGCTTGCAACGAACAGTAACGCGGGCGCTCGCACGGCACTTTGAGTTTCAGCATGCTCCGGCGCAGCGTTCGTCACCAGCATCGCCAGTATCAAATAAAAGTACAACAGGGTCGGCAGGATGAAGACGATGAATTGCTGAGTCACTACTAGACCGATCCAAGCGGCCGCCAGCGGCCCGGCCAATGAGGACTTCATCCTTGCGCCTCGAAGAGCGACCGCGAAGCCGAATATGCACGTGCACGTAAGGACGAAGAATCCGGCCAGGCCTTCCGAGGAAAGCGTATCCAGGAACATGTTGTGGGGCGATTCATGATAGAAATCCGGAAAAGCGCGAGCCAGGTCCGCGGACTGAAAACGGGGGAATTCCGTGGTGAACGTTTCCGGACCAAAGCCTGCGATCGGCCGGCGCATCGACATCGCCACGGAATCTCGCCAAAGCAGCAGACGCGCGCCGCCACGGATGTCTTCGAGCGACCAATGCAGCCGAGCTCTGAGCTTCATGCCCGCAGGCGAGAAGAATAGCACTGCCAGAAGAGTCAGCGCCCCCGCAGCAGCGAGCATAGTTGATCGGCGGACCCCTGGCCGATTTGCCGCGATGAAAACCAATCCGCCAACTATTAAGCCGAGCATCGCCGACCGCGTCCCGCTTAGGACGATCGCCAATGCGGCTAGTCCGGCCGCTGCAAACGCGCCCAACTTCCATCCCCGTCGCGTCTCGAACCGGTATAGAGCGAGCGCGAGAAATACGATCGCAACCAGCCAGGCCGCGAAGTAATCCGCATGTCCTAAGGTTCCCGGCGGACGAACGATCATGTACTCGCCTTCGCCGACCTGATACGCGTTCACTGGCAGCAGCGGGTCCCAGCCAAAGTACTGTGCGATTCCGTAGGCGGCCGATGCGATGCCGCTCAACGCGCTCGCCCGCAGGAGGAATCTAATGTTGGCGATGTCCGCTGACAGCCAGGCAGCCGCCAGAATCACAAAAAGAAGCACTCCGGTTTCAGAAATCAACCCCAAACGGCGCCATCCACTTCCGTTCATCGAAAGAACCGGGTGCGTGGAGAATAAGGTGGCGATCGCACCGCAGATCCAGGTGGCGCCCAGGATGCCCGCGAACCAGGATCCGGCCGGTTTCTTCAGCAAATTGTAAAGATTTTGTAGATTTGCGCCCCGGTATGACAGGAGTAGCACCGTACCCAGTAGGAGAACGGCGATTTTGGGCGTAACATCGAAATGAGAAACAAGACCTGGCGTGATGAGCAGCGGGACCAGCGCCGCCGTCAGCAGCACGAGGAAACGCATATCGACAGCCTAGCGCACGAGCGGAGCTGAAAATACTATGTACGATTCCTTTGACGCTTTCGAGTACGTCGAGTACGTGCGCAAGCGCTGGCGTGTGATCGCGATTGCGTGCGGCGTCGCGTTGTTGCTCTCGATTACTATCAGCTTGCTGCTCCCCAAGCGCTATACAGCAACCGCGAGCGTAGTGATTGAACCTCCGGGCGCCAGCGATCCGCGAGCGGGGACGGCCGTGAGTGCGGTGTATCTGGAATCGCTGAAGTCGTATGAAACTTTTGCCTCGAGCGATACGCTGTTCGGGCGTGCGGCCGAACGATTCCACCTCCGGGCCGACTCGCATCCTCAAGCCATCGAGTCGTTAAAGCGGAGCGTGTTGAAGGTAAACAAACCGCGCGATACGAAGATCTTGGAGATCAGCGCCACGCTGCCCGATCCGAAACAAGCGCAGAGTGTGGCTGAGTTCGTGGCAGATGAGACGGTCGCGATGAGTCGTGGTGAGAGTCTGGCGGCCGACAACACGTTCGTGGAGCTGGCGGAGAAGCAACTCGTTGATGCGGATGCGCGATTGCAAAAGGATCGGAGGGCCTGGGCTGAATTGACGGCCTCCCAACAAATCGATTCGCTGCAAGGCGAAATCGAGGCGTCAGTGGAACTGGAAGGTAAGCTCCGGCAGCAGTTGGTAGATGCCCAAGGTAACGTAGCCGAATACGAGCAGACGACGGGTTCATTTGCGCGGGAACAACTGCAAGGCGCACAAGCACGGGCAACGCTGCTCGACAGGCAACTGAAGGAGCTGCAGCGTGAAGTGGAGCAGAAGAGTGCAACCCTGGCCCGCCGGTCAGCCGCACGCGATGCGCTTCAAGCCGAAATGAAAGTGGCGCAAGCGGCCTATGAAGCCGACACCACCCGCCTGCGCGATCTGCGGGCCTCGCAAGGTTCGCGGGCCGAACAGTTGCGCGTGATCGATCCCGGGATCGTGCCGCAGCGGCCTAGCTCGCCGAACGTCATGCTCAACGTCGGCGCAGCGCTGTTGCTCGCGCTGGTTTGTTCGGTCGTGTACGTCAGCGTTGCGTTTACGTACCGACGCCGCAGAGTTGCGTTTGAACCTCCGATTTCCCGCGGGATGCGCGCATGATCGCGGCGCTCGGCGCGCACGGCCGCCGGGAAGCGGTCATTGGGGTTGCGCTCGGCATTTATGCGGCGCTAATCGCGCTCGCTCCTGGTGTCGCCACAAAAGCGGTGCTCTGCGTCCCAATCATTGCGGTCCCACTCCTCTGGCACCTGCTGCAAACGCCGCGCGCGTGGCTGGCGATGTTCCTCGGCTGCGCCCTTTTGCTGCCGCCGTTACCCATCCATCTCGGCGATTCTGGCCCCCACATCGCGCTGCTGTTCGCGCTCGCGGGCCTCTTCATCGGGCTACTGCGGCTCGCTGAATGGCGCTTCCAGATGGACTCGCTCTCAGCCTCGGCGCTTGTCCTGGTGACGATCGCAACGGCGAGCCTGGCGCTCGCACTACTCTATTCGGGGCCTGTCATCGCGGCAGCAAGCTTCGCGCGCGTCGTATTACTCAGCATTTCCGTCTATGTGCTTCTGTACGTGCGCAGCGGACCCGGTCGGATGGAACCGGCGCAGGGCTTCCGCTGGATCCGATTGTTATTCCTCGCAGGCGCGCTGACAGCGGCCTTCGCTTGTGTCGATTTTTACTTTCAGTTTCCAGCGCCCGCGGGCTACGAGCAGCAGTTCATCTGGGTGGATACCGGCGTGTTCCGGCGGGCGCAAGGGGTCTTCTACGAAGCTAGCACACTGGGAAATTTGTGCGCGTTCTTCCTGGAGATGATCGCCGTAGCGCTATTCCGTCCGCGCCGGGAACAATCGATTCCCCTATCCGCTCTGCTCGTGGGCGGCGTGTCGCTGGCAGGCGCGTTGATTCTTTCCTACTCACGCGGGTCGCTGATAAACCTGGCGGTCGCACTCGTAGTGTTGTTCTGGTTTTACCGCGACCGCATCCGCTGGCGGCGTGTCGCGATTGGCGCCGGCGCCGCCGTCGCTGGTGTTGCGCTACTCGCGATCTCGTCGCCTGTCTTCAGCACCGCCTATTGGGGACGGGTATCCGTGTCGTTCCAGTTTTTGAGCGAATCGCCGAACATGGTTCTCTCTGGGCGCGTACAAAGCTGGCAGACGCTGCTCGGGTTTCTCGCGTCCAACCCTTGGCACGCGCTGCTTGGAGTCGGTTACAAAACTCTTCCCTATTCCGACTTCATTGGCACCACGGCCGTGGGAGACAACACGTACTTGACGCTGCTGGCTGAAACCGGCCTTCTAGGCCTTTGCGCCGTGATCGCGTTGAACGTGGCGATTCTTATCAAGTCTTACCGCGCTGCGCGTTCGGGCGACAGTCTACGGTCGTTTTGTGGTGTCTGGATGCTGTGTTTCTGGGCCGGTCAGACGGTGCAGATGTTTTCAGCCGATCTGCTGACCTACTGGCGCGTCCTACCGGCGTACTGTTTTGTGCTAGCGTTAGCGGCGTGAGGCTCCTGTTTCTCGATCAATTCAGCGAGCTGGGCGGAGCGCAGAGGGTGTTGCTCGATACCGTCAGCGCAGCGTGCTGTCGGAGCTGGAGGGTGCAGGTGGCGCTGCCAGGGTACGGGCCGCTCGTGCCGCAACTCCATCAACTCGGCGCCGTAATTGCGAGCATTCCTTGCGGACCCTACCGATCTGGAGCCAAGAGCATCGCTGATTTATTGCGCTTCAGCTCCGATCTGCGCGCGCAGAGGCGCGTCGTCGGCGATTTGGCCCGCGACGCCGATTTGATTTACGTCAACGGCCCACGTTTGCTTCCCGCCGCCGCGCTCGTGTCTCGCGGGCGCATTCCCATTCTGTTTCACGCCCACAGTCATATAGAACAGGGACTCGCATGGCGGCTTGCAAGCGGAAGCATCCGGCGTTCGGGAGCAACCGTGATCGCGTGCAGCCAATCGGTGCTGGATAACTTCCGCGAATGCACGCGGGCGGCAGCGGTGATTCCGAACGGCGTCGCAGAGATGCCGTTTCGCGAACGGAATCGGATTTCTCGTATCGGCGTGATCGGGCGTATCAGTCCGGAAAAAGGCCAGGCCGAGTTCGTGCGCGCAGCTGCAGCGCTTCAGGCAGAATTTCCGTGCGCGCGGTTTGTGGTGTGTGGAACACCGCTCTTCGGCGATTCAACATACGATGAGTCCGTAAGGGCACTCGCGCGGGGTTTGCCGGTCGACTTTCTGGGTTGGCGCGACGAGATTGCCACCGTTCTCTCGGAACTCGATCTGCTGGTAGTTCCGTCCAAGCAGGAGGGGATGGGGCGCGTCATTATCGAGGCCTTTTCCGCGGGTGTCCCCGTCGTCGCGTTCGCGGTAGGAGGCATCCCCGAAGTCATTCGTGAAGAAGAGACCGGTTTCCTGGTGCGGGAGAGAACCTCCGAGGCGCTGGCGCGGCGCATCGGTGAAATCATGAGTAGCGATCCCGATACCATTCAGCGAATCGTGCTTAACGCACGCCGCGCTTGGGAGCATGACTACACCTTGGCGACTTACCAGAATCGAATCATGCAAGTCATTCAATGCATGGGCCGCCGAGAGGCAGCCGCTCAGCGCGCCGCGAGTGTCGCCGAGAACATTCGGGCCTGACGACGGGACGAACGATCTAGTACTGGTCTCGTGAAGGCCAGCCTGCACCGGGGACCACATGCCTAGTCGTTCGGGAGATAAAAATCGGTACGGTAGGACCTTGGGAGACCTTCATCCGCCTGTCACAATCAGGGCGTCAGAGGAGGACACGCAAATGACGAAACTCTGGAATGCGGCTCTCGCGCTCAAGGTCTGGAAAGACTCACAGGGTCAGGAACTGGTGGAATACGCTCTGGGGGCCGGACTCGTGGTTGCAGCCTCTGTCGCGGTGTGCCCGGCACTCGCGTCCTCAATCGGGACAGTTTTCAGCAAACTTGCCGGCGAGCTTCAAAACGCGGGCGGAGGAGGAGGCGGCACTGCATCGCCGGCGGTCTAGGACGTTAGCGCGAAGTTCGCATGTTCTCACGCAGCAGTCTTTCCACTCGCGCGGTGTAGTCTTCCTTGGCCTGACGGAACATATCGCCGCTCCCGGTGCTCGGGAATCCGGCGTGGACGAATTTCACTAAACCGTCGCGCCCCACAAAGAACGTCGTCGGCCAGGAGTTCCAGTTCACCGCCTGCGTGAGTTTGTCTTTCGCTTCATCCGGTTCGCCGCACAGCAGCACGCTGTACTCGATGCCGTAGCGCTTGACGAACGCGCGCAGACGCTCCGGATTCTTCAGTTGATCGCCTTCCTCGAAGGAAAGCGTCACGATCTCCAGTCCTTGGTTATGAAACTTTTTGTAGAGTTCCACCAGGAACGGCGCTTCGTCGTGGCAGTTCGGGCACCAGCTCCCGCTGATTTCAACCAGCACGACTTTCCCTTGGAAGCGAGCATCGGTGTTGCTGACGACGTGTCCGCTCAGATCGGGGAAGCTGAAAGCGAACGGCGCCCCGGGATCTTTAACGCCTGTATGCTTCATCGGGTCGGTTGGTTGCGGCACGCCTTTCGCGTCGGCCTGCTCGGCGCGCACTGCGGTCAGTTGCGTCTTTTTGTTCTGGAGAATCTCGAGTGAACCGTCGGGCTGCGGCGTGACTTCCAGCAACAGTGGTCGCGTGCCGGAGAAGTGGCTCAAAACAAACTTACCGTCTCTATAGCTGCCGGTCACTGCGCCTGTGTCGCCATCAATGCGAAGTATCGCGGCCGAGACCTCCGAACCCTTCTGGTTCACGATGAAATGCCAAGCGGATTCGCCCTTGGGACTCTTGGTGGGAATAATCCATTGTCCTCCGATCTTCGGCGCTCCGGCGATGTCCTGGGCGGCGACGTAGCGCCTGGCGTGAAAGGAGTATTCTGCGCGCTCGGCGCGGCGCGCCTGGCTATACTTGCCGTCTAGCGCGCCGTCTTTGTACGAGGCATCGAGCCGAGACGCATAGTAGTCCCAGTTCAGCGTGAGCGATCCGCTCCCGGCGCGTCCGCTCGTGGAATTGAAGCGCACATCGCCGTTGAAGAAAGTACCTTTGACGGCATCGCCATCGCCCGAAATCTCAAAGCGAAAAGGAATGTCGAGACCGTTGATCGTCACGGTCGCATCCCAGCGTCCAGCTAACGATTGCGCCATCGCCGCAGGAGCGATCGCGAAACAAGTAGCAGCCAGCAGGAGTTTGCCGTTCATAGCCGCAGGATATCACTTCCGTCAAGCGAAGGAAAGCATGTCGATCAAGTTAGTATGGTTTTCGATGCTACTCAAGATCGTCCAAGCCGGCGAGCCGGTCCTGCGCGCGACAGCCAGCGCATTGCCGCAGGAAAAGATCGCGCTTGCGCAAACGCAAGTGGTGATCGACTGGATGCGCGAGACCATGCGCGACGCTCCCGGTGTCGGGTTGGCCGCGCCGCAGGTCGGCATTTCACTCCAACTGGCGGTGATAGAGGATCGGCCAGAGTACTTGCGCGATCTACCGTCCGAGGTGCTCGCGGATCGTGAGCGAAGCCCGGTGGATTTTCATGCGCTGATCAACCCGAGGATTGTGGAGCGGTCGGAAGAGCAGGTCGAGTATTACGAGGGCTGTTTGAGTCTAGCCGGGTTCAGCGCGCTAGTGAAGAGGTCGCGTGCCGTTACGGTTGAATATCTGGATGAGCGCGGCGCTGAGCATCGCGTGGAAGCGCGCGGTTGGTACGCGCGGATCTTACAGCACGAAATCGATCATCTGAACGGCAAGCTCTATATCGATCGTATGGAGCCGCGTTCGTTCACGAATCTCGAAAACATGGGCCGGCATTGGAAGAACATGACGATTCCGGCTGTGCGCCGCGCGTTGCGATTGCCGGAATCATGATGCGCGCGCATTTTGCCGGGGTTAGTGGCTGTCCTCGCGTGAGAAGACCGTAGAGACTGCCGGTTCCCGGCAGAGAGCCAGGATGTCGCCTGCCAACTTAAGCCAGCCATCGACGTCCATTGGCTTCTCACAATACATTCTCGCGCCGAGCGCTCGGAGCTCGGCTTCGTCGTGCGGGCTGGCAAAGCTCGACAACGCCACAATGTGGACGTGTTCGAGCCTGGGCTCTTGTTTGATAGCTGCGAGCACAGCCAAGCCGTCGTGCTTCGGCAGATGCAGATCGAGCACGATGACACAGGGACGCCGCTCCTGCCGGTTAGCACGCTGTTCGGCGACGAATTGCAGCGCCTGCGCGCCGTCCCGAAGGACTTCTATCTCGTATTGATCTCCGTGTTCGTCCAACGCGTGACGCAGAAGTAGAATGTCGGAAGGGCTATCCTCAATAACCAGAATTCTCGCAGGGTGACGTTCGCTGGTTCGCATAGTTGTTCGTAACTACGTGACTCGGTCTATTGGACGCCGATGTCAGGAGAAGGTTACGGGCGTGCGGTGGCGCAAAGAGCGCGGCGACAACGATGAACCGCAAATCAACGGTCGGGCGATTGTGCGGGCGCGAGCGCGGCGGACACGGACGCCGGGCGCCGCCGGTCCGACGGGATCTCAACGCTTCCATCCACCGTGACATTGAAATACCCCATCATCATTTCTTCCCACGTTTGCTCGCCCCAGTGGACTTCCTTGGTTGGGTCGGGATTGTACGGGTTATTCGCCGAGTTGTCGTAGTGGGCGATGACCTGTAACTTCGTGCCCTTGGTCAGGTGAATCGGGTTTTCGAGATAGTACGTGAGCTGCCAGTTGAAATCGTACTTGGGCACGTTCAAAACGGTCTCAGACGTTCCATCGGGGCGAACGATACGATACTCGAACGATTTCCCGCGCAAGTGCGCGTGCGGCATCATGCTAACCAAGTCGCAGTCGTACGCCAGCGTCGACGACGCTTCGATCTGGTAGTTGGCGTCGCCCGGCGGAATCGCAAATCGCAGCGACGCAGAGTTGCCTCCGACGAGGCGCTTCTCAGGCGCGTTCTTAGCAAAGATGATCCCGATCTTTGTTTTATCGCTGGTGGCAGTGCCGTTCGGCGTATAGTGCAGCTGGAAGACAATGTCCGACCCCGCCTTGAGCAGCGTCGCGCGGCGCGGGCCATCGTGCGCGGGCAAAACGACCTGCCCAGGAACATAGCTTCCGATGCCGGCCGTCAGCTCACCCCCTCGATTTCCACGCGGAGGAAGGAAAATCACACCCGGTTGCGCATCCGCCATCCAAGTAGAGCCGGGCTCGCGAATCGATGCGATCACGTGATGCATCACAGCGCGATTTCCAGGCCGAACTTCGGTGGTAAGCACCCAGCGATCTTCCGTCAAGTGCGTGGGGAGGACGACGTACATATAGTCGACCTTGCCGGATGCGGGAATGTCGAAGGCATTTGGCATTTCGAGAACAAGATCAGGTGTGCCGATGTTCCAACCGTCCACAAACGTTCGCGGAGCGGGTGCGTCTTTGGCATCGCCTTCCTTGGCGCCGGCATCGACCCACGCAACGAGCGTGTCGATCTCAGCCTGGCTCAGCGACCGGTCATTGGCGAACTTACCGACGTGGGGATCGGCAAACCACGGCGGCATCTTCTTCGTGACTACGGCCTGGCGGATGGACTTAGCCCACGGGCGCGCTTCCTGATAATTCAGAAAGGACATGGGCGCGACTTCACCGGGACGATGGCAGTCCTGGCAGCGTTTTTGAAGGATCGGCAGAACGTCTTTGTTGAACGTGACGGAGCCGGAGTTAGTGGTTGCCGCGCCCGCGGGAACAATGGCGGAGACGGCTAGAGTGAACGCAACCGCGACAGAGCGCATAGGTCCCCCAAACGTCGCCTTTATATCACGAATAACGATGCCACTGCAACGGAGCGGCCGTTCGGAAACTAGGGCGTAGGCGGACTTTGGCGCTGTTTCTCGTAGTATTCGTCGAGAAAATCAAGCTGCGCTTTGTGCGGCACCGGCATCACTTCAATCTTGTCGCCAAGGCCCATCGCCTGATCGTCCTTGGCCTTGTATGCTGGCCATTTCGGAAGGCCCTTGCCATTGGGATCGCCGGTGGCGGCAAGGTTGATCCAGTAAGAAGAGATCGTGTCGGCGAGTTTGTGATCGATATCGGTGTATGGCCGCGCGCCTTCGTTCGGTCCGGCGCCCCATGGCGGGATGATCAAGTTGTCGAAGACGTAGCCGATTTCAGCACCGTGGAAAGCGCCCTTCACACGGCTCGGGCCCGGAGGAACGCGGCTGAAGTAGTACACGTAAACTTTTGATTTGCCGGTCTTGGTCTGTTCGCGCGCCCAAGTCCGCATCTGCCAGCCGAAGGTCTGATCGCGCATGCTTTCGGCCTGAACTTCCCAAGCTTCCTGATCGCTATGGAACGGATATAGCTTCAGGAACGCGTCGGCATCCTTTCCAAAGCGCGTTTCCGCGAGCTTTCGGAACGATGCGGCAGTCGTGTTGGGAGGAGTGAACAGCGTGCCTTCGTCGTTGTTCGATCCGATGATGGTGGGTACGTCGCTCTGCTTGCCCTTCGAATAGATGGTGAAGACGTCTTCGGGCAGGAACCAGCCATCGACATTCGCCGCAGTTTGGAAGCCCTGTACTTTGCTGAGATCGTCGGCCGATTTGGCGCGCAGAGCAGCGAGGGTTGCGGCTCCATTCGCCTCGCCGAACTTCACGCCGGCCTGCTCCATGTCGGCGAGTTTGCGGGCCGGGTTAAACTCGCCACCGCTTTCGCCGATGGCGCGCTGGAATAAACCGCGGGCAAGCGGCGTCGCGGTGAGATAATTGACGCTCCAGGAACCGGCTGATTCGCCGAAAATGGTCACCCGCTTTAGATCGCCTCCAAACGCGGCGATATTCTTCTGGACCCATTCGAGCGCCTGGATCTGATCGAGCAAGCCATAGTTGCCCGAGGAGTTGCGGTCCGATTCCTTGGTCAGTTCGGGATGCGCAAAGAAGCCGAAGATACCGAGTCGATAGTTGACTGTGACTACAACCACGCCTTTCTTCGCGAGCGCTTCGCCATCATAAACGGATCCAGCGCCGCTGGTGAGCGCTCCGCCGTGAATCCACACCATGACGGGGCGCTTATCTTTAGCCGAACTCGCGGCAGTATAAACGTTCAGATAGAGGCAATCCTCGCTCATCTGCACGTCACTGCGAGCACCGCCAACGCCGCCGGTCCGTTGCATGCAGATGGGCCCGAATTTTTCAGCCACGCGAGTCCCTTCCCAATTCGCGGCCGCCTTGGGTGCGCGCCAGCGCAGATTGCCGACCGGAGGCGCAGCGAACGGAATCCCCTTGTACACGCGCACGGTGGCATCCGCGCCCGGAATGCCCGATACCAGCCCGTTCTCGGTCTTGACGGGATCGCTGATGGCGGCGCAGAGCGGCATCAGGGCCGCGAAAAACAGGCTCACAGGGAGAATTCGCATAACAACGATCATACATCCGGGGCGATGCAGTCCGCTCCGCATGCGATATTAGTATTCGATTGCCATGCAAAGCTTCCACTTTTTTTTGCTCTCCGCGCTGCTAGTCGCCGCTCCGGCCGCGGCTCAGAATCTGAATGCGACACCGTTTTCCAATCCCGCGGGAGCAGGAAGCCTGCAGCCGAATTGGTCTGTGACTTCCGACGGCGCGGCCATACTCAACTGGGTAGAACCCGCCAAGGACGGCTCGGGCGCATTGAAATATGCGGTTTGGCGGAGCGGCGCGTGGTCGCAGCCAGTGACCATCGCCACGCATCGCCACTTCTTCCGCCATCCGGCGGAAGTTCCGGAAGTGATGCAAACGGGCGCAGGACACTGGATGGCGCACTGGGTGGAGAATCAAGAATCGAGCGAAGCGGAATACGTGTACGTTTCTTCGTCGACGGGTGGAACACACTGGACTCCGCCGCTGGAAGCGCATCGCGATCGCAGCCCGCTGCAACACGGTCTGGCGTCGATGGCGGCAAACGGGGACGGCGGTGCGTCCGTCTTTTGGCTCGAAGCGCTGAAAGGCGAAGATGGTCCGGTTTACTTGATGCGTAGCGTTGTGGATGCATCGGGCAAAGAAGTGAATGAAGAGCGCTTGGACGATGACGTGTGCGCTTGCTGTCCGACAGCAGTCGCGAGAACCGCAAAAGGCCTCCTGGTGGCATATCGCGATCACACGGTGAAAAACATTCGCGACATCGCGGCGATCCGCCTCGAGAACGGAAAATGGTCGCAATCCAAGATCATCAACAATGACAATTGGCAGATCGACGCCTGCCCAGTGAACGCGGCCGCAGTGGCAGCGAAGGGAGATCGCGCCGTCATCGCGTGGTACACGTCTGCTCACGACGCTCCACAAGTGAAATTGGTCTTCTCTGCCGATGATGGCGCCACGTTCGGTAAGCCGGTTGTTGTGAGTACGGGACACGCGCTTGGCTATACGTCGGTGGTTCTCGATGACGGTGGGAACGCGACGGTTTCGTGGCTCGAGCAGGGAGCTGTGGGCGTTCGCGTGTTGATTCGCGCCGTTAGCGCCGCGGGGGCGGCTGGGCCGGTGCTCGAACTCGGGAAGGGCGATAAGAGCGCACTCGGTTACCCAAAGATAGTTCGCACCGCGAAGGAGACCCTGGCTGCTTGGGGCGATGGGACGAAGATACGAACCGCGTCGATGCACTGATCTCCCCTTGCCCCTTACTTGCGCAAAACATTTATCGGCGATATTGAAAAGGCAACGTTAAGCGGCGGGTGCACGATTGCGCCGCGACCATTCCATCTTTAACACGCAAAATCACATCGCGTGTAGATTGTACTGAAAGTTCTTTCCCGCAGCTAACCCTGGCTCACGAATTACTCCCAACACTGAGGCCTCAACTCATCTCGAACTTCTGCGCGGTTCGGCGGACCGGAGGCGCCGGAGTCTGGATTCTGACGTGCTAGGAAATCACGCAGTTCAGGAGGTCACTTTTCCCATGTCAAATTGCGTACGCGCAATTTTCTTTTGCCTGTTGTTTGCAGCGGTCATAGCCGTT